>Ga0307512_10007885_pt1 | contig 10470 bp, 14 predicted proteins | sample 14_EM_MG_FD_200267 | JGI IMG/M metagenome (GOLD analysis project Ga0307512, IMG submission 200267) | Populus trichocarpa ectomycorrhiza microbial communities from riparian zone in the Pacific Northwest, United States - 14_EM | ecosystem: Host-associated > Plants > Roots > Unclassified | place... | reverse complement strand
TCGGTCAGAAGGCGTCCCTCGGATCTGAACCCCAAAAAACTCTTACTATAGAATGATAGGGTGATTGTCTTCATGGATAGATTCGAAAAGCCGATATCAAGGCTTGTAGCGACAGCTGTAGGAGCGGCTTTCTTTCTACAAAATTAAGGAGATATCAGCTTTGTATCTGGAGGCGCTGATAGGAGGAGGGAGGCCCGAATCCAATAATATGCACAGTATGGAAAATGAGCCTTCGAAGGTTGTAGGACACAATCTCCGCTGTTCTTAGGTTAACGGACAGAACGGCCGCGACTTACACATAATCTTTTGGCGTCGGTCGGGCCTTTGGCTTGAAATGAAGCGGCCATAGCGCCCGGATTAATGCTGCCAGTGAGAACTGGACGAACATGTGCAAGGTGGTGACGAAGAGGGGTCCGGGGAACCCAAAGAGATCCGGAGAGAACATCCATTTGTTGTATACAGACAGTATGGTGGCAAACAGATACCTACCCGAAATGTCAATGGTTTATGTGGACCGGGAATGACCTGGTACTCACCATGAGGTGATAAAGAGTGCGTTTATTACAGCATTCCTCCACCAGAGTCGTTTCTTTTCCTCCTCCGTGGCGTAGTGGACGGCTTGGGTATGATGTAATGGCTCATTGTCGAGGACAGGGTCGTAGGATTCACGGTGTTCGTCGGCGGATGGACGCGCCCTCTCAGGCTCAGAGTTCAGGAGGGTATATTGTAGGGGATTTGAGGATGCCATCGACGGCGGGGCTGGCCATGATCAGGCGAACGCGAACACGTGCACTCTAGACAGGCGGTCCGGCGCCTCATGCCGCCGTGGGCGAAGTTTAGCTGAGGCTACTCTACTTGTTTACATCTACGTTCTCGGTCTTTGGAGGTTCCGACTTCGGAAGATCTCGCCTAGGTATGTGCGATGAATGTGGTCAGCGGATTTTGTCAATTGAAGGAGGCGTGAGCAGAAGGACACGAACCACGTTCGCCAGTGGTCAAACTGCTTCTGGTTCAAGAATTCTCGCCATTCATCTTTTGCAATTTCAGAACGGAACTGGGCGTGCTGGAGTAGCTCTAGATGATGGAGAGCGTGGGGGTACCTGACGAGAAACGACAACCATGGACTCAGATCGACCGGGTAAGGATCGGGGAGACGCACTGTACGAATCGTGCGTATTCCTTCTCCTTCCAGTAGAGGAGGTATTCCAGATAGTTCACAAACGCAGGCTGGTTCAGAATGCCCTGCTGCGCCAAGGAATGCAGATAGTACGGGTTCGCAAGAGCTTGGACAAATTCCAGCTCAAGCTCGAAGCGAACACGATTCGATGCCTTGGGTTCGTCAACGGAAACCTGAGACATTTTACCTGGATGTGCGAAGTAAGCGTTGGCACTTGGAGATGATTCCTCTCCTACTCACTTTACGGCCTCGGATTTGCTTACCTTGTGGTGGTAAGCCGGTTCCATTGGAATGTTACACACAAGAACCAAAAAAGGAATGTCACGCGTTCTATATGTCATCCATGCTCAAACTTTCTCATCGCACCCACCATGAGCACCGGAGAAGAAAACAGTGGCTGGAATTTGACAGAGTCTGGTATCTGATATCTCTGTCCTGATACCTGGACGCATGATTGATCTTGAGGTATTTTAGATCCTGGAGTCTTCACGTGAGGTCACTCGTCTTAGTCCTCCAGATGATGTTAAGCGTCGGCCGAAACACAGGGAACTCCTCAAGTCCCTGGGAGTACCCATGGTCTTCGATGACTTATACTCTCTGGACTCATCCACTCTGGCGGCTCACCAGCCACTACATGCCTTGATCTTTCTTTTCAAGTGGACATCAGAATCACCAGACCCAACCTCCGGCGGAAGCTACGATTCCGATTTCCCGGGTTTCTTCGCGCATCAAGTCGTAAACAATGCCTGCGCTACTTTGGCTGTGCTGAATGCATTGGGAAACATTCCATCCCTCAAGTCCGGTCAGCCGCTTGGAGAATTATTCAATTTCACTCAGGGAATGGATCCGCAAACTCGAGGCATGGTCATCACCAGCGCAGATTGGCTCAGAGAGTGTCATAACTCCCTGACGCCACCATCAGCAATCTCTCTTGATGGACTAGGCCTTCCAAAAACCTCAGAAGATGCATACCACTTTATCGTTTACCTCCCGTTTATGGGATGCGTGTACGAACTTGACGGTTTGAAGGCCTCACCGATCAGGCACGGTGCTTATGAGGAAAAGGGCGAAGGTTGGGCAGGGAAAGCCAGGTTCGTATCAATTGTTCCCAACCTAATTGTTTTGACCTTCGACGGCGTTTTCCTCAGAGAGGTCATTGAGAACCGGATAGCCACCTACCCACCTGGATCTCTCGAGTTCTCGTTACTTGCTCTCCATGACGACCCACTGCCTGTTCTGCAGGAGCAGCTAGCCGTTGCGCAGAACACTGGAGATCAGTCATTGATCGTGGATTTGATGCAAAGGATCTCCGACGAAAACGCGAAGCGGGAGCGTTGGGCCGTTAGTGGTTATGTTACACATCCGTTGTCATCGGCTGACATCCTCCCAGTTTGAAAACGCTCTACGACGCCATAATCATATGGGCCTTATGCATTCCCTACTCAAATTGCTCGCCAAGACGAACAAACTTGACGCCGCAAAAGAGGGTGCGAAGACAAAAATGACTGAACGTCGCGAAAAGGCAAAGGCTAAGGGGGAGGCTATGGATGAGGATTGAATCCATCAGATTTCACGGTCTGTCCCTTTGCGTCACTTGCGTTCACAATCGAACGTGGCTGTTCCATTATGGCAGATGGAAACAATTATGGTTACGATTACGATCCCGCCGTACTCCGCCGGAGCTGTCAGTTTGTGACATTTCGGTTACCTCTATAGGGGGAGCATGTGCTCTGATTTTTGGGTAAATTTGCTGAGCGGGATGCTTCTGTATGGTCATGATGAAGCCCGACTATCGGAACGTGGAGTCGACGCCCGCTCCTCGTAGCGCTGACGGTTCATGGGCCATTACTCAGGTTCTTGCGTGACAAGCAGGTGCTCTTTTCATCCTTTTCACGCCCATTGTCATTCTTCGCATGCTCCGGCGTACCTGTGAATTGAATCGTGTCCATAGTGGGAACCGGACAAACTTCGGTTCCCGGATCAAGAGAGCGAGACTGTTTCGAGTTTTATAAATCAGACCTCAGGCATCACCGGGGTCTCGAGATGGTCCATCTACTGTTACTTGGAGTTCGAGTTGGTGGTCATCCTGAGCTGACACAATTTTCGCATCTGCGTGTCCGATGATCGACCTTTGGGACGGTACCGGAGGTCCGAGGTTAGTGCGATCGCGATCGATGAGTCTTACCGTCATCACACGACGGGCTCCAACCGGGTTAGCCTCAGTAGGCATTACGCATCCAGCGCCCAGACCCACATCTCTCACCGTTGGGCGTTGAAATCTCAGCTAGTGGGTCGCGCCTTGGATATTGTTGAACTCTAACCACCACAATGGCCTTCACCCTAAAGTCTTCGGCTCGGTTACCTGGTAGGTATCAGATCCCATTGCTCGGGCTGGGGGTGTATCAGAACTACGACGCGGGGACTTCTGTATTGCAAGCGCTGGAGGCCGGCTACAGGCATATTGACTCGGCCCAGGCATACCGTAATGAGGAGGCTGTGGGTCAGGGCATCGCGCAAACCAACATCAAACGGGAAGATATCTTCGTCAGTAAGGGGTATTCCGTCGGACGGTATCTGCCGAGGCTCTGGAAGAGACTTACCGTAACCCCCTTGCCCTTTGGCTCTTCTTCTCTTCGTTAGCGAGCAAGGTTACGGGAAGGAATCAAGGATACCAATCGGCACTGCGATCCGTTGATAAGAGCCTCGAGAAATTCGGATTCGGTGAGAGACATTTGCTATTTCTCACCCCGTCTTTCCACTTCTCAGTACGGCGGATCTGGTCTGTAACATTTGTGCGCGCGTAGATTATCTCGACCTGTTTTTGATTCACGATCCCTACCCTGGGAAGCACAAGCGTCTCGAGACGTACAAGGCGCTATTGGAAGCCCGTGATGAGGGGAAGATCCGTAACGTTGGTGTATCAAATTAGTGAGTTTTCACACCCCAGGTACCGCGCAAGGCCGCCGAATGAAGGGTCTATGTAGTGGCATTCACCACCTCAAAGAAATCACTGAGGCGGGGTTCGAGGCCCCAGCTGTGAACCAGATCCAGGTAAGGTCATCGTTTATATTTCCAGGCTACTACCTCTCGACTAATTTCGAACTTCTTCGCCCGGGTCAGCTGCATCCGTTCTGCCAGCAAAGAGAGATCGTGGCTTATTGTCAAAAGAATGACATCATCGTGCAGGCATACAGTCCGCTCATCCAGGCTCGGAGGGGGATGTTCGACCACCCCGTCATCACGGCCATAGCAGAAAGACACGGAAAAGACAATGCCCAGGTCCTCATTCGTTGGAGTTTGCAGAAGGGGTACAGTCTTCCTCTCGTTCTTAACTGTGCTACACTGTTTCTTGACTGTGACGACTTCGCAGGTGGGTGACCCTCCCCAAAAGCTCCGACCCAAAGCGAATCGTCTCCAATGCGGCTGTTTATGACTTCGGGCTGGACGAGAAGGATATGGCCGATTTGGACTCCCTTGATAGAGGTGACGATGGATCCATTACATGGCACCCCGTCAACGCTCCCTGAAGAGCTCTCCGAAAGAGGGGGAAGTGACCATTCGTGGATCTGTGCATTTTACCTTGCTCGGTACAAAATGGAAAGCCATTATATATTTGAGAACGGCATGAGTGGGCCCCAATCCCACACTTACCAGGCGTTATCGCGTTATCGATTGTCCTCACCGTCAGATGACAGATGTGAGCAACAGCATCACATTCTACCGCGACCATCTCATGGAATCGCTTGCTCAGGAATTTCTCGACGCAATCATCGACCATGCACCATCTCCGTACGCACACCACTTTTCGCTCGTTGCAAGACGTTTGCGAAGCCGAGGTTAACAACGCTAAGTCAGCACCTTCATGTGTTCACGCGTGAAATCGACGTGGTGCGTTGGCACACGAATATCCCACAGGATCCGGATGGGATCCCCTCATACGCCCAAGACGTCGAATTCCAAGGCATTCGTTATTGGTGTGACCCCACAGCCCTCGGTCGAGTGCTCAAGTGCTTTAGTCGCGTTTCGGAAGGCCCTGAAGATTTCCGAAACTAGGATCCCGTCTAGTGAAGTGCGGGACATCGTATCCTTGGCGAGTTCGGGAGGGAGCTCACCTCCCTCTTTCTTATTTCCCCCTCTTCCACGGTGCCAAGATTGATGCCGTTGGCTCTGTGATTCCCCAGCCTATATTTATACCCCCTTATGGCATCTGTGGGCACATTCCCCCCGTTGTCCCCCTGCCGCCGCTTCCAGCCCTTACAAGCATAGAAGTAACAATTCACTCGGGCTCCCTTTCCGCTCGCCTCGCAGACCCCCTATCTTGTATTCGTTCGGCCCCAGCCCTACCTTCCATTACTTTCAAATACTCTAACGCTACTCCCGTAGAAGATATCCCCGCTTCTCGCCTGTGGACCGACGTGGACAGGTGGCTGACGCGGTTGGCTATGCACGTGAAGACCAAGAGAAGTTTGTCATTGGTTTTAAAACCGTGCCAGCCGGGGGGTAATTCGAAGCGGGAAGAGTGCTTACCTGAGTTTAGGAAAGCGGGGGTAAACTCAATGTAATAACAGGCTCTCGCAACCGGTGGGGTTGTCCATTTTACCGCCCTTCCCGGGGACTCCAAGGAAACAGGAACAAAGTGATGCATCCCACAGTTCAACGTCCTTCCCAAGTGGATCAGACAAGCGAATCCCACCCTATCGATCCTTTACCACCGTTATTTGCCTTAACCACAAAATTGGGGTTTTTCCGGAAGAACCCTGCACACGCCTCGCATGTGTCTTGTTCAACTCCATCAACTCGGCTCCCGTGTTGGCATCCGTTACTCTCACAGCCGGAAACTGGCGTTTTGGCAGAAACTCTACCTCTGAAGGTCCATGGGTCGATGTGGATAAATGGCTGGCGCGGATGGCTTTGCAGACTGAGGTTAAGGGAGGTTTGACGGCGACACTGGCGCACTGGCCGGTCTGGAAAGAGTACCTCCCTGAGTTCAGGAAGGCTGGAGGCAAGCTTAAAACCGGCGGCAACTGAAATCTGGGGATCTTCCCCTATAGAGGACCTGAACGCGAGAGGAACTGCTCTAGGTAGTGATAGTTAGTACGCATACTTGTACATGTATCAGGAACTAGAATATAGTCATTGAAGAAAGTTCCGTTGAAAACCCTCCCCGGCGGATAGGTGGAATGCCGCACGGCGTCATCCACGGGTCTTCTGCATCTGTGAATAGGTAGGTGGACTCGGATGGAAGCGCATCTGAAACTGTAAGCGAGTGTATATAGAGTGGGTTGCAGCGTCGGAGGCAATGGGTTTATGAGCCAATCTCTTGGGTCCGGGACACGATCGGGATGAACTTCAGGGCTTCATGTTGAACGACAACCACCATTATGTCCGAATCACCGCAGGAGCTTATCACCGACCACGTTCACGATAGAGGCACACTCAAAGGCTGTTTGCTGGTCCGGAACTGGCGGTCCATTCGCAGCCGGAAACATCTGAACGGACGAGCTAGTAGAACCGCACTCCAAAGTGGAGCCACAGTATTGCTGGTTGGGTTCATCCGTCGATCCTTCCGGGCTCCCGCACCTTCACGATCTTTTCGTCCCCGCGATCCGTTCTCCCGTAACGCTTGAGGGTACCGAGCATTTGCACTGCGGGTTTCATGGCGACGTTTTGCCAACCCATTCACATGGAGAGTTATTGCATCGAGTGTTTCAGAGTCAAAGAGCCGGAGGGTATTTTTAACGGTATCACCCTTCTCGAACCTCGGTTCCGTCGGGTCCCTCCCGTACATCCCAGCTACAATATGTAGCGGGATCTCTGGGCCCTCGACTGATCACTTTCTCTGTTTTCGCACCTTCCAGGGGATTTGCCGATGTATTCAGATGTCACAGGTTCGCTGGGAGCCGATGTGTCGCGCAGACGCTGAAGATAACCAGCCTCGCCTAAACAACGTGTAACTACCGACCTTCAAGTAGCTCGAACTCCAAACAGCTCACCCATCGCAGGTATCACAACCTCTGCCATGGACATCCCAATACAGTGGAGTATCCCCCCCCTGAGCCCTCCCCTTCCACCTCCAAATGCATCCTTTCCACCTCCAAATACATTCCTCCCGCCTCTGAATCCGAGGCTGGATTCCCGCCTACCAATACCGTTGCAAGAGGCTCTGAGAGATTCGATCACTTCCGGATCATTTGTCGACACCAAGTTCTGGGTATTCTCCAAACGCAATTTGAAATTAGGAAGGGTTGGGGAACCGAAAGCGCTATTCGTAAACGGACATGTCGTAAGGAGCGTTCCACGTCTTGGTGCTCGTACGTTCGCTCTCTTCGATCGCTAAGGGTTCTTATCTCACTGGATCGTAGTCCTTGACCAGAAGGAAACCAAAGAGGGTCTGAGAGCAAAATTTCCGGTGGACAGGAAGCCTTATACCGGCGATTACGATTACGACGGTGATAGCGACCTCGAGGAAAGCGAAGACTGTGATTTTTCCGACGAAGATTCCAAAGCTGTACCAGAGAAGGGGAAAAGCGACAAATCCGGGTCCAGCGCTGAAGACATTCGGGACTCAAATGGGAAAGAAAACCCATCTTCGGATGTCATCTCTATCTCCGACATGGATTCACTGCTCTCAGACTCATCTCAGACGAAGACTGAAGCCGGGATGGTAGCCACACCCGCTCCAACTCCCACCCCCACTCCCACTCCCACTCCCACTCCCACTCCCACTCCCACTCCCACTCCCACTCCCATTCACATCGGCACTGTTATTGTCATCGAGGATGTCGCCTTCGTAACGTACGCCTTCTTGTTCTTATACCACAGACTTTCTGACGTTATGGGACAGATTCCAGGCGCTACTACACTACTTGTATACCAACGAAATCGAATTTGCGTCACAGGGATCCAAGGAAAGACGTAAGGCATGTGTTCTAGAGGAAATCTCTGATCCGTACGGGGCCCCGAGACCGTCGCCGAAATCCATGTACCGATTGGCCGATAAGGTTGTAACAGATCACATTGCCACCACGTACAGGAGCTGACCCCACTGCTAGTATGACATTCCAGAACTGAAGGAACTCGCGTTACAACATATTCAGCGTGAACTCTCCAAGTGCGACATTGTGGAGGAGGTATTCAGCGAGTACACCTCTCGGTCGGTCATCAAGTTTCTACCACGATAGTTGGAACCCTCACCACACTGCAGATACCCGGAACTGAGAAAGCTGGAGCTGGAACAATTGGCACGGGTGTTGCTGTCCGCGGACTCAAGTGCTGCGCGGCGCGCGTTGAAAGATAAGATCAAGGCTTACAACCGCGGCCAGTTGCCCCATGCAAAACCCATCCTTCCAGCTCTGTATGGGCTTCTGGAAAGCGATGAAGCATTCAAGGGGATGCCAGTCCTGCCGCCTGCACCTCTCAACTGGGGCACCGCCAGTAGAGACTGGGAAGGACTGAAGGATGCCCTCACCTGGTCACTAACTTCCGGGACGTTTCTTGATCGCCAGTTCTATGCACTAGATTCCAAATCGGAATCCGGAACGCCCAGGATTCGGCCCGTCTATTTCTGCAGCATGGCGGGTGGCAATTTTCTACCTAGGGTTTCAAAGTGTAGGCTCTTCGCTCTCAGACTCGGTGGGAGTATTGTTGATGTTTTCGTTAGATTCGTCAAGAATAGGTCCATCTACCGAGGCTTTTCTTCAGTGTGCGGATGACCATGATAGTGGCATTGACTACGAAGGTTCGGCAATGAGAATCCCTGTGGATGAATACCCACGGTCAGCGTGGTGAGTTAATTCGATTCTTAATTCGTGGCCACGAACTTACCTTTCCCGTTGTAGCATTCCTGAAGACCCCTTGCCAGCCTACGGATCTCCGCCGGCTCTCGTTCTGAAGTCCGGGACAGTGAAGGCGTAAGCGACCTTTCGGAATGGAACGTATCTCCATTCTCAACGTGCGATGGTTTAGCTGGAGTGCAATATTCTTCTACATATACACTTCCAGGATCGCATTTTCAACGATTGGATCACCTGGATCGGACAGTTCGGATAGTGAGGACGAAACAAACCTTCCACAAGGTTCAGGGGTCGCCAGCTCTCCCTTCTCTGCAGCTGCAATTATTGAGCCATGCTCGCCCAAATCTGTCTACGCTCTTGCAAACAAGGTTCATCTGGCGCCTGTATGCCGATGGCGGAACTGCTGTTAACATCTTGACAGATCGGCCTCACGCGCCTGTGCGATCTTGCCTTTGACAATATAAGGTCGCAACTGCGCAAGGAGAACATAGTCAGAGAGTTATTCTCCCCGTTCACTGCCAAGCAAGTTGTTTCGCATCTCGTTACAGTTTGCATTCTAAAAATTCCTCCCACAGCCACGAGCGCATCATGGAGATGGAACACAGACTTTTCCATTCCAAGTTCAAGTCTTCAGTTGGGCGTTCCTCGCTCCTCGACATCATCGGAGACTCTCCCTTGGGCGAGAACCCACATCGTGAGGTAGCCATGGAGCTGATCTTCGACAGGACGGTCGATGACTGCCGGGGAAGGATGCTCGCTCCTACTGTAACTACAAAACCTACAACACCACCATCTCCATTCCCGGAAAAGGAACCCAAACCCGCCGCGGCTCCGCCCTTTGAAAGTTTTCCCATGTTCGGGGGGAAGAAAAAGAAGTCTGCATTGGGTCCCAGTGGATTTCCTCCAAAGCCGCCATCGTGACCCTTGGCGGTAAATGGCGGGAGTTGTAGGTGCGGGGTGGTATCCATCAAGACGAAAGTGTGGAATGGTAACCGGGAGATTAGGGTATCAAGGCTGTAAATCTCGGAATGACCGTACACAAAATGAGACCTGGTCTAGTCTGATGGCTTGAAACAAGAAAGGATACCTTGCGAATCGTGAAGCGAGACACATGGGGACTCACTTCTCCAGGGTAATCGTTACCGTCCCTGTGGCCAGAAAAATATGTGCTTTGTTCCTTCGTTCACTACGCTACTATTGGCATCCTGAGGAACATCGAAGGAAGTGGCATTGACTCACGAATCGATCTCTTGGGCCGGGGTAGTATTGCGGACTGCTGCCTGCCAGATAGGCGCGTATGAAGAACGACCCAGGCTTCCGAAACCATGCCCGTCGGGAACGGAGCACGGCGGGCACGTACTGTCGTCCTCGGCGTATAACGTCCGCGTGTATCAGTTGGAATGCAATACCATATTGCTGTACCACTCCGACCGACTTGGTGGGGGGTCGGTTGATGATAAAAATTAGAATCAACCACTCAGAAGCGGTGGGCCGGACGAA
>Ga0307512_10007884_pt1 | contig 10470 bp, 14 predicted proteins | sample 14_EM_MG_FD_200267 | JGI IMG/M metagenome (GOLD analysis project Ga0307512, IMG submission 200267) | Populus trichocarpa ectomycorrhiza microbial communities from riparian zone in the Pacific Northwest, United States - 14_EM | ecosystem: Host-associated > Plants > Roots > Unclassified | place... | reverse complement strand
AGTATCCCCTCTTTAGGTTTCTGTTGCGCCTGCAACACTTGTATCCCCTCTTTAGGCTTCTGCCTAGAGAGGAATTCTTGGACTAGTTCTTTTGCATGGGTTAATTCTTTGGCTGGTACCCAAGTGCGGTCTGCATCGGTGTAGCCTTTCCAATGGACCAGGTATTCAGTGCTTTTCTTATTTCTTGTAGGTTGTGACTGAAGGATTTTCTTGATTTCGTAATGTCCTTCTTCTCCTCCTACGATTTCCGGAGGAGGTCATGCAAAGTTTGGTCCATGTGCAGATGTTTCAACGTAGGGTTTTAGTAGTGAGTTGTGGAATACCAGGTGAATCCTCATTTGTGGTGGCAACGCCAGTTTACAATTTGTTGGGGAAGCCCACAGGACTTTAAACGGTCCGTAGCATCGTGGTGCAAGTTTCACTTTCAGGTGGGTAGTCTGTAGGTTGGTGGCTTCCAAGAGTACTAGGTCATCTTTGTGGAATGTGTGTGATAACATGGGCGGTCCTCCACTTCTCATTTCTCGTGCAGCAATATGAAGTGCTGCCGTGACTTCTTTGTGAATTTGTTCTAGGTATTTAACGTGTTCATCTACACTTTGTAGTCTGGTTTGTAGTTGTAGTGGTGGTTTAAATGTCGGGTGAAACCTGTACCAGATTTCAAAGGGGGATCAGTGTGTACTGCGATGTGGTCATGTGTTATATGCAAATTCAATGAGAGGGAGTAATGTAGCCCAATTGTCTTGTTGGAAATTTCCACAGATGTGAAGGTACTGTTCTATTTCTTGGTTAACCCATTCAGATTCTCCATCTGTTTGTGGGTGAAAGGCGGTGGACAATTTCTGCTTGATTCCCAGTTTTCTCCAAAGCTCTTGTGTAACCTGTGCTGCGAATTGTGGTCCTCGATCTGAGATTATTGCTGAGGGGAAACCCGTGTGTTTCCATATGTTGTCTAAGAGTAGTTGGCTTGTCTTGACTGCTGTAATATTCTTGTTACAAGGGGAGAGGATGATTGCTTTGCTATGTTGATCTATGATGGTAAGGATGCTATCATATCCTTTTGATGTCGGAAGGTCTGTAATGAAGTCCATTGTGATGGTGTCCCATATTCCTTGTGGTATCTCATTGGGTTTGAGCGGTACTTTGACTGGTGGTCTAATCTTTGTAGTTTGGCAAATGGCGCATCCTTTGATATATACTTTAACGAATTCTGTGATCCCGGGCCACCAGTATTCTCATGTGATTAGTTCAATAGTTTTCCATTGTCCTGGGTGACCCATTACTTGGTCGTGAAATAGTTGTGTGACCTTGCGCTTTAGGTTCTCGTTATTTGGTATGTAGACCAATCCTTTGTAGAGGAGTAATCCATCTTTGTAGTTCCATTCTTGTAATCCTTTGGTAATGTGCCTTGGGCCACTTGTTAGCATTGATGTCAGTTTTGTTCCTGTGACCCTATCGGCTTTGATGCCTTCTTGCAGTGCTGCTTTAAGGTCCAGGTCCATTCCAGTGGGGATTGCCATGTTATGCAGTGCACAGATTTGGAATGTATCTGGTATAAGCAAGAATTTATCCGTTGTGAGCAAGATCTGATCAGCATTTTCGGATGCTATCCCCTCTTTATAATCTGGACGCCTGGACAGAGCATTGGCTTTATTGAGTTTGCCTGGTTTAGGGATAATAATAAAGTCGTATGTAGCAAGGAACAATGACCATCGCAATTGTCGATGTGTGAGAGATTGTTTTGTGGTAAAATATTGTAAATTTGCGTGGTCAGAGAAGATCTTAGTGCGGTGTTTATTGCCCTGTAGGTAGTGGCAGAAGTGCTTCAGGGAATGGATAATGGCAAGTAATTCTTTATCATGGATTTTGTAATTGCGTTCCGCGGGTTGCAGTGACTTAGAGAAGTAAGCAACAGGGTGAGAGCGACCAAAGGCATCTTCTTGTTCTAGGATGCTTCCCATCGCGTAGTCACTTGCATCAGTGATTAATGTGAACAGTTTTTCATAGTCCGGTAATATAAGAACCGGTGCCGAAGTTAATACGGACTGTAGTTTGCGGAATGCTTGTTCCTCCACGTGATCCCAATGAAAGGGGACATCTTTCTTTGTGAGATTGAATAGTGGTTGGGCTAGGGCGGAGTAATTTTTTATGAAGCGGTGGTAGAAGTTGCAAAAGCCCAGCCATTTCTGGACTTCCTTCATGGTCTTTGGGGTTGGCCAGTTGCTAACAGCCATAAGTTTGACTGGATCCATATGGAGTTCTCCTTCGGAAATGATCAGACCCAAATATTCCACAGATGTTTGGTTAAAGGAACATTTCTCGGGCCAAAGGTAGAGATCAAGATTGAGAAGTCATTGGAGAATTCTGTGTGTGAGTTTCACCAGTTCAACTATGGTTGTGGCCATAATGAGGATGTCATCAAGATAGATGACAACTTTGCTGGTTGCTAAAAAGTCAGCAAATTGAGTGTCCATGAAGGTTTGAAAGGTTGCTGGGGTGTTATATAACCCAAAGGTCATGATGCGAGATTCAAAGAGACTGAGAGGGGTCTTGAATGCCATTTTGTATTCATCGCCTTCCCTTATATGGATATTATTATATCCCCAGCAGACGTCCAGTTTAGTAAAGAATTGTGCTCCCAGGAGTTTATCGATGAGTTCCAGGATTAGTGGTATCAGAGCCGCATTCTTTCTAGTAATTGCATTTAAAGGTCTATAGTCTTGAACTGGGCGTAGTTTACCATCCTTCTTGTCAATGAAGAAGAAGGAGCATGCATCTGGAGCTTCGGATCTTTGTAACATGCCTCTCTTTAGGCCATCTGTAATGTATTCTTTGAGCACAGTCATTTCAGGGGGTGTCAGTCTGTAAACTGATGTTTTCCTCATTTGGAGACCTGGTTGTAGGTCAATTTTGTGGTCCCACAGTTGGTGTTTTGGTAATCGTTGTGCTTCTTCATCTGAGAAGACCTTCGCATATTTGCAGAACTCAGGTGGTATTTCCATTGTTTTTCATTCCTCCCCTTTAGCTAGCATAGTTGATACCGTTGTTTTTCGTATCATTGGTTCAAAGTAACGTGCTTTATGAGCCACAATGCGCTGCGATGCATCTGTGCCATGGTCTGTGTAGTCAAGATAGTCATCGTTCTGTGTTTCCCATGCATCGATCGGTAGAAATTGTCCAATCGTGGGATCTTGTTCTATAGGATGACATTGTAGTGGGCACCGATCGAAGCATAATCAGTTTGTGCTCCAATCTATACTGGGATTATGCGCTTTTAGCCAATCTGTTCCCAGGAGTATCTTGTGTCATCCTGTATTTGTAATGGCGACTTCAATGTTTTCCCAATGTCTGGCGCTGATCCCCATTCACAGTATGGCGGCATGGCATATAGCTTCTTGTTTGTTCAATGTTCCATCGATATTTCTTGGGTATACAGGGAGTTCTATGTCATAGGTGGGGAGACCGTACTTCTTGATAAAACTTGTGTTACAGTAGATGCCTTCTGCTCCACTATCTAGGACGGCCTCAGCATCGATTTCTTTCCCGTTGTACGCGATTCGAACGTCTATTTGCATAGAAGGATGTCTTATATTTCGAATCGTATCTGGTGGTACATTGGGAATCTTAGATGATCAGAGACTTCTGATCCTGCTAGTAGTACAACAGGATATTGATACAACTCTCTTAGGCGATGCTCCTAGAGAGTTCCAAGAAAAGACAGATTTTCGTCTAAATTGAGTTTGACCAATGGTTCGAATTGATTAATGGAAGCGATATTAATTTTGCTTTCTTCAAGTGACAGTTTCTCCATCCCTTCTTCTGGGACGGAATTGATTTGTTGGACAGAAGGTCTGCTGCTTTGTGGGCGGAAACTGGAACCAGGTCGAGAATTTGGCAATGCGGTGCAATTGATAGCGATATGTCTGGGTATGCCACAGTAGAGACAGAGGTGATTGTCGATACAGCGCTTGCGTTCTTCTGGAGTGAGTCTTCCACAACCACAGCCACAGCCACGGCCACGTCCACGTCCTTGTCCTCGGTTCTGTCTGAAAGGAGAGGGTCGTGGGAAGGCATTGATCTTGGATTCTTCTTCTGAGATTTCCCGAATGTGTGGATTCTGTCGTCAGAATCCTCTAGTAGGGCCAGCAAAGGTGCGCCAATTCCTGTCAAATTCTCTGGCTTTCTCCACAAGTCTGGCCAGTGTAGTTGGCATCAGAGATAACTGGAGTAGTTTGTTGTGAAGAGCAGTATCCAGAGCTCTGCGGAATGCATACATTTTGGTTGCTTTGTCCACATTGGCTTGTCTAGCATATCTGCTCTATTCTTGGTACCATTCGCCGAATTCCCGGTTTCTCTGTGGGGTGTTATGAATGTTCTAGATCGCTTCATTTTGCGTTTCCGGGGGAATGAACTGGGCTTTGAAGGCATCTCTAAAATCGTCCCATGTTCCGTAGTTGACCAGGTTTCCAGCTAGTATGGTTGCGATATGGTCACTAGCCCAGTCTCCAGCTTGGGTTCCTTGTTTGAAGTAGGTTAGAGCCGATGATACCTTTTTCGCGTCGGTGTCAAAGGTAGTAGCATTGACTGTGAAGTAATTCTCAAGGGCATTCCAGAATGCAATCGCCGTGTCTCCCTTTCCATTATAGGGCTCAGGAGCTGTTTCCAAGATACAGGGTGGTAGGTTTGGTTGTGCCATTGGTGCTGTGGGTGGTGGTGCCGGGGGATTTCCTCCTGGGGGTTGTGGTGGTAGTTTCGAAGTTGATGCTGGTGGATTAGATTTAACTGGCGGTGCTGTTCCCTTGGGGTTTCTGGACAGTGGCGCTGGTGGCTGGGTTGTGGAGGATAGTGACGCAGTGTCATGATCAGGTCACCGTGTCTTTCAGTCATCTTGGTTCTGGAGTTTTCGGACAGGGGTATTTCCTAAATAGGAAGTCGACCCAATGTCTCAATTAGGAAGTCGTCCTAATGTGGTAATCGTGTCGGTGTTTCAAAGAGGAAAGGCGAGCGTCAGGAGTTGGGCGTCGGGATTGATCACATGAGATGTCACGTGATTATTCGAAAGGTCAAAGAAGATCACATGATACATCACGTGACTTATCTGGGAGCGAGTGAAGATTACACAAGTCGACGCGACTTGGAATCAAGCAAGATACAATACATGATCTTGAAGACGTTTTAGAGATGAGAAGCAAATAACGACAGAGTCAATTATCGCAAAGGAGTTCTTTCTGAGGGAAGCTGCATGCATTCAAGGAAGTGACAATAACCTGTATTGCACAAATAGAATGAGCTTAAGGACTCGTTCTATGCTAAAGGGTACAGTATATATATATGGGGTCATGGAAGCTACTGGAACGTAGTGGAAAGTCATAGAAGGCGATAGAAGGAAATGGAACCTTATGGAACCTTATAGAAGTCTCTGGAAAACGCAAGATCATTCTATAGGTAAGTTAGATAAGCGAAAGGGGAAGCGGCCTGGAGTCAGATATGAAAATGGAAGGAAAAGATTAGGTAAGTGGGGCAGTCCGTGACATTACCCCCTTGTTAACGTCCTTTAGATGTCAATGTCGTTGTCAACAGTGGCGCAGTAGCCGCACTCGAAGTTGGGGTGAGAAGGGTAGACCTTGCAGTCTTTGAACTCATTGCAAAAGTCGTGGGGGCGGAGGCAGTCAGTGCTATCATGGCCACGGCGTGAGCAGTGGCGGCAATACCTGAGGCAATGGCAATCCTCGATGTTGTGGCCTGTCCTCCCACACCAATCGCACATCTTGCCGTTGTCTTTCCCCCATGCGTGAATAGCCCGATCGCGAATGGCAACTTGAGCCCAACGACCTCTCTTGCCCTTGAAGTAAGGGGCCTTGTGCATGTCGCGGTCAATGCGATGGCGAATGCAAGAGATGGCGTTAGCAGCGGCGAGATGGTCTGAGCTACAATACATCACCACTCGCTCGGTTTGGAGGGATTCCTTTAGAGCCCCGATGCGTTGGGCAATTTGGCGAGCTTTGGAGTGGTAAGCACAGAAGTATTGGACTTCACCTTGTAGCGTGGCGTCGTCCTCAGTCTTTAAGGCCCAGTCTACAAGGTCAGTGAATTGTGCTCCTTGAGTTAGTAGGAGCTCATCCTTTGGGGAGATGGCTGTGTGGTGGTGTCCAATAGGATGAGTGTGGAGGGGGCAAGAGTGGACAGTACAACTGCGTCCATTAGTGGCTAAGAGCTTGGGGAAGGTGGTGTGAAGGTCATAGGAAATGAAGGGGGTGATCACGTCCTGGTTGCTATCGGAAATGACAAAGAAGTGACGCGTACTGATGGCGTTGAAGTTGTCCTGCCATCCCGGACCTGGGAGTACTCCTGGTTGAGGGCCAGTAGGACTGGGAGTGTGCCCTTCTGCGTCCGCGTTCATTGCTTCTGTCTTCAGCATGTTGGCTTCAGTCTGTTGGTATAAGACTACGGCCATAGGTGAGATGGGGGAAGGGGAATGGGATGGGACGTCTTCAATAAAGGCAGGAATGACGGGCGAAGTGTATGTGGAGTTTGTCGTGGAGGTGACTGGGGGCGTGATCTACATGCTGTCATGGAAGTGAGGGGGAGGAACAGGAAGTGGTTTGGGACTGGGAATAGGGGGGCTGTTTGGGTAGCTGGGGTCGACGTAATCTGTTAGCTCAGTCCTGGGATAGCCTGAGTTGGGGGAGGCATGGATGCCTTCGTAGTTGTCGACATCATTAAATGTCGTACTCAAGTGAGCCATCATGAATGTATCGGGGGTGAGGATCGAGGTTGGAGCGGGTGGGGATCTGTCAATGGGAAGGAGGGAGTGGACAGTAGGGAATTGGCAGCGGACTTCTTCTTCCTCAATATTGAGGAGGCGAGCAATATGTTTGATCATTTGCTCGTGGGGAAGGGCCAGGTCACTGCTAGTCGGACTGTCTGGAGGGGGAGAGGTAACCAGGTAAGGTGTGTTGCCAGCACTGCCAATAGGGGATGAGGAGCGGGAAGGAATGAAAATGGGGGAGGATGAGCAAGACATGGTGATCGATAGGAGGGCAAGTCGTAGGTCAAGGGGGCAACGATGTTCGTTTTGGAGTTGAAAATATTGGGGTGTCGGATCGTTTTTGAAGATTTGGAAGGTGCGTCAGAGGCTGGGGCGGTAGTAGTAAGTGTAGAAGGCCAGAGTGAAGTGGGGATAAGAATTGTTTGAGAGGTTCCGGTGGTCTCTTTATACTGCAAGTCATCCAGCCGTAGCGGAGTTTGTTAGCATGAAGTCTGCCAATGTGTCTGGGGCGTGTAGGTCCTTGTGATCAATCCAGGAGTCGTCAGAGTGTGGATAACCCTTCCAGTGCACAAGGTATTGAAGTTTTCGTCTTCTGCCATAATGCTGTGCATCTAGAATGTTCTCGATTTCGTATTCTTCTTCGCTATCAATGATCGGAGGTGGTCATGTAAAAGGTGTGCCGTATTGCTCCGTCTCCTTATATGGAAGGAGGAGATCTGTGTGAAACACATTGTGAATTTTCATTGATGAGGGGAGTGCAAGTCGCATGGCCACAGGACTGATCTTTTGTGAAACCTTGAAGGGTCCATATCGTTTTGGGGAAAGTTTGCGATTACCAACGATAGTAAGGTTGCGACCTTCAAGCCAGACTTGGTCACCTTCTTTAATTTCTGTTAGTTTCTTGTTGTCCTTGCAGTTTTGTACATGTTGAAGAAGTTTTTGAGCTGATTGCCTAGCTTCATCCAGGAGGCGTAAACGTGTCTCCGCAGCAGGGGTAGAAGATTCTAGATGTTTCAGAATCACTTGTGGTTTGATTCCAATCAGAAGTTCATAAGGTGATTGGCAAGCAACGTCATGTTTCCAAGAATTATGAGCAAATTCGGTGACTGGTAGTAACTGACTCCAGGCGGAAGGTTTTCCAGATGTCCAAGGTTGCAAGTATTGCTCGATCCAAGCGTTCATATATTCCGTTTGTCCATCAGTGCAAGGGTGGAAAGCTGTAGAAAGGTTTTGTTGAATTCCAAGTGCCTTGCACATTTCTTTTGCAAATGCAGAGGTGAACCGGGGATTGCGGTCCAAGATGATTCTTTTGGGAAGTCCAAACCAGGGTATAAGGTGTTTCAGATATTCAAGTGCTACGCCTGTTCCGTCAATCGTTTTTGTGCATGGGATGAATTTAGCTGCTTTAGAGCAGCCTTGATCAATGATTGTGAGAATAGAATCGAAGCCTTGTGACTTGGGAAGGTCCATAATCAGGTCCATTGATACGTATTGAAATGGGCCTTCTTCAACAGGTGTATCAAAACATTGTAAAGGTGCTTTTGATCAATGTATGTTAGTCTTGGATTCTTGGCAGTGAGCACATCCTTTGACGTATTGTTCCACGAATTCTCTAAGTCTGGGTCCTTCATATTGTTCACAGACAAGTTCCCAGGTATTAGAGATCCCAGGGTGTCTGGCTGCAGGGGAATTGTGGAGAGTTTGGAGGATGTCTTGTCTTAGATCTAAGTCGTCTTCAAGGAAAATTTTGTTGGCATGTGTAGTTTTTGTTGGCATGAAGAGGTGATCGGGGAGAAGAACACATGGTTCGTCGGTATTTACCCCCTTGTTAAGGTCTTTTCTTCGTGACAACAAATCAGCAACGGTGTTTGTTGATCCAGGAATGTGTTCAAGAGTGTAGTTGAAGTCTTGTAGGAATTCTATCCATCTAGCTTGTCGTCCTGTGATCTTGCGTGGATCGCGGAAGTACTGTAGGTTTTTATGGTTAGTATGAATGCAAATCGCATGTGTAGCCCCAAGAAATAATGGGCAGCCACATTTAAATCCAAAGATTACACCAGCGAGTTCTTTGTCATGTGCATCATAGTTCTTTTCTGCGGGGAGTAGACTTCTAGAGTGGAAGGCGATGGGGTGAATACCATCTTCAAATTCTTGGGCAATAACCACTCCTAGGGCATAGCCAGATGCATCAGTTTCCATAATGAATTGTTTTGTCCAGTCTGGGGTACGAAGTACTGGGTAATTGCTGCACATCCATTTGAGTTCTAGGAAGGCATTGTTACATTCATCTGTCCAGATGAATTGTTCGTTTTTGCATGTTAAGTCATTCAATGGATGAGCAATATCAGAGAAGTTCTTGATGAACGCTCTATAGAAGTTACAAAATCCTAGGAAACTTCACACATCTTTGACGGTTAGGGGTGTTGGCCAGTCAGCAATGCCTTGGACTTTAATAGGGTCCATTTTAATAGTTCCATTGCCAATGAGTACTCCAAGATATTCAACTTCTCGTTGGTGAAATTTGCACTTTTCTGGTTTGAGAAATAGGTCAAATTTCTTGAGTTTGTCTAGAATATGATTGACGCGGAGTTCATGAAGTACCTCATCATCTTCTGTGGCGATAATCATGTCATCCATGTAAATGCGAAGCCATCCCTGGGCGATTTCGTCTTTGAAGATATTGTCCATCATCGTTTGAAAGGTAGCTAGGGAATTGGTTAAGCCGAAGAACATAACCGTTGGTTCAAAAAGTCCTTCGCTAGTTTTAAAGGCAGCTTTATATTCGTCGCCTTCTTTAATGTGAATGTTGTTGTATCCCCATCAAATGTCAAATTTGGAAAAGAGACGTTTTTCTGCTAGGTCATAAATGAGTTCCGAAATTAATGGCAAAGGGTACTTGTTAGGGATCGTCCATTTGTTCAGATTTCGATAGTCTTGAACTGGGTAAAATTTGCCATCTTTCTTTCGGATGAGGAAGAACCCGCTTGCATAAGGTGATTTAGAGCGACGAATCCTTTGTAAACGTAGATTTTGTGAGAGGAATTCACATTGCTCTTCTTTCTCCTTAGGAGATAGTGGGTAAACTCTGCAATTGATCGAAGTGGGGGCATCTTTGGTTAGTTCAATTGCGTGGTCCCAAGGTCAACGATCTGGGAAACGTTCGGAAGCTTCTTCTGAAAAGACTTTCCCATGATGATGATATCATTCTGGGACAATTTCTTGCCAAGTACGTTTCTTTTTATCAGCAGCATCTTGGGCTAGTTGTGATGCAACAGTAGTTTTGGCAATCCTAGTTTGTAACCAGACTTCGTCACCTTCTTCCCATCCAGGTATTGATTTTACCCAGATTGGTGTAGCCTCAATTTGTCTAGTCCCCTTAAGAATAGGTCGCCAGTTATTAGCTTTAGCTGTCAAAATTGTGGTAAAGCCATCTATGTGACCGTTTCGCCAGTCTACCTCTGGATTTGAGGCTTCAAGAAAGGGATAGCCAAGAATGAAATTGTCGAGACCTACTACTGTTTATTGCAGCAGGGACGCGACGATGATATACTTGAGGTGGAGGTAACTGATGAGGAGGCAAAGGTGGGCGATGTAGAGAGTGATGAGCGCAAAGTAAAGCTGAGCTTGTAGGGGCTCAATTGTGGGAGGTAGACAAGAGAACAGTCTGAGGACTGTTCGCTCAATTTCGCAGGTCTTATATACTA
>Ga0307512_10007882_pt1 | contig 10472 bp, 11 predicted proteins | sample 14_EM_MG_FD_200267 | JGI IMG/M metagenome (GOLD analysis project Ga0307512, IMG submission 200267) | Populus trichocarpa ectomycorrhiza microbial communities from riparian zone in the Pacific Northwest, United States - 14_EM | ecosystem: Host-associated > Plants > Roots > Unclassified | place... | reverse complement strand
ACTTGAAGACTAGGTTGGCTGGAATGGGTGGAATCAAAGGAGATCGCAGCCTGGGATGACTGGGACCAGTTGCCCAGCAACTCCAGAAGTTCCAGTACTCCAGCTGCGTGTCATCTTGCTGATGTCATAGTATATGATGATGTCATCACCCTCCTTCAAGTTCAAATTGGTACGCAAAATGATGGGCATTGGGCATGGTATATACGACATCTCCAACAGCTACGGATTCAGTACTCAGTGCCTACTCGATGTGGCTCAGTCTGGCAGGCTCAGCAAATCCTCACGCACAGCAACGAGATAAACGTGGTCAGAAATTCTGGTCCCAGAATGAGTCTCTTTTAACAATTTGTATACTGTAGCATAAGAAAGGAAAGTACAGATCGAAGCAATGTGAACATTGCACTCGTTACATGTCTTTTGCTGTATGTCTATACGCGAACGGTTGCGTGAATCTAAATCTGTACTTGAAGTTCAAGTTGACAGTACAGACAGTGGGTCTCGCGGACGACCTAATACATGTAGCGGCTACACATAGGATACTCAAAACTAGCCCGAAGATAGACGACTGTCCATAATGGTCCTTAGGCTGTTGAGTGACTAGGAGGTGGACAGTCATCTAGTCATCCCTTACGATACAGATATCTCGCACTCCAGCGCACCCGATTGACCGTATGCCAAAGTTGATCTCTAACGATAACCGTGTGTCCTGGATGCTCGACAGCGTGGAGCGTCTCAGGCTGCTGAGATCTCTGAAACCACAGGGTTCGAGAGATGACTCGGGGTCACTGTCGCTGCTGCTGGTCGGCGCACTTGGATCTCGATCTCGAATTTGTGATGCTCGATGCTCGGTGGCTCATAGTGTCAAACGACTCAACGCTAGCAAGTCCCGCTTAGCTCAGTTGGTAGAGCGCGTCACTAGTAACGTGATTGCCAAGCAATTACATTATCATATGACGAGGTCAGTCGTTCAAGTCGGCTAGTGGGAATTATTTTGCATTTTTCAACCGATCGTTATGTTACCTGTCCACTTCCTTTTGCACCTTTTTCCACACAAAAAGTCATTCAGTTGCATTGGGCACTGCGGGAAGATTTTATTGTCCATTGGTGATGATGCACTAATGCCACAGTACCACAGGAATCATGAGGATCACTGTTTTACGCGAGGCAAAGAACGGTGATAGCAGGCTACAGAAACAGTTGAGTGGAGGTAAAACGTCGAAGACGAAGGGGTAGGAGAGGTGGTGAGTTGTACAATAATACAGTAATAAAAATACAACGAAGGTCCAATCACAACAACAGAGGAAAGTGTTCGCGAAATGTTCGATATACTGTAAGGGTGGCCAGCAGCTTTTTGACAAGAGTCCGTTTAAGTCGTGTCCATGATGGTACATGATGTCCGTTTGCGAATCTTCTACTTCTTAGGGTCTTACTCTTAAAAATAAGTACTCACGCCCTCAATTCGCAGTCTTGAATAGTTGAGCGGTGGTGTGATGTTCTAGATGAAGCACACTTGCCAAACGTCTGCGCCGTTCGCAGCGCGCTGCAGACCAGCAAAGGTAGTGCGACCGCCGAGGAGATCAAAGCGTCGGAGGCCGGCGGGGTCGGGCGCGATTCTGTTGCGTTGGCCAAAGCTGGACGAGGCCGCCCGTCTGTGGTTCTCGCTCGGGAGCCGGTTATAGTCTTCCTGACTTGCGCGCTCAGACATCTTCGCGTGGAGGGCATGGAGGACGTCGCGCACGGTCACAGCGTGACCCTGGCCACGCGCGCTCGACGCGTAAAAGCAGCCGCCTGATACACCCGGAACCTCGAGGACGAGGCAAGGGGCGCGCGTCGAAATTGCAGGCTCGTTCATCGCGTTGGGGTTGCAGGATGGGTGGAGGCACGCCGCAGACGGTTGTTGCACAACGTTAAAGTTCAATTTGGCTGGCCGGTGGTGGCCGGCGTGTGCCAGTAGCTCACTCAATACAGCATACCTGGAACGCTCAGGGCTTACTGGAGGGGTAGGCAGAGAATCTAGAAAACGAAAAAGAGGAAGAAAGGTTAGTGAAGACAGCCCGCGGGACGCGAGAAATCATGAGGGCGTACGCTGATGTTGGGAGGACGAGGGCAACGGGACTGTGCTCATATGTGGCGCACCGGGCGTCGAGGGGAATTGAGATGCATACGCGTACGCTTGTCCGGAGTGCATCGCATCCGACCTAGTGGAGCCTGGGGGGGATGGTAGACTCACCGGGCTCATGACCGGGGTCACCGGCAGCCCGCCACTGCCCGAGGCGGTGGTCCCCGTCAATGAGTTGAGTGACCACGCAGGGCTAGACACGAAGGATTGCGGGTGGTGCTTCGAAGAGTGAGACGGCATGGCTGCGAGTCAACAGGAGTCAAGAAGGCGGAGGGCGGGCGGTAATAGATATAGAGAGAGGGAGGGAGAACGAAAGGGGGTGTAGCGGGGGTTGCTGGGGAATGACTCGCGACGCGCCGCGAACTTATATATGGCCTCCCCCACCGTGTTGAAGTTGCACACAAAGGTCAACACGGTGATGGGGCCTGCGAGGGACGCGGGCGTCGGGCGGGGTAGGGCGGCTTATCCACCCAATGAAAACGCGAAAAGGGTCCAGAAGCGCCGGCGAAGCGAGCGAAGCGCTGATTCAACTTCCGAAATTCCGATGGACGTCGGGATTTCTCCTAATATGGGAAACGTCGCGCGACCGACAACCCCGATTAGTCCATATGCGCCCTTTGCCCTGGGCGGGCGAGTGTCTTGGGTTTGATGCCATCATTATCTGGCCCCTGGGTTTTTATTCTCTCGCTGCGGCTGCGGTATGAGTCACGTCTGCTGCAAGTCCGAAGCGAAGCGAGAGAGTGACTCGGTGTGGTCGGGTCTTGCCCTGGAGCGGAAGCCCTGTTCCGGAAGGCGCCAGTGAAGTTAAGACACCCCTTAGGCCCCGAACTCCTGCTTCCGGTAGAGTCAGTATTATATTGAACTTTGCTGCGGCTACGTATCGAATAATAAGGATAGATAACAATGGAGAACAAATACCGTAAGTTAGGAAAAGAAAACAGGGACCCACACAATAATTGAAACCTCTACTGTACTGCACTGTACCACGGTACACTGTACGGTACTACTCCTTCAGCTTGAGCCGCCTCATTTCATGCTGTAACACCTCTGCCCATTCGCTGGTTTCCTCCTCCGGCTCTGGCGCCACGACCGCACGCCTGCGTCCTCGTATGCGGGCGCGACCGCTACCGACGTCACCCTCAAACTTGACGCCAGACGCCTCCTGCGCGAGGTATTTCACCTCCGCAAATGAGTTGGTCGCCTGTGCGCGGAGCCATGCCGCGCTTTTCGCGCGATGCTGTAGACAGTCCGGTTCCGCGTACCCAACAAGAGGACGCCATCTTCGCGCTTCGACCACTTCCTCTACGGGCTCCTCCATCGGGCGGCCGTCAGCCCATAGGGTGCCACCTGTGCGTGCGAGCACCTGTTCGATGTCCAGTGACTCTCCGGGCGGGATCAGTACCGGATGCGAGGGCGTGACGCACGGCATGTCGGTCTCCTTGCGTAAGATAGAGTCGACGTCCACCGCAGAGAAGAACGCGACGCCTTGCGGGAGGTCGTCCATGCCCAGGCGGTACGCGAACAGACAGCGCGTCCAGAGGTTCGCGATCTGTAGCGCAAGTGCGGCACGGTACTTGTCCCGCTCCGCGACGAGATAGCGAAGCTCGTCATGCACTGAAATGAGGTACCGCGCGTCGATATCGTACGTCCGGATGAGATAGTCCATAGATACGATGAGTAGGTGTAGATAGTCCACACCGGAAGACTGCACAACCCAGTTGATGCGTGATGTCATATAATCTGAACCGAACCCGGCGGGGAGGTATTTCTTTGAGAGAGCGTGCGTAATGCCACATCCGAGGGCGGGTGTCGTTGGGTGCTCAGAGAGCGCTATTTCCTCCAGCTTGTTGAACACGAAGCTCTCGGTCCCACCGAACCAGAACTTACGCCCGAACACATCCGTCCTATGCGTGTTCTTGCCCTTAGTCGAGGCGTACAATTGCTCCGCAAGCCGCTGCGCCTGCTCAGGGAGCATGTCTGCATTTGCCTGAAGCAGGAGCTGCACTGCGTGGCGCATGCCGGCGCCGTATATACGGGAGTAGTTGAACACCTTGGCCTGGTCGCGCGAGAGCCCGAGTATACTCGCTGTCTTGGAATGCAGGTCCGTTCCCGCTGCCTTGGTCCCCTCGAGTGTCATCCAACCGAGTGCGGTCGCGCCGTGTATTCCGAATTGTGCATCCCCCATTGCGCTCGAAATCCAGAGCTCCTCGGAATCAACGTCCGCACCGACGATGGCATACCCCGGTGGTGCTCGTACCATTGCCTTCAGCTCAGAGCCAACGCGGCTCTCCTTCGCATTGCTCGCAGTCAGCCAGGTACGCTCGATCGCGCGGCGTGTCACCGTGCCCATTGTGATCACTTGTGGGAGGATGATGCCAGCTTTACTATTCGGATCAGGCCTGACGGCCAGACCCATATCAAGTCCTTCCTGCTGCCACACCACCATTTGGTTTAGCACGCGGTCGCGGGCGCTAATCCAATAGCTGCACTGTGCGTTCATATCGAGGGCAGCGCGTGCCTCGTCTCCAGGGCTTGTTAGCGTGCCGTCCTGCGCGTACTTGACGAACGTCTTGGCGAGCGGGCTGCCCACATTCGCCTCATCCCCATCTTTGTGTGGCAACTTGTAAAATACGAAGCCTTCACGGAGGGCGAGAGCCTGCAGCGCCTCGTCGGCTGGGTGGTGGAAGTCTAACGACGCTTGGCGCGTCGTGTACACCGCGCCTGGCGATACGCGGTACGTCCACCCGTGTTCGCGGGAGTGAAAGAGAGGCCAGCCTTGCCAAGAAAGACGTAGTAAGAGAGGCGCGATGCGAGTGCGAGGTGTGACGTCGATGGTTCCGGGCGGGAAATCCTTCTTCGGCCTGGCTAGTTCCCAGTACCATTTGGGCCAGAGCACCTGGGGCGACTTGGATAGCTTTGGCTTGGACGAATTCGTCGCCGCGCTTTCCACCGGCGTCCAGTCGAGTTGTTCGAGCCAGGGATCACCCAGGGCGGTAAGTGAGGTGGTACGTGAGAGCTCTTCAGCGAGGCGGAGAATCTTTCGAACCACCTTCTCCGACTGATCTCCGCTGGCTACGGCCAAAGCTAACGCGTGATTGTCGGCAGTCATCCGGCCGGCTTGAAGCATCGGAAGACCATTCGTCCTTCCGAGAAGGCTCTGAATCTTCGAGTTCCCAGGTGCGGGTGGGCGAACTACTTGACCGTCAATTATGAGGTGCCACTTCTCTGTATTGGAATACTTGGGACAATATCCGCCGAAAGAGACTTTGAAGAGAAGAGGAAGAGTACGATTGACTATCCTCGCGCTGAGAGGGCCAAGGGATGACAGCTCTTTGTACCATGCAGGGACTAGAGTCTTGTCGCTGTCAGCAACCTTTGGCACTAGTCAGCATTAGCACAATGGAAAGGGGGACAAGAGACCCACCGACTCTGAGATACCGACACCCCTGGACTTCCCGGCAACCTTTGGTGTCCAGTCCAACTGCCGTAGCCAGACATCATCCTTCCATTTCTCATTCTCCATCATGCTTCTGGCCTCTACTGCGAGATTCACGAGCCGCTTCTTCACACCCTCTTCCAAGCTACGATAAGTCCGCTCCGCGTCCTCCAAGTATTTCTCCCACCCCTCGTTCACCGTGAGGAAGCTCGAACCCATCGTTAGCATGCCAGAAAATGACGCCGGGGTAGGGCATGACTCGAGAAATTCAGGAAGGACCTTAGCATAGACGCGATGCGTAACGGATACATCGTTCGCGCAATAATTGAGGTAGTCATGGACATTTTCGAGGATCTCTGCTGGCTGGCACTCCATAAAGTCATTGCGGGCCGCTTTATCCATTTCGATACCGCAATGGAGACGCGCCACGTCTGTGAGGGAATTGGCAGATGTGATGTCCTCCCAGGTCTTGCTTTCTGCTTCCTCACGCGTGTCTTCGTTTGGATCGGTGTTGAGTGACAGGCTTTCCTCAATCGCCGTACGCATAGCATGGAGCTCCTCCTTCTTCGCCCCATCTTGTTCAAAGGCTTGGCGTGACCTGGTCTCCTGCAAGAGGGCGACGACAGCCTCCTTGGCCTCGGCGGCAAGTTCACGTTCCCTGGCTCTAGACTTGCGATGCTTCATCCATTCGGGACGCTGGTGAGACGAGATGCCTTTAACGGCGACGTGCAATGCCATCGTGTCGAGGAATCGTGTGCGACTGCCTGCCAAGCTGTATTCTTCGCGTATGCGGGCCCGATCGTATGAGACGTTATGTCCGACCACGATACGCGCTACATCCGGGTCACCGAGAGGAACGAGCTGCTTGGGATCTGCACACTGGTCGAAGAGCCAAGGGGAAATCCAGGAGTACCATCCATTGGGAGATGCCGCACAGGCGAGGACAGCGTAGGGGTGATATCCGGGCATTGTCTCGACGTCGAAGACAAGCATGGTTTCCGGTTTTCCGTCATGGTGAGGAAATTCGACGTACTCGCTAAAGCTCGAACCATCAAGGTGATAGTGATACTTGGTCCAGCCAGCTTGGATCTGCCATTGATCAGGAAGAGGTGGAAGTTGCGCTTCCATGAGGTCGACGGCGAGGCCAGACCACGGCTGCGCCGCGCGCACCCCGACACGGTGAAAATGTTGGTCAATGGTATAGCCTTGGAGGGGAGGTAGAGTGAGGGCTATATTAGGGAGTACAGAACCGCTTTTGGGGTCGAGGCCATGCATCTCTAGATGTTCCTGCGCGATGCGAACAAAGCTTGGTTCTGGGGGTAGGAAAGAGACATTTTTGAATATCTGGCGGTGCAAGCGACGCGACAGGAGTTGCACGCCAACTTCATTACGTTTGACTTTGAGGCGCGCGGGGAATGGGTCATTCCAGCTCGGGACAACTTCAGAAAAAGGATCAGACGTACTGGAATCTTCCTTATCTCTCCTTTTTCTGGCCTTTTTCTCCGGTAAAAGCAGGTTGTTAAGAAGTCTGCGTCCTGCTCCGTCTATCGGAATGGTGGTTGGAAGCTGGTGCGGTGGTGGGACATAGGATGAGAGAGGCGAGCTGAGTGTGGGTGTACGTGTACGTGAGTGTTTGACGGAGAACTGAACATGTCTGAACATCCGATTCTCGTAGACATTCGCATACACCAGAGCTAGGCCACCAACTCTCGGATGTGGTGGATGTGTCAAAGACCGCGTCTCCCAAGCAGAAACACGGTATCACGGTAGCGGTCCGTAGCGGTCCGGTATACGTCATCTTACCTCGGCTCAGTTCTCTTTCTCGCCCCCGCTGACTCTACTTATCACTCTCAACATGGGCCTCCTCACCTGGTTCAAAAAGGTGCGCAGTCATTCTCTTTTGACATCTGTAGATGCGAGCTTGATCTTGTCTGCAGAAAGAGCCTGAGGACTTTGGCCAGGTCCTGGCGGCTCTTGCATTAGACATTCAGAAGCGGGAAATGCGGCTGAACGAGATTCGCCTGCGCGAGAGACGCGCTATTCTACTTGTCACCTTGTATACCTTTGCAGGATGGGGTGCCTATCTTGGCCTATGGTATACCCAGTTGCTTCCACAAATGAGCGGGCACAGGCCTAACAGCTCGGTGGAGAAGGCCGTCAAGGGTTTCCCTGCTATCCTTGGACCTATAATGTACGTCATACTTTTACCTATCCTGTCTGCTTACATGACCAACCTTGTTTCTAGAATTCTTTTCACCCGCCGGGTCGTGCAGTTATGGTACAATCGTAAAGGGAACGCAGAAGGTATGTGCCACAACTGCCAGCCACGCGTACACCTCGTGCCCATGCCCACCATACTTTTCAGAGAAAAGCCTAGCAGAGCTGAAGCTCGCGCGACGGAATAAGGTCGAAGATATCAAGAAAAGAACAAACTACTATGAAACGCGTGAACTTCTCGAACGGTACGAGGATGGCGCCTCTGCTGGGGCTACCGCTCGGCCTATCGATAGCCCGTCGTCTCGACTTCGGCCTCAACAACTTCCGGCCACGCCGCAACGCGCGGTACCTTCGGCACCCCCAAACACACCTGCGAACATCCGTACCTCGACCCCCCCAGGTATGCAGAGTCAACTTCCACGTGCGTCCCCTTCTTGGCCTCCTGTTCGTGCAACACATATTATATGCCTGCTGTGCAGTTACACCGCAGCAGCCCCTCCCTCCCCCGCGCAAGCTCTGGTATGATAAGCTTGCTGATGCCCTTCTCGGAGAGGACGAACCGCCAGTAAACGCGGCCGCGTCGCGCTATGCTCTTATTTGCCAGAAGTGTTTCAATCATAATGGACTTGTGAAAGAAGATATGTGGGAGGACGCACGTACACATGATTCTTTACTCTGCATACTGAACGATATTGACGATGATCATTTTTGCTGGTAGAATATGTTTGTCCTAAGTGCGGACATTTCAACCCCTCTGCACGCTCCCAGCGGAAGGGATTCCAACCTCAGCAATCTCAGCAACAACCTCCTACGGTGCAGACTTCGGCACGTTTTCAACAGCGCGGTGCATCGCCCCAGAGCGCGCCGCAACCCCCAAACCGTGTTGATGAAAGTCCTGGATCAGAGGACAGAACCATGGATATGGACTCGTAGAAGCCCGAACTTTGTATGTATGATCGCCTTCTTTCGGTATAATTGGGCACTTGTTCTACTTTAGTCGCACAACTCAATGTAGGATGTCATGCCTCATTGGGGACCTGAATAGCGATGACAACAGTGCAGGCTAAAATTATCTATGAGCTAGCCAGAGGGTTCATCCTACGCTGTACAAGCAGTAGCAAGTGGAAGAGGAAAGTGCAAAGAACTGCGCGTGTCCCTGAGCGTCAAATTCACGATGAAGGAAGGAAAGTGTAGTGGCGGCGCCGTACGGCATTAGCGGACAGGGCAAGGTACCACGTTGGGACCACAGAAATGCGACAATTGTGGCCTCCCTTGTTTTCCTGGATTGTAACGATGTCAACGGAGATCAGTCACCACCTCCGACAGGCACGAAGTGGAGCTCAACCACCTCGCACTGCACGACGTTGGTGCGAACTCAAGAGCAGCCGAGTGACGAATGGTCGATCCCAGATCCTCGGGCAGCTCTACGCCAAATGGTAAGGCTTGGTGTACAGGCCTGTACTAGAACAGGTTACACTGCGCTTTTGCTGCTCTAGCGGCTAGCCTGCAGCGCCACCGATCAAGACGAACCTGCAACGTTAACGCTCGCGCTCGAGTATCAATACTACGGGCGGCACGCCTCATCACTCCGTCCTGATTCGGGGGCGTGTTCGCTCGCGAGTCGCGAGTCAGAGATTAGAGTGCTCCGGGAAAAGGAATATCCGGATAGACAACCACGATTGCACCCAAGTGTACAGAAATGACAATATTGCCCGGAGACGTCTCGCTTGAGCGGTACGCAGTACCTGAGCGAGTACAAGCCGACTGACTCCACATGCAACGGTTACTGACCAGAGACGCGCGAAAGTCCAACGCGCCAAGCGCGAACTGTCCTGTGTCTTTGTCTTTGAAGCGGTAAGAATTTGTTTTTTTTTGAAACAGTTGGTTATCAGTTACGCCGCGACAAATGTTATGCATATCCGGAGATGTGAGCCGATGCCTGCGCCCACTATCAATTTTCCCTGTTAGGAATTAGCGTGCTCGATGCGGCTGGTCCGAATATAGCAGTTGTTGTAGTGAGTTTCAGACCTACGACATGACAACCTAAGTACAGTACCGTACCTCTGTGCCGAGCGAGGCGTGCACCCGGTCTCTGGATTTTTATTAAAGGGGAGATCCAGTTGATCCGCGCTTCCTCAGCTACTAATTTGACGATTTGTGATTGTAACTTTTTCGATGTCGCAGAGTTGTGTATGACTGTTTTCCTCCAAATCTCAACGCAACTGGCCACTGTGGGGATGGGGATCACGTGGTGTAACCGTCGGGAGAGCGGGCCGTAGAAGACACCAAGTCTGAGAACTATTTTTGCCGTGTGTCATCCAATGTCTCTCCGTTATTGTTATTGTTATTATTTTTCAGCGCTTTCCACTTGCAGTGTTCTTCTTTCACAGATACCTGCATCAATTGGCGGCACTGTGTCACGCGCAAGGAGATATTTTCATTGACCCCTACACATCGATTTCATATCGCAGAACATCGCCACCCTCCAGGAAAAATATTCTGAAAACCACGGACAGTTCCTTAATCAGTGATTTGCAACTCATTCTCATCATCGACGTATTGAGGGAGGATGTCATTCTTTTTTTTTTCTGAATGTGACCGCAATTGCCTCGTGGCCGACCTCGCCGGATCCTCACACGACGGGGCACTCGTGACCCTTTACCAGCTGCGGACTTAACGTTAGCACTCGTTCTCGAATGA
>Ga0307512_10007881_pt1 | contig 10473 bp, 9 predicted proteins | sample 14_EM_MG_FD_200267 | JGI IMG/M metagenome (GOLD analysis project Ga0307512, IMG submission 200267) | Populus trichocarpa ectomycorrhiza microbial communities from riparian zone in the Pacific Northwest, United States - 14_EM | ecosystem: Host-associated > Plants > Roots > Unclassified | place... | reverse complement strand
GGATGCTCGCGGGGATGTGGGCGCGCCGGCATCCGGACTGCCCGGCAGCCGTCAGCCTCGACGGCCACCGGGCGTGGACCACTCCTGCCCGGAACTACGCGGACATGCCGGCGGAGCGGGTCGAGGAGGACCTGGCCAAGCTCACCGCCCTGTTCACCGCGCAGGAGAAGATGATGGCGGAGACCGGCATGCGGCCGAATCCCGAGATCACCTCCGCGTTGCGGAACGCGGCCGAGTTCGCCGACTCACTGCCAGTCTTCGGTGAGGTCACGAGCCCGTTCCTGATCGTGCTGGCCGGCAAGAACATCCCGGTCCTCCCGCCCGACTTCGCCGAGCTGAACGACGCCTACCGCGCCGGGCTGCGCCGCGACCTCGCCACGCTCACCGCCAGCAGGCCCAACATCGTCGTCCGCGAGGTCGACGCCAGCCACGACATGGTCACCGAGCAACCCGGTCCCATCGCGGAGATCGTCGCGGACTTCCTGCGTGCGCGCGGCTGAGGGGATGACGAACGCGGTCGCGAGGGCTGCCACCGCCACGAGCGCGAACGTGGCGAACGCCGCGCCGTAGCCGGATCCCGAGAGGAGCGAGGCGGAGAGTTGGGCGCCGACGGCCCCGCCGACCGTGCGGGTGATGGTGTTGACGCCCGTCGCCACACCGGTGTGCCGCGGTTCGACGGCGTTGACGACGAGGTTGCCGACTGAGGCGAAGGCAAGCCCGTAGCCTGCGCCGATCAGCACCTCGACCAGGTAGAACTGCCACAGGTGATCGCGGCTGGTGGCGAGAATGCCGTACGCGACCGCGGCGCTCGCCGCGCCGAGCTGAAGCGGCAGTCTCGGACGGCGCCGGCCGACTCGGGGAGCCAACGGGCTGGCGACCAGCATCACGGCCGCTACCGGCACCATCATCAGCCCGACCTCGGTGGCGGAGTAGCTGGTCTGCAGGTACTGGGGCACCAGGGTGATGCCGCCGAACATGGCCGCGGCGACGACGAGCGTGGCGATGTTCGTGGTGGCCAGGGCTTTCCGCCGCAGCAGACGGATGTCGACGAGTGGGTCGGGGCGGCGGAGCTGACTGGTCGTGAACACGGCCAGCAGTACCGCGGCCAGCGCGCCGAGTGCCGTGGCCGTCGCCCAGCCCCACGTCCTGCCCTGGCTGATGGCCAGCAACAGGCAGACCAGTGCGCCGGACAGCAGACCCGCGCCGACCAGGTCGACCCGGCCGGTGCCGGGTGGTGGCGTGGTGGGCAGGACAGTGGCGATCAGCAGCGCGACCACGGCCAGTACGAGGATGCTCCACGACAGCCACGCCGTGCCGAGGCCGTCCACGAGCACCCCGGCCACGACCAGGCCGAGCGCGCCACCGATGCCGAACATGGCGCTGAGCAGGGCGATCACCCCGGGGATCCGCGGCGGCGGCACGGTGGCCCGCACGATGCCGAAGGCGAGTGGGAACACCCCGCCGGACACGCCCTGGATCGCTCGGCCCGTCACGAGCACCCCGAGCTCGCCGGTGGCGGTGCCGATGGCCGCGACGAGCGAACCCGCGGCGAGACACGCCAGGCAACCGAACAGGACGCGGCGGTAGCCGAACAGGTCGCCGAGCCGCCCGGCGATCGGCGTCGCCACCGCGCTGGCCAGCATGAACGCGGTCAGTACCCACGCCACCTCGGTCGCGGGCGCGTTCAGCTCACGGCCGAGCACCGGCAGCGCGGACAGCACGATGGCCTGGGCGAGACTGGCGGCGAACGCGGTGATCATCAGTGCGGCCACGGTGCCTTTCGTGCCGCCCAGCCTGCGGCGCAGAAAAACGCTCAGGGCAATGAATCCAGCGGCGATCCACATCGGCGACCTCTCTCGTAAGTTAGGCCAACCTAACTCTTGCGGACAGCAGTCCGCAAGTGGTCTCGGTAAGGTTGTCAGTCATGGACGGCGTGGATGCACCGGCGAGGACGCGGCGCTCGTGGGGGAGTCTCAGTCGCGAGCAGATCGTGGCCGCGGCACTGCACATCGCGCGGACGGAAGGCCTGGAGGCGCTGACGATCCGCCGTCTCGCCGCGGACCTGGACGCGTCACGGATGGCGCTCTACCGGCATGTCGCCGACAAGGACGCGCTGGTCACGTTGGTGCTGAACGCGATCGCCGAGCAGAGCGTGCCGTCGCTGCCGCCGGGGGACGGGCCGTGGGAGGTGCGGCTGCGGCGCCTCGCCCACAGCCTGCGTGACGAGCTGCGGGCCTATCCGGGCGTCATCGAGGTCCTGATGACGCGGTACAACCACGGTCCCGGCGCGCTGCGTGCGGTGGACTCGATCCTGGAGATCCTCGCCGACGCGGGGCTGAGCACCCAGGACGCGGCCCGGTACTACGTCGTGTTCATCGACCTCGTGTTCGGCCGCGTGCACCGTGAGGTGCACGGCGACCCCGTCGCCCCGGAGCGCACCGCCAGCCTGGTGAGGACCGCGCGCGAGCACGGGGAGTTGCCCCATATCAGTGCCGCGGAGTCCGAGCTGCGTGCCGTCACGGCCGAGCAGATCTTCGAGACAGAGCTGGACATGCTCGTGCATGCCGTAATTCGCTTGCGTGGCACCGTACCCTGAGCCGTGTCTATTGTGGAGTATCAGGTTGGCGAGCCAGGGCCGTACGGGATCATCGTGGGGCCGGACGACGCGGTGTGGTTCACCCAGGTGCGGACCAGCCACATTGGACGGTTGAGCGGTGGTGAAACCACCTGGTACCCACTGGATCCGCCATCGGGCGGCCCGTCGGTGCTGACGACCGGACCGGACGGGGCCTTGTGGTTCACCGAGTCGCAGGGACATCGAATCGGCCGCATCACCGTCGGTGGCGCCGTCACCAGCTTCGACGTTCCCGACGTCGGCCCGTTCGGCATCACGACCGGGCCGGACGGCGCGCTCTGGTTCACGGAGATGAACGCCTCCGCGATCGGCCGCATCACGGTCGACGGTGACATCACGGAGTTCGCCCTGGACGCGGGCGGCTTCCCGTCGATGATCGTCACCGGGCCGGACGGCGCGTTGTGGTTCACCCTCAACCAGGCCAACGCGATCGGCCGGATCACCGTCGAGGGCGCCGTCACCACCTACCTGCTGCCGACTGCCGGCGCCGGGCCGGTCGGTATCACCCTCGGCGGCGACGGCGCGCTGTGGTTCGTCGAGATCCTGGCCGGCCAGGTCGGCCGCATCACTACTGACGGCCGGATCACCGAGTTCCCGCTGCCCGACCGCGCCGCGCGGCCACACGCCATCGCCGCCGGACCGGACGGTCACTGCTGGTTCACCGAATGGGGTGCCGGCCGCATCGGCCGGATCAGCGCCAGCGGCGAGATCGACGGGTTCGCGCTGCCCAACCCCGCCTCGGAACCCCACGGCATCACCGTCGCGCCGGACGGGACAGTGTGGGTCGCCCTCGAGATCGGGGCAGTCGCCGCACTGAAGTTACTCCTAAGTACGTAGTGACTCGTCTCAACTTCCTCCGTATAACTTGTTCTAGTCCCCGCATGCGTGAGGAAGTTCTCATGACGAAGACATCGCTGTCTCACAACGTCCTTGGGCAGGTTTCCCGGCGCTCGTTCATCGTAGGAACTGGTTCTATTATTGCGACCGCCGCTCTCGCCGGTCGAGCAGCGGCCGCGATCGGGGACGGCGCGCACGTGCCCGTCCTGGTGATCGGCACCGGCTACGGCGGCTCGGTCGCCGCACTCCGCCTCGCGCAGGCCGGCGTGAACGTCCAGATGGTCGAGATGGGCATGGCCTGGGACACGCCGGGCACCGACGGCAAGATCTTCGCCAACACCAAGAGTCCGGACTACCGCTCATACTGGTTGCGCACCAGGACGAAGCAGCCGATCAGCAACTTCCTCGGCTTCCCGATCGACAAGGACATCCCGAAGTACACCGGCATCCTCGATGCCGAGGAGTTCAGCGGCATCATGGTCTACCAGGGCCGCGGTGTCGGGGGCGGTTCCCTTGTCAACGGCGGCATGGCGGTCACGCCGAAGCGCGAGAACTTCGGCGCGATCCTGCCGTCGGTGAGCGCCGACGAGATGTACGGCACCTACTACCCGCGTGCCAACACCGAGCTGGGCGTCAACAACGTCGACACGGCGTGGTGGGAGACCGTCGACTGCTACCAGTACGCGCGCGTGGGCCGCAAACACGCGCAGCGGTCCGGTTTCGCGTTCACGCTCGTGCCCAACGTGTACGACATGAACTACATGAAGCAGGAGTCCGCCGGCACCGTGCCGAAGTCCGCGGTGGACGGGGAGATCCTGTACGGCAACAACTACGGCAAGAAGTCACTGCAGAAGACCTACCTGGCCAAGGCGAAGGCGACCGGTCGGGTCACGATCTCGACGCTGCATCGGGTCACGTCGGTCACGCCGGCAGGCTCGTCCTACAGCGTCGTCATCGAGCAGCTCAACACGGACGGCAGCGTCGCCGCGACCAAGACCGTCCTGGCGGACAAGGTGTTCTTCGCGGCCGGCAGCGTCGGCACGAGCAAGCTGCTGACCAAGCTGAAGGCGACCGGCGCGCTGCCGAACCTGAACGGTGAGATCGGCAAGGGCTGGGGCGACAACGGGAACGTCATGGTCGGGCGTGCCAACCACATCTGGGACCCGACCGGTTCGGTGCAGACGTCCATCCCGACCGCCGGCATCGACAACTGGGCGGCGGGCGGCGCGTTCGCCGAGGTCGCGCCGCTGCCGACGGGGATCGAGACGTGGGCGTCGTTCTACCTGTCGATCACCAAGAACCCGAACCGCGCGCAGTTCTCGTGGAACCCGTCGACGAACACGGTGGACCTGAACTGGCAGACGGCCTGGAAACAGGCGGGCATCGACATGGCGAAGACCATCTTCGACAAGATCAACTCCACCGAGGGGACGATCTACCGCACGGACCTGTTCGGCGCGTACAAGACCTGGGGCGACCACCTCACGTACCACCCGCTTGGCGGCGTCGTGCTGAACAAGGCGACCGACAACTACGGGCGGCTCGCGGGTTACTCGGGCCTGTACGCCATCGACGGCTCGCTGGTGCCCGGCAACACCAGCGTGAACCCGTTCGTCACGATCACCGCGCTGGCCGAGCGGAACATCGAGAAGATCATCGCTACTGACCTGTGAAGCTGGGGAGCACGCACACGGCATCCAGACCGAGAACGCGGTTCAGGCGGCCGAACGCCAACCACGAGCCGATGCTCATGGTGAGTTCCACGATCTCGGTCTGGGTGTAGTGCTCGTGCATCCTGGCCCAGAACTCGTCGTCCAGGTTGTGGTGGTCCTCGGCGTACCGCTCGGCGTACTCCGCGGCCAGCCTGGTGCGGTCGTCGAACGCGTCGGTGGTGCGCCAGTGGGTGACGGCGTCCTCGAACCCTGGCTCGACCTTCTCGCCATCCCGTTCCGTGCGCCAGTCCTGGCAGAACAAACACCCGTTGATCTGCGCGATCCGTAGTCGGGCCGCCTCGAACTCCCGCAGGCCCAACGTGGTGTTGGCGTAGACGGCCAGGGAGAACTTCGACGCGGCGACACCGATTCCGGGCACCATCTCGCCCCACACGTAACCGATCGGGTCCTTACCCTCGGGGATGTCGATACGCACCGTCACTTCCTCCTCAGGTGGCCGGGTTTCAACGGGACGTCTAGTGCGTCGTACAGGCCGGGTTTCGCGTCGACGAGCCAGTCGATGGCGTTCACCAGGCGGCCGGCCGCGGTGGCGTTCCCGCCGGCGGACCGGTTCTCGCCCTCGTCGCTGGCCTCGACGGTCACCTCGATGCGTGGCCGGCCCTCGATGACCACGCGATGCGCGCCCGCGCCGCTGGGTGGCTGCGGCCAGTCCGGCGCGCAGTCGGGGTGGATGCGGGTGACGTGCTCGATCACGATCCTGGGCTCGCCGTCGATGATCCCCTGCACCTCGAACCGAACCGCACCCTGGGTGCCTGCCTCGAACTCGCCCATCGTCCGCGTGGTGACCGTTTCCTCGAGCGGCCGCCGGTCGAGCGTCTCGCGGATCTCGTCCAGCTCGACACCCAGCGCCCGCGCCATCAGCCGGACCTGCCCGCCCCACACCATGGTCGGCACCTGGGGCAACAGCATCGGCGGCTGGTAGTCCATGGGCTGGCCCATGCCGACGAGGTAGCGGACCGAGTCGGGCTGCTCGTAGGTGGAGTAGTCGAAGATCTCCTGACAGCGCACGACGTCCACGCGTGCCCCGAGACCGCTGACGAGCAGCGGCAGGACGTCGTTGCCCCAGCCGGGATCCACACCGGAGACGAACAGGGAGCCGCCGCCGTCCGCGATGGCTGCTAGAACAGGTTCTCGAAATTCCGGCGGCGCGTTCCGCTGGTCGTAGAGCGGGTAGAGCGACGGCGTGACGACGACGGCCCCGGCGCGGATCGCCTTGGTCACGTCGGCGAGCGCGTCGTCGGGCCGGATGTCGCCGGACGCCGCGTACACCACGGCGCGCGGGCTCGCGGCCAGTGCCGCGTCCACGTCATCCGTGGCAGCGACCCCGATTTCGTGCTCGAGCCCGGCGAGCGTCCCGGCGTCCCGCCCCACCTTGGCCGGGTCGTGCACGAGCACGGCGGCGAGCTTCAGCGCGGGATGGGCGTCGACGGCCCGAACGGCGGCACGGCCGACATTGCCCGTGCCCCACACCACGGTGGAAATCATGCTGTGAGACTAACTGAAACACGTTTCAGTTCATAGCCGGTCGCCGAGACGACCTGGCCGCCTCCAGCTCATACACGATCGTGGTGCCAAGAGGGTGATTCTCCGGCACACACATGCCGCACGCGGTCTCCGACGTGTTCAGCTTCACCCGGCCCGACTGCCCCGAACGAGTGGGCCGCCCGCACGTTCGTAACCCCTCAGTCACCACGCGATTCTCCCACCGGCCATCCGCGCGCCGGATTGTCGGTGCCGCCTGATTCCATGTCGGACGTGGACCTGCTACGTCATCTCAGACTCTTCGTGGCCGTTGCCGAGGAGGGTCACTTCGGGCATGCCGCCGACCAGCTCGGCATGACGCAACCACCAGTCTCCCAAGGAGTCCGGCGACTGGAGGACAAGCTCGGCGTCACGCTGCTCACGCGCACCGCGCGCGGGGTGGGCCTGACGCCGGCGGGCGCCGAGCTGTTACCCCGAGCGGTAGCGCTGCTGGCCGACGCGGCGCGGTTCACCGAGGACGCGCAACGGCACCGGGACGCGCACACCGAGCTGCGGATCGGCGTGGTGCCGCAGTTACCCACGTGGCACCTCGCGTCCATCGTGGACGGCGTACGGCGCGACGGCGCCCGCGCGGTCACCACTGTCGCTTCCACAGTGGAGCTGGTGGGCGCCGTCACCTCCGGGCAGCTCGACTGTGCGGTGGTCCACCACCCCGCGCTCGTGCACCCGCTGGAGTGCGGCGCGGTGGTGAAGCTGCCGACCGAGTTCCTGGTGCCGGCCGGCCGCCCGGTACAGCGGTTCGCCCACCTGCGCGACCTGTCGCTCGCCACGGCGCCACGCAACCACAACACGGCGGCCTGGGACTTACTGGTCGATTCCTTACGTGCCAAGGGACTCGACCCGGACGTGGTGCCGGCGCCGACCGACCGGGAGACCGTCGCCGCGGTCGCCGCAGGCGGGGCGTTCGGCCTGACCGCCGACCCGGACCTACGCGCGCCCGGGGTGGACCGCGTCGCACTAGGCGGCGAGGAGTTCCACTTACGCGTGCGGCTGGCCTGGCGTGCGCCGGCGCCCGACTTATGCCGAGCCGTCGAGAATGCGCTGACGGGAGCCTTACATGCCGTCCGTTGAACAACGCATCCGCGACACCTTCCGGGACGCGGGCGCCGCAGGCTGGCTGCACGCGGTCCCGGTAGTCGAGGCACCGAACCGCGAGGTGGCGGTGGGCGCGGACGACCAGGTGGTCATGGCGTCGGTGTACAAGCTGCCGCTGCTGGTAGCACTGTGCCAACGGTTCGCGAAGGGAACGCTGGCCCCCACAGCGACCGTGCGGGTACACCCACGGTCAGGCTCGCCAGGCCCAACAGGAGTAGCGGCATTCCAGGACCCGGTGACCCTGTCATGGCGCGACCTGGCCGCGTCCATGATCGCCGTCTCGGACAACGCGGCAGCCGACGTCATCCTCGGCGAGGTAGGACTGGCCGCAGTCCACGAGACCCTGACCGACTGCGGTCTGACCGGCACGAAGGTCGTCGGCGGCCAAGCAGACGTGGAAGCCGCACTGGTACGAGACACCGGCGCGACATCAGCCGCGGAAGCCTTCGCATTGCTGGCGGACAACGACCAGGCGCTGACGGTCAGCGCCTACGACCCAGCCTTCGCGAGCGCCACCACAGCCCGCGACATGACCAGCCTGCTGTCACAGGTGTGGCAGGACGCAGTAGTGACACCGGAACAGTGCGCCTACATGCGAAGGCTGATGGCCCTACAGGTATGGCCACACCGCGTGCGGGCGGGCTTCCCCTACGCAGGCGTAGAGATAGGAGGAAAAACAGGAACGATAGGCGCCATCCGCAACGAGGTAGCAGTAGTCACCTTCCCAGGCGAAACCCCAGTAGCAGTAGCAATCTTCACCTACGCCGCCCGAGCCGACGCAGCACTACCAGCAGTAGACACAGCAATAGGCGAATGCGCACGACTGGCAGTCACAGAACTTCGCTCAGGAAGGTGGTGACCCACAACGCTCCCCAAACAGAGGCGGTGAATGCCACGCACGAGGGGTGAGGCCAGCCCTACCCCAACCGGTGGGGCTAGCCGGATGGTCGCCCAGTACCGGGTCGGAAACCCTTGCCCTGTGAGAAAAGTCGCACAGAAATCCGCAACAACCGCCACCGTGACGACGCCAGCCAGGCTGGCAATAGCCGCCACCACAACGGCGCTGGCCATGCTGGCAATAGCCGCCACCAGCGTCGGCCAAGCCACAGCCACAGCCACCCCCGACCCCGCCGCGCCGACCACTGCCACCACGTTCGCCGCAGCCGCACCCGCGTTCAACCACACCGCCAGCAAACCCACCACCGCAAAGCCCGAACCACCTGGCAGCGTGCCCGGCCTGACCACCGCACGCGACTCTGTCACCGGCAACCCGAGCCCGGCCATGACCTTGCCAGCCGCAACTGTCGAGACCAGCATGCCGGCAGGGGAGGCCGCGCCAAGCACAGCGACGGCCGCCCCCACCGTGGCGTGGGGTCCATGCCCCACCACCCCCGGCGTGGTGCTGGACGCACGGCAGGAGTGCGCGACAACACCCGTGCCGATGGACTACCGCCATCCCAACGGGCAGCAGATCTCGCTCGCGGTGTCGCGCATCCGCACCGCCAAGCCCGACACCCGCCGCGGCGTCCTCCTACTGATCCCCGGCGGCCCGGGCGGCTCCGGCCTGGCCCGACCGACCACCCATGGCCTGAAGCTTCCGCAACAGGTACTCGACCGCTACGACATCATCGGGTTCGACCCGCGCGGGGTCGGGCACAGCACGCCGGTCACGTGCGCCCTCGAACCGCGCGACGCCGACCCGCTGGCGCTCATGCCATGGCCAGCGCCCGGCGGCGACATCACCGGCAATGTCGAGCACGCCCAGCGCGTAGCACAAGCCTGCGCCAGAAACGGCGGCCCGCTGATCCAGCACATCACCACCCGCAACGAAGCCAGGGACATCGACCGAATCCGGCAGGTGCTCGGCGAACCGCGCCTGTCGTACTGGGGCACGTCCTACGGCACCTACGCCGGCGCGGTCTACGCGACGATGTTCCCCGAGCGCACCGACCGGGTCGTGCTCGACAGCAACGACGACCCCGACCCACACCGCGGGGCGCGGGGCTGGCAGGCCAACTTCGCCGTCGGTGCGGAGGATCGCTTCCCCGACTTCGCCGCGTGGGCCGCCGCCCGTGACGGTGACTACGGACTGGGCGTCACACCCGCGGCCGTCCGCGACACCTACCTCCGCCTCACCGACATGCTCGACCGGAACCCTCGGCCCGATCTCACCGGCACCACCCTGCGCGCCGTCATGTTCAACTCGCTCTACAGCGACGCGGCCTTCCCGCAACTGGCCACGTTCCTCCGCGCGGCGGCGACCGGCAGCCCGGCGCCACCCATCCCCGCGCCCCCGGCCGAGGCCCTGCAGAACCTCATCGCCGTGCAGATGGCCACCGCCTGCAACGACGTGTCCTGGCCGGGCCCGAACCATGACTACGCGGGCGACGTCGCCCGCAACCGAGCCGCCTACCCCCTGACCGGCGGCATGCCGGCCAACATCCAACCCTGCACGTACTGGCCCTACCCGCCGGCCGAGCCGGCCACCCGGATCTCACCGGACGGCCCACACAACATCGTCATGATCCAGAACCGCCGCGACCCCGCGACCCCACTCACCGGCGCACTACGCATGCGTCACGCGTTCGGCGACCGCGCCCGGATGGTCATCGTCGAGTCCGGCGGCCACGA
>Ga0307512_10007879_pt1 | contig 10474 bp, 10 predicted proteins | sample 14_EM_MG_FD_200267 | JGI IMG/M metagenome (GOLD analysis project Ga0307512, IMG submission 200267) | Populus trichocarpa ectomycorrhiza microbial communities from riparian zone in the Pacific Northwest, United States - 14_EM | ecosystem: Host-associated > Plants > Roots > Unclassified | place... | reverse complement strand
GTATGCGAACTCGCCCTGTACGTCGGTGTTCTCGTCGGTCGTACTGCATGTGGTGCTCTGGGTGATGACGGTCGTCTGGCTCGCCGTGTCTTGGCGCCTGTGCCCTTTCCCTTTCCCGTGTCCTTTCCCGTGTGCATGCCCTTTCCCGTGCCCGTGCCCTTTTCCGTCCCCGTTCCCGTGGGCGTAGGCGGTGCCGGTGCCGAGGAAGCAGACGGTGCCGAGGAGGACGGCTACGACAGCCGTCTTGCGAGTCTTGCGCATGTCTTCTCCGAGCGTTGAAGCGGACGCGTAGGCGATCCGCCACGTCATAAGATGGCGAGAGGTTAATAAGCAAATGTCTGATATCGGCTCGTCGGCACGCCGGATCGTCTGATCAACGAGCGCGGGCGTCGGCTCGGCGGCAGGCTCAAGTTCCCTGTGCGGTCAAGGCATTACGAGGCCGAACGCGGACGTAGGCGCTCCGTGCCGAACCACCCGTGTGGCCGCGCCGCGAGCGCGAGGCGGCGTGGGCCATTCGGCGCTGAACCAGGGGCACCGACGAAACTCCCGGGTGGTGTCGGCGAGTTCGTCTCACGGCGGCGCAGCTCGACGACGTCACGCGCCGTGTGCAACGGGGAGCGATCTCCGGCAGCGTGGGGAGCGACGAACTGGGTCCGGCCCGAGCTGCCGAAGCAGCCCTGCCGGAGCGCCGCGCATTCCTGGAAGATCTCTTCGCCCGAGAAGTGCTCGCCGCCCCGTTCAGCCAGTGCCCGGCCCCGGCTTCGGTGGCGAACTCCGTGATCTGCTCGCGGGTCAGCGCCCGGGCCGGCCCGATCGCCTGGGTGCCGATGCCGAGAAGCAGTCCAGGACCCTGTGCGGTCCCGGTCCCGGTCCCGGTCCCAGATGCGGGCGGACGAGCTCGGCCAGTGCCGCCGCCCGGCGCCTCATGCGCGCGTCCCAGTCCGGGAAGATCAGGTGGTCGTCGGGGGCCAGGTCGTCGAAGAAGTCCCTCGTCGAGTCAGGAGCCATGCGTGCCACGGCAGTGCGTGGCGCCGTGGGTCACTCGTCGCGGCCCAGGCCGGCCTCGCGGGCGCCGAGCGCGGCGGCGGTCCTGTCGTGCACCTGGAGCTTCAGCAGGATCGCCGAGGCGTGGTTGCGGACCGTCTTGTCCGAGAGGCTCAGGCGGCGGGCGATCTCCCGGTTGCCGCAGCCAGCCGCCAGCAGGTCCAGGACGTCGCGTTCGCGGTCGGTGAGGACGGGGAACGCCCGCGTCGCGCAGTCGGCCGCGCCGCGGGAGGTGAAGAACTCGGCGATACGGCGGGCCACGGACCCTCCGTAGGCGGCGCCGCCGGCGGCGACCTGGACCACGGCGGCGACGATCTCCCCGCGGTCGGCTCCTTTGACCAGGTAGCCGCTCGCCCCCGCGCGCAGGGCCGCGAAGACGCTGTCGTCGCCGTCGTACATGGTGAGGGCCAGCACGCCGGTGCCCGGGCTGTGCTGCCGTATGGCCCGGATGGCGTGGATGCCGTCGGTGCCCGGCATGGACAGGCCGGTGATCACGACGTCGGGAGTGTGCAGCCGTACGGCGTCGAGGAGTTCCGACCCGTCCGCCGCCTCGGCGAGGACCTGGACGCCGGGGTCGCTGTCGAGGGCGGCCCGCAGTCCGAGCCGGTACATGGGGTGGTCGTCGGCGACGACCACCCGGATCGGTGGCCGCTCGGGTGTCATGACCGCTCCTTGAGGGGGAGGTGCGCGGTGACCGCCGTTCCGCCGAGGCGGCCGGGCGAGTCCACGGCGAGTGTCCCGCCGTGCGACGCGACACGGGCCCTCATGCTGTCGAGACCCACTCCGGTGTCGGCCGGGGGCGGGTCCGGGCGGTGCCGCAGCAGGCCGCGGCCGTCGTCCTCCACCCGGATGGTCAACTCGCCGTCGGCAAAGGCGAGTTCGACGATCGCCCGGGTGGCCGCCGCATGCCGCACCACGTTGGTCAGCGCCTCGCACGCGATCCGGTACGCCGTCGTCTCCACGTCCGGGGGAAGCCGGGCCGGCCCGGCCGGGCCCGTCACCCGGACCGGCAGATCCGGTGCGAACGACCGCGCGCGTTCACGCAACGCACCGAGCAGGTCCAGGCGGTCGAGGGTTCCGGGGCGCAGGTCCTGGATGATGCGCCGGACCTCGGCGCCGGACGCGTCGGCCTCGGCCCGGGCCGCCTCCACCATGCGCCGGGTCGTCGCGCCGTCGCCGGTGTCGAGGGAGTCCGCGGCGACCTGGAGCGCCAGGGCGATTCCCATGAGGGCGGGGCCGAGGCCGTCGTGCAGGTCCCTGCGGAAGCGGTCGCGCTCGGCGCGGGTGGCGTCGATGACCCGGTCGCGCTCCGCCGCCAGCTCCTGGGCGAGGGCATCGGCCCGTACGGCGGCGGCCATCGAGGGGGCGAGGGCGTGGAGCACCTTCAAGTCGGCGGCCGTGTACGGCTCCTGGGTCGTCCGGTCGGCGATCCGCAGCGTGCCGACCGGCGTTCCGGACAGCCGTAGCGGGACGTCGGTGGCGGGTGCGGAACCGGTCGGCTGCGCGCCGCACCGGGCGAGCAACTCGCCGTCCGTGCCCAGGAGTTCGGCGCCGGGTGCCCGTACGGCCTCTGCGGTGGCGGTGAGCACCGCGGTGAGCACGCCCCCGTCGGCCTCCTCGGCGCCGGTCGCGAGCCGGTCGCCGACGCGGGCCAGCGCCCGCAGGGGGTCGCGGCGGTCGCCGTACACAAAGCGGTCCACGGCGCGCTGCAGCCGGTCCCGCAGCGGGGCAAGTCCCACCGCGACCAGCGCCGCCGCCATCACGCCCGGCAGGACACCGTGCCCGAGGGTGGCGCCGGCGAGCGCGGTGGTGCCGAGGTAGGCGGCGACGACGGCCGCGGTCAGCGTGCCGTACACCAGCCAGCGGCGCAGGACGAGATCGATGCCGAGCAGCCGGTAGCGCAGCACGCCGACGCCGATGGCCACCGGCAGCAGCATGCTGAGGGCGTTGGAGACGATCCGGTCGGTGAAGAACGTGGTGATGCCGATCGGCGGCAGGACGGCCACCAGCCATGCCAGCTGCTGCCGTTGCGGTGGGCGCGAACGCACCAGGCGTACCCCGGTGTCGACCCAGATGGCGAGCGTCGCGGCGGCGAGGAGCACGAGACCCGCTCCGAACGCCGCGGAGCGCAGGACGGCGGGGGCGTACAGCGGCGGTTCGCCGTGCGCGACCATGTCGTCGTAGAAGGACGGGGAGAAGACACCGGCGACCACCACCAGCGCGAGCCCGGCGGTCGCCGTCCACGCGAGCACGGGCGCACGGCGTCCCGGTGGCGGGCCCTGCGGATACAGCACCAGCAGCACGCTGTACGGCAGCAGCCAGGCGGGCAGCCACAGCGTGCTGAACAACTGGGCGGCCAGGCGGGCGGCGGGCCATGCCGGGTCGGCCACCGAGGCGCCGTACGCGCCGTACGCCTGGAACAGCGCGGTGAGCGCGAGCAGGAGACTCACGGCGGTCAGCAGCCGTCCGACGGCGTTTTTGGGGCGCAGGGTGGTGAGGGCGGCTCCGGTGACGGCCCAACTGACGGCGGCGAGCGTGATGCTCAGGGTGTCGCGCCCGAACTCGCCGGCGTGCGCGAGCAGTCCGTGGTCCGGGAGGTACGCGATGAACGTGCCGCCGGCTCCCGCGAGCGCGGTGACGGCGGCCGGGGCCCACGCGAGGGCCCGGTCGTGTCGCTGTCGCGCGGTGATCTCGGCCATGGCCATCACACACCTCCGTGCCCGACCGCGGTCGGAGCGTGCTCCCAGTCTGGCAGCGGACGTGTCCCGGTGACCCGGGACCGGAGTCCTTGCTCCGCCGGGTCAACTTCCCGGCCGGGTCGGGGTCGTTGTCAGTGGCGGGGCGGCGGGTGGCGGGCGCACGGTGGTGGCCGAGTGGTCCGGCAGGGGCCGCCGACCGGGGGAGGACCCGTGGAATCCACAAAGCCGATGCCGATGCCGATGCCGAAGGGAAGCGACAACGCCTTGCGTACGGCCGTCGCGGTCGCCGCCGTCGCTCTCGTCGTGATGCTGGTCGGTACCTACGTGCGCACACCGCTGAACGGCGACACCTGGGACGTGTCGGCCGACCGGCACGGTCTCGGGGTGCTTCCCCTGCTGGTCGCGTTCGCGGCGCTGGGCAGTGCGGTGGTCTTCGGAGTGGTCGTGCGCCGTGCCGCGGCACGGCCCGCCGAACGCACCGGTCCCCGCGCCCTGCTGCTGGCCGTGCTCGGTGCGGCCACGATCGTCGTGTTCTGGACAGGGCTGCCGGTGGTCCTCGCCGCGGGGGCGGCCGTCCTGGCCAGGTCCTCGCACGCCCGGACCGGCCGGTGGAGCCCACCCGCGGTGACGGCCGCGGTCCTGGCCGGGGTGACGCTCCTCATGGCGGGGCGGCTCGCCTTCGTGGGCTGAGGAGCCGGCACCCGCGGAGGGCCGGGCCCGGGCTACGGGGGCGGGCCCGGCCTCCCCGGCGGTGAATTCCTTGAATTGTCCGGCGGAAAATGTCCGCCCGGCATTGGAATGAGGACCGGAAAGAAGCCGCCAATGCCACGGCTATGACGAACAGCGCGCCCACCCCGGAGGGGCAAACGCGCTGGTCAGACCTGGTGCCCCCGGCAGGATTCGAACCTGCGACACCCGCTTTAGGAGTTCGATCCGGGCATGCTCCGGCTGCCACTGCTTACTGACACGACGGCCGGACAGGGACGCTGGGGTACGCCTCTGTCCGGCGCCGTTGATGTCAGCCGTGGATGTCAGGGACCTTCTGATCCGTAGCTCTAGAGAGATCGGTCAACGAGGGTCATAGAGGCCGCTGTTCGGCCCTCCGGAGCAACTGTCGGTCATGGTCGGTTGCTGAGGTTGCTGAGGTTGCTGTACGTCGTTGCTGTACCGCGGCCGCGCTCGTCAGTACCCACGACCTCGTCATTCGGCCTCGGGGGCCTTGGGCGACTCGGGGATGGCCCGGCGATCCACCGTCAAGCTACCCCTCACAGCACCTAGTACGGGTGGCCTGGTCATAAGACCCAACGGCGAGCAGAGCGAAGGGTATGCATGTGACCCTTCCCCCATGCCATACTGACGTTTGCACAGAATGGGAGTTAATACACTCATTCGAATGAGGGGTGCCGGGGGGCAATGACTCTTTTCCTGCTGGGTATCGCGATTTCCATTCCCATCGGTGTTCTATCCCCGCTCGCCACGGCATGGATCCAACAGAGACTCTCGCGGCGTTATGCAAGTCAGGCGCAAGTGAGAATCGATCGGCTCAACGAGGAGCTGGCCCTCGTGACCAGATTTCACAATGAGCCGCTGGAGTTTCTGAAGTATCTCGGGATGCGCATCCTTGTGGTAAACGCCCTATGGATTGCGCAATCAGTCGTTGACTACATTCTAGGGCTTGTCGCAAACACCTCGGCCACCGTGAGTGTCGTGAACTCCGAGGTAAACATCAACATCGATGCGATTTCGACCCTCGCAAGCGCGATCGCTTCTCTGGTTGGAGTCGTCTTCCTGACAGTCGTGCTTCTGTACATTATTCGCGCCTACGGAACTTCCACGAAGGTGTTCAACTTCAGCCAGTATGAGAGTAGAGCAAGAGCAGAGTTGGCCGACCTCGCGACTCGCACGTCAGGCGCAGCTTAGGAGGCCAACGGAAGTCCGCTTCGCTTTCGCGCATAAGCTCCGAGAAATACCCACTAAAGGACCTGCTCACGTGGGCGGCGGAGTCTTGATGTGTGAGTAAAGCTCGTCGCGGGCATCCTGGGGCGCCAGTTTGGGAGATCGCGTAACCGCCTGGGGCGTGACCTGCGGAGAGCCTGACCTGGGTGTTCTTGGCCTCGACGCTGAGGTTCCCCGCAGTTCCCCGTCCGGTACCCCTTGATCGGGCACGCAGGGGGCACGGGCCTTGATATCCGGGCGCCCGCACCACCGTGAGGTGCTAGAAACGTCATCATGGCACTGCCCTTCAGCAAGTCCCAGATCACTCGTCTTGGTGAACGTTTAGTCAAGGCTGATGAGCCGAGTGACGAAGATCTCACGGCGCTAAGTCAGCTGCTGCTCGGCTACGACGACACGCTGGCCTGTGCTCTGGAGGTTGTGCGCAGCCTGGGGTTCGATCCCACCAGTCGCGTGAAGAACACTGGAACGATCTTGGAAAAGCTGGCGCGGCATGGTGGCTCCTGGCTGAAGAGCATTCAGGATCTTGCAGGAATGCGGATCGTGCTGGACGCGGATAGAAGGGCTCAGGACGAAGCCGTCCGCATGATCGCTGAAGCCTTCAGTACGACTGAGCGCGAACCCAAGATCATCGATCGGCGCTCTCAGCCAAGTCACGGCTACCGGGCAGTGCACGTGATCGTGTACCCCGATGGGATCCCGGTCGAGATCCAGGTCAGGACGCAGTGGCAGCACGAATGGGCTGACATGTTCGAGAAGCTGGCAGACTTGATCGGCCGGGGCATTCGATACGGCGAGCCACCTGCGCATTGGTGGGATGCCGTCGAACGTTTGGTCCAGGGGGAGACGTCAGAGAAGGCGGCGACGATGCGCAGGCTCTATGACGCCTCATACCGGCTGCATGAGCTCATGGCAGAAAGCGCCGTAGCACTGAGCCACATGATCGATGCGCTGGAAGAGGTCGAGGCCTCGGGGAACCACGTGGATGCTGCGGCCGTGCAGGAACTCTGGGATGGCGTACGTGAGAGCTTGGCTGACCTGCGTGAGCAGATGAGCGGTATGACATCTGTCTCGCGACGCGGTGATCTTGGTAGCGTGTCTCCATGACCAATGTTCTCGTCGTGTACGACCGCTCCGCTGGTCGCCTGCTGGATGAGCAGGAGTTTGAACACCGGCGGGACGCCTTTGCTGCACGCTTTAAGACTGAGAAGCTCTACCGCGATCATGCAAATGTTGAGGTAGTGGTACTCACCGCACAGAGCCGTGCTGACCTGCTGCGCACCCATGCGCGTTACTTCCTGAGCCTGGACGAGCTTGCTGCACGGATGGCCTGATCTCTCCCGCGGAGGTCGGCGGAGTCGTCAAGCCGACGTGGCGACCATCGGTTGACGGTGGCGCCCCGCCCTGTACGCGGGCTTTTGAGGTCTGGCCTCATCTGTATCAGGTCGATCATGGGGCCCGTGGAACGTCAGCCAACTCGTCTCCCGCCTCGGCCGGCGGTTCGTTGAGGTTCGGCGACGTCCGCCTCTGTCCGGCCTTGTTGGTGTCAGGCACTGGTGTCAGAAGTTCGAGGGCATCTTGACAAGTCGCCCCGTGCCTGGTGCGCCTCCGCGAGGATAGCGCCGTGACAGACACAACTTTCGTCGCCCTCATCACGGCCACTGCAACCCTTCTGTCCAGCAGTATCACCGGCGCAGTGGGATACCTAGCAGGGAGGCATCAGCTCAGGTCACAAGAGCTTCTCCAGAACGCGCAGATAGCCGCAGGGCACCAAAGCTCCATTCGTGAACTGAGACGGAATGCCTATGTCGCCGTATTGAACCAACACTCGGTCGTGGAGAGAGTCATGCGGGCCGCCTGGGAGGACACCCCATGCGCTGAGATGGATTCGTCTGGACGCTATGCCGAACTCGTCCAAGAGATGAACGTCCTTCAGGAGCGGCTGCACCTAGCCGAGTTGGAGGGCTCGCTGGACATCGCGGCTAGGGCTGCAAGGATCATGGCTTTTGAATCGCAGTGCATGTCCGACTTGCTGAGTGTGGTCAGGGATAATCACACCAGTAGTCGCACTCCGGATGATCATGTTCAGGAGATGGCACATACCTCTTTCACGGGCAGGATCGATGTACGGGACTCCTTCATCGAGACTGCTCGGCGAGTGTTGGGCACGACCTTGTAGCGGTGTCTTGGTGAAGTGGCTCTAACATCTGCCGACGTCGAACTTTTGCTCTCTGCCTGCACCCGCCCACCACTAACCCCCGCTCCCATCCCGTCCGCCGTCGACCCACACACCGTGGCGCGGGCGTGGTTCATGGCGTCCAGGTGGAGCGCGCCACTGTACGAACGACCTGGACGCCATGGGCCGCGTCTGCTCGGCTCTGCCTGGGTCGACGGTGGTCGGGATGGGAGCTCCCCCGCGCACGCAACTACGGACCCGCGGGCGGGAACGGCGCCCCCTCCATCCCGGTGTCGGCCGATCCCCCGCCGGAGGCATTGTCTTGACCGTGGGCCGCGCTATGTGGTGATCGACTTATGGCTTCCGGCCCTATCCAATGTGGGCGCGCGTCGGCGTCGGCCGCGCCGAGCGGGCCGGAGGCAGGAGCGCGGGCGCGGCCAGAGCCGGGAGCGCGCCCGGCGGAGCGGAGCGCAGCCGGGGCTTGAACCAGTAGAGAAAGTTGTAACTCAGTCGGTTGCGTGGGGTGTGTCGTGTCTCGGCGATGCTTGACGCAGTGGCTCCAACACCGCTTGCCTCGGCTTGACCGTGCGCGTCCTGATCGGCGTGCGTGGGAGGGCCAGGACCGTGCTGGTGGAGCTGAGCGTGGTCGAGCAGCGGTATCGCGCGGTCATGGAGTTGTGGGCCGATGGCTCATCGAAGGCGGGAGCCTGAGACACAGCGCTAGTGCTACATCAGCGGGAGAACCTCTTTCGCGAAGTAGATCGAGGACGGGCCGGAATGGCGCTACTCTGCCGCAGAGGTGTTTCCTGAGCAGATCGGGAATCTCAGTAGGAGGGACTTTCTTTGATGGGTGATCCGACGAGGAGATTCTTGGTCCCGTGCATTCTCGTGATCGCTGGGTTGTTGGTGTTCCCCGCTCTCGATGTTGTTTCGAGGATGAACACGCTCTATACCGCTGAGGCTTACCCCATCACGCGTCTATTTGTCAACATCGCACCTTGGGTGACGGTCGCGGTCTTTGCTGGTGGATCGATAATTTCGCTAATTAAGATTTCGCGTGACCAGGATAGTCAAATCTCGCAGCTTCGCAAGCTTACCATTGCGTATCTCTTCGCGATTGTGGTAGTAGTGCCTGTGGTTATCTATTGGCTATTTGGGGGCGCCTCTGACTATCTTATCGATTTTAATGGCAGGGAACATTTCATTAATCCGGGTTCCCCGGACTGGATATCAATTTATGCTCTCCTGTGTCTAGCGCTGCTCGTCGCAGCCTTGCCGCCTGCCTTGACAGGTGCCCCTAAATGGTTGTCAAGGAATCTAGCGAAAGAGACACCCGAGGCGGTCGAGGCTGAGTTGGCCGGAGCTCTTGGTCTGTCGGCATCAGTGACGTCAACGATTTCTGATCATGGCGAACCTTCTCAGGATTATCGCGATATCGAGAAGCAGCTAGGGGATCTGTCGACTGACCCCTTGACGAGACTTGCCCTAGCTCAATCAGATGGTCACGCACGGCTAATTTTGAAGTATTATGCGCAAGGGTATTCGCAGGCTAATCTTGGGTTCATCTCCAGCCTGGCGTTTGCCATTGTGGGATTTATTGCCATCTTGTTGTCCGCATTTTCGCTCTGGTTCAATGGAGGGGGGTCGGTGGTATCCACTTCCATTACTGGTGCGGCCGGTGGAATTAGCGGGGCTGTGAGCTTCTTGTTCTTTCGTCGTGCGGACAAGGGGCGAGAGCTCATGATGGAGTTGGTGGATAAACTTCGTTCGGATCGTGAGCAAGAGCTCAACGTCTTGAGGTCAATTGGCCAGATGGATAAATTTGACGATGGTTCACTTAAAGACGTCCTGCGAACTGCGGCCACTCTTCAGTTCATGAATTCCTCTGTGACGCTTGAGGATTTGGCAAATTTCATGAAAGCAAGTAAGGAAATGGATAATCGGAATTAGCCTTCCCTGGTCGGGGGGATCTTCAAGGCCAGCGCCGATTGGAGCTCGTCATGGCTCCGATGTTGCCAGGAAGTCGCAATGGCGGGGGTCTTGCTGAGGGAAGCGCGCCAGCAATCCTAGGGATCCCGAAGTCGTGCTGGCGCCCGCCCATGTCTGGCCCTGACTTGGTAGTTCAAGGGCTGGCGTGGGGTTTGAAACTGTATGCGCAGGTTGGCAGTTTGCCGTCCTGGCGGTCCGCCAGCGGTAGGAAGAGCACAGGCCTGATCATCCAGATGATGCGGGTGCTGGCCTGAGTAACCGACACCTCGCAGGGCTCGAAGCGTAAAAGGGCTCTACGTGCCTTGATTCGGCCGTCGTACAGCCACTCCCATGCTTCGTCGGACGCTCCCGGGGTTAGGGCCGGTGCGATGGTGCGGAGGGTTGCGGCCACCCAGTTGTCTGCCTCGGGCGCTGTGTAGGCGTCGTAGGAAGCGAGTATGGGCACTCCCAGATCAGCGTCACCATGGACGTCTACACGCACGTCGTCCAGGACACCCAGCGCGAGGCCATGAGCCACATGGACCGGCTGCTCAGGAAGAGGCGCCCCGGTCGGGAGTGACCGCCCCCGTTGATGTCAGACGTAGATGTCAAAGACTCACCACTTACCAAAATT
>Ga0307512_10007877_pt1 | contig 10474 bp, 11 predicted proteins | sample 14_EM_MG_FD_200267 | JGI IMG/M metagenome (GOLD analysis project Ga0307512, IMG submission 200267) | Populus trichocarpa ectomycorrhiza microbial communities from riparian zone in the Pacific Northwest, United States - 14_EM | ecosystem: Host-associated > Plants > Roots > Unclassified | place... | reverse complement strand
ATTGGGACGACTAACTAAAACCTCCGATTTGTCAACCGGTTTAAGGTATTCAAAATACTGAACCAAGAGACTGGCCATTCGACTCTTTACATACATCATCACCGGGCCAAGGTGGAAGTGAATGCTGGTTCGTATGGTAGCTCAAGTTTCCTAAGTAGGCTCGGCGATAAAACGATGCTCATTGCACCGCAGTCGATTTGTGCTATGACTCGCTGTATGTTGCCATGTATATTTGGAACAAGGTAGGTTTTGTGGTCTCCGCTGCCGCAGCGAGTGCGTTGCCGGTTTGCCTTTCGGCTTTCGTAGACTTCCTTTGAAAGCCACGGCGCTGTTTATATTTGGCACGGCTGCCTCCACTGGGCTTCGCTATTGGACTTGACCGATTTTGAATTCCCGGAATCGGGATTGTTGGATTTAATCCAATTGCCTTTGTTGTTTTTGCTGTCCTCCGGGCTTCTTCGAGGTTGCTAGAGCTGTAGGTATACACGATGCGCTGACTCGCAATCGTCTGTTGACTTCGCCTTCGGTTCTCGGTATTGCCGATTCAGGGATAAGATCGCGTCATTGATTGTCGGTTCTCTGCCTGATGATCACGCTCAATTGACTTGTAGGAATGGTATTCGAATTCTCTCATTGGTAGGGTCGAATCCTGTACTTGTGATTAACGTCATTGTGGCGACGCGTCTCGTCCATTGTAGCTGCTCTGGCTGCTGATCGCACTCAATGGACTCGTAGGAATGATGTTCGACTCAATATCTCGATCATATTCCAGTTTCTCTCATTGGCCGGATCGAATAGTCGCGGCCTGTAGTCGTGATAATTGTCGTCATCGCCGGTGACGGGTCTCGTGCGAGAGTCGGTCTCTGAACTGTTCTCCGCTGCCATCAGGGTGCTCAATTGAATGATGAAACGATCGATATCCGTGCTTGCAGTAAACATGCTTCGATATGTCGTTTTTAAGGATGTAATCTCAATTGTAGACTGTATGATGTGGCGCGTCAGTAAAGGGGTAAACTCGTGAAATCCGGTGAGCGAAACGTATCCGTTTACTGAAAAGCGATCATAGTGTAAGGGCACGTACGACAGCGTTCGGCCTTATAGGCATACGTATAGTAATTATGGTATACGGTTGCAAACGTGGACTCGAGTGATAGTAAATATAGGTGTATAGGTAAGATTATCGCTAGAGATCTAAGTCTCGTGGCGAGCCGACTATATAGAATGGCCGTTACCCGGCCACAGTCACGTGTCGCTGTTACATACGCCACCACAACGCCTCTTTACTGAAATGCACACTGCGGACTAGTGGTGGGAGACACAGGTAAGCAAAGATACTCCACGATAATAACATGCTAATCGAGGTTAAGGCAACACTCAGACTGGGGGATAAACTGGTTCCCTTGATCTTCATGTCCGACGGAACACATGTCTCCAATTTTGCTGGTGACAAGAAAGAGTGGCCTGTATATATCACAATTGGCAATCTATCTTCGAAGATCCGCCAGATGCCCTCAGCGCACACTGTCGTAATGGTCGCTCTCCTGCCGATTCCGATCAAGAACCGCAATATTCCTCAGAAGCGGCTGGATGAGCAGCGGCAAACAAACCGAGAGGTGCTGAACGAAGTACTCCAGCAGGTACTGCAGCCTCTCACCTTTAATCAATATCCCAACGCCGAGAGCGGGTAGTACAACGTTCTCTGTGCAGATGGCAACTTCAGGCGTTGCAAACCGGTTTTAGCAGCATGGCTTGCAGATTGCCCTGAGTATAGCGACCTACATCAACTCGAGCGGCATGTCTGTTTTAGGCGCGAGTGTCCAAAGAACGAACTTGGAGATTATGTCCCTTCTGACAAGCAACACCCCCGGCGGAATCACAACCTATATAGAACGCTCAGCGATGGCAACACCAAGGCAGCCGATGCCGAACTCTCGTCGCACCATGTCCACCGAGGATTCAACGTGTTTCGACATATTGCCTGTATCGTGAGCGACCTCCCGAAGCCCAACCTCCTCCATACCATGCAGATCGGCATGCTTGACCACATCCAGAAGTGGATTATTCACATCATGAAGACGCACGAACGGCTTGACAAGTATAATGCACTATGGTTATCTGTGCCTGCTTACCACGACCTCACACCAAAAAATAATTCATATGAGGAAGTTTCTCAATGGAATGGGAAAGAGATGGAAGAAATGAGCCGGTACCTGCTGGGATTGTAACCCAGTCGCTACGAGGTGGAAGCCCCGCTCAGCGTCCCATATTCAATCGCGCAATTGAGTGCACACGGGCATTGTTAGAATTCTATATGTATGCTCGATATATATCCCACGATGATGCAACTTTGAGCTACATGGAGGATGCCTTGCATTGTTTTCACACCTTCAAAGATGTTTTCTTACTCGGGCGCGCCAGCAAAATGGCGAAGGCCAAAGCAAATGCCCTGAGAACAGAACTTGTGAAGAAGCGAAAGGTCGAGGAGGAAACAAATGCTGAAACTTGGACGCCGTCCAAGAACCGGTGTGAAATGAACACCTGGCGGGATTATATCAGCCACGAGATAGATGTGTCCAAGGAGTTGGATGCCAACTGCAACTTTCCGAAGACGGACTTGATGTCTCATTGGGTAGAATCCATTCGTTGTTACGGAGCCTTGCATCAGTATTCTGCCGAGAGACATGAACAAGCACATAAAATGAACCTCAAGGATGGTTGGAACGCCTCTAATCACAATCTCAACTACCTGCCGCAAGAAATCACCTTTCAGCGTCGTATTCTCTGCTTCGAAATCAGAGAGCTCAATCTCCAATCCCTCGCTCAGCTTCGGGAGACCAGCGCTGCCGGCTGCAAAATCCTGCCTTCCGGTGTTGATCTGGCTGCCCCCCAGGGCTCCCAGTCATATGCGAAGCCCGAATCCATGGGGCCCCAAACCGCCTTGATGGAAAGCATCCTGACGCTATGATCAAAGACTTCAGAGCATTACTCGACAATACACAAGACGCAATGCACCGCGTGGCAATATACAGTAGCACGTGGGAGTTTATCAAGCATAAGAGTCGTAACAAGATGTATATATTGCATGATCAACTGCACGCAATGGAGCTCTGTATTTACCATGGTATTAAGGTCCAAGTTGAGGGTTTAGATGGTGAACACATATCTCAGATGTGAGGATGCACAGGAAGCCAGAGCTGGCGTGGAGGGGATCGACGGAACGACTGGGTATGGGTAAAGCAACGCCCTGGGAGGTGTTATGGCGCGCTGAATGGGCGTCTCCCGTGGCAACTGCAATGACTATTCAAAATCAAACTCCTAAACGAGCATGTAGCGTTCGTTGACTACTGTTTGGCCCTGGCGGTCACCACAATACCTGAAAACTCGGCTAACATGGATCCGGTCTCGAAATTTGTACAAGTGAGAAAAGCACCGGCAGCTGTTGCTTTGCAAGTTTTCAGCGTGGGAAATATTGTCAGCTGCGCGCACCTCATTCCAGTGATAGCTACTGATAGTCAGACAGGAGACGGACGGAATGAACGATGGATTGTCAATAGCCACATAGATCTGGCGACTTGGAATGATGTGAATAATTAGTAAACAGAGAATTGCATATTGCGCGTAGGTAGAAGGAATGCGAGGAGAGATTTTCGCAGCGTCACCCATAGCATTGCAATCCTGATGCAAGCGCGTACCCAATGAACCCATTCTGACGTATGGTCAGAGTTGGCCACAACGCCAGAGTGATCGTTGACAATAGGAGACCTACAGAACGAGAAGAAACGGTGAAACAGCGATCAGAGGGCGATATGGCACGTGACGCGTTGAATTGACGCCGTGCTCGGAGTAATCCGCCACCTTGGTGTCTCTGACGCCTCTGACGGAGTGCGTCCACTCCGACGGAGCCATTCCGCCCGGACGGAAATATTTTTTGCTGATGTTGCCTACCAATGTTCTTAGTACTCTACATGTGCAATCCACAAAGAGGTGTCACAAATGTGCTTCGATGCAGGTATCGTGACCTGATGTGGGTAGAAGTTGGAAGTGGTTAGATGACTCTTGAAGGAGACTGGCAAATCCATACTGTCATCTCAGCTGTTATGCCTGAGAATGCAGTGGGGAAATAACCAATAACACAGCCCAAGTGGCAGGATTGAACTGCAACTGAGTTACCAATTGATAGTCTATGTGTAGAATCACAAGTGTAGTCTATTGGCACCCACTACTGTAGTGTGTCTTCAAGTGCCAGTCTCCAAACCCTGCTACAACTTGAGCTGTACATTTCCATGCAAATACTTAAGGTAATACATGCAAGCTGAGGTAATAAATTCGCAACTGTTAGTTTACCTCTGATCATGACGTAATGTATACATGAATTGTACATACTGTGATCCTGTTTTACCTCCACATCTCAGATTTACCCTATCATCAAAATTGATAGAGTGGCTGTACAAAAACACTCGAAAATTGCCACCAGATACTCAAAATCGATCATTTTTGATAATCATTTGATCAATTCCCAAGATATGCTCCATTTGAGACCTCAGGGTGGAAGAGCATTGAATTCTAAACATTTCATGTATACATTACATTATGATCAGAGTTGAACTCAAATACTTAATTGGGAGTGGATATTTGAGGATATTTGATGGGGTATGCCAAGCCATCAAAATGCTTGAAGCTGTGGGTTGTCAGCCAATAAAAATCCTTGTTAGAGGTACGTACCACAAGTCAACCAATGAGAATGCTTCGAGCCGACAAAGCATGTGTATATATATTAGATATACATAGATGAGAATACAAACTGAATACATGAGTTTTAAAAATCGTTGAACGATAAGTAGTCTATGATTTCCAGGCGCACCAGCAGTGTTCCGAAAGAAGATGTTGTTTCTCCCAGACTGCTCTACAGTGATTCGAGGTGTTCCCAGGCTTGTCGTCGGCGCTCCCAGTCTTGTCACCGGCGCTCCCAGGTGCTCCCAGGTGCACCTGATGGCCACTGCGTCGGTCCAGTAAACTCTGGGATTTGGCCACCCTGTGATTCTGGTTCGACAACTCTCAGACACTCCCAGAGGCTCCCAGTGACATAATTACATTTTGCTGATGTACCGTCATCCCTTTTGAAAATCGTTGCTCCGCCGGCGACTAATCTCATTCTGCTTTATAGGGAATATCGATTGGAAGGGCTTGATTCGGTGTTGATTCCAAAGTCGATTTGCAGCCGTCAATTGCCATCGTAGTTGTGTAGCTCTGGATCTCCGAGTCTGAGTCAGGATCTCATTCGGGATAGTATTCTCGGTAATATAACTTCGTAACAAATTCGGCATTGTATTCGGTATTGTATTAGGCATTGTAATATCTGCCATACGGCTGCTTGATGTGGTCTCTTGAATAGTAGTCGGGATTGTACTCGGTACGGCAAGGCCGCCAGTACGTATATCTGCATCTCTGCATTCAATTGCTAGTCTCGTCGATTGTCATCGAAGCAAGTATATTAGATAGGGTAGAATTCCACATAACTTTTTGTATATCGCCATAGTCAAATAGATTGATTGTCATCCATCTCCGAGCATTAATGCATCTCCAGGAAGTGCCTATCGGCGCTCGTAAGTCCAATTCTCATAGTCTCAACGATAGCTCTTTTCTTCGATAAAGTAGTCTTCGAACGTCGTCTCTCGTATCTGGGGCATTATATCGTGCCCGGGCTTCCAACTATAGTTCATAAGTCTTCGGTGCTCCTTAGTGCGCAATTCGCTCTCAATTCTCATTTGTCTGTGGGTGTTATCTCCGACATGTGCTCGGCTTCCAATTTTCCAATTGTAGTTCGTCTGTTCCCGGCCGTAAACTGCGCTTCACCGCTGTGAATTGTCATTCGTCTGTGGAGATTATCTCCAAACTGCAGACCCGCACGAAAGTCGTACGAACTGCTCCATCTATATTAGTCAAAAGAATCAAAGAAAAGGATGGAAGCGGTGAAGGGGAACATCCAGGAGATGCAGTACCGCCGGCCCGTCCAATGGAAAATGACCGTGGCCTGCAATCATCCCTTCGGTGACTCGGCGAGCCGGTAGCAGTCATTCAAACGTCTCCTTGGAGAGGCTCTTCTGCCGCAACTACCCCCGCTGCTCCTTGCTCGCCCATCCAGCCTGCGAGGGTTACCACTTCTGCTGGCTCACGATGCCGCATCCATAGGTCCCTATACCGCAGCTCCCAGCAAACTGGTGCAAACCCCAGACCGTTGGGTGAATGCCATGATAACCGCTTTCTAGCTAGCAGTCATCATGCGGTCCCCGAGTTGGTATCCCCGGGAGAGGTATGTCCTACAACGGTCCAAAAGCTTCATTGATGCTTGTGGAGAAGGACTGTCCTCACCGCGATTGTCTCGGTAGCATTTCTCGCGCCACAGACATGTTTCCGCTACTCGATAGCATCCACATATCAACTTGCTCTTGGGCAGTCCATAAAGGAGGCTGCGAGAGAAGTATATTGTTTGAAGGTAAGACCGGCACAGTGACCGATCGACCATTACCGGGTTTGGGCCCTAAACCACGGCAGTTCTGTACCACATCGCACATCGAGATGGGCACATCCAGCAGATCCAATCGTAATTCTGAGTCCATTCCATATCGCCATAAGGACTGGTAATGTATGCCGCTTAATAATAGTAATTTTGCTGGTAAAGATATATATTGACTGAGTGCTGTGGAATGTGTCCCGGCCTTAAAGATGAAAACTCATACTATCCATATCTCCTCGATTGATTGGATTCTCCAATTGATCTCCTCAAAGTGGTGCCTCTGGAGGTGGTAGTCTCAAATTATAATGTCGTCTCTCCCGTAGCAATTATAAACAATCTTGGTTGCCTTTCTTAGTCGTAGCCGTGGTGCTGCCGGAAGTCCAGAGCTTATTCGGTCCGTAGGTAATAATGGTCACGTGTGGCCTCCGTTGCCGTTAATGTCATTGCAGTTGAAACTCATTGATATGGTAGGTGGACTTCGATTGTGCGTAATAATCGTGCTCTTCGTAGTCTACGTAGTTAGTCTACGGAATTGTGCAGGTCTCGACCGTAAATGCACTTCACGCTGTGCAATTTATCGCCCCTGTAAGTTCTCAATCGAGAGAAATCTTCTCATCGTAAATGGGCTTCAATCGTGGGGTGTCTTCTCCGTAAGTGCACTTCGCTTGTGGAGAAGTTCATGGCGGTACCAGTGCTTTCTTCGTAGACTGATCCTCCTCCGTAGGTATGCTTCGCTCGAATAGTGTATCCGTAGGTGTAAGTGGCAGTAGAATGCCTCCGCAAGGGGGCTTCTTCGAGGTTGCCAGAGCTGTAGGTGTACACGCAAACTGAGATAGGCGCACTTCGCCCAATTTGAAGGAATGTAGTCGTAACTGTGCTGACTCGTAAATCGTCACTCTACTTCTCCTTTGGTTCTCGGTATTGTCGATTCAGGGGTAAGATCACTCCGTGCAGTGTAAGTTGCTTCGACTGGTGATCGCGCTCAATTAACTGGGAGGAATGGTGTTCGAACTCAACTAGATCGATCATATTCGATTTCTATCATTGGCAGGGACGAATGGTCACGTCCGGTAATCGTGATAATTGTTGTCATTGCCGGTAACGCGCCTCGTGCGCCAATTGGTCGCTGAACTCTTCTCCGCTGCCGTCAGCTGGCTCAATTGAATGATGGAATGATCAACGCTCAACGCTTCGCAGAAATGTTGCTTCGATATCTCGTTTGGAGTGCTGCATTCTCAATTGTTGACTTCGTGATGTCGCGCGTCGGAAAAAGGCGTAAACTCGCGAAATCCCGTGAGTAAAACGTATTGGTTTACTGAAAGAGCGATAATAGTGTAAGGGCACATACGCCAGCGTTCGGCCCCATATGCATACGTGTGGTGATTATAGGAATACAGTTGCAAACGTGGATGCGAGTGATAGTAGGTGTAGATGTAAATGTAAGATTATCGCTAGAGAAATCACCACTAGGGGGCTAACCCTCTATATGTTACTATATGGGGCGCTGCACACCTGCCCTACGACTCCTAAATGAGGCGTACAGAGGGCGTCCGCTCCCCATCAAAAAATATGCAAGATCCACGCACTGTGACATCCATCTATGTAGTGGCCCATATGCGCATGTATGGCTCACCAAGCAAATCTTGGCAACGTAAATCACCTGCAGCCCACCAAAAAAATCAAGTGAACTCCACGTATATTTTCATCCACCCACATAGATGCCCATATATGGGCATCCACTCACCTTGAAAATCTTGCCCGAGCGAGTACGACGCCAGTGCCTGAATGCGTTGTACATGGCCATCTAAGTCCATACATATCTATACATGTATGTAAACATCCGACTGTATATTCACCAGGACCGCCTTGCACAGAATTGAGTTATCATACATTTCCCTAATTGGGTGCCTGTAATAGCCCAGAATGCGCTGTATTGGCCTATATGTGAATGAATATTCAAATAACATATTACCCACGTTACCCGGCATTCTACACCACCACCACCACCACCACTACCACCACTAATGCATACATCACTCAACTGGTTACCTTTCCATCTTTACATCTCAAGGAACGGCATCAACTCTATTCGGTAATGGGATCACAGACAGTATTTGCTGCAACGGTGTCATCAGCCTGCCCAAATTGCTCCCTACAATTTCCGACTCCTCTGCATCCTAAAGGCATGCCCAACTGCAAATGTCCGACGACGAAGGCGAACATAACGAAGGGGTGGAGGATGATGATGATATCCTAACAGTTTCTGATATCTCAGATCCGATTATCAAGGAGTTTATTGATGAAGTTCTGTTACTGGCGCAACGAAAAGCCAACAATAGTACGGAATACTCGGCCCGCGATAGAATCATGGCCGCCAAACTTATGCCTCCATCATCAATCAGAACGATAAAGAAGGGAGATGTTACGCTGTTCGGAATAGCGCTGAAGGAGGAGAGGAACAATGCTCCTGTCCACATCTTGCAGCTGCAGCCCGGAGTGAGCAAGAATGGAAAGCCAGGTCTAGATGTCAGGTGTGCCAAGTGGGTAAAGACGCAGTTCGATCTGGAGGACAAGAACACATACTATAGAGAGAAGGCAAAGATGATCAACGAAGACCCTGACTGAGAGGCTGCCGGGTTGATCGACATGAAGTTACACCAGGCGAGGGGCGTACGGGAGCTTGAGAAGCTTGTATGTTTGAAGATATGATCCCTATCGATTGATACATCTAAGCTAATCCGTTCTAGGTTGTCGATCTGGCGGGAAGAGACATACACATCATCGGCGTGGCTACACCAAGTGAAAAGCTGAAACCATTCCTCTACCGTACTGGTGGGCCGGCCGAAAACTTCTGGCACCTCTTGACGAAGGATAATCTGAATCACGATGACTTTGTCAGTGCTACAAGAGGAGGTTTGATTAATCGGGACGGGAGAAAAGCTGGCGCCGAACCTTCTGAAATGCGGAAGAATCATTTCATTACGAACCTTGCTCGAGAAGATGAAGAAGGCGGTAGGGTCCGCGACAGATTACGGAATGATCTTCCTGCAACGCTCTGTACGTTGCTAAGTATGTAACCTCAATATCTCCGGTGGCATACCCATCAGCTAATGGACCGGTTAAGACGAGTATAATATCACACCAAATATCGTTCCGTTGAAAAAGCTACCAAACAAGGTTGGTGCACTGAAAGCTGCGAAGACGGAGAGGAAGATGGAGTGGAAGCATCCATGGGGCGATGACGTTGATCTAGAGAAAAGGTTGACATCCACTGACCTCGAAGATATGAACCTTGTGAATGCTGCCATTAAGGCTTCAACTCTCGACCCCATTCCCCTTCGTAGATAGAATTCATCGCAGATTGCTTCTGCATAACAAAAATGGATTTGTTTCTCAGGTTGCTATTCTTAACAATCATCGATATGAGCCTATAAATACAATGGAAGCATCCATGGGCCGATGACGTTGATCTAGAGAAAAGGTTGATGTCCACCTACCTCCAAGATATGAACCTTGTGAATGCTCCCCTTAAGGAATCAACTCTCGAGCCCATTCACCTTCGTAGATAGAATTCATCGCAGATTGGTTCTGCATAATAATAATGGATTTGTTTCTCAGGTTGCTATTCTTAACCATCATCGATATGAGCCTATAAATACAAATATGGCCATATACATACAATTATATCCACTATGCACTAAACCAGACAAGTTCGGCATATAACTGCCTGTATTTGCGTATATGTGCGTATAAATGTATTTAGACCCTCTTGCACAGAAACGCAACAACACAAAAACACACAAAGGTTACATATGTATATATACATGTATATATATGTATGTAGCACTTCCTGCAGTCATATTTCAGACTCAGGAAGTTGCCGTAACAACACCCTAGTGTCGTCATCAACGCGTTGCCATGATAACGCGTTGCCTCCACAACGCCCACCAGTCGTCCTCA
>Ga0307512_10007876_pt1 | contig 10475 bp, 17 predicted proteins | sample 14_EM_MG_FD_200267 | JGI IMG/M metagenome (GOLD analysis project Ga0307512, IMG submission 200267) | Populus trichocarpa ectomycorrhiza microbial communities from riparian zone in the Pacific Northwest, United States - 14_EM | ecosystem: Host-associated > Plants > Roots > Unclassified | place... | reverse complement strand
CCAGGAGGATACGTGGTACTTCTTAGGATGGCATGACTTGGGATCAGGTGATAGGTCAGGTGATAGGTCAGGTGATGGATCAGGTGATGGGTCAGGTGATGGATCAGGTGATGGATCAGGTGATGGGTCAGGTGATCTTGATAAGGGGTTGGATAACAAGAATGTCTTGGAAATGAAATAAGTGGGCCAGAAAATGAAAATTGGGGCCCAGGATTGTAACACACCAGACAGCGATCCTAGTCCTGTTCGCTTCGTGCCACCTCCACGCTATACCACTGACCCACCTATTCCCCGCCCTGCCTTCAACGTGCCCAGATCGGACGACTCAGAACCCCAAGCTCAACCGCAAGCCCCTCCAGCCGCCATACTGCCAGAATTCGATCTCGAAGCTCAGCTTGTAACTAACCTAGTCGATACCAACATAACCTCTGATGACAAGCCCTTTGAAATCCTGCAACTGCCGCCTAGAATGCCGCCGCCAGCCACAGGGCAATCCTTGCTACACACTTGTGCTCGCCTTGCAGGACCATCTCCACCACTTCCTCCTATCCCTCAGCCTCCAGCAGCCATGGCACGCGCTTCAGCACAAGGCATCGCTACGATGCCATCTCCACAAGACAAGACTGTGCCATACTTTTCCAGCAAGGTTGACATCAAAATCGAAGATTTCCTCAAAGAGTATGAAGAACTTGCCAACAGATGTGGACTCTCCGAACAACAAAAAGTGGAAACTGTTATCAGGTACATAAATACTACTCAGCGCCATATCTGGATGTCCTTGTCAGGTTTCGTCTGCCACGATTGGGACGATCTCTGCCGTGAGCTATGCAAGGAATACATCAGCCCGACCGCCCAGGGATGGTTCTCCAAGCAGAAGCTGGTAGAGCTCACTAACCGCTCTGCATAACTACCGATGGAAGAAGAAACTGACATGATCAACTACCACCGCAACTTCAACACACTCAGCAAGCCCCTTCTCGAAGCAGGGCAAATAACTGCTGGCGAGTGCAATGCCTTCTTCTGGTGTGGCTTCCATCCCGAGGACTGCCAAGCACTTTGTGAACGCCTCATCGCCAAGCAGCCGAACAGGCCCAAGGGCCAAGCCTTCGACCTTCAAGATGTCCTCGACACGGCCATAGCCATTTTCTCAGGTGACGATGACCTTCTTTTTCAGGAGCTGCTCCCACAAAGACACAAAACCAACCACGCACAAGAACGAAGGATGGGGCACTCTGCTCAAAACTTGCGGGGGATGAGTCGCGACGGGCGCACTACAAGGTGTGAATGGTACCACGAAACCTCGCCCTTTGAAGATCAAGAGTCAGATGATCAAGAGGCTCCGAGCCCAGACAACTACGAATACCCGAATTGGGGGCACCAACACTTGTCATTGTGCATTAAGACAAGATCCATTCAATTCAAGGACATCCCGCATGAAGAAGACCAGAAGATGGAGGACCTCATTTGCCAGCTGCATAGCCTCTTGGTACAAGACCTGTCTTACACTGTCTTATACACTTGATGTGTTACGATCCAGGACCAGGGTCTACAAATTTTCTATACCCACCCATCATACCAACACCCTCCTCTGTAACAATAACCCTACCAACAAACGTCCAGCCAACTGCACCCGTCATACTGCCTTCATTTACAACCGCCATACCAGAGATCCCGATCATGTGGCCTACCAGCCATACCCGCCAACATTCATCCATGGAATACTTCGAAGATCCCGCGCCAGTCGTATCCGACAACAGTGATGAAGACAGCCCAATAAGGACCAGAAGTCCTAGCCCAGCAGTCGAGCTATCCAGCTCTCCTGCAGTAGTCGTACTAGAAGCCCACAAGCAGCCATCGCCGCCCTGGAAAGCATGGCTTAGTCAGCCCGGACTGTCCTGCCCCGAGAGGAGGTCCATATCGCCAAGCAGTGAAGAGTCCGCCCCTAAACGCCTACGTCATGAGGACAGGAGTTATACCCCGAGATCCCCGTTCAGCCCAAGCGCCCAATCATTAGTCACCAGTCCCGCCGCTAGTCCCAATGTGGACTCACCTCCTATGCAGATCAACCTTCTTTGATGTGCCAAAACCTCCTTCCTATTTAGATGCAGATCTCGACTTCCTCTTTAGGAAGACCAGCCACAGTTCACTCGGACGCTTGCACGTCCTTGCTATGTTATCCGTTTAGCTTACAAAGTTGTGGACATGACTGTCTCTATTGTACCTACATTCTGACTTGTTTCTGACTCATATTCCGCAGTAGTCTCGTTCGCTCTAGGCTCTCTCGACTATGACTCCTTCCTAGTAGCCTATTGTCTCTTTCACCATTGTCCCTAGCTCTCTATTGTTCTCAGATCCCATTGTGCTATGTCATTAGCTACAGTTCCCATTGTTCGCTTAGTTAGGATAGGCATTGTCCCTCCTGTATAAAAGCCAGCCATAGTTCTGCAGTCAAGCCTTAAGCTTGACTTGGTTTTCCAATCCAAACGTCTTGAAACTTCATCTGTCCCTTGCCCGCCTATTTTCCTTCTCTCTTCAGTCGAGTTCTACTTGTTAGAACTCTCCTTCATCGTTCACTCGCCTCTAAAGTTACCAAGTGCATGTCGCACCCTTAAAAGGTCATTGGACCTTAACACAATGTGTGACCCGCTTCCCGGACACCATGATAAGCATCCCCAAACCAGAGTACAGGACCAGCGCCACCACCACCACCTACTTGTACCAGACCACAGCACCTCCACCACCTCTGCTGCAGCCATGGAGCGTGCATGCTGCACCTCCCGCACCATTCCAAGCACCCCTCGCTGCAAGCGCAAGCACCGCCCCTTCATACTACCGCCTTGGCCCCCATCCTGAAGTCTGCTCTTTTTGTTATGGGCCAGGCCATAGAATTCGTGAGTGCCCTGTCGGTGACAAATATGTTAGATCCAGCTGCGCCACCATCATCAACGGCTGAATCCACCTTTCCAACAGGCAACCCATCCTCTACAATGGCACAAGATGAGGCCTTCGAGCCAGCATCAATTCCTGGTTGGCCGTGCAGACAGCACCCATGCCGACCACAGCTCAGACCCGCGTCGTCTTCGCATGAGAACCACCACCCCACCTCGACTCACGCAGCACCCCCACCAGCTGGATTGAAGAGGTAGTCGAGACTCACATCTTGCAGGTGAAGGAGGCCGCCACCAATGACAAAGAACAAGAATTCTTGCACGACATCCTCGAAGTCTTCGCTGCCGAGAAGAAGAAGCACAACAACAAGAAGGGCAAGGCACCCAAGCTGTCCACGCCTCCCAAAGAAAGCCAAGCACACCCCGCCACCCCCAGCAACCCGCAACCCAATGCCCAGTTCCGATACCATTCCAATGCTGAGGATCAACGCCTTGTCACCAAGCTGGAGGACTACCTTATGCAGGGGAAGTTATCGCTTACAACTCCCGCTCACGTTTTTGCTGCCAGTCCCACCATTCGCAAGGACGTCGTCGACAAACTCAAGGTACGATGCGTGGAGGCCAACAAGTACAAGGCAGTTTCCACTATGAACCCCTTCTCACCCGATGTCAGAATTGCTAGAGCCACCACAGTTCGTGACGACGACACTCCTGACTATCCACCAAGCTTGCCGCCCACTGACCTCTGCTTACCCCTGCAAGAACTTAATGTCTTAGTCGGCGGCAGCATCAAGACCCCAGCTATCTTCGACACTGGCTTGCAAATCGTTGTTATCAGGCTGGACCTCGTCCAATCGCTCAGAGTCTACATCAACACTCAGCAACTCATCGAGATGGAGGGAGCGAACGGTGCCACCAATTGGATGGTAGGGTACGCCGAGAACCTAATGCTGCAGGTAGGCAATGTGCCATTCAAAATCCATGCGCATGTCATCAAGCACGCCTCTTTCGGCCTCCTCCTCGGATGTCCCTTCCAGCAGGCCCTCCTCTGCCGATTCGAAGATCTCCTGGGCAGAGAGGTAGAAATTTCCATGTGCGACCCCACTGACATCTCCCGCAGGGTGTATGTCCCAACACGCCCTCGCACCGGACGCACACCAGCAGTCAAAATCATCTCCGTTGTCAATCACTCGTCTCCATCCGCACCACCTCCACCTGAACAAGTTATCGTGCTGCATCTGCTCCCACCACTTCCGCCCGCCGATCCCGCCTTTATCTTCAAATACAAGACAGTAGACAAGAAAGTCCGCCCTGTCCCTGCCACACTTCCTGAAGAATTCCGTACCATCTGCCGCATCCCCAAAGACCCGCTCCTCACGCTTCCGCCTCTTCCGACTTACCCGCCTGACTTCATGCCCGGCAAACACCTCATGCAAGAATGCCTTGACAAGCTAAACCTCAACTCCGACGGCTTCCTGTGGCCTGAAGAACTCAAGCTTGTAACCCACATCCTCAAGGTCAATGAGCTTGCCTTAGCATGGACAGAGGCAGAGAAAGGTTGTTTCAAGGATGAGTACTTTGATCCTGTCAAGATCCCAGTTATTGAGCACATCCCTTGGGCACACAAGAATCTCCCCATCCCACCAGGCATCCTCAAAGAGGTCATCAAGCTTTTCTGAGAGAAGGTTGCCACTGGCATGTATGAGCCTTCTGACGCCTTGTATCGCTCCCGCTGGTTTTGCATCAAGAAGAAGAGCGGCGCACTCTGCATTGTGCACGACCTCCAGCCCCTCAACACTGTCATGATCTGCAATGCAGGTCTCCCTCCAGACCCCGAGCAAATCATTGAGTCCATGGCTGGCCACTCCTGTTACACTGTTCTCGATCTATTTGTTGGATACAATCATCGAACCTTGGACAAAGCCTCGCGCGATCTCACCACTGTTTCAACCCCTGTAGGTACCCAGCAACTAACTTGTATGCCACAGGGTTGGACTGGCACCATGGCGATCTTCCACAGAGATATCATCTTTATCTTGGAGCCTGAGATCCTGGACCCCACCAAGCCCTTTTTGGACAACACAAACATCAAAGGCCCCAAGACCCGTTTCGAAACCGAGGATGGAGGGTACAAGACGATTCCAGCTAACCTGCAGATCCGCCGATTCATTTGGATGCATGTCAACAATGTCCATCGCATCCTCTACTGCTTCCTCTGTGCCGGAGCCACTATTTCCACCAAGAAGCTCACCATCACAAGGCCGGAAGTCACCATCCTCGGACACAAGTGCACCTACGAAGGCCGCATCCCAGACGACTCCAAGGTCTCCAAGATCTGCGAATGGCCTGAGTGCAAGAACCTCTCCGACATCCACGCCTTTCTTGGCATCACCAGCTACATGCACATCTGGATCAAAGACTACTCCTTGATCGCCCACCCTCTTGTCAACTTAACTTGCAAGGGCACCCCCTTCGAATGGCAAGAAGAACACAAGCAAGCCATGCAAGCACTCAAGACAGCCATCGTCCAGTCCTCTGCACTTATCTCTATCAACTATTCCACTGACCACGCCGTTTACCTGTCAGTCAATTCTTCCATCTGTGGCGTAGGCTGGATACTTGCGCAAGACTGCTCCAATAGGTGCCACCGCCCCTTGCGCTTTGGCTCCATCTCCTGGAATGAATGTGAGTCCTGCTACTCTCAAGCCAAGCTCGAACTCTATGGCCTCTTTCACGCCCTCCATGTGACGTGCCTCTACATTGTCAGCGTCCGCAACCTCGTTGTCAAAGTCGACACAAGTTACATCAAAGGCATGCTTCGCAATCCTGACATCCAGCCGAATGCCTCCATCAATCGCTGGATAGCAGCAATCCTCCTCTTCGATTTTAAGTTAGTTCATGTGCCCGCCGACAAGCACAAGGGACTGGATGGCCTCTCAAGGCATGAGCCTGTTCTGGGAGAAGACAAAGAAGACAATGACCCTGAAGACTGGGTCAACAATGCCCTTGCCCTTGGAGTCTGGGTGGTGAGCTGGGTATCTCCCCTTTCTGCTGACATGCATCGCGCAGCTCCCTTCACCCTTTCCATCAATGTCGCTGACGCCTCTGACGACGAAAGCACCACCCAGCCCAGCCGACCCCACCATAATTGCCACCTTCCTGCACGATACCACACCAACGACCTTGTCTCTTCGCCCCGCACCTCCGACCGGTCCCGACTACTCACCCCTGGCACCTCACATCTTGACGACGAAGACTCCAACACCAGCAACAACAACAGCAGCAGCTTCAACACCAACGACGCCAACACCAGCAATGCCAACAACAACAACAACAACAGCACCATCAACATCAATGAAAATATCCACACTACAAGCACTCCTCAAACTCTCGACGACATCAACAGCACCTCCGACTGCCGCCATCCTATCCTGACACAGTTTTCGACCAGCGTCAAGGCTGACAAGGCGGAAGAAGACTTAGCCAACATTCGCTGCTATCTGATCTCTTGGCGCACCCCTCCTGACTTGTCTGGTGACGCGCTCACCCGTTTTATCAGCAGAACTTGCCGCTTCCTTATCTCTGGCGGACAACTTTGGCAACAGCAAGCCAACAGCCAACACCAGCTGTATGCCAGCCCCTCTCAGCGCTACGCGCTTGTCCACGATGCACACGACAAGTTAGGGCACAAGGGTCTTTACTCCACATGCTGCACACTCCTCGACCGCTTCTGGTGGCCAGCACTCAAGTCCAATGTCAAGTGGTACATCCAGACTTGCCATGAATGCCAGATCCGCCGGACCACACATGTCTGCCTCCCACCCACTGTTGACACCCCTGCGCCGCTATTCTGCAAAGTCCACATTGACACTATGTTCATGCTGCACGCAGGGGGTACAGGTATATTGTGCAGGCCTGGTGCTCACTTACAGCATGGCCCGAATGGCATGCCTTACAAGTGGAGACTGGCAAGACAATCAGAGCCTTCATTTTCGAGGAGATCCTATGCCGATGGGGAGCGGTGGAGGAGATCATTATAGACAATGGCACCACCTATATGGCCGCTCTCAACTGGCTTGTGGACAGGTATGGCATCAGACACATTTGCATTTCGGCATACAATTCGCAGGCAAATGGGATCGTTGAGCGACAACACCGCACCATCTGCGACACCATTCTCAAGGTGTGCGAAGGCAACTACTCTCATTGGCCAATGTTCATGCCTTTCACCTTTTGGGCTGACCGCACAACCACCCGCAAGTCGACTGGCTTCTCGCCCTACTATATGGTGCATGGGGTTGAGCCAATTCTCCCCTTCGATCTTGCGATGGCAACCTTCCTTGTGCCTGATCTCACCACACCGCTCTTGACTGAAGACCTCCTCATCGCCCACACCTGCCAGCTCCAGAAATGCCCAGCCAACCTTGCAGCCATCCACGACCACATCACCACCAGCCACTTTGCCTCCGCCTGCCAGTTCAAAAAGCAACACGTGAACACGATCCGCAACTTCAACTTTGCCTTGGGCACACTTGTCCTTGTATGCAGTGCCGGCTCTGACATGGACAAGACGAGGCTGTGATATTATGGCCCCATGGTCATTCTCCGACGCACCTGCCATGGTGCATACAGGCTCAGCAAGTTGGATGGAGCCATCTTGCGTCTATGCTACACCGCTTTCCAACTTATTCTGTACCATGCTCGCTCATGTAGTTTCATTCCAGTCACACAGGTTGTAGGCAGCGATGACCTCGCTTCCCTTGAGCACGATGACTCCTCAGTGAGAGGAGCAGGTTACAGCGGTGATGAGTTGACCTGGGAGGGTCAAAATTTGAACCCCCCAGGAGGTGTAATGCCAGTAGTCATGCTAGCCTCAGAAACAAGCAGACGGACTCCACGCAGCCATATTTCTGAGTTGTAGCCCACGTTCTTGATCTGAGTAAGTCTGTCCCCTGTGCGCACTGATGAACACGTGACCCTGCCTCCCAGACCGGCCTACCCTGACACACTCAATGTTCAACTCTCACTTCAATGTTCTTCCTCTCATGCCTTGCCCCTGCCTTCTCATGCTTCGCCTTCATTACCTCTCGCCCCTTTCGCCTCTATCATTCCTGTCCCCACTTTCCTTGTCACACAAACCGATGTCTTTCCCCATCAAGAACAAGACCCGTCCCTCGTCACGCCCTGATCCTCAGGGCTGAAGACTCTCGGATCACCCAAATCTGTCAGCCGATGTTGCAACCACATGCCACATCGAAAAGCCCGCTGCTCCACATAGCAGGCATTATGGCTCAGGCCTGTGTTGGAAGGATCATTGCTGTATATATCTATGTCCAAGTTACTGTTTCATATGTTTCCGATATTTGTTTGATTTAGCCATTCATATTTCACTCTCTCTCTTTCCCATCAAGCACTGCTGCACCATCCCTCACCCCTGCTTTCCATGTGCTCAACGACATGACAATTCATTAGAATTTCAATCCTTTGGACACCGCTGTTATCGCTTACAATGCTGCACAGCCTGTCGCCAGCAGCACCACCTCGAGTTCATCTTTTACTTTTCCCCACTTGCTTACCTCTGTGCATAGCATACTTCGTCTTGTATTGTCTCGGTCTGCATATAAATACCCCCACATCTGGCTTCATCAAGAGCCAGGCAACTGCAGCCCCATTCCCTCCTCTCCTCTCTTGTGTGACCCTTCGTCTGACGCCCAACGCCTGTGAGCCTGCTGAGCAGCAGCCGTCTTTCTGATCTTCTTGTGCTTGTATCATCTTCGTTATTGTCTTCACCACTGCCAACCGCCTCCACCTTGACGACTGCTCAAGACACTCGCTATGTTGACGCCAACACACCAGCATCCTTGCTTCTCCCGTTTTCATCTTGCGTGTTCTCGACTTTTGGGATCGCGGCCTCCTTCTCTCTCACCCTCTTCCTCTCACCTCTGGGGAACCTTTCGAACTCAATCGCAGATGCTGACTCTGCCTTACAGCTGTACCTGACATGCCCAAAACGTCGGTGCCAAGTCTCCCAAGTCTGTGAAGGGCTTGCTGTGCTGAACGTGCAGTTGCTGTGTGCCATCTCTGGTGCGTGTTTGAACGTTACTTTATATAGGTTATTTCTGACCTTGATGCCTCTAGCAACAGGTTTCCCTTCCTTCATGAGGAGGTCCAGTATACTGTCACAAGCTCTATAGCTCCTTCCGGCCACCTCCCATCTTCCGAGTGATAGGAGATTGTTATGATTGCCAGGCACATGTAGGACATCATGTAACTCCAAAATATATATCTTTCCATCACATTCAGATCGCAGATTTACTCTGCCTCAACTGATTGTGCATGTCTTCAATCCACCTACACCAGATATAGGGACTTCTGGTATTGTTTCGTAGGTGATGAACACGTCGCGTCGATGTGTGATGTGTGAGGTAGTGGCAGTATCAGCCAACCAATCATAATAGATCAAACGCATGTCCATTTCATCTGAGCTAGGGACATGATCAAAGTTATAATATTCTCTATCATATGTGTCGTCGATTATATCCAACTTGTCATTATCAGTGATGAGGGCCATGGGCTCCTCCACCACATCCAACTTGTCAGCAACGATCGCTGCAGTCTCCCCCTTGACATCTGACTTGTTGTGCTCTGTGTTAAATACAATGTGCTCCTCCATTTCGGCATTGTTTGCCTGAACGGGGGCGTCAGCATTATGCGCGTCTCTGCAGGACCTCTTATTCGAGTAAGAATCCCCCTTGTTGGACCTCTCGAATGGATGTTTGTTACCAGCTGTGTTCCAGCACTTGTCAGACGTATGCCTGAATCGTCCACACTCCTCGCACTTCAGTTTGCCAGCGAATCGGCACTGGGAAGTCCAATGATTGGTGCGCTGGCAAGTATTACAATACTTCTTTGAAGGCGGGGAGCGTCTCTGGTTGTGTGCATTGCCAGAAATCCGGCTGGCAAGGGGAAGCTTGGCGTTGTCGCGCCTGTGAATGTACATGGCCTGCTCTGGAAGCTTACTGGCTGTGGGCTTGCACGACTGCCTGCGCTTGTGCTCCTGTTTGATAATGCCGATGAACTGTTGCATGTTGATGTGCTTCCTGGGATCGGTGTCGACAAAGTCCAACTGACCGGTGACGAACTGATCTGTGAATTGATCCCAGGACTCAGGAAGTGATGAAGCGATGATACGTTTGAATAAGAATTTGGACATGCGATAGTTCTTGTCCCTGAAGAGACTGAGCTGGTCCCAGCAGTGCTTAAGCTTGGTTAGATGCTCTGTAATGTTGTCATCCTCCGCAGCGATGGTATTCATAAGCGTGCAGAGATGCGTAGTGAGGACAAGATGGGACTTCGACTCATGCATGGACTGCAAGCTGAGCCACATGCGATGCGCACTCGTGCATCTGTTGGTGTGAACTCTCTCCTTAACGGATATGTTGCTCGTGATGAGAAGCTGGGCGAAAGTGTCATTGTAAGTCCAATTCTCAGCACTCTCGGGGTCATCCTTCGGGTCTGGGCAAGTAATCTTACCCTGGACATACTCCTGGACGCCGAATAGTTTGAAGAGAAGTGCCATCGATTGCA
>Ga0307512_10007875_pt1 | contig 10475 bp, 9 predicted proteins | sample 14_EM_MG_FD_200267 | JGI IMG/M metagenome (GOLD analysis project Ga0307512, IMG submission 200267) | Populus trichocarpa ectomycorrhiza microbial communities from riparian zone in the Pacific Northwest, United States - 14_EM | ecosystem: Host-associated > Plants > Roots > Unclassified | place... | reverse complement strand
GCCCTCTTTAATCTCTCCCAGTCAACTATCCTGACTCCACGCATTTCATGTCCAACGATAACAATTATCTGTACGCCACTTTTCACTTCACACTTACCTCCTACACTCATCATCTTAACCAGGAGCATGTATCTCGGAACCACCCCGTCTACCCAGAGCACATCCGACACAGGAAACGAACTGGATTCGCTCAGCAACATCGACCTGAATCACCTCGATTTCGCTCCTTCCGTGAGTCCAGAGTTTGTGCAGTCGCCACAATTTGCGGGTCTCATCATGTTGCCTCCCCTTCAGTCCCACGAACAGCTTCTATACACCTCGTACACTTCACCACACACTTTCCTCTCTCAAGCATCCTATCAGTTCTCCCAGCCAACCACGCCCATCAGTGTCCCCACTCCACTCAACCAAACTTTCGACTTCGATCCAAATGTGGGAATGAGCAATGGCTACTCCCCAGTTATGGATTATGGGTCCCATTTCCCCAACCAGACCTACCCCGGTCGAAACCTACCCACCATCCGCCTCGATACCTCCTTCCCTGCGATGGGCGTCTCCCCAGTTCATCTTAGTGGTTCTTCAAGCACTCCATCTACCTTCAACACCCCCATCCATGGCATTCGTCAGTTTTCGCCATTCACAAACTCGCCAACTTCGCCTTTGCCCCAAGTGAACGTAAGTTGCTTGTTTCGTCCTCGTTTTGTCGGTTAAGCGCCCGACCTGTAGGATTTCCAGACGAGTCCAACAAGCATAAACAACGTCCAGATCACCGTCTGGGACCTCGCTCGGGCGTACCCGACTTCCCGTGGAACTCCCGTCCCACAGAAGATGTATAAACCTCACACGCAGAGCGATCGACGTCGCTATGTTGAAGAAGTTGAACTGGAGCCACCTATCATGTTCTACCTTCAAGGGCCTGGGGAATGTGGCATCCCTCTTCGTGATGCCCTTACTGGCAAGTACATCCGACTAGTGGGACGAGACGACCCCATGTTTAGGGAACGCGGCCCTTCCGTCTCCATCCGATTGAAGGTAACACCATCTCCTTTGAGTTCTGAACTAATGGCTGATCTTGTCGAACTTTCCAGTGGCCGGGGTATGGAAACTGGTCTCGACAGGTATGACCCTCAGCACCCCCCGGACCTCCGATTTCTGATGCGCACCCTTTTAGATTCCAACGAAGGACTTCAGGAGTCCTCCTTGCCCTATTACCCGTTCAAAGCTTGCGAAGAACATCGCCCGAACCGTTGAGAGGTTCATAAAGGTAGTTTTCTCAGAGTTATTTCCTCCCCTGACAGTCACTTGACACTTGTTTTCTAGGAGAAGTCCCGGGCCGTGATGGACCCTGACGAAGAGTCCAAGTGGAAGGTCGGCCCTGGTCACATCACGATTGATGATCTGGTTTTGGTCGGACTCCAGCATGTGTCGAAAGGCTCGTGGCAGTGCCACCTTCGCCTCAACCGATCTCTTTAACCGCCAAACTCGACCATTAATGTACCATCTCCCTTCTCACGTCTTGTTCAGTTCGTTCCATTCCCCCCGCTTCTTTCCTTTTCATTTCGTCCCCTCACGTTTACTTCGCACTATACCCCCACTTGAGGATACCCATATCTATGGGCTGTTTCCTGAAGAGGCGGGTTGTTGGGTGTCATGGCGTTTCCCGTTGCCCTAAGTTTCCTTTTTCATCATCCTTGGCGACCCTTCGGGGAAGATAAAGGGCTCAGTATACATACAACAATCGATTTAACGCCTCCTTCGCGCAAACACTCTGTTCTCTATTTCTTGTATATATCCCAGCTTAAACACTTCGGCCCGCGGACGTTTGTATGGTTTGTCGCTTTCTTGTGCATTGCTTTTGGCTTGGTTCACGACGATAGGTTACTCTCATTCTTTTCCGAGCTGTTCCTCCTTTCTCGTCCGTCGCTTGTTAATTTTTTGCTATCTGTGTAGAAGTCTCCCCACCGTCTCCGTCTCTCTCCTGACCTCTTCTGTCTCTAATGATCGTGTATCTCAAATCTATGTGTCTTTGAATAGATAAGCTCATCCCCGTCCTTTGATGACCCGCGACAGTAACCACGAATGCAACACGGTGTACCGGGTGCAAATTGAACCACCAAGTTCGAGCTCGCCGTGCCCCGGCTAGTGACTCCCGTCATCCGGTAACCCAGCCTACCGATCACACCGAGTGATCCGTTCGGAAAAGCGCTTGGGCCCACGTCCCATGATCGTCATACTGTGTGCGCCATTCAATGATTAGCCCATTCGCGTGCTTGCTTCACTCATGATCCCGCGGTTCCCAAGTCGAGAAACGAATACCGTCACAATGATCTCTCGGCTTAGCAACCATTCTGACCAGTCTCGGTTTGAATCCATTCAAACATATTCACAATAACATGGTAGCGAATTGCACCTCGCCGGCAGGTCGTTTGGGTGAGGGTTCATATAACAAAGGCCAGGTAGACATATATAAGGGGGCACGGCCCACCTCAGGACCTTCGTCAAGCTTCTTGCCTCCCTTTCTCTCCTTCTCGCTCTTGTTGGGCAGTGCTCAACCCCTTCTCTCTTTCCAACCTTCAATCTTGCTTCACCCTTCATCTCCCCTAGTCTTCCCCGCGATGTTCAGCCTTACCAGGGTCTTCCTACTCGCTCTCGCCCTTTCTAGTGCACAGGCTGCACCCGTTCACACCAAGCGTATCGCTCAAGTCATCAGTGCTTCCACTCAGAAGTGGGAGGCCGCTTGTGTGCGTGTATTTGAACTCCGGTGATAGTGCTCTGCTTATCCCGATCGGACTTGGCTTTTTATAGGATACAGCAGGAGGCGGAGGGAAGTGTAACCCTATCTCCGTGACTGCATTCTCCACCCTTCTTGCCGCTGCAGGACCATGCCAACAACAGAATGCGGCCGACCAGATGATTGACCTCGCCAAGCAGCTCAACAACGACGCTCAGATGATAAAGCTGGCTCAGATTTTTGCTCAACAACCCCGCAATACGGTCAGTGTGATTTACTCCACTCGCTCCACGATTTTCTTTCTTAAACCGGTTGTCAGCCAAGTTCAGAAAGCGTCCAGTACTGTCAACAAACGCCAAAGAACTCGGAATTATCGGGACTGTTCCAATGCCAATTTGCTGGCGCTAAGACTCAGACGTTTGTTGGTGGCGTTCCAGTCGGAAGCCCGGGAACGATTCCCTTGGGGCTTTCTTCCCCCGTGAATCCCCCGGGTTCCTGCCCCGCAAATCCGAACGGCCCGATTCCAGATGGTCAACAACTCGTCGATATCACTCAGAACCCCGGCTCTGGTGGTGGCGGTGCCAACACCCGTCCCGTGTTAGTCGGGAATCCAAGTAGCCCAGTTAAAACCAGCACACCCGCGGTCAAAAAGCCATCCCCGACGCCTGCTCCGAATGCCCCTACCCCTCAGGCTGGAGACTTCAGGCTTCAGAACGGAAAGGATGCTCAGAAGTTGAATGCTCAGTTCGCTAAGCTCACCGCAAACTCCAGTTGCACTGGTCAGTGATCACGTTTCTAAACGCGCAACTACCACTGATTTCTCGATATTTGTGTAGATGGACAAAATGCTTGCGTTTCGGGAGGATTTTCTCAATGCGTTGGCGGAAAGTTCGTCACCACTCAGTGCAGTGGATCTTTGATCTGCGCCGCTCTGCCCCTTGTGAACTCGCCTGGAACTTCCATCACCTGCACCACCAAAGAGGATGCCATCACACGTATTTCCAACACCGGTGCCGGGGGTGGTTTGACGGGATCCGGGTGAAGCCCCAATTGATTTGGTTGGATCCTCTTTTTTTAACCTTGTAGTATTTCTCGACTTGTGAATTTACCACGGTTGTCGACAGCATATCTGTACATCTACCACTGCATTCCTTTCAATTTCATGTTTTGTGCAAAAAGGCAACTACCGTCCGAGGATTTTGAGGCAGACCGTCGAGAAAATTTCCTTATCTGGCCCGTGTGGCGAATGGAGTGGGTCCGGGCCAGTGTCTGACAACCAGTGACGCAGGCCATTGTCAAGGGTTTTCCTTTGTCGTCACGACCACATCTAGCAGTTGCTTCGATCCGATGCGGGCTGCGCCCCATTCGCGGGTGGGACGACACGTTTGCCATTGAACCGCAGTGATGAGCATACTTATCTCATCTTGGATCTAATAAGAACAACAGCGAAACTGTGGGAAATCCCTTTCATCTGGTGACAACTCCGACTCGCACTCCGGGGGGGCTTTGCTGGTAGGTAACAAGCGCAGTGATAGAGAGTGATAGTTTCACGCCACATAATTAAATTGAAATACGGGAAAGCTAGTGATTGTGGGAAATGATTTAAATGCCATCGGATAAGTGACAGATGCGTCAAGGTCGGAAGCAAACAAGCATCCGCAGTTGGCTGGTTCCCTACGATCGGCGTAGCACGCAGCGGGCGGGTCAAGGGGACGGAATATGCAATTGTTCGATAGGCCCTGTAACGCCTACACGGACAGTTGGCGCAGCAAACACAGGGGGCAACAGAGTATTTTCCCGTTGAAGAAATCTTGAGTTTATTGTGAAGTTTGAATAAGTATCCGACGAATAGAACGAGTGAAGAAATGTTAAGTAAAGTCACGCGTCAGCCAATGAAAGAAGTTCCCGTCTATATTATCACCGTAATGTCGAGCATTTTCTATCGGCCTTTATCTGAAAGAAACTAATTCAAACTCCAAAGTAAAATCCTTGTTTCTTTCACAGATAAACACCTCATTGCCCCCGGTGAAAGTAGCACGAATGGAATGCTCTATATTTATCATACGCAGAACCGAGAGTGAGTTTTGTAAACGTGAGTCAAGGGTCCGGGCTTGGGTTCAGGGCGTTCATGAATGGAACACATCATGTAGTTCCTATGGAGCGAGAAACCGCATCATCGGCATTTCCATTCCACAAAAGCATGCGTTGCCACATCCTAGATTTTTTGGGGGACGATGGCGATTTTCGATTGCGCGCCGTTCTTGTATTCGGTACGGAACTGGTGAACACACAGCACCACACCCGCGAGACTGACACAACAAGTTAAAGGCCCCCGGCGGCCCGGTCGTTTGTCCAGCTCGTGGCCGCGCGGCTGGATGCATTGCCGTTGGTCTCTTCCCCCTCGAGATCACCTCCGCGGCTTTTCTACAACCCAGCTGCGACAGGAAGATCAGCGAACCCTGCGCTTAAGGAATGCCATCTCTCCCGCCATGTGGTCATCGTCATCTAGGAAGCCCGGTGCATCGGGCAGAGATTGACAGGAACGGATCTAAAGGAGCTCATGGCTCACTTGATTTCCTGCATGATCACCACGGTGATCCCGTTCCCAAACTGATCAGCAGGGCGACAAGTGTACGATACCGGTTTTTCCGGAGAGCCGAAGTCTAATATTTTCTCCCAACATATTATCCTGGTGTGTGCTGACCAAGTTCCGTGTCCAGCTATTTTCATTCCTTTTTGTCTGTCCATGATGAGCGTGGATCTGCTGTTTCACCTTGAGCTCCATCTCATCAATCGTGGACGAAGACAGACTAGTTTTACCTCGGGAGGAGCTGGGACCTTTCCTTGCCAGCGATATCTCTTCGTCGTCTCATGCCAACTCCCTGCTGGAGGCTGGAATGTCCTGGAACCTCGAAAGCCGGTGTCTACAACTTCAAGGCAGAACCGTGGCATAGTGACTTGAACGGAATATGAACGGTGGCTAAAGAGACTGCAACCATAGGCGTTGAATCGGCCTCACCTTTTCTGCATGTTTGTCGTCGCCCTTCCTCACATTTCTAGCCACTGGTGATTATCATTGCTGATGGTCGAGTCATTCAATGAGTCCAGCGCCTCCAGAATTTTAAGACAATTTTGCAGCCTTGATATCCATTTTGGCTGGAGTAGTGTATTCTTGTATTCCTGCATCAGCAACCCGTCTGCCGAGTAGCCGTGTTAGGTGGCGGATAAAAGTCAACGCCTAGAATCAAATTTCACTCCAGAAACCCAGTCGATCGTCCTTCTGCCGAGTAGCCGAGGGGGTCAGTCTGCTGATGCGGCTTGCTATTGAGACTTACTTATACCCAAAGTCTCTACCAAGTCCAGGGTATTTTTTTCTTGTGTTTAACACCACCAATGCAACACACGACACGAAGGCCTGCTAAGGGTTCCCGTCGGAGGGCTCCTTACGGAAGCAAGTCAAGTCACTAGCAGTTCCGGGCTTGTGGATCAGGAGGATTTTGGAGTTGAGCTTAACGCAATCTGGGTGATCGGCCGACGGATCCCCAAAGAGAGTTCGTCAATGGTGGAGATCAATTCCCTGACCTTACTTACATACCTCTTGAAACCATTTCGGTACTAGTCTCATTGAGTAAGTCCTTCAATGGACGTGCTTGTGGTGCGGATTGTCTGTAGGAAAGAAATGAGCTTTGCCTTTGCCTCGTGTTTATTGGTCTTTAATTGGGGTCGAAAAAACGGAAGATCGAGTGGCCTTTTTACGTACCTTTTATGCAAATGATGCTGCCCCTGCTATCGGATCGCCCACATTCCAGGCCCTCGGAGGCTGGGGCTTAGTACGAGACGAAGATGAATATCAACAGTGAGTTGGTAGAAGGATGGTCAGGTGATACGCCGTTGTGAAGGGGTCTGACATGTCTCGAGCAGCCAAACTGATGTTACCCGAGTCAAGGGTCCAAGTTCGTAATATCCGACATGGGAATGTCCTTTAATCAAATTCCCAACCTGCTGGTGCTCCAAGAGCACGAGAAAAATCCGAACCGGCCCTCGCGGGAGGCACCTGGAGAGGGATGAATCGATGAGCTTCCGGGCCGGTGAGGGCAGCAGACACATGGAGGGGATCAGTTACATAACGAAAAATGTCTTCGCTACTGAACCTGATGAGTTTCGCAGCCGAGGCGGAGGGTCGTGTGGTCGAGGGGAACGTAAGGGGAGGGGGACTAGATTGGTCCGTGAGCGTTGCAGCCAATCGCTGGTTAGGAGGGTCAAGTCCCCGTCAATGCAGATCACAAGATAATCTCTCTCCCCCAGATCGTCCGGAGATATGAGAATGTCAGGTCTCTGCTCTCCGGTCTTTATCTTGTGGATTACAGTATGTAGCAGGTGGATTCATACAAGAGCATAGTTACAGGCTCTTGGAGATTCGCAGTCGCAAATGATCGGAGCGCGCGGCTGATTTAGTGGGAGAAAAAAAAAAGAAAATTCGATCTTACTCTCCCAAAACTCTTTCCCGGACCAACTTCGTTCTCACACGAAGTTCGCCCCTCGCAGAAAACCAGGACTCGGACAGTCTTCGTCGCCAGCAGATGTACTTTACGCCGTTATCAAAATGTATTCATCCAAGCACCAGAGAAAAAGTAAGTAACGGCGACCAAGCCTTTAGTTCACACGTCGCCCTCGTGTGCTCCCCTGCCGGGCCCCCATTCGAGGGAGGGTTGAGATTAGAGATCAGGAGTTGATGATAATCCCAATCGCCACTCTTTCACTTCCGTCTCTTCGCCCATCCTCGTTCACCCTCTCATTCATCCCTGGATTCCCTTAGGTCTCCAGAACCACCAAGCTCCCTCAATGTCGTCTCCTCATTCCCATACCCAAACCACACCCATAAACCAAGACGACGAGGGCGATATATGCCCCATCTGCGAGTCAGAATGCACTTGCGACAACAACAAGTTGTCGATCGCCCCTCAAAAGCATGGGCTGCTTCCCTCGCTCAAAGTTAAAGTCGCCGCCTCATCCTCCTCCAACTCAAAACCTTCTGGCTCCAATAAACGGATCCGTTCCGAGCCCTCTACTTCTACTTCTACCAACTCCCGCTTGCCTCAGACAGGCCAGTTTTCGGTCTCCGATCCACGACTCCAAAGTCATCTCCTCGATCCAACTATCCCAAAACGTCGTGGCCGACCCCCAAAAGTCGTCGTCGCGGCCCGTGCCGCCCTTGCGGCTGCGGCTGCTAATTCTAGTCCAGAACGTATAGCGGGCCCATCTACCCTGCCCCAACGACCCAAAGCAAAGTTTCTTAAGAAAATTGCTAAGCCCCGTCCAAAATCAAAATTCCGAGGGACCAACACGATCAAAACTTCCCTTGCCCGAAGAAAACGTAAGGCTGATGATTCCTATCACCCTAAGGGACTCGTTCGCCGTCGGCCTCTTGTTGAGGATCCAGACGACAGCGACGATGACGATGAAGATAACCTTCTCCTAGAAGATGACGACGACGTCGAACCACCTGCTCCTCTTGACCTGCCTACTTTCATCTCCGCCAGCTCGTCGTCGTCCGAATCATCAACTCTCTCCTCCCTCTCCTCTTCTGAAGACTCGGGTTCTGAAGACATGGAGATGGAATTAGAGGAAGAGCAAAACATCAAGGATAGCGAAGGCGAGAGGGAGAAGAAGGCACGGAAGGACAAGGCGCGTGTGCGTCGGGAACTGCTGGGCGATAACGACCCCCGTCAGAATGGGCGCTCTCACCACCACAATAACCGGTGGGACATAAAACCTCGGAAACGGAGTGTATCGGGAAGCGACGACGAGGCAGACGTCGACGTGGGTGCCGAGTCTGGAGACACAACAGAGAGTGAGGATGAGGACCAAGACGCCGCCGTCGCTGACGATGAAGATGAGCCAGGCGCGGTAGAGGTGGATAGGGACGGGAGAAGGAAATTGGGTGTCAGCTTTGCTGGTGTTGTCACCGGTTGGAGCGACGGGGAGGATTCCAACTACGACGCCGACCTCTTTTTCGCCAACCTCGACAGCTCCAACTCGGATTCAGGATCGAACGCAGCCGCAGAAATGTCCTCGATGGATGCCGACGGGGAGGATGGAGAACAGGACTCGGCAGACGAGATCGCAGAGGCGATGACCCTCGTGGCAGCGGCTGGCCTCTACGATGGCTGGGAGGGACCGATTGTGTTCGCTGCGCGTGACGTGGACGTCGAGATGGATCTGAGTCCTTCTCCTAAGCCTTCTCGTCGACGACGGATGTCGTCCTCGATCCTGACTACGGACAACGAGCAGGTTGGTCAGCGACCCACGAATCCAACGGTGGGTGGTGACGAGGACCATCCCTTCGAAGACGATGAGATCGACCTGGCAGAGAGTGATGGAGAGACTACGGAGGAGGAGCTTATTGGGGGTGATGGCCGACCAAACGCGCGTGCGATGATGCTCTTCAAGTGGCCGGTCTCCGTTGGTGCTGTTGATCCCATGAACACTCTTACTCCTGGTCGACGTGGAAATGGACATGCACCTCAACGCTCTATGCCCCAGCACGAGCCAGAGGACTTGGACGATAGCTCTGATAAGTCATTGGATGGGATCAAGACACCGAACGGCAGGAAGCCTGGAGCACCTCGCACTCCCTGTGGCCCAGTTGTGGGAACGTTCCAGCTCACGCCGCAGAGCATGGAACCGATGAATACGGCAGTGATCACCGGTCATCAACCTGTTCTCCCGTCTCCTTATCCTCGTTCGAGGAGATTTTTCTCGAGCGGGGAAGGGATTGGACATCGTGTATGTATTCGAGACCCATGGCGTATTATCAGATGCTGACAACTGTGACAGTCGATTCGGGATCGTTCACTGTCTGTTTCCGGCCAGTCCTCCGTTCAAACAGAGGCTTCGAGCCTCCCCAGCAGATCTACGGACCTCGATGTTTTCACCACAGAATCGATGGACCTGGACGATGTCCTCGAAGCGGCTTTCATTGCCTCCGACTCTTCTACCTCGGATCCTGAGCTCTCCTCTCACGTAGAACAACAGGCTGGCGATCGAACCGACGCGGGAGAAATGAGTTCACGCAGCCACGTCGAGGATCTAAGGAGGTGGGAAAGGATTCCCATGACGGCGTTCCGACGAACACGAGAAGGCGGCATTTCGAACGATGACGATACACCATGGAGCGCCAAATCTGGAGATGGTGTGGATTTCTACGCGGTGGCGATGATGAACAGCAACCTTCAGCATATACTGTCCTCGCCTACGCCTGCTCCGAGCCAGGAACAACCGGTCGAAAAGGCTGGGCTGGCAACGCTTTCGTCTCCGATTTCGCTCGGCGGTTCGGGATCTGGTGCGCGTGGAGCGCGGAACTTCCGAATGCTCACTCGAGACCAAAAATCTGAGAAGGAGAGGAAGGAAGAGAAGAGGGCGCTTCGAAAGATGGCGCATACGAAACCGTCTTTGGGTCGAACTTTCGTCTCTAATCATCAGCCTCACCATCACCATCGTCACCAACACCACCCGAACACGAAATCGCGAGCTTCCGCTTCTATGCAGCGGACGAACTTTTTTAATTCTTCACTGACATTGGGCAACCCATAAGGGACCTGGTAAATCACTGTTTCTTGATCGTTCGTGTCTGTTTGTTGTTTGTGCCACTAAAGGTTGTTCGCTTCTTTATCATGTTTGTTGCTGGATTATACTTTCCGACCCTCTCCCCCCCCTCTTCACTTGCGCATCCCCCTCCCCAGCC
>Ga0307512_10007874_pt1 | contig 10476 bp, 9 predicted proteins | sample 14_EM_MG_FD_200267 | JGI IMG/M metagenome (GOLD analysis project Ga0307512, IMG submission 200267) | Populus trichocarpa ectomycorrhiza microbial communities from riparian zone in the Pacific Northwest, United States - 14_EM | ecosystem: Host-associated > Plants > Roots > Unclassified | place... | reverse complement strand
TGTTCCGTGCGGCCGCCTGGAGGGGTCAAGTTCCTTGAAGCTGTCCCTTCCCGCCTCGTGGAGTGGTCGCTATCAAGGATGTTGACCTGTCGAGTGGTGCCGCTCGGGATCACGATCGACGGACGAATCACACGAAACCCGGCTTGATCGCAATCAGATGCCCTCTTGGTCAGCCCAGCTGTCCCCTCGCCGGCGAGGGGACAGCTGGGCAGCGCACCCGGGTGCCGCGCGGTGCGGCAGGTCACGTCGAGCCCACCTGCTGACCGGACATCCGTACGGTGAAACCGCGCAGCGTGCGCACCATCGGCCCGTAGCCGGCGCTCGCGGGCGGCCCCGCCTGGGCCGGCTCGTCCATGAACGGCATGAACTTGTCGGGGAATCCGGGCATGGTGCAGGCGATGCAGATCCCGCCGACGTTCGGGCAGCCGCCGACGCCGTTGATCCAGCCGCGCTTGGCCACGTTGCACCGCACGACCTGACCCCAGCAGCCGACCTTGACCAGGCAGGTGGGCGAGCCGTACCCGGTCGAGAACTCGCTCTGGTCGTAGTAGGCGGCCCTGTCGCAGCCGGTGTGCACGGTGGTCTCAAAAAGCCAGCGCGGCCGCAGCGCCTCGTCGAGCGGGATCATCGGCGCCTGATCGGCCATCTGATAGAGCAGGTAGAGGATGGTCTCGGAGAGGTTGTCCGGGTGGGTCGGGCAGCCGGGCACGCAGACGATCGGCAGCCCGGCCCGCGACCGCCACTCCCAGCCAAGGTAATCCGGCACCCCCATCGCGCCGGTCGGATTGCCGGCCATCGCGTGGATGCCGCCGTAGGTCGCGCAGGTGCCGACGGCGAGAATCGCGGCCGCCTCGGGTGCCAGCCTGTCCAGCCATTCGCTGCTGGTTATCGGCTGGCCGGTCACCGGATCATTGCCGAATCCGCTCCAGTACCCCGCCTCTTTGTTGCCCTCGTCCGGCACCGAGCCTTCGACGATCAAGATGAACGGGTCTAATTCGCCGCGCTCGGCCCGGTGGAACCACTCGATGAAACTGTCGGCGCCGTGCTCCGGGCCGGACTCGAAGTCGAGGAAAGGCCAATGTAACGCCACTTTGGGCAGGCCGGGCAGCGCGCCCAGGACGATGTCCTCGATGCTTGGCTGGGTTGCCGCGGTTATCGCCACGGACTCGCCGTCGCAGCTGAGCCCGCCGTTCATCCAGAGGATATGCAGGACTTCTTCGCCCTGGTCGGCGTGGGTCATGGGCACATACACCCCGGCAACTCAGCCGGCCGTCGCCGCGCCACCGTGCAGCACCCGCCCATCGAAAGATCGACATCAGCCGGACAATCCGCCCGGTCGGACCGCACGAGCATATTCCGCGAACCAGTACGAGGAAAGACGCGAGTGCGACCGTAAGCTTCCGGAAGGAACTCACCGGACAGCCGTCGAGGAGCCACGATGCAGGCGTCTGAAGAATCGGGCGCGGAGCAGCTCGAGATCGTCCCACTGGTGATCGTCACTCAGGCATTTCCCATTCGCCCGTCATCGCTTCCGGAGATCCGCGATTTCGTACGCCGACGGCTGACTCCGACAACTCTTTCGGAGGATGACGTGCGTCAACTTTGCGAGCGCGTCGCGGCGGCGCTACTGGAGGCGGCCGGTGGAATCGGCACGATCCAGGTGTCGTTACGGATCTTTCCCGGGTGCGCGGAGGTGGACGTGCTGTTCGCCGCGCCGGAGGCCGATCCGCCAAGCCAGGCTCGCGGAATCAACTCCGCCGCCGCCCAGCCGGCGGAGCGGATCCGAGCCGTGCCACCGGTGGCCGCGCCGGTCGCCTACGCCGGTCCGCCGAGCCGGGCGCTCGCGCCGAGTTCGTTCGCCGATTGGCTGGCCGCCGCCCTGCGACGCGAAGGTATGACCTTGGAGGCGGCGGCCCGCCACCTCGGCGTATCGGTCAAAACCGTCAGCCGCTGGGTCGGCGGCACCACCGAGCCCCGGCTACGTGACCTGTCGCGCATCCGAGACCTGTTCGGCGAGATTCCCTTCCCGTAGGCCAGAAGGCCGTAGGTCACGAGGCGAGACTCCCGTCCCGTAGGTCACGAGGCGAGATTCGCGTCCCGGAGGTCAGGAGGCCGCGCCCGGGAGCGCATCCGCACGCCGGCCAGGGCATCGTCCCGCGATCGACGCCTGCAGGGCCGCGCCGATGATCGCGCTGCCCGTCATGTCGAGCGCCGGCTCGCTGGTCTGCCACGATCGCACGTCGTCGACGTAGCGGGTGTCGGCCCGGCTGAACTTCGCGTACCCGTCCTTGCCGTCGGCGGGGCAGGGCAGCATGCCGTCCTGATAGTCGCCCAGCCCGTCCTCGAACTGGGCCGGGTCGTTCGGCCCGTTGACGACCGCGCCGGTCAGGACCGGCCCGGAGCCGTTCGCGGCGGCCCGCAGGTTCGAGACCTGATGCTGCGGGCAGGCCGGGAAGGTGGACCCCGCGCCGATCATGAAGCTGGTGCCCCAGGCGTTCGCGCCGAGCAGCCAGTCGCGCTGCTGGGTGGCGAACCCGGCGAAGGACACGTCCCCGCTGGCCGTGGAGTACAACGCCTCGGTCGCCAGCAATCCGAACGTGTGCGAGTCGGCGTCGAAGTCGGTGTAGATGCCGCCGGCGTGGAAGACATCCGTCCGGGCCCGGTCGGCGCCCGTCCGTACCTGTCGGTTGAGGTCCGCGACCAGGTCCGCCTCGTCGACCGCCAGGCCGTGCGGCTCGCCGGATTGGCGCAGCGCGGTGATCAGGTCGGCGTGGGCGAGCGCGCTGGTGTCGTACAGATTGAAGGTGTCTCCGGTTTCCGCGGTGAGATAGCCGCTCGCGAACCTGGCGGCGTCCCGCACGTAGGCGGCGCTGCCGCCGAGGCCGAGCCGCTGCGCGGCGAGGGCGATCTCCGTCGCGCCGAGTTCCATGTCGTCGTGCCACGTGTCCTCGGGATAGAACGCGTTCGGCAGCGCGGTGACCAGCGGGTCCGGCGGGGTGCCGAGATCGGCGCGGGCGTACAGCGAGGTGGCCGCCCGATATTCGGCCAGGGCCCGCCGGGGATCACGCGCGGCGTCGACCTGGGCGGCGATGGCGAAGGCGGCCGAGACCCGGCCGACGAGGTTGGGGCTGATCGGCTTGCCGGGCGCGGCGGCGGCGAAGACCGGGCGGTGTGCCGCGGCATAACGGTTGGCCGGATCGCTGTCGGCGTCGTCCTGCTCCGGCAGCCGCCACAGGTCGTGGTCGCCGGTGAAGGTGCCGGCCTCGTTGCCCGAGCCGATGCCGACCTGCAGGTACAGGGTCTTGGTGTGCTCGTCCCACATCTTGGCGAGCCAGTCGACGCCGTGGCGGGCCTCCGCGTCCAGCGTGCCCGGCGCGGCCGTCCCGAGCGCCCGGGCCGCGGCCAGCAGCGTGACCGCGCCGTACGCCGTCGAATGGGTGAACTTCAGGTAGTCGCCGGCGTCGTACCAGCCGCCCTCGACGTTGACCGGGCCGCCGATCCGGGTCAGGTCGGCATCGGCGATGACGTCGTCGGTCACGAAAGCCGGGATGGCGTACACCTGCGCGGCGGCGTCGTTGAGATGCGCCGGGCGGCGATCCAGCGCGCCCGCAGGCACCGACTGGCCGTCGCGCTGGGTCTGAAAGAAGGTCACCCCGTCGCGAACGAGCGTGCCGTACAGCTCGGCGGCCGGCTGCACGCGGAAGCTCGGCGAGACCGCGGCGGCGCCGCCAACGACCTTGATCCGGTACGTGCCGGGCCTGGTCAGTCCGCCCAGGTCGATCGGATAAACGGCCGGATACGCGGCATTCCACGCACCCCGGCTCGTCGCGCCCACCCGGCCGGACAGCACCGGCCAACCGGCCTCGTCAAGCACGGTGAAATCGGCCTTGCCGACCCGTGCCGTGGTCATCAGGTAGGCGAACTTACTCTCGCCGGGGGCGAAACCCACCTGATCGACCCGGACGAGACCGGTCACCGCCGCCACGGCCGGTGTCGGTGTCACACCGACGGTTGCCACGAGCAGACCGCTCGCCAGCACCCCGAGCAAGCCTCGGATCCCACTTGTCATCCGCACGCTGATCCACCCACGGCCCATCAATAGGCAACCTGTTTAACTAATGTCAGCACGGACCGTACGTCCATCTCGGATGCCGGGTCAAGAGCGGACCGAACCCCGACGCCCGACCCCGCGGATGTCCTCATGGCCGGGCCGATTTCGTCGAATACGAAGGTGCACGGCAACGCCGGCCGGCGCCGCGAGCCCGACCACGCCCGCGAACGGAGGCCGACACGACACCAGAGCCGACACGACACCAGAGGGGCGGAGCACGTGGACCTGCGTCATCGCCTGCCCGCCCGGCAACCTCAGCGCGCCCCCGGCCGCAACAGCATCTGGCGGGACAGCGCGCTGGTGCCGCTGGTCCTCGGGTACCTCGCGGCAAGCGTCTGGTTCCTGTTCAACGACGCCGACCTGACCGTCCGCGTACGCGTCTTCTGGCTCCTGCAACCGGGGCTGGACGTCGGCATGGCCTTCTTCTCCTGGCGGGTACACCAGGTGGCGCGCGGGCCGGGCCGCCGCTTCTGGCTGGTAGTGGCCACCACGGCCGCCCTCTTCGCCTGCGGCGACACCATGCAGACCGTGCTGGTCATGCTGGATCCGAACACCACGGCCATCGACGGCGGAACGGTGCAGACCGTCTGCATCACGGCCGGAATCGGCTCGATCGTGGTCAGCATGCTGCTCCACCCGCAGGCCAGCCAGGCCGGCCGGGAACGGTTGGCGTTCTGGCTGGATGCGGCGACGGTGCTGGTCGCCGGGATGGTGCTGGCCTGGTGTTTCGCGGTCACCCCGGACACCACCGGCGGACGCGACGTGGTCACCACCCTGATCGCGGCCAGCACGGTGATCGTGGCGGCGTTCGCCGCGGTCAAGATGGTGCTCACCGGCAACGCCCCGATGACCAGGTCGGCCGCCGGCACGATGATCGCCGCGGCGATCGCGCAGGGACTCGGCATCTTCGCCACCCCGCACCACCCCGGCGCCGGGGTGCCTGGGTGGATCTTTGCGATCCGTCTGCTGCCGGCCCTGCTGATCGTCGTCGGCCCCCGAATCCAGCTGATCCAGGCCCGCAAGAACCCCGCCGCCTTGGCCACCCGGCAACGCAAGCCCTACAGCCTGCTCCCCTACGGCGCGGTACTGGTGGCCTTCGGCGCGCTGGTGGCCATACTGCCCCACGGGGTAGACACCCGACTCTGGGGCGTCGTCTTCGGCGTCGGCGTGATTATCGCGCTGGTCGCGACCCGTCAGCTCTTCGCCTTCCACGACAATGTCGCGCTGATCAGCCAGCTCGACACGACCCTCGACGACCTGCGTGCCCACGAGCGGCAGCTGCGCGACCAGGCCTCCTTCGACGGGCTGACCCGGCTGGCCAACCGCACCCTCTTCGGCGAGCTGGTCGGCCAGGCGCTGACCGAGGCGGCCCGACCGCAGGAGGTCGCGCTGCTCCTGATCGACCTGGACGATTTTAAAACGGTCAACGACACACTCGGCCACGCCGCCGGCGACGAACTGCTGATCATCGCGGCCAGCCGGATCCGCGAGTCGGTGCGCATCGACGATATCCCCGCCCGGCTGGGCGGTGACGAATTCGCGGTGCTGCTCCGCAACGCGACCGAGGCGGAGGCCGGGCAGACCGCCGAGCTCATCCTGGCCAGTCTGGCCCGGACCACCCGGATCCAGGACCACGCCGGGCAGTTCCACGACCTCGTGGTCCGGGCCAGCATCGGAGTGGCCGCCGCGGAAGTCGGCGACGGCCTGGACTCGCTGATGCGCGACGCCGACATCGCCATGTACGCCGCCAAGGACCGCGGCAAAAGCAACTTCATCAGGTACACGCCGGACATGGGCCGACGCATCCGCAGCGGCGCCGAACTGGCCGCCGACCTGCGGGAAGCAATCGACCAGGGCCAGTTCCACCTGGTCTATCAGCCGATCGTGGAGCTGGACGGCGACCGGCTGGTCGGCACCGAGGCGCTGGCAGCACCCGCAGCGCGGCCTGGTCTCCCCCGGCGAATTCATCCCGGTCGCCGAACAGACCGGGCTGATCGTGCCGATCGGGCGCTGGGTCCTGCGCGAGGCCTGCCGCCAGGCCGCCCGGTGGCGGGCCGAATCGCCGGCCGCGGCCGAGCTGACGATGAGCGTGAACGTGGCCGGCCGGCAACTACGCGAGCCCGGCTTCCTCGCCGAGGTGGCCGGCGTACTCGCCGAAAGCGGCCTCCCCGCGCGCTGCCTGAGCGTGGAGGTAACCGAGACGGCGGTCTTCTCCGACGACGAGGCGATCGCGGTGCTCTACGGCCTCCGCGAGCTCGGCACCCGGCTGGCCCTGGACGACTTCGGCACCGCGGCCTCCTCGCTCGGGCTCCTACTCACCTGCCCGGTCACCACGCTCAAACTGGACCGCTCGTTCGTCGAGGCGATCACCACGGTGACCCGGCAGGCCGCCGTCGCCACGGCCGTCAGCCAGATCGCCAGCGCGCTCGCGCTCTCCGCGGTCGCCGAGGGAATCGAAACACCCGAACAAGCCGAGCTACTACGCGACCTGGGCTACCGCTACGCCCAGGGCTACCTCTACTCCCGCCCACGCCCACCCGCAGAGGTCGGCGAACTATGGGCCAGCGGCCCCCACCCCACAGTCCGCCCCGCCCTGGCCCTCCCAGTCAGCTAACACGCCGACCTTGAAGGACTGCCCGCTTACGGGGGTGGCGGGGGCGGGGGTGACGGAGGTGGACCGAGGTGTGTTGCTGCCTCGCCCAGGAAGTAGCGCTCGGCGGCCTCCAGCCTGGGCACCGCCACGCCCAGCCGGCGCGCTTCCGCCAGGGTGTCACGGCAGACCACACGCAGCTCCTCCGGGTTGGCGTGGGCCTCGAGCAACAGGCGCACCGGCGGGAAGTGACCGAGCAGCCAGGCGAGGGCCGGTGCCGTCAGCCAGGCCGGCGCCCGGACCGGCACCACGTCGCCCCGATGCCGCCCCAGGTCGACGCCGCGGGCCTCGACGAGCGGCAGCAGTTCGCGGGTGGCCAGCACCGCCTCGCGTACGTTGCCGGGCGCCCCCGCCAGCTTGCCCAGCGAGCCCAGCCGCAGGCTCTGCGTGTGCAGGCCCGCGTTCTGCACGAAGTGGAGCCACAGCCAACCCCGGAAATCGGGCTGCTCCCGAAAGCGGAATCCGGCCTGCCGGAACGCCTCGCGCACGGCCCGCTCCCGCCCGGTCGGCGGCCGGCCGAGGGTGCCGAAGAAGACCATCGGCAGCAGAGCGCCGCGCAGCACACCATCGTCGCCGAAACCGCCGCCGGCTCCGGGGAAACCCCAGGACACCTGATCGGCCGGGAAGGGCTCGGCCGCCGCCGCCGGCTCGACCCACAGGTTGTTGAAGATCAGCACCGTGGCCCGACCCAGGCGCGGGCCTAGAAAGGCGGCGGCCTCGGCAAAGGCGTAGTGCTGCACGCTCACCACGATCAGATCGAAGTCGTGGTCCGGCTCCAACGACTCGCGATAGCGCACCGGCCACCGCTCGCTGACGCGCCGCCCTCGGATCCGGCGTCGCGCGTCGAGCAGTTCGAGGTCGATCGCATCCCCGTACGCCGCGGCGCGCCCCGGCCGGACGTAGAACTCGACCTCGTGCCCGGCCCGCTCCAAGGCCCACCCGTAGATCGTGGCAATGACGCCCCGGCCAAACATCAGGATCTTCAAGCAGCACCTCGCGGCCCATAATTGGAGGTAATCTCCACTTGCAAAATATGGAGATAGTTTCCACTTGTCAAGGAGAGGCTGCCCGTGACCGCTAAGCGCCTACGCGCCGACGCCCGGCGCAACCGCGACGCCCTGCTCGCCAAGGCCCGTGAGATCTTCGACGCGGGCGACTTCGACCTGCGCTTCGACGACTTCGCCCGGCTGGCCGGCGTGGGCATCGGTACGCTCTACCGCCACTTCCCAACCCGGGAGGCGCTGGCCGAGGCGGTCTACCGCGAAGAAGTCGCCGCGATGTGCGCCCACGCCCGCGACCTGCGCGCGACGCTCCCCCCGGACGAGGCGCTAGCGGCGTTCCTGCGCGACTTCGTAACCCATCTGGGCGCCCACCAGGGCCTCGCCCGCACGCTCGCCACGCTCATGGCCACGCGCTCGACGGCCCTAACCGAGGCGAGCGAGGCGTTGACGCAGGCCGTCAGCGAACTGTTGGCCGCCGCAGCCGAGAACGGCACGATCCGCCACGACGTGGGCGTCGGCCCAGTCATGATGGCCCTACACGGCATCTCCGCGGCCTACGACCGCCCGGACGGCCCAGCCAACGCGAACGGCGTCATCACCCTCATGCTCGACGGCCTACGCCACAAACCGCCGCCCACGACCACGACCACGACCTCGACCTCGACCTCGGCCTAGCCGAGCGCCTTCTGCCTAGGCGCGGCATGAGGCGCGGTATGAGAGGCCCGGTTGACCTGGCCGTGGCCCTCATACCGCCTAGCCCTCCCCCTCCCCCAAAACAACGGCTGAGGCCGACTGCTGCATGATCCAGACCGTCAACGGCTCGGCCGACACGACGTCGACCACCTCCCAGCCGGCCCGGCGGTAAACCTCAACATTGACCGGATTGCTCGTCTCCAGAACGGCCGGCAGACCGTCCGCGGCAGCACGCTGCAGCCCGGCCTGCATAACCGCACGGCCCCAACGGCGACCGGAATGCTCGGGATGGGTGCCCAACACGCCGAGATACCAGAACGGGCCAGCCGGCAAGGCAGCGTGCACGGCGGCGTTGTAGGCGCCGACACGGGCAAGCACCTCCGCGGGCAACAGCGCCGCGAGAGCATCATCCGGCGGCTCATCCCCAACCGACGGCGCGTCCCACATCGCAACCGACGCGCCCCCACCAATCGTCCAGATCGTTTCCTGACGCACCCGCCTATCGAACAGGAAGCCGAAGAACGCAGCGGCAAACGCCGGATAGCTCTGCTCATCCGGAAAGAGATGACGCAGAACCGGATCGTCGACGAACGCGGCCACCAGCGAGCCAAGCACACGGTCACGGTCGTGCGTAGTAGCGAGGGAGATCTCCGGTGCGGTCACGAGATCTCACGATATACAGCCAACACCCAGCCCCAGACTGTCGGACCCCCATGCAATGCTGACGCCGTGGTTGTTGTCTTCGATTCCCCGCTATGGATCTGGGATGCCCGGCGCCTCGACAGCTGGACCTTCGTCAGCCTCCCCACCGAGGCCTCAGCAGAGATCCGAGACCGCGCCGGCGGCCAGCGTCGCGGCTTCGGCTCGCTACGCGTACGCGCCTCAATCGGCACCAGCAGCTGGAAAACCTCCATCTTCCCCGACAGCCACCGCAACGCCTACGTGCTACCAATAAAACGCGCCATCCGCAAAGCCGAAACCCTAGACACAGGCGACATCGCAACCATAACCATCGAACTACTCGACATCTAAAACCACCCAAGCCCAGACTCCACCAAAAGTCCTCTTTAGACAGAACCCAAACGCAGGCATAGATAGCCCGCCCAACCACCGGTAAGCGCAACCGGCAAGGTCCGTCCCATGCCCCACCACCAACGCCGGCCTGCCAAACCAAACCACCCAACCCCAACCCCAAGCGCGGCAGCCAGACCCCCCATCGCAAGGAGACCACCAAGCCCACCAGGCACCCAGCGAGCGGCGACCCACCACCAACCGAAACGGGCAAGAATGCAAGATTTGGGGCCGGGGTGCCCGCGCACTGCATAGAAACGACCCTCAAGCAGTGCGCGGGCACCCCGGCCCCAAATCGTCCACCGCAACAAACCCCAACCCACAAACCCAAGGCCACCGCACCCAAACCAACCAAAAGAAGGCCTGGTGAACGCCATTAACACGGACCATTTGACGCGGTCAGGGAAGATCGTGATGTGACCGTAGCCAAGTACAAATGGACCCACCAAGAGCTCACCGACCAGGCCGTGCTGGTCGTGCACGGCAAGGACCGCCCAGGGATCGTCGCAACGATAACCGCGATACTAAGCAAGCACGAGGCAAACATCGTATCGCTGGACCACCACTCCGACGATCCGCAAGGCGGAACAGGCGACTTCTTCCAGCGAACCGTATTCAGCCGCCCAAGCCTCAAGGCCACACTCCCGCAGATCGACAAGGAGCTACACCAGGAGCTGCACGCCCTAACCTACACGCTGCGCGAACTCGCCATACCCAAGCGGGTCGCGATCTTCGCCTCCAGGGAGGATCATTGCCTGCTCGACCTGCTCTGGCGGCATCGGCGCGGCGAGCTGCCGATCAGCGTACCGATGGTGATATCGAACCACACCGACGCAGCGGACGAGGTCCGGTAAGTAGTCCCAATTCCCGTGGGTGACTGTGGGTAACGCGGGTCGTGGGCATGCCGACGGTCGGCGTGGCCGGTTGCGGCGGCGCCGTCGTGGTGGCGG
>Ga0307512_10007873_pt1 | contig 10476 bp, 9 predicted proteins | sample 14_EM_MG_FD_200267 | JGI IMG/M metagenome (GOLD analysis project Ga0307512, IMG submission 200267) | Populus trichocarpa ectomycorrhiza microbial communities from riparian zone in the Pacific Northwest, United States - 14_EM | ecosystem: Host-associated > Plants > Roots > Unclassified | place... | reverse complement strand
CGCAGCGTCACCCATTGCATTGCAATCCCGATGCAAACGTGTGCCCAATGAACCCATTCCTACGTATGGTCACAGTTGGCCTTCACCGCCAGAGTGTTCGTTTAAAATTGGAGACCGACAGAGCGAGAAGAAACGGTGAAACAGCGATCGGAGGGCGATATGCAATGCGACGCGTGGTATTAAGGCCGCGCGCAGAGTAATCCGCCACCGGGGTGTCTCTGACGGCTCTGACGGAGCGCGTCCACTCTGACGGAGCCATTCCGCCCAGACGGAAATATTTTTTGCTGATGCAGATTGCTAATTTGAATGTTTCATGTATACACTAACAATCAAGATGATCGGACTTTCAGACATGGTGCTGCAGAGGGCCATTTTCAATATAATGTAAGAGTATATAAGTTGGTAGTAATGTGATTATCATTGGATGGGTATTAAATTATTAGTTTAAATATATTAAAAGAATATTGAAAATGGATGTGATAGCATACAGTGGAAATGAACTACACTCCATCAGTCTAGATGCGATGAAAGCTTATAGAGATTGCAGAGATGAGCTGGTGGCAATTCACTACACATATTATCCCTCAGTACTTAGGTATAAGATGTAGCTAATATAGATGAGTATAAATCAGTTAGTTGCCACTGTGTATATAAATGGTGAATAGATATAATGATATTGCTAAAAGCTATTCAGGTATTGTATAATAAGGTTCTCCCAATACTACTTATATTCATATACTTACAATACAGAGTATAATCTTTAAATACAATTTTAATAATCAAATCCATGTATATTCTTCAGATTATATACTGTGTAATAGTGGGAATACTACTCTCATATAGTAATATTTTACTAGGAGCAAGTACAAATGTTACTTGTAGATTATTTCTATATACATGTTTAAGATGAGAAGATCTATTTAGAAATATTAGTTCATTAAGAATAAGTTACATATTACAATTATACCTACTCTGATTGCAATAATTTTCTAAGTTGATATAATATTACTATAGTGGTATTTTGATTTATTATTGTGATTTTACAGTCAGTATTGAATATGAGTAGTTAAATTTTATAATTAGTATATAGTATACAGTTGGTAGTCAAAATAGTTTACATGTATCAGGATATATTTTTGTAGTTAGTTTTGTTTAGAATTATATATATATACTAATTTCAATATTTATAAATATATGTAAATTTATATTCTAATATTCACTATTCTTAGTTTTATATTATACAGACAATATAATTCACAATCAGTTAAAGCTGATAAAAAGTAAGTTGTGACTGGTGAGTAAATTATATATTATAATTGATATATAAGTGCTTACAGATAATTTCAAGATGTCAAAAATAATTGAAAAGTATTAGATTGAGAATAATATACATATCCACATCTATGCTCATGTATGTAGATCTTGTGTACTTTTCTAGATCTTAATATATTAAGTAAGATACTACCTGAATAGTATCAACTAATGTGCCTCACTAGTATGATAGTCATCATTGTAAGCCTAAGCTATTGAATATGCAGAGCTCTTTTTAGTGTGACAATTTTTCGGGTTGACTTTCTCCATCAGATCCCCACACTAAAAAAATACATTTCCGCACATATACTAAATTAATAGTTTGTCCACTTTTGCCTGCTATAGCAGTTAGCGTTTTTACTGCTTTTCCTCTATGTAATAGAGTACTCATGTGTAGGGAGATCTGCATGCACCCTGGAAGGGACTCGTTATCTCCTATCCATCAATGAAGTCAATTCAATTCAATTAAGCGCTGGCTACTTGTCTAAATTTGATCACTGGAGAATCTTGTTATTTGTGTGAAGACCAGCAGTCACCTTGTTCAGACGACAATTACACCACATCGCGTCCTCATTCTTTCGCCTTCTACCATCTTTACCATCCCCCACCTGAACTTGCGTTCACTGTAACCTTCAAATTGCAGTCTCCAAGGAAATTTCCTTCAGATATTTTGCAGCGATAACGGATAAACATGCGGCTGCCAACCTACTTATCGTTGGTGACGGCCACTGCTGTAGTTGTACGTCGGAGCTCTGTATTTCTCCTTAGCTCAACTGATGTATTTTGATTCCATAGGTTGCGATTGCGGAGAAACCAAAGGTTTTCGTTTCGACATTTCCCAATCTTCCTGGCACTCTATTCTATTTTGAAGACAGTCCAATAATTTTGACCTTCGACCCAAAAGCGGGAGATGTATGGCGATCTGATGACGACGGAATGCAATGGAGACAAGTTGCCGAGGTTAAGGGGAAGGCTTACGATATCATGGAACACCCTTTTGATAAGGAGAAGGCTATCATATTAACTATTGGCAAGGAGCATTGGGCCACCGAGGATAAGGGCGAAACTTGGAACAGATTTCAGGTGGAGCTTCCGATTTCCTTTCGTCAGTCACCAGTCGTCTTCAATGCAAACAATACAAACTATGCCCTTTATTCCGGAAGACAATGTGATCCGAGTGACTTCTTTGGGTTAAGCTGTGTTGATAAGGTATGCCGAGCATCGTGAACATGCTGAAGAGATGATGCGCTGACTATATCTTCTCTAGACGTATTATACGACAGACTGGTTTCAGAGTGGGGTGAAACTCCTCTCAAATAACACTCACGGGTGTTCTTTTGCGTACGGGAACAAGCTCTTCAACAAAGGCGAGGTGTCTACGATTTTCTGTATAGTGGATGGGAGTGATAAATACGCTGGGCACCGAAAACTATTGACATCCGACAACTTTTTTAGTGATTTCGTCGAGCCCAAACTTGATGGTTACAACACAGTGAAGGGGTTGACTGGGTTGGCGTCTGTTTCCAGGTTCCTGGTAGCTGCTGTTCGCAGTGCTGGTACAGATGAGATGGCTCTGTACGTTCATATACTATCTACATACACATCAAAGTATTCATGCTATTTACAGATACGTTTCCAACGATGCTATAAATTGGGACCGTGCTGAATTTCCTCAGGATCACGGCGGTCTTAAGGAGGATGCTTATACCATTCTCGAATCGACTTTATACAGTATTCAGGTTGATGTGTTAACAACTAGTTCAGTGGGTTCTGCCATGGGGGAACTGTTTACCAGTAACTCGAATGGAACTTACTTCACTCGTAACTTGGCCAACACTAATCGGCATCCAAGAGGATTGGTGGATTTTGAGCAAATTGAGGGCATAGATGGCATTGTGATGGCGAATATTGTCAAGAACGCGGATGAAGTCAGGTCGAACCATAAGGCAACCAAAAAGCTGCGATCCAAGATTTCGTTCAATGATGGCAAGATGAATACTTGGCAAGACCTCAAAGCTGGAGACAAGAGTTTGCACCTTCATTCTGTCACTAAGCTGGTCAACGGTGGCCGTGTATACTCCAGTCGTGCACCAGGGCTTGTCATGGGAGTTGGAAACACAGGTGATTATCTTCAGGATTACATCGATGGTGACCTTTACGTCTCGGACGACGCAGGCTTGACTTGGATGCGGACCCGGGAGGATGCCCACAAATATGAATTTGGAGGTTCAGGATCCATAATTGTTGCCGTGTATGATGAAGGTGACACGAATAAGGTTTCTTATTCCAAGGACCATGGCAAGCACTGGGAGGATGTTGATCTCAGCGTGAATATACGTGCACGGCTATTGACTACTACTCCAGACTCTACTAGTCTGAAATTTTTGCTCGTGGGCAGCAGCAAAGAAAAGAAATCATATATTTTTGATTTGGACTTCAAAGACGTTTTTGAGGGCCGAAAGTGCAAGCTTGATAAAGATGACAACAGCCAGAGCGACTACGAGAAATGGTACGCCCGCTACGATAGTTACGGCAGTCCTGATTGTTTGATGGGTCGCAAGCAGTACTTTTGGCGGCGCAAAAAGGGCGCAGATTGTAACGTGGGTAATCTTTTCAAGGAACCAATTGTTGAAAACGAAATCTGCGAATGCCAGGATGAAGATTTTGAGTGTGACTTCAATTTTGTCCTAGACATCGATATGAAGTGTGTTTTGGCACCCGGCGCGAAGCTGCCCATTCCACCTGACGAATGCAAAAATCCGAAAGACTCCTACTGGGGCCCGAGTGGATATCGAAAGATACCTGGGAATTCGTGTCAAGGGGGTGTGATGAAGGATCACCCTGTGCAGCGTGAATGTGATGACGGTAAGGTCCTGTATCTTTTGTTAGGATATGTTGTTCACAGGTTTAGCCATTTCCACACCGTCAACTGGCAAAATAATTTCCAAATCTTCCGAATTCAATGCCAAGATGGCTGTGGAATACTACTATCTCCAGAGTACGGAGAGTTCACCTACAGATGAAGAGGTATGTATGTCGTTCCAGCTATAACCACTGCTAATTCAGTAGACCATTATCTTGGTGACTGAGAAGCAGCAGCTCTTTGTCTCACATGACGGTGGCCAAGAATGGAAACACATCCTGAAGAACGTCAAGATCATTGCCGTCTATCCTCACCCACATCAGTACAATAGCGTGTATTTCATCACGAATTCTAAAACGATCTACTACACAACAGACCGTGCCCACCACATTCACGAGGTAGATGCACCACAGCTCCCTAATAGGAAAGGTTTACCATTTCTCGATTTCCACCCTCGGAGAGATGACTGGCTCATCTGGCATGGTGAGAAGGATTGTACAGATCCCTTACGATGCCATTCTATTGCTTACTATACAATTTCTGGCGGAGTGGAGTGGCATACTCTCAAGTCATACTGTGGCGCATGCAAATGGGTCCAGGGGCAGCTGCAAGCTACTTCAGGCCAGCTCATTTTCTGCGAACACGAAGCGAAAGAGGGGGGTGCCGAGCTAAATTCCATGGAATTGCTCTCCAGCTCCGATTTCTTCCTTAACGAAGTCAAACACTTCGACCGCATCATTGGATTTGCTCTCATGCAGGAGTTTATCATAGTTGCTGGTGTTAAGAATGATAACTCTCTGAAGGCATTCGCGTCAGTCGATGGAAGCACCTTTGCGGATGCCAATTTCCCCCATGGCTTCAATGTTCACCATCAGTCAGCATACACCGTTCTGGATTCTGTCACTCATTCTGTATTCCTTCATGTCACGGTGAACGACCAGAGGGGGTTCGAATATGGCAGCTTGCTCAAGTCAAACTCGAATGGTACTAATTATGTGCTTTCTCTAGATGCTGTGAACCGCAATGAGGATGGCTTCGTAGATTTTGAGAAAATGCAAAGCCTTGAAGGTATTGCAATTGTCAATCGCGTGGTCAACTGGCAGGATGCCGTCACAGGAGAAAAGAAGAAGGTTCGAAGCATGATTACCCAAAACGATGGCGGACAATGGAAGTACATCAACCCGCCAGGAAATGACTCCGAAGGGAAGAAGTATAAATGTAGCGATGATCTCGAGAAATGCTCTCTGAATCTCCATCACTATACTGAACGAAGCGATCCTCGACATACATTCTCGTCTAGTTCTGCGCTTGGTTTAATGATAGCTATTGGAAACGTTGGGGACGCGTTGAAAGGATTCGCCGACGGGGATACATTCCTAACAACCGATGGTGGATTGCACTGGAAGGAAATTCGTAAAGGCCAGCATTTGTGGGAATATGGGGATCAAGGGTCTATCATAGTCATTGTGGACCGCACCCAACCAACAGACACGGTACATTACACCTTGGATGAAGGCAAGTCGTGGCAGAAGCATCAGTTTGGTGAAAAATTGAAGGTCACCGACATTTCTACTGTACCAGCAGATAATAGTCGGAGATTCCTACTTTGGGGTTATAAGCAAGGCGGAAGAGAGAAGTTCTACACAGTCTATCTTGATTTCAAAGAAATCACAAATGTGAAATGTACGTTTATCATTGCGTCTATCCTACTTGCACATACTGATGTATCCTGTAGGCGCATTGAATGAATCGAAGGATGTTGACAGTGATAGTGATGATTTCTTCTTGTGGTCACCCGGGGAAGAGGGGAACGGGCACTGCCTGTTTGGCCATGAAACACAATACCACCGCAAGATTATTGACCATCGTTGTTACATCGGCAGAAGGCTAGATAGATTTCATAAGACTCTAAAGAACTGTAGCTGTACACCTGAGGATTACGAGTGCGATTTCAACTTCGAACGAGTATCCGATGGCACATGCAAGCTGGTTGCCGGGTTTTCACCACCAGACAACCAAGTTGTTTGCAATGATAAAAATGTCATAGAATATTTCAAGGCAACCGGATATCGTCGCCTTCCCGTCACTACATGTCACGGCGGAAGAGAGTTAGATAAGATCCATTCAATGCCTTGTCCGGGAAAGAAGGCGCAATGGAAACAGAAACATCAGCATCTGAGTAGGTTTGGCCTCTTCTTGGCTATTGTGGTCCCTTTTGTCGCAGCAGCCTGGATTGGATATTGGATGTGGACAAGGCTACTCGTTAGCCGCTTTGGAGCTATTCGACTGGGCGAAGACGGTAACATGCAGCTGGTTCAATACCCGATAATTGTTATGTCTGCTTTTTTTGCTGTTTCAATGTCAATTCCAGGTATCCTTTCATCACTGGGCGGCTGGGTTTCCAGTAAATTTACGAGGACGCGGATGTACAGAGCGAGGAGTCATTTCGCAGATTACTCGATTCTAAGTAATGACGAGGGTGAGCTGTTGGGTAGTGATGATGAGGTGTGATAACGGGCGGGTGATTACAGTAAACGACTATTTTTGGGCATGTGGAATACCACACTTCTGACTGCATTTTGTAGGGTTGGTTTTGGGTGGTAACGTTTTGTCTGTATTCTACTGTTTTATCCTTTTTGGTAGACCTTTCATTAGTTTCCTTACGAGTAGTTGGTACGAATTGGAATGCTAGCTGCCTGCGACTCAAGAGAGGGGAATGGTGTATGACAACGGGCGGTTATTTATTTGGATGTCATCGGGCAGCAAGCATATGCTTATGCAAACTATGTATACTTATCCTTAGTAACTGCTTTTGTGAATATATCTGCCACCTTCTCATGTGTATGTACATTAGAGTAGTTGGCTATTCGGCACTAACTGAAATCTTGAGTATTTTAATAACATATTGCTGTGCTTAGTGTAAGCCTTTATGATTTCCGTGGCAATAAGAGTGAGAGCACCCTGATCATTATAGTTGAGTGGCTGCAGTGATAAGTTCAAAAAATCATAAATATTATTCTGCAACTGCTAAGTTAATGTTACTTTTCTGGTGACCTGAACACGTAATTTACTTGGCCTTAAAGGTAGACATACCCATAAGGCTTTGCTTTTCAGTCTGTCATGACATAGTAGTATTGTTGGCAAGAAATACATGGCCTTTCTGTACTTAGCATTATTCACTACCATTGGCCCAATTGGAATCTGAATACTATACATGGCCATTACTAAGGCTATTGCCATTGAGATTTGTATTGACATTGGCTTTGGCATTAAAGTTGGCAAGGGGATTGGTATTGGGGTTGGCATTGGTGTTGACATTGGCTGTAACATTGCCATTACCTTTGCCCTTAATAGAAATTAATGGAAAATAAGTAGTAGATTTTGGATACTAAAAAACTCACTTTACTGTTGAGTGTTGAATGGTGAGTGACTATAAATAATAACAGCAAGATATAGCAACTGTATTCACAATATTCAGTCAAGTCAAATATACAGTAAATATTAGTATTTTCATAACTAGTGGAGAGTCTGTGATACTTTTACTATGCTGGTTCTTCTCTTTCTGATTATTTGTAAAGTCCTACTTGGTCAATGGGTCAATAGGTATTATTACAGTCTATATATTCTATAAGTTATAATATCTGGAATATGTAGTAGCTTATACTTTTTGACTACAATAAATTAAAGTACCATTACTTTGAGTTGAGAAGATGACAAAACAGCATGTCAGATTGAGGATTGTTATATATTTTTCCCAGTATTTTGCTATAGTTATAATTATGACATTGGTAGTAGCTTTTCTGTATGTCATGGAAATATCATTGGCCTACAAAAGTAACAGAATACTATTGCTGCAAAGATAGCAGTTAGCAACAACATCCACAAAAGTGCAATTGACTATATATTGTACTATATACACATGTACACATGTGTAGCATATAACAAGTATCCCAATACTATGTGCAGCCAATAGTTATCTAGAGTTGATTTATGGAGATTTTCAAATGAGCCTATGGAATTAGATATGGCTGGCAGCAGAAGATGGACCTGTATATATCTTTACAGCCTGGAGTCTTCACTGTTACACTGGTAATGTACATTATCACTCAGAGTCTGCTTGAGAACCTGCTGGCAGTTGAGAGCCTTCTTGAGAGCCTGCTTGACAGACTGCATGATATCCTACTTGAAATCCTGTTTGAGAACCTGTTTGAGCATCCTCTTGAGAGAGTCAGAATTCAGAAAGAGTAGAGTATACGCCTGAGATTTTTGGTCAATGAAAACCTCTAAGTTTGGGAAAGCTTTGGCTAACAGAAGACTCTAAGCTTGTGGAAGGTTGGCTAATAGACGACTCTACGTCTGTGAAAGCTTTGACTTGGATGTTGATACAGCCAAACAACTCGTTATTTAACTTCTGATACACTTATCATCATCACCAAAACCATTATTGTCATCATCACTATTGCCATTGCCATTGACATCATCACCATTATCCTAGAACCAAGTGTACAGACAGATACTAACATTCAGTGTAAAGCAGGCAGCAAATTCAACTAAAAAATCCGAGATTGTGATCTGCTTTCCCCCGGATCTAATTGTCTACCATTTCTGCACGATCTAAAGCTGCAATTGTCAACACACTAAACATGAGGCATTATAAGATCTTGCTATGGTAGCTATGCTTAAGTTAAAGTTTAGACTACAATATTAACAGACATCATAATATCAGACATCAGAGGTTCACTGTAGAATGCAGCATGCTTGCTGCTGAATCAATGGTGGGTAACAAACATCAGTCTGCAGGTTGTCAGGTCTATGATCTGTAAAAAGACTTACAGGCCTTGGTATGGAGTGTATCTTGCTGCCAACCACAGACTTGGTGCAGTGCCTATCTCCATGTAAGACTAAAGCAGGATGAGGTACCAATCTCTCTCTAAGCCTTGAGCTTGGTGCAATACCTATCTCCCAGGGAGCATTGGGCCTGACGAGTGCTTGTCTCGTAGTAATTTGCTCTTAGTGTTTGAGATGATTTCTTTCATTAAATGTGTCAATCGTTTCTCTCTCTGTAGGATAGAGAGTTAAACCATTATTTTTCTCACAATTCCATGATTGTGTCATCACTATATATTGCCCACTGTCTGCCACCTGCCACCTACTGCGCACCACAAGCCACCCACTAAGCACCACCTACTAAGTACCCCTGCCTCACATCTCCTCGTACTTGGAGCCTGCAACTCACCAACTCTCCATATCGAGTACAAAGGTGAATATCTCAAAGCTTACAGTGAAGTGAGATTGGGAGTGTCTTAAGCCTTAAGGGTGTTGTGCGAAGTGTACAGATATTAAGGCTGGGAGTGTATCATCAAATGCAATTGGGGGTGTACTCAAGAGAGTGCTGAGAAGTAACCTGGGGTACATGTTTGAGGATATACTTGAGAATAACTGAGAGGTGTACTTCAGAGTATAATCTGACATGTACTTGGATGTATCTTTAGAGTATCCTGCACTGAGTACAGTCAACCAGGCTGGGAGTGTGCTCTTGAGTATGAGTGGGAGTTTACTTGAGAGTATGTGGGGGAGTGAAGTTGAGAGCATACTCAGAGGTATAGTTCAGAGGATATGTCAAGTGTACTTGGAATGTAACTCAAAGGTGTACTTAGGTGTGGCGGCCTGTCGACCTTAACCAGGAGCATACATTATAGCAAGCTGGGGGTATATCAGTAAGTGTATTCCAGGGGATACTTGAGAGAGTGCTCAGGAGTGTACATGATAGTGTATTTCCAGGAGTATTTAGAAGCATACTTGGAGGTTGTACTAGAAAACAGACCTGAAGATATACTTGGGAACCTACACAAAGGTGCACATAGAAGTATCTTCACAGCTTACTTGGAAGTGTATAATCAAGCCGGCTGGGATTTTGCAATCAGGTGCAAGTATTGAAAATACGGAAGTATCTACATTTCTCTTACTAATATTTGTACTTTCTTAAGTATTCTCCTTACGATAAGATGGTACTTTATGGATAAGGATAATGTGGTGTGGTAATAATTTTTAATACTTTTGTTATCTTTTATGTTTAGGTTGTCTAGAAAGTTCCGGTTAGAACTTGTCTAGAACCTTCTTTTTAGTTCCGTTGGAAGAGGGATTCATCAGCGCTTATCTTAACAGAACGCGTCTGGATTGTTCTGTTATATTCTTTACGGTTCTTATGTATTTTTGTACAGTTGCAGAGTTTTTCTCTTCCTGTTTTGGTTATTGATCCGCGACCGTGGTCACGGACAATCACCCGTTTATTATTGTATATA
>Ga0307512_10007872_pt1 | contig 10478 bp, 14 predicted proteins | sample 14_EM_MG_FD_200267 | JGI IMG/M metagenome (GOLD analysis project Ga0307512, IMG submission 200267) | Populus trichocarpa ectomycorrhiza microbial communities from riparian zone in the Pacific Northwest, United States - 14_EM | ecosystem: Host-associated > Plants > Roots > Unclassified | place... | reverse complement strand
GGACGTCGGCGGCGTTGATGTGGGCGCATCTCCAAAGAAAGTTGTACCGGTTCCGGGTTTCGCAGGCATACCGCTGAACCTATTGCCGCCAGCTGGGGCTCCACCGGCTGTGGCACCGAAATTGAAGCTGGGCTTGTTCTCCTTCTTGTCGCCGCCGTTGGCCGCACCACTGAACATGCCCCCACCACTAGTACCACCTGATCCTAATCCTGACATGACGGCTCGATGTGTTTACGTCGTAAGGAGCGAGGTCGTAAAATCTGAAGGTTGGAAGAGGTGAAGATGATGGGAACGTTGGCGCGTGAGTCGGAGGCGAACGAGCGGGTGAACGAGGCGCGTTCTGCAACGGCCACCAAAGGTCAGCAATAAAATTCGATAATAACATAGGATACAGCAGTACCTGCTAGATTGGAGCGGGAAGATGAGGTGGTGGGGGGAAGAGGTTGTTAGTGGGTGTCAGTGTGAAGGTTACATACAGACGCGACGCGCAGCCCCTAGTTAACTAGTTAAGGGCTTGGCAGTGACTCTCATGTTACCTAAGTTCATGTTTGTCACTCGGTCAATTGCCACGAAAAAAAAACTCGATAGTCTCTGCGTGATCTATCTAGATCTAATCAGTCGATGTCCGGTGCCTTGTATGGACATATTCACGATGGAATCGACATCGTGCGGCAATAGACAGCGGCGTAGACTATCACGACGGAGTATGCACCTGCTTCGGGTCTCAGCTAGCGGCAGTACTCGAGTAGCCAGCTGGCGACCCGGGCTTGGGTATGGCTTTCGAACGAACGGTACACCCATGTTGCCTTTGCCTTTTCATACTAGATATCATACTGTATAGTGAGGTGGGGGTAAAATAAATGATAGTGATGAGTTCTGTAAGGGAACGAATGTTATCCCCGAGAAATAGTAGTGACGCTGTCTTAACAAAGTATGCGTCAACATTCCATTGGATTCAGCATTGAGACGTGCCAATATCCCTCCAACACTTGTGGTATTGTTATCGCATATCCTTAGAGGATGATATCGCTACCATTCATTTTGTCCCCTCTCACTATACAGTACCTCAAGTGGCAAACAGTCTACGAATACGCAGAAAAAAACAAGTAACTCCGTATTCCCATTGTTCCATGAGAATATTTTTATTGCCCAAAGAAAAAAAAACACCACAGGCCCGGAAAACCCAGATCGAGCATGATGACAGTATTTACGTCTCCTTCTTCTTCTTGGCGCCTTTGACCTTCGCGGTTCCACGTAGCGCCTTCTGCTTGTTCTTCCTCTGCTTGCCTATCGTGAAAACGCACATTAGCATCATGCGACGTTGTAGCGGGTAGAATAGCGTACGTTGTTGGCGAGAGGGCTTCTCAATCTTGGAGGCTTGTCCGTAGCGGACCAGACGGTAGTGGGGCTCGAACTTCTTCAACATGTCGACCGAGTCGTAGATGAGGGCGAAACCGGTGCTCTTTCCTCCTCCGAAGTGAGTGCGGAGGCCGAAGACGGAGACGGCATCCTTTTCGGCCTTGTAGGTCTCAGCGAGCTTGGTGCGAAGGTCGTCCTTGGAAATATCTGCGAAGGCAGTCGGGTCAGTCTGTAGTTCGTGGCTCGAGGGCTGAACGCGGGCGGTCAGTGTGTAGCAACATACTGGCTTTGCCCTCGTGGAGGATGTCACTGCGAAACAAAGCTCATCAGCATCCATGACCATAACAAGACGTGAATACCGAGATCCACCACTGCCATGAATAACGCAACCGACAGAATCTCGTCGAGACCCCTCTGGCGAACGTGCCAATCCATCGTGTCGTCCTCCCCCACTTTCCCCTCGCTCCACCCCGTCCTCCGAATCCACCACCACTGAAAGGGGTCAAACGTACACCACCATCTGCTTGCGGGCCAAAAGGGCGTTCCGCATGAACTTGCGGGTCCTCACGGTAACGATGTCAGCCATGGTGTCAAGTTTCGTTCGTGTCGAGCGGGGGGTGGCTGTTGGTGTTGGCGTTGGGCGTCGAACGTGTAAATTTGGTTGGGTTTCGACAGGTCCAGTTGCAGGAACAGCAAAACCCTGCACCGTGCGTGTGGGCTGTATAGGGTTTGTTTGTGACTGGTGTGCACGGTTAGTGTGCGAGTCGATGACTAAACTCTACCTAATTTGGGGATAGAGTGGAGTCGCATGATCACGACTTAGCGGCGTCCCTTTGTTGAGTATGTACGCTATGAGGTCGCTCGGGACTGAGGTTACATGGAATAGCTTATCCCCCATATCTACAAAAACGTCGGGGCTCAGGCTTTATCTCTTATAGAGTGTAGCAGCCAACTAGATACCGTAGAAAAATGGGTATGGAACTTTTATGTTGCGTCGCCAGGAAGGATGATATCTAACTAAGTACTTAATTGGCTGGTGCGATTTTAGTAGCTAAAACGACAGAAGCAGTTTAGCTGGGCTGCGCTAAATGCAAGATAATGTATGCTCGGCAGAGTCATGTATAAAAAAAATTCCTCCAGCAACATCATGGCTTGCACAACGGAGAAAGCAAGAACTTTGCTTCGATTACACGCCGTCAAGTAACTAAGTAGAGATGGGAGGCCAACTAGCGATGGTCAAAAGTCAGAGCCCGCAGCAACCGTGTTATCGATGGCGATTCTATCTATATAGAAACGAAGAGCTGGGTTCTAACGGCAATGTGTGGGAAAGCGATAACAACCAGCACTCTGATACCAGTATCTGCCAACCAATACCACTGTCTTGACCATGTAGGGTACTAGAAGTCTCGTCAGTTGAAAAACTGAATGGATAATGCTCTTACGGCCCTATCTTGGTTTCACCAAGAATCCTGGTGTCTTTTAAGGTGTCTTTCATTCGGACCGCAGGTCATTCGATCTGCTGGTACATATGTGTGACTGAACATCATCCTATCTTCTCGAATAACTCCCCTTGTGCCAAACAGATAGCTGTCCGCTATCAGCCAGCAGTCTTCCTCTGCCAGCTAGGATTGAAAGAACAAGAAGGAACACAGCTGCATACAGGCACTGTTCTCGGAGCACTGATGGTTTTGGTGGCAGTTTTAGACTCTGTGGACAGCCTCGGCGGCGTTTAAAAGACCACCTATTACACGACTTTTTATTTTATATTTATAACTATCCAACCCGATGGCACATGTGGCGGCGAGTTCCGAAACCGGACCAGCGTGCCCAACGCATGAACCGATTCCATTACTTGCATGTTGGAAAGGTCTTCACATAATCGCCGGATATGTATGTGTCTAAAAGGGTTTCTCCACGCAGACCTGGATCGCCACGCCCTGCGCTTGCCTCTCCCAGCGAGCCGGTAGCCAATGCCATGTGGGATATTGACGGGGTTGGATATTGGCCGGGTATCTATGTACCGCGCCGCCGTTCCGTTTGGCAGCGGTGTCGTGGGTTCCGTTCGAATTTTGTTTTCTTTTGGCGGTGGAGGAGCTCGTTTTGATCACATGCCCTGGGGGAGGAGGAGTCAGCATCTGATCTTCAGATCTCCAATTCCCACCGCTTTCCTGTTGCCCAGCTCGGCGTGGGGGCCACCTTTCACCAGAACGTTGAAACCGTGCTCAGCGCCCAGCTCCGGCTAGTGTGGCCCCGGATGCAACAGCCTGGTTGGCTGCGAGGAAGCGTGCGATGCGATCCGACGAGTGAGCCGTCGCTCTGGACCAGTATGATAGGATCGGGGGCTGCGTTGCTAAGGAGTGTCAGGCACACCTTGGAAAGGTGATCCCGCGTCTGGATCTGACACCAGCACCACCAGCACTGAGCGGCAAGGGCGGTTCTCGTCCACCGTAAGTAGAGCACATATGCCCAGTGAAGCGGTGGCCTGTCTTCAGCCAGTAGAACCTCGACGCGCGCCTCTTGGAGCCACCCGCGGCCGTGCCGTCCGGCTTCTGCCTGCTCGGCATCCTGTGCTTCTTCCTGGAGGTCCGGCCCCCAGCCCAGATCTCCCGCTTGAGGCGTGCGAGGGATCTGGGGCGGCATCGCGCGCGCTCCCGCCCGGTCCGAGTATGTATCCCAGCCATTATCCCACCCCGCGGGCATCTGGCTCCTCCGCCGCGAGCTTGGCCCAGTGCACGCAATGAGTACTGGCGAGGCAGCCTCATGTCAAACGACACAAACGTTGTAGCCAACTAGACAGCACAAGGAGAACTGCTATGCGATCGCGCTATACGTGAGCGGCGTGAATGGCTACCAGTCAATCAGAAAAAAAAAACAACTCTCACCGGCGCTTCGGAGGCATGACAGAGAGTTGTGCTTCGTGAAGTACAGAGACCTTACCTTAGAATGTGTGAAGCGTATCGCTATGTATTGCCGTTGCGTCGTCCTCAATGGCGTCAAGAAAGTTATTCGTCATCGCCGCCGTCTCGCGTCGAGAAGTGCCTCGTTATTGCCGTCGAGTTGTGCAGAGAAGTGCAACCCTATTCTCTGCCGAGTTGCCCCTAGTCGCGTCACGGAATGCGCACAACTTCTCGTATATAGTTATCTAGAACCGTGTCCGCAGAAGTGCACCGCTACTACTGCCATGTCGCTTCGGGAAGGGCGTCCTCTCTCGCCGAGAAACCAGTCATCATCGCCATCGAGACGCATCAAGTGCATCGTCATCGCCGTCATCTCGTGCCGAGAAGAGCATCGCACGGGGCAGCATTCCCAGAAACAGAAATTACTGCTCGTCGTCATTGCGATGGATACGGTGGTGACAGTACATAGGCAAGTAATTCTTCTTGGTGGTGACGCAGTTGTTAGTGGCGGCATGGTCGGGTGTTCACTAATGGATGTACTACTATTGCGTTCCTATGTAAGTATGTATCTCGTTTAGAAAATCGGGGCCCGCTATCTAGTGATTAATAAACCACACTAGCCGTTTTAGCTTAGCGGGGTTCGACTAGAGTACCTGGCACCCCACTCTAACTACTGTGGCGCAGCTATTATCCGAATTTGGCTAGTGGCTGCAATGCAGCCCCCGACTCGGACTCGGCGCGAACTCCAATCAATCCTCGCCCACGGAACAGAAACAAAAGAATTGTAGCTTTTAAATTCAACGCTCGCATGGTCGCAGCAGCATCGCCACCGCCGGACTCAGCTTCTGTCCCCCGCCGGGTCGAGGAGGATGGGAGAGCAAAAGAGAGTGGATGTGCGTAATGCCTGATCCCCCCTGATGCGATGCTGTATGCGACCCGCCGAAGCTGACATGTCCCCCCCGTGGCAAACGAACAGATACTTCTTCGAACGACGACGATCACTTCTCCGACGCCCCCGAAGACCCACCCACCTCCACCTCCGCTTTAGCTGTTGTGGAAAATCCTACGCCCACACACTCTCCCACGCCGAATGACGACGAACAGATGGTGAAGTCCGTCGCGATCCCGGGCGCCTTTGTGTCGGACGGCACCGACGATGAACTTGACGGCGCTGTGACAGCCATTGGCTCGCCGAAACCAGCGGCCTCGAGTCCGACGACACCGATGCGGAATGACGAGATAGAGGTCAAATGGAACCAGGAGACGGATATCATCTCGCCAAAGGTGAGGGGTGAGCGGCATCGGATCGAAAAGTTGGTGCAGGAACAGAGAGAACGGAGTAGAAGTCCGCCGGATATTCCTGTATCGTGTCGGGTCAGGAAGACGAGTTCGCTATTTTCTGCGCCTGGAGAAACGGAGCAGCGGCCAGACTCGGATGTGGCGTATGATAGTGCGATCGAAGAGACAGATGTCGGTGTTGGAGTAGCTACAAAACAGGCGACACCGAGGAGTCCCGAAGAGCGCTCCCCTTCGCCCGTTGCCGTCGAGGAATCACAGGAGCTCCCTAAAGTCACTGCAATACCGGGGGTTGGCGAATGCGATGCGTCCGCTGTGGCGAGGAAGTATGAGCCTGCCAATGCTGCTGAGGGTATCGTCGAACAGAAGGCGGAGAGCGAAGCGACTGCAGAGGAGAAGGGGGATGATGCCTCCAAAGAGAAGGACGACGGATTCGGCGGGGACGATTTCGACGACTTTGGTGAGACCGTGGAAGCTGATGGTGACGGCTTCAATGACTTTGATGATTTCGAAGGCTTCCAGGATGGGGATGCCGACGGCCCCTTTGACGGGCCAGCTCCCGTACCGGAGGCTGTGCCGCCGCCTCCACCTCCAACGCCACCACAGCCAGTCATCCCACAACTTCCTGCGCGGCTGCCAGACTTTGGAGATAGAGAAGGTGTTAGATTTGCTCTGGCGGACGCGGTCGAGAAGATGTTCCCGACAGAGGGAACAGAACAGCGGAAGCCAACTTGTGTAGAAGGACGATCGTTCCTCACCGACAGAAGGTAGAGAATACACCCACCTTTCTGGCATATGACCTACTTACACTCCGTAGCCAGTCGTTGTGGAACCAGCTGGTTGCGCCTCCGCCGCTCCAGCCGCCAAACTGGAAAATATCGCGCATCCGTCGTCTTTTCCTGGTGTCCCTCGGAATACCAATGGATCTGGACGAGGTCCTCCCTCCCGAGACGAAGCAAAAGAAACTCGTTCTCCCTTCCGTCCACCTCTCGCGCCACCCAGAATCGCGCCCGTCGTCCCGGAATTCACGTCGCTCCGGGTCCCTGTCGAGGAAGAAGAGAGGGGTCGAAGACAAGAACCGGATAGATCCCGAGTCTCTGGATATCCCGAGCGCGCGCATCCTTTGCTCCACTAGCACGATCGCCTTGCAAAACTTCACGGTCCAGGAGCTCCTCTCTCATGTTCAGAAGCTGGAGGAGACGACGGCTGCTGCAAGTGAAGTGCTCACGTACTGGCTCGGCAAGAGGGACAGTGCCATGAGTGATAAGGAGACGTTCGAGACCGTTATTGAGAGCTTGGTTGGGTACGCCCGGAAGAAGCGCCAGAACGGATAGTCGGCGATTTGTCATAATTATAGGAGTGGCTGGATCGGGCGGGGACGTATGTGGTGTTTGGGAGTTTGAATTCGAAATTTCGTGTTGACGATCGTGCTGGTCGCTGCTGGTGGTGGGGGGCCGGTGATACTTGTAGTGCTTTGAAGGAACATGTGGTACTTCTATTTCAAAATGCTGACACTGCACGCAACGATGTGTGGAATCTTGTTGGAAGTTTTTCTCGTTGCTGCCGGGTAGTTACATGGTGATTTTTTTGTTTACTCATTACTCGCATGCGACCTAGCTAGATCATGGCGAGGGCCGAAGGCCAGACTGCCGCCGCCCGCCGCGAGGCGGGACAGTCTGCTCTACGACGCCCGGGGCTGTGATTATAATCACGGCGACACGACTCCGAAGAGCCCTCGCTCATACAAAAATTGAGCATTGGTAGCGAGCGCACGCACCAAGGCCTGCTGGATACCTGAGGGGGAGGCAAAAACGTAGGTTGACACCTGCCTGTCCAGTTTCTCTAGTAGTTACATGGCGTTGTTGTTACTAGATGTGCATTACCAAGGTCTGGTGAAACCTACAATACTTCGGTCGAGATATTTTGTAGGCAACAGGGGGTGCCCAGTCGCGATCACCTGTAGTGCTCACTGCTACGCCCGTGGTGGCGGAACTGAACATCGCCCATGGCAACTCCTATGAACGAGGCCGCTGCCGTGTCGCCCATGGCCACCCATGAAGGATGACTTAGTGGCAAACCCAGAGACGGCACAGCGCAAGCCCGCGCAGCGCGCACCTCCGCCGAGATTGAATACCGCTGCTGCACATAGCTGGCGGCCCGCCTTCGTGGCGGACTGTTCCCCGAACGCCCACGGAAGCGGAGAAAGAGAATCTGCTGGCCTGTCGCGAGCGAGAAGAGGGAAGGTGGTGACTATTTAGGAAATAGACCTCTAACCGGTAACGATCCAGTCTACTCTATCTACGACATGCGATCTGTGCTCTACCGATTGCTCGCTTTTCCGTTCGTCCGCACTTTTTTTTCTCCTTTACCTGGTTCTCTTTTACTCGTGAACTCCCATGCAGGTTCCCTCTCTCCAGATTTGCTATCTTCATGACAGCTGATTCGCGCCGAGAGAGCAGCGGTGGGGGTTTCCGGGTTAGCGCTACGAATTAGAGTGGAGCCCAGCCGGTACTAGTTAACGTCTGGAAGAACTGGCTCCCGAAATGGAGGACCTGTCAGGCAGGCAATTCTCTCGATAAATCGATGAAGAATTAATAATTCAGAGACAATGAGGCCGCACAGACAACTCCACAATACCGCGAAGGACCAAAAGAACAAAAGAAAGACACCAAAAATGTCAAACATGAAGAAGATGAATCCTGCTTCGTAGATGCCGTAAAACACAAAAAGCACAGGAAATCACAGCGGTGTACCGACGGTTTTGGAGAACTGTGTAGCAGTGGGTGCTATACCACCACTTATATAAGGACGATATCCACATCCAGACTCCCGGAGCATCACGAAGTTGGCTATTAAAGCACAAATGTGTCACATCCCTTTTGTAAGATTTGGTAAAGAAGAAATAGGATACTTGGGATGTTAGACCAGATTCTCAGTGCGTCGGCAGTGGTGGCATATCCATCTGGGTCTATCCATATACAACCTATCGAAGACTTCCGAAGGTGGCTATTCAACGGCAACATAAGTAGAATCACTTCTCCGAGATCGGATAGAGAGATTCTCGGGGAACTGAGGTGTTCCGGCAACATCTGAAAGCTCAGTTGTGACGGCCACCAGCTAACTACTGATGGATCCACAGACAGGCTGTCTGAGATTCACGAAGTTTGCTATTAGTCAGTAACGAACAAAAGACCGCTTTTCGACGTTCAAATAGAGATAGTCTGCGTTGTTTGAGATGTTTTGGTTACTTCGGAAGTCTCGGTCGTGTAGGGTGCGCCTCATTGGCCGGTGTGTATATACGGCGTGCTCGGGGCTCCCGAAGTTGGCTATTGGCGATAAATCGCTTTTCCATGTTCAGATAGATATGGTCTGAGCTTTTCGAGCTATGCCGGTGACTTCGGGAGCCTCAGTAGTATGCTGTATATGGATACAGGTGAACGAGACGCCCCCGACGACTGAGACTCCCGAAGTGACTGGAACACCTCGTACAGTGCAGGTTATCTCCACTTGGTCATGGAAAAGCGATCTATCATCCGTTTCTGGCTATTTATCAACTTCGGGAGTCTTATGCAGCCGGTTGGAAGATACGGCTGATAGCAGATGCCTGCTGAGGTAGCAGATGCCTGCTGAGCTCTCCGAAGTGGCCGCAAGACCACGAAAATCTCATATTATCTCTATGTACGCAGTCATGAAAGCGATCTATTGTGTGTTACTAGCCAGTGGCCAACTTCAGGGATCTCAGGCAGTCAGTGCTAGGTGGATCTGGCCAGTAGCAGATGCCATTGTCTGCTTAGATCTCTAAAGCTGTTCCGAGGACCATGAACATCTTACGTTATCTCTACCCGATCCTAGGAATGTGATCTGGGAACCGTTACCGCTCAATTGCCAATTCTGAGGGTCTCAGGCAGTGGGTAGGTGGATATGGTTGGTTGTAGATGCCCGCGACTGGTGAGCTTCCCAACGTTCATCCTGTACACCAAGACTGGAGATGAGGGGTGGAGTGGTGTAATGAATCTAATCGCATGTCCTATCTAGATGACAGAAAGGCACAGACCACGAGACGGCTGCAACGGGTTTTAATACTAACAGAATTAATTTTTAGATTACGATTTTTTGGTGGGTGGTCTTGCTGGCCGCAGGCTAGGGAGCCAGTTCTTCCAGACCCTGACGTAGTCAGTATGTACATAGATAGTAGTATTGCCGAGGAACGAGGCTAATATTAGTTATGTGCTAGCGAAGATCGGGTCTGTGCGAGACAAGGTTGGGATGGGATACTAGGAGGCTAGATATCTATCTAACTGGTTTTCTTTTTTTTGGATATCTACATGTGCGTGTTACTCTACATGTGTGGTGGGTAGGGGTTGGCTCGGGGGACGGTTCGATTGTTCAATGGGAAGTGTGCGTGGTTGATCACTAGAGCAGATTCTGTCATTATCTACGCGATGAATTACGTGAAGACCTAAAAACAGAAATGGAAAGAACAAGTACTTAATGATTAAACAAAAAAACAAAGAATCTTCCTCACTGCTCTATCTGGTGGTGCACCTAACTAATCGATAATCTTTCCCTTTGCGTCCCCGATCGACTGCAACGTCGCCATAATCGTCCTCCACCTTCATCCCATCCACCACGCTGCTCGCCCCCGGAATCGTCCCCCACATCCTCCTCCCGGTCTCCCACAAGCTCCGTCAACAGGGAGCCCTCGCTCTGGCCGATGTCAGCAGCCACCACCGGGACTGCTTCGGTCGGGTTGCCAGCTCCGTCGGACATCGTGATGCCGATGAGGCTAAAGTTGCGCTCGGTTTGGGTGTCGGTCCAAAGTCTTGGCGATTTTAGGCGCTGAGTTTCGGATCGGTGAGTGGTGGTGCCTAGTCCGTGGCTCGAATGTTTGTTTAATGGGGTGTAGGGAGAGTGAAGAGTGGATAG
>Ga0307512_10007871_pt1 | contig 10478 bp, 8 predicted proteins | sample 14_EM_MG_FD_200267 | JGI IMG/M metagenome (GOLD analysis project Ga0307512, IMG submission 200267) | Populus trichocarpa ectomycorrhiza microbial communities from riparian zone in the Pacific Northwest, United States - 14_EM | ecosystem: Host-associated > Plants > Roots > Unclassified | place... | reverse complement strand
CTTCCAACGGTAGAACTTGCTGGAAATTTAGCCAATACATTAGAAAATCCTAGAGTTCTTTGAATTATGAACAAACATTCTTTTTTTCCTAAAACATCTATAATGTTTGTTTTATTTCTCCAAACTTAGCTTAACACTAATTTATAGTTTATATATAGTATTTTCTAGAATTGGTCTCTAATCTTCTTTAAGTGCATTAATAATTTAACACTCCTCTTTAATACACTTAACTGATACTCCAAGTTGATCTTGTAGTGCCTTGAACTTGACTCGTGGAAGCGTTTTTATAAGATATCTGCTAATTGTTCTTTAACCTTACAATATTCGAACTCGATTTCTTTATTGCTAACTACTTGTAGAAAGTGATATTTGATTGATATGTACTTATTCCCACTATGAAATACAAGATTTTCATCATAGAAATCATTGACTTATTATCACATAATATCATTATAGATCCTTGTTGGCTCTCTTCCATATCTTATAATATTCTTCTAATCCATATAGCTTAACTTGTTACTCCTGCAATTACCAAGTACTCTGTTTCAACTAATAATTGTGCTACAAACTCTTGCCTTTTAGATGCCCAAGAGAATATCTGAGAATCAAGTGAAAATATATAGCCTAAAATGCTTCTCATATCATCAATCGATTTAGCTCAATCACTGTCTGTGTATCCAAGTATTCTTGTTTTTGTATTTGGTTTATACCATATGTCATACTTCTTTGTTTTTTGTAATTATCTAAGTATTTTTTTTAGCAACTCCAAAGTGGATTTGACTTGGACTTTGCATGAGCCTTGATAGTAGACTTGTTGCGTGCATTATATCTAGTCTTGTTGTTGTTAAATATAATAAGCTACCAATTAAACTTTTGAATGTTGATGCATCTGTTTTTTTTTTATCTAACTTCCTTTTGTAATTTCTTATTAGTCACGAGTAGAGTAACAACTGATTTGCATCATGTCATCTTGAATTTTTTTTAGGAAGTTCTCAATACATTTTTTTAGATAAATATTCCTTTATTTTTTTGACTGATTTATATCCTAAAGAAATAATGCATCAAACCCATATCTGTCATTTTAAAAGTCTTCATAATATATTCTTTGAACTCTTGAATCATTTATTTGTTGTTTCCCATATAGATAAGATCATCAACATACAAAGAGACAATGGGGGTGTCAGAGTTACCTTGAGTCTTGATGTAGAGTGTTGACCCACTCTTACTCCTTTTGAATCCTTATTTACTGAAGTAGTTGTCAATTCTGTTATACCAGGCCTTGGTGCTTGCTTGAGCCCATACAATGTTTTTTTCAATTTTAATACTTTATCTTTATTACTTTTTACTACAAAGTTGAGTACTTGCTCCACATAGATTTCTTCTTCTAAAACTCCATTCAAGAAAGCGAACTTCACATCAAGTTGATAAATTCTCCATCTATTTTGAGCAGCTAAAGCAATTAATACTCGAATAGTGTCTAGCCGAGCAACTATAGCAAATGTTTCATTATAATCGATCCTAGGTAGTTAAGAGTAACCTTTTGTTAAAACCTTGCTTTATGCTTTTGTATTGAGCCATCAAAGTTGAGCTTTGTTTTATAGATCCACTTAACTCTAATGACCTCTTTATTTTTTGGTTGATCCACTAGTTCTCATGTTTTATTTTTCTCAATCATTTTAATTTTTCTTTTATTTTCATCACCCAAACTTCTTCTTTAGATGCAGTTTCATAGCTTTCAAGCTCCACAACTATGATGTTGTAACTTTTATAAATGTCAATTAGTGATCTCATTTTATTAACTGATGAATTGGAAGAAATTTTTACTTGCCCTGTAGTTGATGGTGATCTAGGTGAACTAGGAGGGGTTGATGGTTAGCTTATTGATGAAGAGAATCTTAGTAGTGATGATGGATTTCTAATTCCTTTAACATCTCCTCCATCAGCTTGAGTTTGGTAAAAACTGATCATTCTCTTTTCAACCTTTTCTTTATGCTAATTTTGCTTAGCATTCTTATCAAACTTGATACCTCAACTGATAATTAGCTTCTTAGTTTGCAGATTGTATACTCAATAGCTTTTTGATGTTGAACTATAGCCAAGAAATATTCATCGCTTAGTCTTGTCATCCAACTTACTCCTTTTTGCATATGGAATATGAGTGTAACTTATATTACCATAGAGATGTTTTTCTTAAGGCTTTCTTCTTGAGCATGCTTCAACTAGTGTTAATTTTATCTACCGTTACTTTTATTGGATATCTATTTAGTATATATACAATAGTGGATATTGACTCTGTCTAAAATTTATTAAGAAGACCTTTCTCCTTCAACAATAATCTTGCCATCTTTATTACAGTTATATTCTTTCTTTTTAATACTCCATTTTGTTCGGGTGCATATCTGATGGTAAGTTATCGTTCAACGTCTTTTTCTTTATAGAATTTTGCAAACTCTTTGAGTTGTATTTCATACCTTTATCACCCCCTGACACCTTGATATATCGGCCACTTTTTTTTAGTATTTTTTTGGACTTTTTTAATATGTGGAAAACTTTATGTAAAAAAAAATTGTTGGAGGAGAGTGAATATTCTCTTGCAAAACCTGCAAGAAAAGCATTATGATACTTAAGTCAATATAGTATTTGTACAGGTGACGAGGAGAGTGAGTATTCTCTAAACTTAAATGTTCATTGTTTATACTCCTACATATATGTTTATATAAACTTGTTTAAGATAAATATTTTAAAAGATATTTAAGTTTCTTAATTATAAGATATTTAATATAAGTTTTTTATAAATATCTAGGATATTTATAAAAAAACAATTATAAAGGTGTATATTGTATAAAATACTATGTAGGCCTAATTATAATCAACCCAAAAATTAATATTACTATGTAGTTTTTTAATGTATTATAAGAAAAAATTGATAATATCTCGCTTTTCCATCCCTCCAAAGTTCCCAGGCCTGGAGGAAAACCAAGCAAAAGATGACAAGCTATTATGGGAGATACTGAAGAAGAAAAGAAAATATTGAGTACAAGAGAGCCCGTGGGACCCGAAGAGCCTTTGTATTTTGGTTCCACTAGGGAGTACTAGAAGTCCAAAGGGGTGAGCCCACTGTTCAATAACAGGCCAAGTAGAAGGAGCCGCATAACGAGGCTGGGTCCACAAAGTCCATTCTTGAATGCTCTGATACCTTTGGGCTCATCGCCTTCAGCGGTAAATAACCAGAGACTTCATCGATGCACGTTTCTCATTGAATACTTGCTTAAAGTTGAAGGATTTGGTAGCTTTCATTGTCGATGGGTGGGATTTGTTACCTTTTCAGTTAGTATGCAGGCCTTGTTAACCTTTTAACGGGCTAGCATTACGATGCCATTTCTCTATTTGCACGCTATGAATTATTAAATAGCACAAAAATCCCTTAGTACTCCAGGAGTTCTGTACAGGAAAACAGTTTTGCTTCATTAAAATTTCTTCAATTAGTTACAAGTCAGGCTCTTTGCATCATATTTGCAGAACGAGTGCACTCTATGGTGATACTCACAGCCATTGGAACATGGTGTGAAAAACTGAAAGGAACTGAAGTATGATTCAGTTTTCCCTTTTATTATTAGTGTTTCTACTCATTCATAGATCTGCATGTTGTCCGAGAGCCTATCTTTTATGTTTTAAGCTTTTGATGGCTAGTCTTTCATACAAATAACAGTCATTAACGTTAGAAAGGCGCGTCGTACAATTGGAGAACCAAGCCTCAAGAACAATGTTGTAAGGCGATCCTCTTCTAATAGTGTAGATCCCTCACTTGAATGCTCAAGATATTCAGTTGCTACAATTCCGAATACATCACCCATCCATTTCCTCCATGAACTCTGCAACTAACTCAAACATTGATATCTCTTGATGAATTTTAAATAAAACGGCGTTTACAATGTCAGTAGAGGAGGGAACTAGCTCCCTCCTTCAGTCTCCAACCCCTTCTGAGTTTATATTGATACATTCAATCTTGAACTCGATTTCGAGGTCAACTGTTTATTACTCTGATTGCTTTATCTTCGTAATACTGAAAAATTGACTTTTGATATTGTTTTAGTAAAGTAAGAGCTGCTTTCGTTTATATGTCAATGAAGGAGATAATAGTGGGAGATAAAAGGGGGGAATAAAGGGCTGGAATATATATTGACCCAAACGGAATAATATAGCATGTGATCAGAAGGAATGCTAATCTCTTGGGAATCCAATCCTTGGATGTTGAGGGATTGTCTCCAACTTGGTGCTCGTCAAGAGAGACATTGATTCTCCAAGGAGTAAATGCAAGACAAGAAATCTATACCTTTTTGTTTGGATTAGCCTATTTTCTCCAAAACTAGGTGCCTGAATAGGTTTCTGCAGATTGTGCCGCGTCAGAATATAGGTTACAACTTGAGCCCTACAAGTAAAGATTACCAACCAAACAGTACAATGATCTTCACCTCTCTTTGATCTCCCAACTGCAAGTCTCGCAAATCCAAGAAGCAATGCTGAAAGAATATGCAAGCTAGAAAACCATGGGGAAAGGTTAGAACTTATAAGAAATTTCAAGGAACAACAGGACTAAATAACCTAGGGCCAACCAAAGCTTCATTTGACTCATTGTAAATATTAGATAAAAGAAACAAAATAGTCTCGAAAAAGGGTTTCAGTCTCTTCCCCTCATTTTTTGACTGCTTCATTCTCAGTCCATTATCATAATGCCAATGTTAAATAACTTTCTTCGCATTCTCCTGATCCATATGGATACTTTAGATCCTAACTTTAATTTCATATATATTGAATTCCATAATCAGCACCTATATGATTATCATGGAAAATCAAACAATATTTTACTATACTTTGAGAAAGTTTGATAGACTAAATATTCTACACAAGATATGATTTTAAAAGAAATTTTAATTTAGTCCTCTGCTTGATGATACAAATAGTAGCTCTGAGTTCCAAAATGTATGTGGTTTGATTATGCTTACTTTAACCAAGCAAATGCATAACCTTGTACTGCAGGACCTAGCTAGATGATGTTGCTGTAGAAGAATTTGCAGACGTCTCTGGATCTGCAAGCTAATCATATCAGACCGTTAAAGGCTGGACGGAATTTGGAAGGACAGTTGCAAGAATAGAATGGTAGAGTTGTTGTTTACTGACAGCTTAATTACATTCTTTATGTTTCTGCCCAAGTCTCTGCAAATATGACATTAATTTAAAAGGTTGTACTATGTGGTTTGGCAACTTCTGGACAGGTTCATCTGGACAATTGGAGAGATCAGATGCTTGTGCTAGTCAATTTAAAACCAAAATGGATGTCCTTAATGTTCTCCAAATCGCGATATTGCGTGCATGGCTAGCTAGTTTCTTTGATTTATTCTTTCAGCTATGGATTCCAAGTCTAGAATGTATAGGTTTGTAGTGGCCTCTTGTTGTTCCCAGATTTCACGAGACATGTTTTAATTTCCATTAATAAATGGTTTTATTATCCATCAAGGTTGAATTCCTATTAACCATTCTCTTGAATTTTGAAGTAGAGAATGAGTCAATTGAATATCTATCTATATTATTCTCCAAAAGTTGGCAACTATAATGTTTTTGCCAGTGGTTTTACAGAAAACCAACAGTACTAGAAAATATCTGAGTGGAAATTGAACAGCAAGGTGCAGATCTGATATGGTTTCTCTATCACCTTTACAGGTATTAATTAATATTTGGTTATCTGCACATGAGATAATGTAACAAGATAAAGAAAATGCTGCTGTTGGGTGGAGGATTCCACCAGAATTCAACGCCAAGTGGGCAATTAACCAATCTATATAAACCCCATGAAGGCCTATATTATTGTATAGCCACAGAGGATTTCATGTACATCTCTACAATGGTTGGAGAAGCTCCCAACTCCCTCAAAGGTTTCCAGCATCACATAATTGCTTCAAGTAATGGGAATGTTGGAAACCTTTTGTGGGGGTTTGAGAGCTTACTCCCCATGACTCAATGGGTTACTAGATTCAGTAAAAATATATATATATATATAGTCCACATTCCACAATTCATTCTCGTCAGCACCTCTATTTGTTTCTCTACAAGGATGCTGAAGATCCAACTTCTTCTGAACTCTCTCCCTCAACTGCTACTCTAGATCTTGCCAATCCCTGTCAAGTGTTTCTGTGTAGCAGTCGAGGTGAGAGGTTCAGGAAATGTTGGCTCTTAGCTTTGAACTCCGGGCCATTTGCTGTTAGAAGTCTACACTAACTCACGTTACAGAATTTTCATATCATGCAACTTTTTTTTGTGCTAATTTTCTTCTCCTGCATGCGCACCAGTTTCTTTGCATGTGAGGTTTATTAATTAATATTAGCCGAGGTTCTTCTCTTCTTAATGAAACATCCCTGAAGTTCCTGATATGTGCTTATAACTTGTAAGGTGGAGCTACTGAGTTATTTTTTGTTCTTGCAAAAATATGTAACGATTGATTTATTTATTTTTCCTTAAATGGAAGATTTTTCTCTCCAATGGAGGGGTATAGTCAAGCTTTGGTGAAATTCTTGATAGTGAAAGGCAAAAATTTAAATATATACCTTTGTATTTCATGAATTAGGGAATTTTGTTTTGTTTTCTTAATTTGTTTATTATTTAAACTAATATAACAATGAAGAAAGATATATTTTGACGGTATTGTTTCTACGCTATTTAGGTGTCATGTAAAGGGTTTTTTTTTTTTTGCCTAAATGACATTCAAATTATCTTGGTATCCCTTTCATCCCTAGGTGATACATGTAGCCACCTAACCTTCGATTCAGTGTTGGCAGTTTTTTTCTCTTTATTTTGATCTCTCCCCTCTATTATTGTGCCTAACTCTCTAGACTTTCAGAGCAACTCTTTAATTTATTTTTTCTTCATATTTGGTTCATATTCTTTTAATTACTATTTATTTTATTTAAAATAATTTATAAAGTTAAAATTTTTTTTTCAATTTTATCCTTCAATTTCTTCACCTATCAGATTTGGTACATATTCTTTTTATTGCTATTCATTTTATTTGAGATAATTTTTAAATTTGAATTTTTTTTACGATTTCATCCTCTTTTAGTTTTTTTTTCCTATCATATGTTATCTTCATTCTTTTTTATTGCTATTTTTTACTTTGATAAAAATTTTAAATTTTATTTTATTTTATCATTCATCATTAAAGTGGTTGGCAATTAAGCTTTTTGATTGAATTCGGGTCTAAAATTTTATAGATTACAAGTTTGGGAGATTCAAGGTTTTGAAGATTCACCTAAGTTTGATTAAATTGTTTTTTTCATTTTTTAAGTTTTTTTTTAGTTTCATCCTTCAATATTTATTTAATTGAAGATTGGGGGTCCGTTATTTTTTTTATTTGCTTTCTATAGGATTTTTCATTGATTTTGAAAACGAATTTGGTTATCTCTAGTGTTTTTATTTGTCGTTCTTTGTTAAATTTAGCCTTTTAAAAAAAATTAATTTAATTAAATTAATTAATTAAATATAAGCATGAAATTCTCACTTTATAATATTTTATTTGGTTTACTTTCTAGATCATTGGTCTTAAAGTCTTTTTTAGTGTTATTATGCAGCCTTTCACAGTGGTGTTAGAACTGTCTCGATGAGCTTTTTCTGGTGGTGAAGTATTGTCCACAGCGGAGCGATAGTATCTTCAAAAGGGCTTTTCTTTCTTTTCCTTCTGAATATGATATTAGTAGCTTATTTTCTATAGTTTATCATTGTCGATTTGTTTTTTGCTTTATTCATTGTCGATATTTTTTTAATCATATTGTTAAATTGAATGAGTTTATTGAACTCAGTCAAGTCAATAACTCAAATCTTATATTTTTCTTACTTCTTTAAAAACACTAGCATCACTTAAACATCATTTTTTTATATAAGTAGAAATTAATTTAACATGACTTGCAATGTAGCGCAGGCCACTCGCCTAATTTTTAATAATTTCTCATCATTCTGACCCTATAAAATCATTTGAGACATGTTGAACGATTAAATTCAATATTTCAAAATAAAACCTGAAAATCAAAAACCAAAATTTGGTAAATAACAAACCCCATCTACATGATAGCATTTTATAGCCATTCAAACACACTAAAAATTACATTGAATAAATTTCGTATTTTTCTTTTTTTATTATGAGTGAATATTATGCATTTTTATTAAATCTAGCTTGGCACAACCTAGCCAGTTAATCTAGAACCTAACTTAGGCCAAGTTTAAATAAATCTAAGTGAAATTTGATCTGGTCAAACTCTGACACTGCAACGAGTTAACACATAACTTGATCAAGACCTAACTTTACTTTAAATTTTTTTTTCATAAAAATGTTTTGGATTAATCCAATTAACCTGTCTACCTTTGGAGCTGATTTAATAACTTTGGATGGAAGGAATATTTAAAATAGTCTTACAAGTCACATTTGCTTTCGATTTGAAAAGAGAAAGTTGCTCTCTCACGTATAATGTCTACTTTTAAAATCAAAAGAATCTAACATTAAATGTGGGGTATTGTTGCCGTTTCATATTTTTATTTCTGTTTTCTAAAAATAAAAACTTTTTTTTCATAATTTTCAGGTTTTTTCATTTTGTTTTAATGACCCAAGTTATTAGTTCTTCCAAGTATCACTACCTTTATTTTCCGATATTTAAAAGTTATTTTCAAAAACAGAAACCGAAGATAGAAATCGGCAACCATGAGGTCCATGACCATGCCAAGAGGGCTTAAACAAAAGCTCCACAAGACCAATCCACGAAAGTTAAACTCCATTGAATCAAGATTTGAATGTGCTGGGCAATTAAAGCCCACGATTATATATATATATAAAATAAAAAAAATCAAAGAGAGTGGAATGCTTGACTATAACTGTAAGACCAAGCCTAGTCCGATAAATCTATGTAAAAATCCCATAATTCAGAACCTAGATTAATTGCTAACTCAGTTGATGATCATGATTTATGACCTAATCAATTTAATTACATTGATGTTGACCATGATTAGTCAAGATTTATCCTGGCTAAAAGAAAAAAGAAATTCCATAAAATCTTAACCTGATAATCGGGGTCATTTTCTACGAGCAAGCAACGAATCTCAAACAAGAAAGAATAAAAGAATAAAAACATATTTAGTTAAAATGATAGAGATAACATGAACAGAGAATAAGAATAAACATAATTAGTGCATAGAGTAATAGGAATCTTACCAAAGATATATATGTACAAGAAATTATTGAGCTGATTAAAGAGAAAATCAGGGCATTTTAACAGGCAGGGAGACTATAATAACCTCAACCAGAATTGTTATTTTGCAAATATAACCAAGAAAGATCCCAATAAAACTTATTTATATAACGATAAAACTAGGGATCATTCTACATCGTGATCAGATCATTATTTAAGAGACACCTAAGCGGCGGCGACTATGATGGTGATTGTAGTCAAACAGTCTGGATCTCTTCTGGGTCTTCAAAGTTGGGGTCCTTCACGTCCACAGCTTCCTTCTCGAACCCAATCTCAGCATTAGAGTAGCCATCACCAACCCAAGTGAACTTGCCTCCATGGCCTCCTTTCTTAGGCGATCCACTCATTCCAGTCCCTGATTTCCTGTCTTTCCTCGCATCAGACTTTGGATTATTGTTGCTGCTGCTTTTGCTGCTCCTCTTCATTCTCTCAGGGATTTCTCTCTTCTTTCAACAAGTGTGACCTCTAGAGCGTGAAAAATGGTGGGTTTTATAGTGAAGGTGATCTAGGTTAGAGGTTGGTGTGTAAGATTTTGATTTGTGAATAGGAAATAGATAAGATCGATCGTGTAAAAAATATTATAATATCACGCAAATTTGTGGGTCTCTATCGATTGATCTGATAGCCCATGATCATGGCTACGGGAGATTCTTATATTTTGCCATCTTTGGCCCATATTTATTAAACTTCATTCCAGTCTATCAAGATTGACACAACTGAGGTTTTAAATTGAATCAATTTGATATTGACTCCCTTAAATTAATTTGAATGCTCTAGTTAACTTGAATAAATATTATTTAAATATAATTAGTGAAAATCAAGAATATGTTTTTGAAAAAACTATGTTATGATAAATAATAATAATAATAATAATAATAATAATAAAACAGACTCGAGTTGATACGGATCTACAAATTAATCTAATGATGGAGAGTCTGACACTCTTTATCTAATTATATTTTATACCGAATCTAAAAATTATAATTTGCATCATTTTTATAAAATTTTAAATTTAAAAAATTAAAATAAAAATAGAAGATAATTCCTATAAATTAATCACTTATCATTGTTTATCCATTTTAAGTACAGTAGAAATACAAAATCATAGTATTTATTAACTTTTTTATTCATTTTTATGTAACATATATCGAAAGTAACTTAAATTTACAAGCCATGATTCTTTTTAATCAAACC
>Ga0307512_10007870_pt1 | contig 10479 bp, 9 predicted proteins | sample 14_EM_MG_FD_200267 | JGI IMG/M metagenome (GOLD analysis project Ga0307512, IMG submission 200267) | Populus trichocarpa ectomycorrhiza microbial communities from riparian zone in the Pacific Northwest, United States - 14_EM | ecosystem: Host-associated > Plants > Roots > Unclassified | place... | reverse complement strand
AGGTGAAAGGGCCTGGAGACATCACCCCACCAAAAATTCAAATTACCTCCAGAGAGCTGAGCTTTTGGGGGGTATTAGTTTACATCTACCTGAGTCAATGCCGAGTTTTTTTTAAAAATTCCACCACATTTGCACTCACTGCAGCCTTAACCCAAAGCTGATCCAACTTGATCCGAATTATTACCAGCTTGACCTGGTCACTCCTGTTCACTCTACACCACAAATTTTACCTGACTTACTTAGCACCCCATATAAACTGTATTTTCTTTACCCTAAACTCTTCTTTCCATACATATCCAGCTCAAGCCAGTGGTGTTGAAATTTTCACCGGGTTGACCTATGAACTTTGTGTGGAGTGATGTCTCCAGACCCTCTCTCACAACTTCATTCCCTTGTAACACTATTCCCTTTTTGTCACTTCCATTTTCATCTTAGTGCAATTGAGAGCCTGGTTTGAGGCCAGGGGAGATCAGCAATATCTAAACAGATGACTTACAGAAATCTGCGTGGCACAGTTACTGGGCCACACCCATAATATATAGTTTCGTTAAGCGAGAATACTTTACTGGTGCGATATTAGCGCCGGCTAAGGATTGCACAGCCGTCTTAGTTTGGGATGCTGCCAACAACTCAACTCAGCCACGACGTAGGTGTATTGTCATGGCCTCCCAGTTTCACAGACTTTAGCAAAGGTTACCACTTGGTTGTTACAGGCTTTACAGTGGTGTTGGCTAGGGTTTTTGGCTCATAATTGATCTGGCCTAAAGAACATTTTCAAACAAAAAGATCAGAAGATGTCGGTTTCCTATCTATGTGTAAAACTATCAGGTACGATTGGACGTGTCCGTGCCACGAAAATATCTACGCGGAGCCGCATCTTATTTTTACGACATCTAACAGCCGTCCGTCTCACTCATCATTTGTGGTGCCGGCTAATTGTAAGAGTGCAGGACGCTCGGAGAAAAAGTGCATGACGCTACAATAGCTAAACGACACATTGGGCATCCGTGATTTTGATGCCTGCGCCTGGACCCGTCCCTTACAAGCTTAAAATTATTTCAGCTCTAAATACGGAATTCTTCTGGCGTTAACTACATGGAAGCCCCGTAAAACTAGTTCGGCAGTGCATTTGCACTCGGGCTTGCTAGTCTCAGTACGCTATATCTCCGAGTTACGAGCTCACCGAGCTTACATTAAGTAACAGTTAGATTCTTGGCTCTAGTCTCAACTACACAGCATTAATTGCCTCATAGGTCCGATAGCATCTGATGTATAAATACCCCATTCAGCTTCCAACAACATAGCAATCCAACAGCGCACGAATCTTCAAAGCTTGACACTTCTACATTCTCTTCCACAATTGATTATAGCCGTTGTGGTATAGATATATCTTTTGGCCTTACAATCGCTTTCCCCAAGTCCCGTACAACCTCCAACACTTCTTCCACATTCGACTATTGCTCAAGTAGCAATCTGCCTTAGCTTTCTATTACTGTCGTTTTACCCATTTTCATAATCATGAAGTTTTTCCAGCAACTTTCTATCGGTGCCTTGGCTTCGTTTAGCACCCTCTATTGGGTTTCGACTACTGCAGCTCCTGCAGGTGGACTGAGTTCCAGCCTTGTAAAGCGAGGATACATCGATGCGGGGATCATAAAGGAACTTCTCAATGTGATAGGCGTTGCTACATCCGACGACACCGAAGCCTGGGTACGGTAACCTCTTCACCAACGAACTTCTACAAAAGCTAACCTTAAATGCTTCAGGAAACTGACAAATTACCGCAGATGTGCCAAGTCCGAATGAGCACGTATGAAGGAGGCGGTTGTAAGGCTTCAGTTACCTGTTCGGACGGGGTTAAGCGCGAGTACAACGACTGGAATGTCTGCTACGTCGGAGGCCGCCAATTCTTCACCGACCCGGCGATTGGGGATTTCTCCATCACCTGGACGGACGGCGGCAGGGGTCTCGGCTCACCCATCCTGCAAGTCAAGTCTGTCAAGGACTGGTCGGAGTGGGATGTCTCTTCTCTTTCTAGCGATTACATCAAAGAAAAGGACTACAACGCAAGACCAGAAACGAATCTGTGCTACCGGGTCAACGCGTACGACTCTCATTTCAACTATGACTATATCTGCGGTGTGCCCAAGGTCGGATCAAAAGGCGCCGGTATCCAAGCGGATAAGCCGGTGAATGATCGCGGATATGCTCCCGGTTGGTGTGGTATGCATGTTGTCCAGCACCAGAAGCCCAATCCGGCAACCGACAGGTACAGGTTCGACATCACTCTTAAGGACCATAATGGAAAGGCTATCGGTGAGGTTCTGGGTGCTGTGGCCGATAAGCCGATTGAGGTCTTCAGCAAGCTCCCTTACGTCTTCATCCTCACCGGGGGCAACGTGGATTCAGACGCGGTTCTGTTCGACTATGCTGGCCAGCACTGGGGAAGCAATGATCAAGGGCACCACTGCGACTTTGGTGCATACGACAATGGAGCAAGACAGGGCGACTGCGGGTTCTCGTGCGACTAAGCTCATCAAAGGGTGAATGAAGGTTGATGCAAAAAAATATATCATGGGATGGGTGACTCGGGGTAGAGACCCGTTATTTTCTTGTTATATCTAGTTATGTTCTTTTCAGTTATCTTAAGTTTTATTACCGGGCATATGTATAGTAAGTTTGATTGAACCAGAAATCTGTATTCTAGATAGTTGGGAGGTTAGTAGAATGCGAACGGCTCCCGCGGGGGTTGTATGAGATCGGTGGTTCACTTTCTACATTTATAAGACATTCTAATTCGTCAAACGTACAAAATTACCTGGCTTTGCAAGTCTTGATAAATATCTTAGAAGTACTCTAGATAGACAAGCTATGTATAGCAAGTTGTGAACCGCATCGTTGATCATGATTCCACTAGAACTCCGGCCCTAACCACATGTAAATCATTACATATTCAAGATCCTCATGGAATAAGCCGCATAGCGTGTTACATCAATAAGTTATCACGACGCTGCCGGACAGATTTGTGTTATTGCTTACACAGGACGGAATAAGACACGAGTATGCTCAGCATATACTACCCAGGTATCTACTTGTGGGGTTGATCTCATGGTTTGTACTAAGTTACTGCAAGCCCTCCCCACACCAATCTGAATATCTTCAATACAAGAAGCGAGTACTGTAGTTTTGGAGCCTACTCTGTGCTCAAATCTATAGTCAATGCTATATAGGAGGTGTCCTAATAGATTTTTGGACCTTATGGAAGAGGGCTAGGACGATATTCACTGATCTAACTACTTTTTAGCAACCGCCAGTTGAATCATGCCAAGTCGACAGTGCCCATTATGATCATCTGCTGGAGATAACCTGGAGCTAATAGTATATATATCTATCAAAAACTGAATGGTGAAATATGAGATTCCAAGGGTAGGGTGATGGACAATACCCGGCCTTACTCACTACATATTAACTGCTTGCCAGAACACGTCAATCCATGCACGAACTTCATGGTAATGTGGTGGAGATAGATATCTGACATGAAGCCATTTATTTCCATCTATGGTTTGTGGAGACGTTTCTTGTGTTGCATGAACCTGACCGAGCTGAGCATCAGCTGAGCTGATGTCAAGGCACACAGCCGGTAGGGCATAAGGCACCCAACTACGTTGTATATATCTCGAGTCTTTCTCCTGCTCTCCAGTCTCTGTATCTTTAGTCTATTCACACCGTTCTCCCCTTCCATATTTCAACATCTTGCAGTTGCGTGGCCGAGAGTGACAGTTCATGGTTCGCCATGCAACCATCCCACCCAGTATCTCTACCTCTAGTGCACGCCGTTGATGTGGTTTAACTCGGCAGTAATCTTCTCAGAATGTCAAGGAAGGCACCAACCGATGGATATAGAGGAGCTGGCAGACTTTTGTTTAACAGCGGCAGCTAGCGATCGCCAGATCGATCTACATTCAAGGGATTTTGGCATTCTGTCATTCGTATTTGCTAGAATCAGATATTCGATAAGAAAATATTTATTTGCTTGGAAATGCGCAATACCGTGCACAATATCTATTGCCAGCGTCATTGTCGCTGAAACTTGCAATCGGCCGGAACCTAGGACGAGTACTCACTATACTGTTGTTGTATTAGGCCCAAAGTTGTCATGATAAATTTGCGAGATTATTAGATCGTTCCACGCCCAGTGGCAGCATCTAAATTAAGGATAGATATTTGTAAAGAGTGAGTGCGAGTATCCTAAGTTGAGTTGTAGTAGGAGGCAAGTTTAGTGCGTATTGATTAGTACCAATTTGGCTTAATGGTGACTCGCCTTCATGGAGAAGCCACGCTAGGCTTGTCTCGTGCCCAGCTACTAGAGCCTTATTCGCAGGCTCATTTCTCGTTGCAAGCTTGCTGACTGGGACGAGACAAACGCTAGGCTTCAACACACACCTTCGACAACACACCTCACCGCCTAGTTTTGCCAAAACTTCGCCTTTTTTTGGGCAGGTTGCGGTTTTACTTTGGCTTCATTATCGCATACCGGTGTGTGTCCACTCACCTTTGGGGAGTGTATCTCGTCTTTACATTGCTCAATACCACTCAGCATTGACACTGACCGGTAGTCCCCCTCCTGGGGCCACTCACCTTCTTTTCGGTTGTTTTATGCCAGTTACGACAATTTACGACATGCAGCACTTGATAACTTGATAACTATGGCGTGGAAGCGCAGCAGTTCAATGAAGAGTATGTCTGAAGACAGCACACTCCAACCCACGACACTCGGAGAGGCTACAAAGACCTGCTTCACAGGCACATCGTGAGCACTAGTACGAGTTGTTCCCATGGACGCATCAACCCACTTAAGCAGCAAAAATCAGTTGACACATCACACAGCACTGTGGTTCCCACAGAGCACAGTTGGGGTATTCCTCTGCGATCACATCATATGGCACCCTGTGCTTGGCCAATGTGACACTGGATCTGAACAGTTACATTTCTGGGGGAGGACTAGAATATGGTGCCCTGGGGTAATGGGGGTGGTGGAAGAGGGGAGGGGTGTTAGGGGTTCTCCCTTAACAGAGTATATGTAACCTGCAATTTCCAATGGGGTACATGTCAGTAACTTTCGAGTTATCTGACATGCATAATGGCTATCTCTGGAATGCGCGGAACTTTCAGTCATGATATCCTTTAGTGGGGATAGAGTGGTACTCATCTCAATTGGATAGAGGAGTTGCGACCTCTAGCGGATTCATTGAAAGGGCATTACTTAGGTAGTCCTGATTTGATGATGCAATAACACTGCCAGATCGAAAGGGGTAAAACCCTGCCGAGCGTGTTAATTTCAACCAGATTTACTCTCCGAATTATAGAGTGATTATGTTTGATTCGACTGCAGATTACTGCGACTCACAAACACAGCAATCGTTAGTCACTAAAGCTATCAAGTGGGATCTTAAGCCTAATCTCTCGTGCGAGGTTACAAACTAGGCACTCCCGGGTCAAAGAGAATGGTCTCGGCCTAAGCTGTGGCGTGATTGAGGGATTATGACATTGGCTGATGATATGAGGCCTGAAGCATCCCTGCACATTGGATTGTGACAGTAAGGCAACTGTGAGAGTACGACTTGCTTTAACATACATGTGTATACGTGTCATTTAATCTACGTCGGCATAGTAGTGGTTGCCCGCCACTTAAATCTATGAGGCAGTCATGCAATAGTATGACGTGCTGAAAGACACTGTCCGGCTATGTTCGGCAGATGTTTCCGAATACCGAACCATACGAAAGCAAGATGTCCAAGTTGAAGTTATGATCTGATATATGATATCATGCGATGGATGGCCTGATTCTTATCAGGAGCGTAGTGCTTTGAAACCACATTGCATGAACACAATAACCTTGGGGAACTCATGGCAATCTCTACCATGCGCATTCATTTAGAATGTAAGACGCAAAGCATGTTGCTATCATTATCATGGAAGACGAATTATGGGTGCGCATGCGTAACATCCCAAAAAGCTTCTATATAAGAGATCACATTGTTCCGGCAATGAGAAGAACCAGCTCTAGCAGCGAAACAAACAACGATACCTACCAGCGAAAGAAAACCATTATTTATTATTAAGTTTTTATGAGACTATACCTATTATTATATATATATAAAATCTATTAGCTTTCTGTAGCGGCAGCCCCGCACCATTCGATAAGTATTGCCTCAAGTGAAATGGTCTTAACGTTTGTAAGTGACAACGATGTTATAGTCTATGCATTAGAGAAGATCATCTGCAACGCCAGGGAAAATCGGTACATTTTTGTGGCGCAGAGTGTTTGGTGGATTGCTTCAGTTATAGGCCTTACGGAAGGATTGGCTACGCATATTGATAACCTACGGAAACCAATAAGATTGGTTGGAAGCTCCTATATAGGTTTGCCTGATAGGGAGGAAGTTATTGCACCTTCAGATATTCCAGATCGTCTGAACGTCAGTAACGAATCAGGTCATATCCATCCTGATAGGATATCACAAATAGGAAAAATAATAAGCGACGGCGACAGCTCAAAGAATAGTGATTCCGAGTTAGGACAGGCCTCGCGAGTTATAAAGGCAGGAAAGGAGTTCATTGATAAATCCAGGAAGGAAAGGAAGTCCTTTAGGAAGAATACTGCTTTGTTGACTCGTACTAGATCGGGAAACATACCACGGAAACCTTTATCTCGGAACCAGAGAAATTGTTTACGAGCAGTTTCCAGCGAGACTCTTACTGCATACTTGAATAATAGGAATTAGGATCTACGGCCGTGTACCTAGTACTTGCTCAGAAGTATCTTTGGATATAACTAAGTATAGTTACTTAGGTGGAAGCACCCCCGTAACAAGGGGGTGAACTTTCATTATTGGGTAGTGAGTGGGGAGCTCCGCGATCTAGCCGGCTTGCCCGGACACTGGGAAAATGAGCTTACGTGACGCATAACTCATAGAAAAGCTGTTTTGGGATGGTAATTCATAGCATATTTGACGCGTGGCACTATGAATATCCTATGGACTTACATGTTGACTAGATTACTATGATACGCATGCAATTTTGTGCGCTGGATACTATATACTATCACACTGCATACAACAAAGTTGAAAGCAAACTACCAGATGCACTTCATTGTACACTCCCAAGTACACTCCTGATTGCACTCAATTGAACACTCCCAGTGTGCTTGACTATACACTCCCAATTGCTCTCGATGGCACACTCCCAGCCTACTTGACTTACGCTCTCAAGTGAGCTCGCAAGACACTCCCAAACACACTCCCGGGCATGCTCTCAAGGACACTTCCAATTGCACTCGATGGCACACTCCCAGCCTGCTTGACTGTATGCTCCCAAGTAAGCTCTCAAGACACTCCCAAGTACACTGTCAGGAGGGAAGACACTCTCAATCTCACTTGATTATATGCTCCTATGGATGCTCCTGCATGCTCGATCCAGAGACTTGCTGAGTTGCAGACGCCTGGCACCGGGACGCGCGAGGCTGGCGGCATATGACGGGCAGTGTTTGGCGGGTGGGCGGTGGGAGGCATGTGGCGTGCGGCATGTGGCAGGTGGCAGGTGGCAGGTGGTCTATGTTGGCTGAAATCATGATGTCAGTCGATATCATAGTCTGAACCTTATCTTTAATGTGGCCACCACAACAAGATCTCACGATGCCTCATGGTCATGGTGTTGACAATTGCAGCCTTAGATTCTGCAGAAAAGGTAGACAGTTGGATCTTGGGGAGAGCAGATCTCCGACTCTGATTTTCCAGCGGAATCTGCTCCCCACGTCCCAACAATTGGGGGGGGTATGTGTGCATATTCAGTCTGGGGCTGATGGTGATGATGCATCAGCAAAAAATGAAATGGCATTCTCAGTATTCTGAGCATTTTGAAATTCAAGTTCGCTTTTTCTCAATTATGCAGTGTACTCTGGCTGGAAATATACTCAGTAAAATTGTTTTCATATCTTTGCGGGATTTTCAAACTTGGTATAGTATTCCCAAAGGGGTATAACTTAGTCTGTTACATTGTTTTATAGTCGAAAGTTAGTCTATTTTTAAAAATGAGATATGTAATAGACGTACTATTGCTTGCTTAGTAATAGTATGAAACTTTTGGTTTATATATCTTCATGACAAATCATAATGAAACTAACCATATTTGGAATACCTCCAGCTATAATCAACAAATAACTGAATATCTGTAATAATATTTCGTATTTGAGTTAGTGTGTTTTTGATTTGTCATTTCGAAATAGTAATGTCAAGTTTCATGTCATGACTCAGCAAAGTATTCTATGTTCATTACATTTTTCAAAAATAAAAGTAGCTGACTTTAATCAATTAAGAAATCTATCCAACTAGGCTATAACTATTTTGGAACACTATACCAAGTTTGAAAATCCCGTCATATTGTGCATGCAATATTGCTGAGTATGGTTCGTATAACTGGACCCGACAAAATCGACTAAACCCAAACCTGACTTTCAAAAACCTTCAAAATGCTCAGAATGCTCAGAATACCGTTTCCACTTTTTGCTGATGTGGTAATGGTGATGATGGCGATAGTGATGGTGTCAGTGATGGTGATCATAGTACCAGAAGCACTTAGACAAGAAGATTGCCTATGTCAACATTAGCATCAAAGCATCCACAGACTTAGAGCCTTCTATTAGCCCAAGCTTCCAGACTTATAGCCTTCTATTAGCCAAAGCTTCCACAGACTTAGAGGATTCTATTAGCCAAAGCTTCCAGACTTAGGGCCTTCTATTAGCCAAAGCTTCCACAGACTTAGAGCCTTCTATTAGCCAAAGCATCCACAAACTCAGAGTTTGCCATCGGCCAAATGATTGACGTGGCAAACTCTACTCCATCAACAACAACCCTAATTTCTGTCTGAAACACCCGGGTGTTCCGGACGGCTCTGACAGTTCCGACGGAACCTCGTACGCTCTGACGGAGAATTACACATTACCCGTTGCATACGTACCTCCTTTACTTTGTGGTGACATATACGCATCATCAGAACGACACGTGTGTTACAGTCTTCACAGGGGCAGCAGTTATGCTGACGCCGTTTACACAACGCCTGGCGGTTAACGACAAGCCTGGGAGCACCTGGGGGCGCCAGCGACATGTCTGGGAGCACCTCGAATTACAGTCATGTATTCACTTTGTATTCTCATCTATGTATGTATGTATCTATATAGCTACCCATCTACACATGCTATATCTGGACTGGCTGCGGTCTGCCGAGTATATACTCCCCGTCACCCTGTCCACCTCTGTTACCCCTGTATCTCCATACAACCGCCGTCGCTCCTTGAAGATATACTTGATCGAGCGTATTTGAGATGCACTTGGAGACAGAGATTGAGTGAACTCAGAGATGCACTTGGAGGCCGTGATGGAGCGAGTTTGGAGATGCACTTGGAGACTGAGATCGAGTAAACTCAGAGATGCACTTGGAGGCCGGGATCGAGCAAGTTTGGAGATGCACTTGGAGGCCATGATCGTGCCAACTTGAAGGCCGGAATAGAACGAGTCTGGAGATACACCTGGAGGCCGTGATCGAGTGAGTTTGGAGATGCAATTGGAGGCCGTGATCGAGCGAGTATGGAGATACACTTGGAGACCGTGATCGAGTGAGATTGGACAAGTACTTGGAGGCGGCTGATGGACGGCTCACCGGGACTCAATTCATCAGTTGGTCAACTCGCAACCATGGGAATGTGACAAGGTGACTTTACCTTTAAAGCTCATATGGAGAACTGGCTGGTGGCGGTTGATCGGTTGGGAGGTACGCCGGAAGCTGAAGCTGCATTCAGGGGTCAACTCGAAATTGTGAGAATGAAGGGACGACAGACAATCTTAGGTGTATGCTGTACTCAGTGTTAACTCATGATCATGGAATGGAGAGATAGAGAGGGATGACTTAACTTTGTGTTCTGCGATGATGGTAGAGTTGTGGACGAGAAGGATAGAGATGGGGAATGAAGATGAGAACGATATGGAGGATACAAGCGGCTATGAGAAATCAGGAGTACAACTTGCCTGATTGAGTTTAGAAGACCTCGTATCGAAGTTATTACCCGCCGGATCGGGACTCCTACCTGCCGTACCGGGGATGGTACATTGACCCGCACACAAAATTCTCTTAAGTCCCAGTTTCTCATGATGATTTCCCCCATCTCCGCTGATCTCTCTCTTACTTGTGCTCAACTCTACCATCACCTAAGAACACGAAGTTAAGTCATCCCTCTCTATCTCTCCATGCCATGATCATGACTTAACACTGAGTACAGCGTACATCAAGTACAGCATCATCCCAAGATCAACAGTCTCCTGCTCCCAGCCAGTTTCCCGCTCCTAGCCAGTTTCCCATCTCTCGGCAGATGTTGTTGTACTCAACTCTCTACCTTCCCACAATTACAAGTTAACCAATGAATAGAGT
>Ga0307512_10007869_pt1 | contig 10481 bp, 1 predicted proteins | sample 14_EM_MG_FD_200267 | JGI IMG/M metagenome (GOLD analysis project Ga0307512, IMG submission 200267) | Populus trichocarpa ectomycorrhiza microbial communities from riparian zone in the Pacific Northwest, United States - 14_EM | ecosystem: Host-associated > Plants > Roots > Unclassified | place... | reverse complement strand
ATCGTGAACCCGGTGATCTCGATGACCACCTGGCCGTCCGGCGCGACCAGGTCGATATCGCCGACGATGATGCCGGTGGAGCGGGGGCGGCGGCGCATGTGGCTCGACACCGTCCTCGGCATGCGCTCGTGCACCACCAGGCGCTCGTACAGGAACGGCAGGTGCATCCCGTCGGTGTCGTCGCGGATCAACGCGGTGGTCACGTCGAGCATGGCCGGGTGTATCGCGTGCTCGGGCAGGTCGGCGAGGAACGGCTCCGGCAGCGAGAACTCCACCAGCTTCACCCCGTCGCCGACGCGCACGCCCTCGACCCCGTGCCAGCGCGGGCCCAGCGAGAAGAGCCGGTTCGGTCCGAGGTCGAGCGACGGCGTCGGCGCCACCCGCAGGTCGCGCCGCACCTCGTCGATCGGGACCGTGCGGCCGGGGCCCTCGTAGGCCGCGACGTGCCCGGTCACGTGGCACAGCCAGTCGTCCTGGTCGCCGCCCACCGGCCGGGACAGGACGCGGAACCGGTAACGCGCCGCCGTTTTCTGGAACCGGATCTCGACGGCCCTGGGCACGTCGCCCACCAGCGGCCGTTCGAAGACGACGTCCTCCAGCACGACCGGGGGCTCCGCGCCCAGGATGTCCCGCCGGAACGCGCGGATCACGAAGTCCAGGTGCGCGGTGCCAGGCAGCACGGCCTCGTGGCCGATCCGGTGGTCGTCCAGCGCCCAGTAGTCCTCGGCCGCCATCGTGAACGCGTGAACGTGGTCGGCGTCGTCCGCCGGAGCAGGCCTCGCCGGCGCTTTCTGTACGGGTCCCGCCGCCATGCCGGCTCCTGCCCAGGACGGCCAGTTCAGGCTCAGCCGGCGGGCGCCGCCCGGCGCGGCGGACCAGGCGTCCAGGAAGGCGTTCGCGGCGGCGTAGTCACCGCTGCCGATCAGCCCGGTCACCGCCGCGCGGCTGGAGAACGACACGAAGAAGTCCAGTGGCGGCAGCGCCGCGAGGACCTTCTCGAGCACCAGGGTGCCCGCGACCTTGGGCCTGAGCACGTCACGCGCCGCGTCGAGGCTCCGGAGCTGGATCATCCCGTCGCCGGGGACGCCGGCGAGGTGCAGCACGCCGTTCGGCTGTCCCACCTGGGCGGCGACGATGTCCATGGCACGCCGGACGGCACGCTCGTCCGCCACGTCGCAGGCGATGACCCTGACCTGCGCGCCCAGCGCGGTCATCTCGTCGATGGCGGCCCGGATCGCCGGCCACCGGGCGCCGTGCCTGGCCTCGTCCTCCGCCGCGACGCCGGTCCGGCCGAGGAGCACGAGCTTGGGCCGCTTGCCCGTCCTCGCCAGGCCCTTCGCCACGGCGAGGCCGAGACCGCCGAGCCCGCCGGTGATGACGTAGACGCCAGCACGGCGGACCGGTGCCGGGGCGGCGACCGGCTCGTACGGCCGTTCGACCCGCACCCAGCGCCTGGCGCCGCGCAGGGCGACCAGTTCGGCGCCGCCGGCGAGGCACACCTCGTCGATCAGGTCGTCCTCGCTGACGCCGGCGCCGACGTCGATCAACCGGCAGGACAGGGTGGGGCTCTCCAGGGCGAGGGTGCGCACCAGTCCGTGCGTCACGGCCTTGACCGGATCGACGGGCTCGGTGCCCCCGACGTCCACCGACCGCGTGGTCACGGCCAGCAGCCTCGGTGTCGGCACGGGCCTGCGGCTGATCTCCTGCACGAGCGCGACCAGTCCGAAGAACGCCTTGTCCAGCTGCTCGTCGGCGGTCTCGACGCCAGCGCGCGGCCACGGCTCGGCGCACCAGGCGTGCACGAGGAGCGTGGGCAGCCTGCCGGAGGACTGCAGCTCGTCGACCAGCCGCCGCATGTCCTCCGGTTCGCCCGGCCGGACGCCGAACTCGTCACCGTCGGCGCGGAACGCGTCCTCGGCACGTACCCGGAGGACCCGGTGACCCGCCTGCTGGAGCACGCCGAGCAGCGGCAGCGACGCGTCCTGGCTCGGCGGCAGCAGCGCCAGCGCGTGGGCGCCGGCGCCCGAGGGCGTGCCGACCGGGGGCCGCGCCTCCTCGACCCAGCTCAGCACCGACAGCGGAGCGGCGGCAGCTTGCTCGTCCACCGCCGGTTCGGCCGGTGCTGACGGGGCGGCGGCGGGCCGTTCCTCCGCGCGATAGGGGGCGGCCGGTCCGTCGAGCGGGTCCACCCAGTGCCTGCTCCGCTGGTACTGGTACCCGGGCAGAACGGTTCGCTGCCAGGGTTCGCCGTCGTCGATCGCGGCCCAGTCGACGGGCACGCCGGTGACCCACAGCGCCGCGACCGCGCTCAACAGGTTCCGCTCGTCGTCCTGCCCGCCCGGTCGCGGCGCGGCGAGGCTCGCGAACGCGCGCCCCTCGGTCGCGGTGTGCTTGCGGGCCAGCCTGGTGAGCGCGCGGCCGGGGCCGACCTCGAGCAGCAGGTCGTTGCCCGCGCCGGTGACCTGATCCAACGCGCGCGTGAACCACACCGGCTCGGCGAGCTGCCTGGCCCAGAAGTACGGGTCGACGGCCTCGGCGTCCGACAGCGGCACACCGGTCGCCGCCGAGTACACCGGCAGCGTCGGCGTCCGGAGGTCGACACCGGCGAACGCGTCCGCGAACCGCGCCACCGCGTCCCGCATGGCGGGGCTGTGGAAGGCGTGCGAGGCCCGCAGCGGCCGGCTCGAGACGCCTTCGGCCCGCAGCCGGTCGGCCAGTGCGCTCAGGTCCTCGCGCGTGCCGGCGACCACGGTCTGGGGTCCCGGGTTGACCACGGCCACGCAGACGGACTCGGGAAGCAGCTCCCGCACGCGCGACTCCGGCAGGGGCAGCGCGAGCATCCCGCCGGGCGGCATGGCGTGCATGGCCTCGGCCCGTGCGGCGACCAGCCTGGCCGCGTCCTCCTCGGTGAACACCCCGGCCATGGTGGCCGCCACGAGCTCACCGACGCTGTGCCCGAGCACCGCGCGTGGCGTGACGCCCCACGCGAGCCAGGTCTTCGCGAGCGCGTACTCGACGGCGAACAGCAGCGGCTGTGCGTGCCTGGTCTGTTCGGCCTCGTCCTCCGAGCCGGTGAGCCACACGTCGTAGAGCGGGATCCCCGCCCGTTCGAACGCCTCGAGGCAGAGGTCCATCGTCTCGGTGAAGACGCGCTGCCGCCCGTACAGCCCGGCGGCCATCCTCGGGTGCTGCGAGCCCTGCCCGGGGAACAGGAACACCACGTCCCTCGGCGCGGCCCGCTCGACGCCGGTGACCAGGTCTCCCCCGGCGAGCGTCGCCGCCGCCTCGGCGGCGCTGTCACAGACCACCGCCTGGCGGATCCCGTGCGCGGTGCGGCCCCGCTGGAGCGTGGCCACCGCACCCGCGAACGTGTCCTCGCCGCGCTCGGCGAAGTACCCGGCAAGCTCGCCACGGACCGCGGTGACCGCGTTGGCGTTCCGCGCCGACCAGACCACCACCCTGGGCCGGGTCTCCGGCGGGGCGGGCACTGGGCGCGGCCCCTCCTCCAGCACGACGTGCGCGTTGGTGCCCCCGACGCCGAGCGAGTTGACCGCGGCACGCCGCGGCCGGCCTGACTCGCTCGGCCACGGCCGCAGCGAGTCGTTGACGAAGAAGGGCGAACCGGCCAGCTCCAGCTTCGGGTTGGGTGTCGAGTAGTTGATGCTCGGCGGGATCTCCCGGTTCTCCAGCGCGAGCACCGCCTTCATCAGACCGGCGATCCCGCTGGCCCAGCTGAGGTGGCCCACGTTCGACTTCACCGAGCCGACGGCGATGCTGCCGGGCTCCGGCGGCTCGCCGCCCAGGGCCTGGTACGCCTGCCGCAGCGCGGCGAGCTCCACCGGATCCCCCAACGCGGTCCCGGTGCCGTGCGCCTCGATGCTGGCGATGTCCCTCGGCGCGCAGTCCGCGAGGGTCATCGCCTCCATGATCGCCGCGGCCTGGCCGGTCACGCTCGGGCCGGTGAAGCTGACCTTGTCGGAGCCGTCGTTGTTGATGGCGGTGCCCCGGATGACCGCGTGGATGTTGTCCCCGTCCGCGACCGCGTCGCTGAGCCGTTTGAGCAGCACCGCGGCCGCGCCGCTGCCGAAGATCGTGCCGCCGCCCGCCGCGTCGAACGGGCGGCAGTGGCCGTCCGGGGTGAACACCGCGCCGGGGGTCCACACATGCCCGTGCCCGTAGGGCAGCAGCACGGTGGAGCCGCCGGCCACGGCGACGTCGCACTCACCGATCCTGATCGACTGGCACGCCAGGTGCACCGCGGTCAACGAGCTGGAGCAGGCGGTCCCCATGGTGAAGCTCGGCCCGTGGAAGTTGAACTTGTACGAGACCATCGTCGAGAGGTAGTCGATGTTGTTGAGCGTCCACAGGTTCAGCGGGTCCCGCTGGTACTTCGCGCCCTTCTGCACGTACCAGTCGGGGTAGCGGTTGGCTCCGGTGGAGCCGAAGACCCCGACGGTGCCGCCGATGCCGAACGGGTCGTACCCGGCGTCCTCGATGGCGGTGTGCACGACCTCGAGGAACACCCGCAGCTGCGGGTCGCACACCTCCGCGTCGTTGGGGGTGAAGCCGAACAGCTCGGCGTCGAACATGTCGACGTCCGGCAACAGCGGAACCGCCTTCACGTAGGACGGGGAGGCCAGCTGCTCCGGCGTGACGCCGTTGGCGAGCAACTCGTCGTCCGACAGGAAGGACACCGACTCGCGGCCGTCCCGCAGGTTGTGCCAGAACTGCCGGACGTCGCCGGCTCCGGGGAACCGGCCGGCCACGCCGATGATCGCGATGGGTTCGAACAGCTCTGTCATGTCTCCCTCAATCAGTACCGTCGGTTGCCCGCCGGACCCGCTTCCTGACCTCGCGCGCGGCCGCGGCGAGCGCACGCAGCGACTGCGCGGACGAGGCGGACCGCGTCGCCGTCGCACGCGGGGCCGGGGCCGCACCCGACTCGAGGTGGCGGCTCAGCGCGCGGAGTGTCACGTGGACGAACAGCGTGGTGACCGGCAGGTCGACGCGGAGCTCCCTGGTCAGCACCTCGTGGAACCGGACCAGAGTCACCGAGCTCATGCCCGCGTCGAACAGGTTGTCGTCGAGCCCGATGGGATGGCCGAGCACCTGTTCGGCGAGTGCGGCCAGCCAGTCGACCCGCGAGGTCGCGCCAGGCGCCCTCGGGCTCACGGCAGGGGCCGGCTTGTGGTTCGTCGTGAGCCCGAGCCGGTCGACGACGTCGACGACCGCCGGCACCCCGTGCCTCGGCAGCGTCCGTGCGAGGTGTCCCCGGACGGTCTCTCCCGTCACCGCCGCCTCAGGAGCCGTGACGACCTGCAGTGTGAGGACCTGGCCGACCGGCGTGTCCCGTACGCCGGCCAGCGCCGCGCGGACGCCGGCGTGCGCCAGTGCGGCGTGCTCGACCTCACCGAGCTCCAGCCGGAAGCCGTCCACGGACACCTGCCGGTCGTCGCGGCCGGCGACGACGACGCGGCCGTCGAGGTCGAGGTGGCCGAGGTCTCCGGTCCGGAACACCCGCACGCCCGTTCGGCCTGCCGGGTCCGACTGGAATCCGTCGGCGTGCTCGTCCTGGCCGAGATAACCGGAGGCGAGCCACCGGCCGCGCACCACGATCTCGCCGCGCTGCCCTGGCGCCGCCGGCGAGCCGTCCGGCCGCAGCACGCGGACCTGGTGGCCGGCGACGCCCCGGCCGACCGGGAGAACCTGCTCGTCGGGCAGGTCGGCGGGTATCGCACCGGCGAAGGTCGCGCAGGCCGCGATCTGGGGTGTCTCAGTCGTGCCGTAGGCGTTGACCAGCACGGCCGTGGAGATCTCACGGAACCGGCGGGCGAGTCCCGCGCCGAGCGGCGCGCCGGCCGACACGACGAGGCGCAGGTCCGGCCAGGAGGAACGCCCCGGCCCGGCCGCGACGAGCATCTCCAGCAGGGGCGGGGTGACGTGTGCGACGGTGATCCGGCTCCCGGCGAGCCAGCCGGCGAGCGCGGACGGGTCCGCGAACGCGCGCTCGGGCGGCACGTGTAGTTCGGCGCCGGTGGTGAGGGCGGCCAGGATGTCCCGGAGCACCGGGTCGTGTCCAGGTCCGGACAGCATCGAGACCCGGTCCCCCGGTCCGATCCCGAACGCCGGGACGTACCAGGCGAGGAAGTTCCGCAGCGGGCCGTGGGGCACCTCGACCGCTCGTGGTCGTCCCGCGCTGCCGGAGGTGAGCAGCACGTGGCTGGCGCCCGTCCGCCGGTCGCCGCGCGCGGGCAGGAGTGACACCGCAGGTGCACCCGCGGTGTCGCAGGCGATCGCCGCCGCGGGTGCGGTGACCACCCGTGCGGCGCGGACCCGCTCGTCCGGTGTCGCGCCGTCCAGCAGCACGGGGCACGCCCCGGCCGCCCACGCGCCGAGCACGGCGACCGGGTGGGCGAGGCACCGGCGAGCGCCGATCTCGACCACGGCGCCCTCGGCCACTCCAGCGTGGCGCAGAGCCGACGCCGTGTCGCGGACCGCGCCGGCCAGTTCGGCGTAGCTCCACCGCCTGCCGTCACCGACCACGGCCGTCGAGGTCGGGTACCTGGCCGCCGTGGCGAGCACGTCGTCGACCACCCGCTGCCCGCCCGTCCCGGCCGGCTCCGGGTCGAGGAAGCCGTGTTCCTGTTCCGCCGCGGCACACAGGCTCTCGACCGTCTGGTCCAGGTCGGTCACGGCGCGGGCCGCGACGCGGGTCACCTGGTCGACCAGCTCCTCGGCGGCGCCGGCGGAGAAGAGGCCGACGTCCCGCACGAGCTGGAGCTCGTAGCCGCTGCCCCGGCGCCAGAGGTACCAGTTGAGGTCAAACAGCGCCGAGGTCATCGGCAACGCGCACAGCTCGGCGTCGAGGCCGGCGAACGCCGGCGCCGGCGCGGTGTCCGTGAGGTCGTTGACCCAGGTCTGGAAGAACGGGTTGCGGCCAGGGCGGGACCGCACCCCGAGGTGTTCGATGACGGCGTCGAAGGTCGCGGCGCGGTGCTCGGCGCTCTCGGCGTACCACGTCTGCGCCGCGGCCGCGAGCTCGTCGAGCTTCAGGCCCGGGGACACGGTGAGGCGCACCGGCAGCGTGTCGAGCAGGAAGCCCGCCAGTGCGGCCTTCTCCGGGGTGTCGCGGCGGGACACCGGGACCCCGAGCACGACGTCGTCGTGCCCGGACCACGCGGACAGCACCGCGCCGACACAGGCGAGGAAGAACGACATCGCCGTCAGGCCGCGCTCGCGCAGCACCAGGTCGAGAGCCTGACTGTCCTCAATGGACAGTCTGGTTGACACGGCGGCGCCTCGGAAGTCCGGCACGTCCGGCCGGCGCCGCCGGAACGGCAGCGGCAGCTCGACGGGCACACCGGCCAGCCGCGCCCGCCAGTACTCCAGGTCGCCGGCATGTCCCCGGTCCCGCGTGGCGTGCTCCCGCGTGGCATAGGCCGCGTAGGAGGGGGCGGGCCCTGGCGCGAGCGGGTCCGCCCCGGTGACCGCGGCCGAGTAGGCGGCGGCGCACTCGCGCAACACGAGGTCGACCGTCGCCTGGTCCGCGATCAGGTGGTTGAACACGATGGCGAGGCAGGCCTCGTCGTTTCGCTTGGTGCGCAACAGAGTGGCGCGCGCGAGTGGCGCCGCCGCGTCGGGGATCGCCTCGTCCACGACGGTGCACAGGAACTCGTGGACGACCTCGGCGCTGAGCGCGTGCTCGGTCTTCCGCAGCACCAGCGGCAACGCACCGGTTTCGGCGTAGCGCCACTCCGGTTCCCCGGTCTCGCCGGACACGACGTGCGCACGGAGGATGTCGTGCCGGCCCACCAGGTCCGCGAGCGCACCGCGGAGTGCCGGCACGTTCACCCTGCCGGTCAACCGCACCGCGGCCAGCACGTTGTAGGCGGCGGAGTCCGGGAACATCCGCCCGTGCAACCACAGGCGGCGTTGTTCCGGCGCGAGTGGCGAGCTCGACTCCCCCGTTCGTTGTTCGTGCTCCGCCACCGCCACCCGCGGCGCGTCCCGGACGAACTCACGCACCGCGTGAGGTGTCGCGTTGTCGCGCAACAACAAGGACAGCGGCACGGTGACCGACAGGCGGCGGGCGAGCAGCCCGACCAGCCGCGCCGCACGCAGCGAGTTGCCGCCGGCGGACACGAACCCGGTCCGCTCCCAGCCATCGCCGGTCGGTGGCCCGAGCACCTCGCACCAGCTCGCCGTGACCTCGTCGCCGTGCGCCACCACCGCCTTCGGCTTCGCCGACCACCACGCGAGCACGTCCCCGGCCAGGTCCGCCGGCCACTCACCGGTCCAGTAGAAGCCTTTCGGGGGCTCCGTGTCCGGCAGCCGGTCGCGGAGGAACGCCAGCAGCACGTGGTCCGACGGTGGCTCACCACCCGGCGCGGGCCGCAGTGCGACGACCATCTCGGTGTCAGCCGACCCCGGCGCGGGGAACGAGAACGCGGCGGCCTCCGCGATGCCGGGATGCGCGGCCAACGCACGCTCGATATTCGACTCCAAGATCACCTCGGAACTTCCCACGGCAGCACGACGCGATATCGACCGAGACCGCGACTTCCCGGCCGAGGCTAGGTTTCGGCCCGCTGCCGCGGCACGTCCCGGGATTCGGTGACAGCCGGCCGACCACGAACACGGAAGGATCAACCCCGCCCGTCCAACGGCTCGGCCGGAAACAGCGAGGAGATGTCCGTGCTCCGGCAAACACCGCGGGAAACCGGATCTCTCGCCGCCATGTTCGAGAGCCAGGCCGACCGTTCCCCCCACGCGCCGGCACTGCTCTCCGGCGCAGACGTGCTGAGCTTTCGGCAGCTGGACCGCATGGCGGCCAGCGCTGGTGGCCGCGCCGACCCGTCCGGCGGCTCGGGTCTCGATCTCGTCGTGCTGGCCCTCGGGCGCCTCAAGACCCGCGCGGAGCCGGCCTATGTCGTCCACACCGCGGGCGCCACCGGCGCGCCCGCCGCGGTGCGCGTCAGCCAGGACAACGCGGGCTGGGCCATCGACTCCGCGCGGCGGCACCTGGGGCTGACGGCCACCGACCGGTCACTGGTCCTCGCACCGCACACCGCCCCGGACTTCTACTTCCAGGTCTTCGCCACGATGCTCGCCGGCGGCAGCAGCCGCCTGCCGAGCCGCGCCGAGCTGGCCGACCCGGCGCGGCTCGCCGAGCTGGCCGCTGCCACCACCGTGTTGCAGGGCCCGCCGGCCATGCTGGACCACGTCCTGCGCGTGCTGGACACCGCCTGTCCCCTCATGCGGCACGTCGTCGTCAGCGGAGCGGCTCCGGCGAGCGCGCTGCGGCACCGGCTGCGTGCCGCGTTCCCCTCGGCGCGACTCACGGTGGCCTACGGCGCCGCCGAGACCACGCTGTTCTGCGCGATGGGCGAGCTCGCGCGGGCGGACCCGGACGGGCAGCCCATCGGCTCCCCTCTTCCCGGCGCGACGGTCGTGGTGATGGACGGCGACGGGCGACCGGTGCCCGACGGTGTCGACGGAGAGCTCTGGATCGGTGGCCCCGGCGTCGGCGCCGGCGCCCGGCCGGACGGGTTCGTCACGCACGACGGCCAGCGCTTCTTCCGCACCGGGGACCTCGGCCTGCGTCGCGACGACGGGACCGTGGCACTACGTCACCGCACCGGTCACGTGGCCACCGTGCGCGGGCTGGTGGCCGACCTCGGTCGAGTGGAACGAACACTGGCGGCCGCGCCGGGCGTCCTGCAGGGCGTTGTCGCGGCGGGGCGAGAGCTCACGGCCTACGTCCAGCTCGACGACGCCGCCGTGCGCCGGATCGTGGCACGACGGGTCGACGAGGCCAGGATCGCGCAGTGGCACCAGGTGTTCGACGCCGTCTTCAGCACGGGGGAACGGGTGGTCGACGACGACGGCATGGACATCACCGGATGGCACGCCAGCCACGACGGGACCCCGATCTCCTTCGCCGACATGCGTTCGTGGCTCGCCGCCACGATCGACGGGCTCCGGTCCCGGCTGCCACCCAACCCCCGTGTGCTCGAGATCGGCTGCGCCACCGGACTCGTGCTCTTCGAGCTCGCGAGCGAGTGCGCGCGTTACGTCGGGGTGGACTTCTCGGCGCCGGCGCTGGCCGAGCTGCGGCGCCGGGTCGGCCGGCGAGACCTGCCGCAGGTCGAGCTGTACGAGGCCGACGCCGCCGCGCTGCCACCCACACTCACCGGGTTCGACGCCGTGGTCCTCGCGTCGGTCGCCCAGTACCTGCCCGGCGAGGAGCACCTGCGCCGGGTGCTCGTCGACGCGCTCGACCGGGTGACGCCAGGCGGCTTCGTCCTCGTCGGTGACGTCCGCAGCCTGCCCCTGCTCGACACGCTCACCGTGCGGGTCGCCGGGGCACACGCCGGCGACGCGAACACGGTGCTCGCCACGGCGGCCGCCCGCGCCGCCACCGAGGACGAGCTCGTCGTCCACCCCGCCTTCTTCGCGCACCTCGCGGACCGGACCGGGGC
>Ga0307512_10007868_pt1 | contig 10481 bp, 12 predicted proteins | sample 14_EM_MG_FD_200267 | JGI IMG/M metagenome (GOLD analysis project Ga0307512, IMG submission 200267) | Populus trichocarpa ectomycorrhiza microbial communities from riparian zone in the Pacific Northwest, United States - 14_EM | ecosystem: Host-associated > Plants > Roots > Unclassified | place... | reverse complement strand
AAACCCCAAAGAAAAAGACGCTTTGTGAACCGGATGACCGTGCACCGTGCACACACCGGTCTCTCTCCAGGTGCTTGGCTGGGTCAGCCTGATCACCGTGGCCGGCGTAAGCTTCTATTTTGCAAAACAGAGCATCAATGAGCGGCGACGGCAGCAGGACATCTCCGGTGAGAGGCCGAGTGCCAGGTTCGATTGTGAGCGGTGATCATTCGTCTGCTCTCTCTTATTTTTTTGTTCTGCTAACGGCTGCCGGTCACCATGTGTACTGTGTACAGGGAAGGAAAGGGTTGCCCGAGACGAAGCGAAGAAAGGTCCACCACAGGAACCGGGTAAAGCGCACCCTAATAACCCAAACCCAACCCTCGTTGGTGACTCCCGGGTCTCCAGCTCCAGCCCATCGGATGGCGCGACCTAGTCGGTTGGGAAAGAAGTGGAACCCTGGCGTACCCTCGCGATTGGCGGAAGAGTGGGTATCGCCATCGCCCGGGCTTCATAGAATCCGTTTTTACCCCCATTTTCTTCCATTCCGTCGAAAATCGTCCATTTCTTTGTCTTAAAAATATTTAGAGCGAAGAGAGATGGATATGCAGGTCATCATACTGACGTCATGGGCTTTGTTTTACTTAGCGACGCCCCTGTGTGTGTTGTGCCGTAGGCCGTAGGGGTGTGCGTGTGCAACCACTACAGTACCCCTACTTGCCTGTCAATATTTGAACATTAGCACCACCACCTGACGCGCAAAACGACAACAAATTCGGCATCGCCTGACACCTGACACAATTCATCGTGCCGTCACCATGTCGACCAATCCTACCCACATTCGCAATAGCTCCATCCATCCTAGCAATAATTTCTCGGGTCTACCCTCCCGGCCTGGGAGAGTGAGCCCGCGTGCTGGTCCTCTCTGCGTCGGGTCATCGCCGAGCTCACGCGCGCCATGTCGTTTCAGGTCTTCCTAGGTGGCGCCGCCATCATCGGCGGGATCTTCGCAGGGACATGGTTCTACATGAGCACAAAGCAAGCCCGCAAAGCTAGCCGCGAACCCGGCGAACGGGGTTCTCTCCCGAGCTGTTGAGCACACCTTTACCTTTTTTCTTGTCCAAGGTTTAACTCACTGATTCACCGTACACGGATCGATCATCCTCCGCATCCGCTGCGCCCCTCACATCACATCACATGCACAGGGGAATACCGAATCCTCCAGGCCGTGGACCCTGTTCGCGCCCCGGGCTCAGGTACCACGCGCCCTGACGCGCGCCCCGCGAGCACCGTCGAATCCCGCGCTGTACCGCTGGACGCACCGAATCGTGATCCAGACCGCTCACAGCACCGCACGCTATCCGCGGGTGAAGAGCCACTTCGCGCAGAGAACGGTGCAATGATGCACCCCGTGCCACAACGCGATCGGGGCGACGGTCTGGCGTATACCAAGCGGGTGAGTTGGGTTGTGAGCCGTCTCAGAGGAGTGTGGGTTTTTGCCTAATCCTAATACGCCTTTCCAGGACTCTTGATCCGCGTATAGGTCCAGTCGTCCACGAGGAATGGAAGGCCAATTTGTACCACATGATGCGTCAGTCGCGTGAGTGGTTTTGAAATAGAAATGTGTAATATACACGAACAAGGAATGAGCAACGGGCAATTCGAATAGTGACGTACAGGCTGTATGGATGATAGGTACAGTAGCAGTACGGTATGACATGTATGAACGGGTCGTGAACTAATCGTGAAGAGAGGAATTGTGTGACAATGACCACCAAGAAATGATGTACTCGTTAACGTGCGTTTATGTGAGCAAGGGGACATGCGAGACGTTATTGGTAGAGTACAGTGACAGAGTATCGTAAGTGAAGATACGGAACGTGCATGATCGATCAGCAAACCATGTAATAACGGGGGATAATGACTCAATGGAGCTGTTCTCGGACCCTCTGTGTGTGAGTTACACGAAGTTGGTAGTCGGAGGGTTTCTACATAGGCGGGATATTCCACAAGGTTGATATATCAGCCCTTTGAAAATCTCAAGTTGGAATGACGTGAGTTAAAGGAATAGAAGGATGTACGACGGAGGGTAGGGGATGAAAACCGTATGTAGGTTCGCGAATCACGCGGATCTCAAGACGACGGATTCGTTTGAGCTTGGGGGCGGCGCCGTCGACGTCTAAATCGAGGTCGAGTCGAGACGAATAAGCTGACGAGGAGTACCAAGGAAGAACGTGGCGACCCACCGTGGAAACAAGGGACCTTTCGGCATAGGTCGCTCATCTAGATCCGTCGCGATATTCGCCGCTGCCTGGAAGGCCTGTACACAAACGAGAAAAGTCAATCGCCCAATCAGCATCCGCAGCGGTGAAATGACGCACCTCGATCCAATCCACGACGCTGGCGACGTCGGCGGCCTGAAGCAGAAACTGCTGTCCCTCCATGCGGACGCGGATCACATTCCGTCGCTTCAGGTAGTCACTCCCCAGCCCGCTCTCCGCGCTATGCAGGGCGTACGCGTGCACCAGGTCCTGCTCCTGAGGTTGTGGGATGGCAGGGTCGTCGACCCATAGGCTTCGACGCTTGATACGCGGCGAATGAAGCGCCCGTGGTGAGCCCGCTGCGGGGGAGGTGGACTCAGTGGGTGTCCTCGGGGTTGAACGGTTTGCAGACGTGGGGAGGGATACGGCGCGGCCAGAGCTCAAGTCTGGCGCGAGTTGTTGCGGTGAGGAGAACGAGCGACGCGCACCCGTCTCGGAGAGCGACGTCAAGGACCTATCGCTCGCATTGCGGTTCTTTCTGCGGAAGTTGGTTGGAAGCAGCCGCGAGCGAGTGGAAGACGAAGACTGGGCCTCGGGCTCGTCCGATACCGGCGACGCCATAATGATGGAGGGCGACGCGGGCGATGTGGGAGACTGTGCTGGGGTGCCGTCCGCGATAGCAAATTTGATCTGTCTTGCTTCTCGCTCCTGCGCCCTCTCCTTCGCCAAGGCGGAGGAAGTAGGAGTTTGGGTGGGTGGGGCAGCAATGTCGCCCACCCCAACCGTCTTTTCCCATAAGTTCCCAATGAGACCCTTTCTGGCAGCGGTTGGTGGGCATTTGTACACGCGGAACGCGGTCCCTTCTAGAACGCAAAGCGTTCGCCGCCACTTACGGTCACGCGCTTGTACACCTGGAGCAGAGAATTCCATCTTGCGAGGCATGATCGCACGCAAATAGATATCGTTCGTGTAGTGCGGGAGGCGCTCCGAACCTTCCTCGTCACGTGGCTGGATTGTTGGGCCATGCTCACCGAAGCGGAAGTGCGGGTATGGTGGTGGTGCAGATGAGGGTCCAAAAGTTGGCATTGAGAGCCGCCGGCGGAGGGATGGGCCCAGTTTGGTATCCAGTTCCCCCGTCTCCGAAGCCAGACTATCACCTTTGAAGACAGGGCTACGTATAGGGCTTTTGGGAGTCTCAGCGGCTACCTCCGGTGTGTGGTGCGGTCTTTTGAGGATCTCGGACATGTCACATAAGCTGCGCGAGGCTTGATGGTACATGTTGGGGCGCAAATTTATGATGGGCGTAGTTGGCGTGGGTAAAGCTCGCGACGCTGAGATTCCCCGTGATGCGGCCAACACTTTTGGAGAATGCCTTGTGGTAGGGATTACCGGAGTAGTCCTCGCAGACGTCCACGAGGCCGGGAACTGTCGGGAACTGTGCAATTGTGAATAGCTTGCCGGCTCGGCAAGTTTCGAGGTGAAGTAATCGGACATCCGGGAATCCTTTGGCGTCTTGTCGTCTCGTCGAATTGTGCCACTAGTGTTAGCGACTACAAAGGACAAATTCAATGGAGAAGTGTCGATTACTGGGAGGTTGCGTGGGTGGGATGTTTCGGATGAGGGTGGACCAGAGGCGCTCTCGCCATCTTCGCTCGCCATGTCGGGGTGCTCAGCCTCCGCTGGATCTTCCTCCGCGTCTTCATCCCCGTCCTCTTCTTCATCAAGATCGTCCAACGCCGCATTATCGTGTTCCGCAGGTTCCAGGTCTTCTGAACCTTCCATAGGCAAGGCAGGCACGCTTCGCAAGGAACGTGAACGCAGACGGCGAGAATCCCCCGTGGGGGACGATATTGGGGATATAGGAGGAAGTGATAGTATGGGGTGTTGCGGCTGTCGTGTGATAATGGCAGGAGACAGGCGCGCGGACACACCCTCAATAGAGAACTTGGCAGGGAGAAAGTTTGCCGCAGAGAGCTGAGGGGCCGCCGGAAGGAGAGAGGGGAGGCCCGGCGTCAAACAGATCGGGTGACGCAAGACCCGTTCGACGGGAGGAAGTGGAGCGTCCAGTCGCTCCGACAATACATGTAAGGAACTCACATCGCGGGTTTTCCCACATGAAGCAAGGTGTTGGGATCTCTGGCAACAAGAGAAGAGATTAGAAGTAGGTAAGATTGGCGAGAGGGATGATGTGGTGGGTGGTTGAATCTTCAGCGGAGGTTGGAGAGTTGAGTCAGCCGCAGCGGCATGGGCGGCAATTGCTCCCGCACAGGAAGAGCTGGAGTAAGCGTCCAGTCTGGTGCTTGATGGAGTGGATGTATGCGAGTCAAAAGTGCTAATAATACCCGACGATACAGGTTTGGCCATGGTTCGTTGTGAGGGTAAGGAAAAGGGAATCGAAGCTGTTCTCCGGTTCGGCACAGTCAGGACGACATCAGATGGTGCCGGCGGTTGTATGAACCCATTCGGAAACGGTCGGGCGTTACGCTCGGCGTCCATGCTCGCCTTTCCTTGGCTTGTTGGAGAACTTCCGGACAGTGTGGACGCGGGAGAATCGGGACGTGGGCCGTGGTGGCTCCCGAGAGCGCGTGCTCCGGGATGGGTATTGAGGGGCATGGCAGCCAGTTGTTGCATGGATTGGGTATGCCGAAGTTTTGCTCCAATCCGACGATAGGCTTTGCCAAGTCCTCTGGGAATGAAGCTAGGTTTAGTCTATGACCGAGACCGAGGTAAGCGGACGGAAGTATAACGGGGATGACTCAGTTGAGAGGAGAGCGTACAGTGGCAGGAAATGGAAAGGAATCTGTGTTTAAGGCGTCCGAGGTCGAGAAAGTCCTTGACTGCGGCTCCATGGATAGCAATGGAATGGATGATGAATGCGGTGCTCGTGCAGCAGTACGGGGTAAGAGAGGGTACGTCGTCGATAGCCGAGCACTGAACCTTTGGGGCCCGCGGACGTCTAACGTGAGAAGCGCGTTGTACACCGGCTTCTGGTTCTGGTCGCGTTGGGGGAAGTAAAGCGACCGGGGCGTGTGGAATCAAAGTGATGTCAAGAGCAAACAGTCAGGGAAGAGGGGATGGGGATAGATGTACTCATGATCAGCCAGGTGGGGTCCAATGACTATACCGGCCATGGCAGTGGCACCGTCACCGTCAGCATGCATCATGGTGGAGTTGTCGATCCGTCCGTAGAAAAAGAAATTGTCACGTCCTCGTATAATAATATTTCACTAGGGAACGCTGTAATAACCACTTTACTGACTACAGTACTGTATGCGGAGACAGTTCGGCTCGCTCTGACGGACCTGTTGTTAGCTGCCTTCACCTTGGGTTGGCCAGGCAACACGACCTCGTGCCCAGTGACGAATCCGTGTGCACCCGACCCCGATCTCAGTCTGACCTCGAAACTTGACATGCTTTTCCGTAGCGTGAACAGATGACCTAGATAATCACCTAGTCGAGGCGACCTTAAACCCTTTCTCGACCCAGCATCAAGACGCTCCACACGTGGGGCGCGTGCGCGCAGAGCATGGTGACCGGTCGTGTTTGTCGCATCACCCATACGCCTATCCCCGAAACAGGCTCGCCGTCCCTCCTGACTGAAGGCAATTATAGCTTTCAATCTCAAACAGGTCTGGTGACTGGCAAAACAGCCAATTTAGGACGCCACCGCCCGACATTCCAAGGTTTCTACCGTCCCATCGGTCCATCACATACGTCACACAAGGTCAAATTGACCAGATAGCAAAGAACATATGTGTAGTCCCCGCAGGTTGCAAAGTTCCTTCAAACCCGTGGCTGCGGGACCTGTATTATCCCCAACGGCGTGTCTCGGTTGACTGGGAAGATTCTACTTCCCATGCTGCGACAGTGGAAACGTGACATGTCGCCTGCGAGTCTCACATTACACAGGATCCAGGCACCCTGACATCGCTGTCAACCTTCACGTTGCGCTCATCCTCAAATGCAAGCCCTAACGCTGAAATATCGTTTGTGGTTTCTAGTCCCTCATACATACTATCTCGTCAAAGCTCAAAACAACGAAACGCCTGAATCATCCACCAGATATCACCGTTTCATACATGCCAGCTGGTGGAATTTCTGCGCAGCGCGAGTCGTGAACCTTACGCTTATCCCCATCGCAATGGCAAACCGGTGGCTCCCCCCTTTGGGATACAAGAGCCTTATCTCGGACTCACGGGCTCTTCGGCAAAATGCTGTGCCCGCGCCTTAAATCCAGCTGTCACGCGCAGGTACAGTAGTTCCGTGTCGTCTGCAACGATGTGGAGACCGCAGTAAACCAAGGGTCCACGCAAACCATCGGCGTGTCAGCCTCGACTTGGAGTTTCTAGCATGATTGACATGATACTTTGTTCGATCCCATACCAAACCCGGTGGCGATATCGATGGGATCTCCCGGAACTGCTGTTGAGTATCGTTGATACATTGATACCAACAGCAGGCGCCTATCACCACACGCAACCTGAAAGCCAAGGTCCAAGTTGTGGGCTGTGGGCATGTATGCCGGGACAGAATTCTTACACCATAGTTTCCCACTATCGACACCGAAGGGCTACGGGCCGACAGAATCGCAACTCCCAGACCGACGGACCTCGCTGACCAGCGCCCAGGATCACTTTTTGAAGTCCCCGTCTTAATATTTCCTGGAACGTATATAACACCCATCGGGTATGGCTAGCTGCACCTTGATCAGTCTACGATGCCCTCCCTCCCCTCGGTGTACTTTGCCGCTGCCGTCGCTGGTGCGACGTTTTTTGGTGAATACTTACCGTCCTTGCTACAATCCACCGTGTTCACAGACCGCTCGTGTATTAGGCGTGTATGCCATCCTGACGTTCGCGGCCCTCTACTTGCTGTAAGTCAGTCCTGATTATCCTCACGTCTACAGCTCACGCGTCTTCACCATAGTTCTCACAGAGAGCGGTCGGTCACAGCCGTCGTGATGATTGTGCTGACAGTTGTCATGTTTGGGATCTCGACCATCTTCTTTGCCTTGGATATCCGTCTCATCTCTGATGGAATCCTTCATCCACTTAAATACCCTCGGACCATTGATATATCCGGACCCGAGAGGACTACGCAGATAATTTGCCAGGGAGTTAACGTACGCCACATTCGCTGTCTCTACTACCTAAACTAAAACGCCATTTCCTCAGACTGTCCTAGGTGACTCGATTGTCATTTGGAGAGCCTGGGTTGTCTGGGAGCGCCGCCTCCCCGTGGTGATTGTCCCACTTGTCCTCCTCGTAGGCGTTGCCTGTATGAATCCCAGCTGTTCGTGTCTACAAGTGTCCCGCTGACCCTTGCATAGTTTCGTCCTTCGGTATGGCCTTTTCACAGGCCCGGGCATTCCATGACCCGTACTACCGAACTGCATTCCAAAAGTTCATAATTGCTCTGCCCTGTCTCACACTCGCGACAAACGTTGCGGCCACCTCCCTTGTGTTATCGCGCGTTCTGTATGTCGCATATTTCGTGCTTACCTAATGCGCCCCTGCTGATTGATATGTCTTAGTGCGTTGCAGTTCTCAATGAGAAGGATGGAGCGTCTCGACCGTATCAATTCCATCATCAGCCATGGTGCAGTGCGGTACCGTCGTCTGATAAAGATTATGATCGAGTCGGGGGGAATGTACTGCCTGACATGGCTGATCCTGCTCTGCCTCGTCCTCAGCGGTTCCACGGCCATCCATGTCTTTCTTAGCATCATCGGCCAGCTAACGGTGCGCTACGTCTCGAACTCTCCTGACCGCCCACTGGGTTCGCTGATCCTGGACTTTTGTTTTTCTTTGCTTAATTGATCACAGGGGATATACCCGACCCTCATCATCGTGCTGGTATCGCTAAATATGACCCAGGACCGTCACGGTGTTCAGGGACCTGTGGTCGACACGGGAATAAAGTTCGATTCGAACGTTGCCCCAGAAACCACGTGCATGCGCACGGTCAGCTACACGCTTGGTCGCGCTGGCTCGAGTGGCGTGACCATTGGCGACGTTGAAACGGGCGGTGCTCTTGAGACCGGGGCCGGACTCGGATGTGGGGTCGATGCCACAAAAGCGTCAAGTTGTGAGTCAAGACCGGATCCGAAGGAGTATGTCGTGGATCAGGATACCTAGTTTTATTGTTGTAGCATTTAGGGTCTTTTTTGCTTGTGTGATGTATGTGTTGGGTGACTTGTATCTCTTAGGTTTATGAGGTGCTGCCAGAACGATGTCTCGTTCCAGGAAAGGTACCACATGCCGGAGGACCTTGCCTCGTGAACAAAATGCAGAGTCAATTGGAACGTTTCAGGGTGCTTGCACCCCATGCGCACATTATCAAATCCGGACGTATGTACTGTGCTGTAGCTGAACCTAAATAGCGTTACGACGTCACGGACACGAGCCGAGACCAGGTATTGACAATGCAGGGTCATTTGTATTGGATCTGCAATATGTCATGCAACCAAATAGCCCATCAAACTCTCTCCACATGCATGGCGCACAACGGACCTTGCTTTATGGTCGAACACCAAACGTCACGCCAAAACGCATAAATTCTCGAGACGCCGATACCCAATATGTATATACAAACGTCGTTGAAGATAGCGATTGTGGATGAGATAGCAAAGTCTACAACGGGACAGCGAAATTGATATGGACCGCCTCACTTCCTAGATCCGTGCGAGATCTTTCATGCACTACCCAAACGCGGTCGCTGGATCAGTACGACTACAGATGACGCGGCAACAACGCCCGCTATGAACCACGGGCCCCACCTCTTCGGTCCAGCATGCCCACCTGCGGCTGTGCGGGCAGGTACTGATGGGAATGAGAGGGACATGAACGCTTTCTTCTTCTTGTCCTGGTCAGCGAAGGCGGTGAGTAAGTCAGCCTGTCCATCACCCAGTGCGTGTTAGCTTACATTGAACGGTGGGTAGCGCGACCACAAGAGACGATCAGTGCTTGAGAAGGAAAAGTCAGGTGGTGTCCCTCTGGACAATGAGAGAATACGAACAATCCGGGATTATCGATCGTAGAGCGAAGATGCGTGAACATATCAAACGAGTATTTCCCGGTATGATAGCCGGCTAGGGAAGGGCGCATTAGTGAGCGGCCTCGAGGATATCAGGACAACCATACATCCACTAGGGCCAATGCCTCCAAACGGCAAACCGGTGACTGAATGAGTGAAACGTAAATTAATTTGATTTTCTTAGAGAGACCATGAGTGATCTCGACGAACCAACAACATGGACGAGTGTGTCATTCATGACCACCGATCCACTTTGGGTGTTATCAGTAACTTCAAGGGATAGTCATCAACATTTACTACGTCGAGGGAAACTCGGCAGTCCCGGCACACCTTTCTTCTTAAACGCAGAGTCTGAGGAGAACACATATAATGTGAGGGGATGATCACTAGTGTTCCATTTAACTTAATGGATCTAATGAGCCTAAGGGGCGGACATACCGAGCTTTGATAAACTCAATCGCTTCATCTACGTCCTCCACCGCGATGATTGGCAGGACCGGCCCGAATATTTCTCTTTTGACGGTGCTGTCAGTCAACCTTCGTCTTAAAAAATAGGTATGAAACACTCACTCTCCCATCAGCGAGTCATTGCCCTTGACGCAAGTAACAATTGTGGGCTCGATGAACTTCGTCTCTGGATGTGTCGAGCCTCCGTACACAATCGTCCCTTCTGTGCGATCGAGCAATCCTTTGATCCGAGAGAAATGTGACGGAGAAATAATACGTGAATACGAATCAGACAATTGTGCACCCTCTGGATAGAAGTCTTGCAATCTACGGACATGGAAGTACGATTAACTCATCGGAGACTGGAGGAATGCCTACACTTCTTTGCATTCTTGAATAAACGGATCCATGATGCTCTTCGGGACTAGGGCATAATCTGGTGCGACGCAGGTCTAGGTGATGTGTAAGAACTCATAAGTAGCAGTAAGACAAGAGGGCGTACTTGTCCCGCATTTGCAACTTTTCCCCACATCAATCTCCGGGCGGACAACTTTATGTCACACTTGGGGTCTATGACTACCGGACTCTTGCCGCCAAGCTGTAGGGAGTGGGGGTTATTGATAGATTGGTCCTAAAGAGTGGGTCCCTCTAATTACCTCGGTTGAGACTGGGCTTAATGTTTTAGCAGCAGCAGTGAGCACGATAGTTGCGACGCGGGAGCCTCCTGTGTATAAAACTGTTGAAAAAATCAGCGTCGAT
>Ga0307512_10007867_pt1 | contig 10481 bp, 14 predicted proteins | sample 14_EM_MG_FD_200267 | JGI IMG/M metagenome (GOLD analysis project Ga0307512, IMG submission 200267) | Populus trichocarpa ectomycorrhiza microbial communities from riparian zone in the Pacific Northwest, United States - 14_EM | ecosystem: Host-associated > Plants > Roots > Unclassified | place... | reverse complement strand
TTCGTCTCCTGTATTTAAGCTCCCTTGGGACTTCCTTGGTCCCGGATCAATACAACTTCTTCCCTCCCATCTTCTGAACTCAGGTCTGCCTTACGTTCTCACATGCAGGTCCTCTGACCTCGCTTCATCAGGTAACTCCGAGTTGACTCAACCCTCCGGCAACACTACCGTCATGTCGATGACAATGCCCAGCCTAGTGAGGAGGTTACGTCAGTATGGGGTGAACCTAAATCTAAAACGATAAATACCAGACTCGGACGTTGGAAGTTCATCAAAATGGGTGGATCGCATGACTTGCAAAAGAATCTTGGGCCAACATTCTCCACCGTATACTTGGTCTCTCGACGTTCTGCCTTGAGTCCCAGTAGAGAGATTGCCCGTGAAAGCACATTGATGGCCTGGGACGAAGGAGGTTAACTTTGGGTGACCTTCGACTCACGGATCGAGATGTACCTTCTTATCAGGGACGAACTGGTCAGCTTTCCATTTCTGTTTCCCTGCCCAATGACACCCCCTGGTGCTGCTCTCCCTACATCGTGGTGGAACACAGGCATCGATTGGCTCTGGGAATGGCGGCTGTCTTGTATGTGCAGTCCTTTTACACTGCACTTTCAATGTCCACAGAAATCCGATTGACTTATGGTTCATTTTTTGGCTGCCATGGCTGCCAGAGCCTCGACTCACTGGCAGAGTGGCGGGGTCTCCAGTCGGACGTGATCGCGTGATCCCTGATTGGGTCGTGTGCACAGTTGCACCACCACGGGTGTATCATCAGTCGGGGCCAAGTCAATCTATGGCTCCCTCAGTTGAGGGGAGAAACTGCAAATTATCGGTTCGTGACCTGTGCTGTGATATGCAATAAAACAGATGCTTCTCTTCAGTAGACGCCCGAGCCCACGGTTTAGAGGTCGTGGATACAGATAACATTAGTATTCGTAGCACGGCAGTACATAGCAAATACCCAGAACAATATCACAACACACAACATGGTGGTTTTAGATAAGGCATGAATACGTAGAGCGTCAAACTCCTGCAACGTCAAAGGGCCGTTCGGACATTGCGAATGAGCGTATGCTGCGGAGCTCCTCTTGGGGGCGGCGGGTGGAAAGTGGACCAACAATGTCCCGGCCGAGTTTCTTTACGCGCTTGAAAAGGCTATCACGTGTACGCCGCAACGCAACCAGGTTATTATGCCACACGTCAACGTCGTCTGTGGATTCCCAAGCAGTCCGAATGCACCACATGACCAGCGCAGCGACGAGCGTCGACATCACAGCGACGAAGCTGCGTGTCAATGTGTTCGAAATAGTGAAGCATAACAGCAACAACGCAATGAAAAATATCACCATTCTATCCAAGGAGAGGAGTTCACGAACATGAGTCAAGGGTAACGCCTGGATGGAAAGAGATGACATACGACCACATCAGTAAAGCCCACGGAAGACTGAGAATAATGGCCATCGGTTCAAGACCGAACGTCCTGTGACAATTCTGGTACAGGTACGTCGACTACCCAAAAGTGTTACTTTGGCACGCAAGTCAGGTGGGACTGTCCACTCACCGCACCCGCAGGGTCTTCTCTCTGCTTGGTACGATTATGACGAACTAGGAGTAGGCCAATCACAATACTTCCGATGCTAGCTTCCACCGAAAGAGAACTAGCAATCTGTGTAGCAGACACGAAGATGTTCACTTGATTCGCGCTCGTCAGACTACTCCCGTTGAGATTGGATAGGACTACGCCGGGAATGGCGAGAAAGCCCACATTGGCCGTAAGCATCACGGTGGACTTGGATGGTGCAAGTCATGTGAGAATGAAATACAGCCACGTTGCTGTTGAGACGTGATAACGTACCCATAGAATCACATCTTCCCATTCTTCTAAAAGTTTGGACATGAAGGTCTTCCAAACTGTCTCAATAATTACTTCATCCGTCCACAGTCTCTCCATTTCTCGAAGATGAACTTCGGGTGCGAGGAAAAGTAATGGCGACAACAAGGTGATAAGTATGGATCTTTCACGTTTTGGTTTGTCATAGACAGTTTGGTCCCTGACAAGGCGTGCATGCTTCTGTCCGTGGAAGTATAGGAACCTCCAATGTGCTGAACATGTTCATGGGTTGACAAATGTGGACAGTCTGGGACGAATCAAAAGGGCTCACCAAAGAACGATAGAAGACGCGCTGAATAGCCCAATAAGCAGTGGTTGAGGAGCGTATGTACTGTATACTCACTAGTCCCGGCAGTGTGGTATGCTTCACCGCCCTTTGCCTCTGTACTATGTGTCAGCGATCTCATTCTTCTTTGCAGTACACTGGCGTACTTTTGGCCTTTTGGACGAGTTTGATCATTTTTTGCATCGTTTCATCATCGTACGGTAAAGTGGAAGATTTTGATGTCAGAACATCTGGAGCATCGAGAATGGGCTTCCACGAAAGACTGGCCTGGAATCAATTGGCTCACCGACGCAACCATGTGCTAAGATGCCCATAAGCTCATCATAGACGGCGAGTGGAAGTCGGCGATCCTCAAAAACGACTGGATAAAGTGACCAGTGAGTCCTTGTCGAAAATATCAGCGGTTAGAACACCAATCCGTCAGGATATAGCCGACTTACCAATAAAGGGACTCCAATCGATGTTCTATTTACAGCATTAGTTGAGACTGAGGCAAACTCGAGTGTGGCAGGAGTAACGCACGGACATGTGCCGGCGACTTGACCCCGAACAGTTCAGATATCATGTAGCTTGCATCATACGTTTCGAGCCAGAAAAGACATCGTGTATCGTGGCAGGCATAGTAATAAGACCAAGATATGCGCTGGTCCTCAGTCACCATGAGATCTAGCACCAGGTCATAGTTCTTCGAGGGGATAATGAGCCGATCGGTGCGTATAAGCTCTTGCAAGTAGATATAGAAGTCCTCTATTTCTTCTTTTAGCGTTTGGTCGTGCATGTCAGTATCAGTAAACAACCTCTTTAGCCATGTATAAGTCTCGGCTGGGGATTTCCAAGGTTATTGACACACGCACCCTCTCTTGATCATAATAGTAGAGGGCACCATCGGGATGAGTTGCTGGTATCCATGGGGTGCAGTCTTGCTTGAGCGAGTCTTGGTCAGAACCACTTATCTCGATATAACTGGAGAGGGCTCAATGAAGACCGTTCGATATCAGCCACATTACAACGTACTGTGGAAATACAGTTGTTAAAGGTTTCACATCGTACGGCGTTTCATCGTCGCGGGATCTGTCAAGAGATGTAAAAAGGTGGTCATAATATCAGAATGTAGCCGACTTGCATTGTAACATTCTTTGTGTATCGTGGGACTTGGTCCGAATTGATGAGCTGCACAAAGCGACCTTCAGGCAAAAGGTGGTCTGAGCATGAAGTAGGGGAGTGAATAAGCCCTTCGTCATGTAGATCCACCGGGGATGAATGGGCAGTTGCAGAGTCAATGCCAAATGGCTCCTCCGTCAATGGCTGTGGATTCATCACGGAAGAGATGGGCAGTGATTCTGTTGATGGGTTCTGGACGTTGAAAACTAAACTGGTCGACGACCGTTTCTTGTTATGTCTATCCAATGGTGGGCTCAGAGGCTCGTGCGAATAGGATGATGGCGAGGGTTGGTTTACAGAACCGACTCCGTCGTCTCCATGAACAGAGTGGGGCGCATTCGACGTCGACGTGATGATTTCGAGGCGAGGGAGCTGGTGGGGCGTATGGGGTCGGTTCGTCGTCGGGGTGGTCGGCCTGGATCGGTCTCTTGACTTTGATGGGTCCGGGCCACGTCCAAATTGCCGGTGAGTCGCCCTGGAAAGTCGTGATGGCTGGCCGGCCGGGATGGCACGTATCGATTCGCGCGAAGTGGTAATGACTGACAACCTGTCGCTGGCGCGGCTTTGAATGCTGACAGCACTCAGGTTCCCGGAGCTACGATGGGTGAGGATTCCTGCATCAAAGGGAGGTGGTGGATTGATTGCATGAAAGTGATCAACGGAAAGGCTCTCTTGGGTTGTGAGGGGGATGCCAGTTGTCGGTGCTGCCGTCGCTGTTTGCCTCTCTGCACGCTCTTGGGAACTCGGGTAGTTCGCCGATTCTGGAACGTTGCTGGCTGCGATTACATATTCCCTCGAAGGTGAACTGTGCGACACTGGATATCCGCTTGCCCTGGTGCCGAAAAGTGGAGATTCAGATGACTTCGGGCGTTGCGACGTACCCGGTTTCCCGTGCCCATCGTGACAACGCCACACTAAGCCCAACTTGCGACTGAGGACGGCTAAGAGCGAGGTGCAACGGCCCGGGAATTTCTGGATATACTCCCGCACAAGGCGTAGTATGCGCCAACACTGGAGAAGGACTTTGAGTATGGAGGACATACAAAGAGAGGAAAACCCAAAGCGGCCAAGATACGACCGGTCCCATCGCTTTTACCTGAATTGCATGGGCGCCTCGTGTTTTTTCTTGCTAGCCAATCGTCTGCACCGTCAGGCACAGCAATCAACACGCCGTTAACCGACATCGTGACACCTGGCATTGCTAGCTCTGATCCCTCTACATCGGAGGGCATACTTTTGCCCGTCAAGTACTCGCGAACACCAGTGAGATACTTGGCCTACAAATAGAAGGCCCGTGCGCATCCACCTGACCGTTTCCTAGGGTTTTCCGCGGTTCCGCCCAGTATGGTTCTTGTAGGCCTCGTGCATGTCGAAGCCCGAGCCCGTTCCGGAAATTCCGAATATAGCTGTATACTACTGTACTGACACAGCCCCTAGTACCCTACGAACTCGTACTAGGAATCTGCTTCTCTATCGGACATCGTTTGATTTCAACGCGACCCACTGTTACTGTAAACCTTTCGAGCTACTCGTACTTTTCCATCCAATCATCGGCCCTCTTCGATAAATGAATTCTCCTGACGTAAAGGTAACGTTAATTAGGTCCTAGAGTGGGCCAAATAGTTCTTGGCAGCCAGACAAGGAAAGTCATAATAATCCGACTTACTGTAATATTGGTTAGGGATTGGCTTCTGCTTGTTTTCTCTTCCCACCAACAATGCGTGTTGTTGGCCTGCTCCATTTATCTCGTGTTGGATGATCGATGTGATCGACACACTAGTACCAGTGATAGTTTCTACGCAAGAATATTCCAGGTCATCTAACTGGGTAAAAGCAGACTGACAAGGAACTGTAGTACACAAGGGCGGTGCCTGGTCTGAGCCGTCTGACTGAAACAGCCTCTGCGACGTGACCCTTTCGTCTTTCTCTGAAACTTTATTAGCTTCCATCTTGTGATGGCCGTACTCGTACTGCTATGGTGCGGTTAATTCGGTGCGCACTCGTTTCAAGATCGTGCAGGTTTCCACAGAAGGAGAGATAGGAACAATTTTTACCCAATTCTCCCCGATCATCACAGTGTCTTCCCTTACAGGTGCCATCATGAAAGCGTACCTGAGGTGGGGTGGGGAAAAGAAATGAGCTGACAGCGGGCAGTCAGCAAACAATCCAGCCTAATGGGGCTCATCCTCCTAAAGTCTTCTATCATCTTTGCGCAGCTGCGCTTCCCTTCTACACGTCCTCGGGTGACACACCGTCCCACATATAAAATTCGGAGACTGCCAGTGGGACCGCTATGGCCGTTCAGGTATTGCCGCGGAATTTTGGCTCGACCTCACTACATGTAGCATTCCGAAATGGATATCTTGGTTGTGTATACTGATGCCGATGCAGAGGTCCAGATAGGGCGCCTATAAATGGGGTAACTTGCCGTGGTGCCAAGCGATGTCAAAACGTACGTACTGTACTGTTTTCCCCAGGGTCACATGGTACACGTGTGGGACAGCATTTGCACCTGATTGGCACGTGGCACGGACAGCCAAATACAATAAGATGTTGTTCTACAAAGTACAGTAGTCATTGTCAGGACATACTAGTACAGTATCACGACACCTGCCAGTGTATAGACGTGATAATGACCAACGCTACAGTAGCTGCTTGTCGCTTCATAAACACGCATCTGCTTTCCTTTGAAGAGCAATGAGGTAGCGATGAGCGCGCCTACGGTTTTGTCTACAGTCGAATGAAAGTGGGTTCTTGGTTTCAGAATGACACGTCAGTTATTGATCTCGTTTGCAACCAGTGGTGTTGTACCACGGCTTGAAGTTTGCGCGTTGTTTAGAGTGAATAGTGTCAGTGTAATCTACCTGCCAGTCCATGTGTCCAATCTAGTCCAATCACGGCCCATTAGTGCGAGCTGAGCATGCTATCAGGAATTTACCTACAGGTGATGTGAGGTTTCTGCAGCCGAGAATGAAACAACGACGAAGCAACGTGTTAGTACTACCCTTCGCTATTCGACAAAAGCCCTACGACCAGGGCAATAACATACAGCTCATCAGTTTCATGGGTCATCACGGTTGAGGAAAAGGCGGATGGGCATAAACAAAGGTGGAATTGGCAGGCCAGGTGGTGAGACCCGATTCACCCAATGATTGTAACAAACTCAAGATTGTCAGAGTAGAATTATGACTTTGCGAAGCATTAGAGATGGCAACATTTCGCTGCATGCATACAGCTCCAACCGAGTCGCACGCCCTTCTCATCCATGTTCTAGAGTACATCTGGAATATGGACGAAAAGGGCCTGCTGGTCTACACCCCACATTCCTTGGAATGTTACTGCTATGATTCGCGATAAACATTTATTGACAGTGGACAAAATTGGGGGAAGGAATTACTCTGAGTGGATAATATGGCGCAAGGTAACCGGCAGGCGTTGCGCCGACTGTAGTTGACACATACCACAGCCATCTATCCGCATGCAGGATTATCAAACAGACAATCCCCCCAACACGCGTAAATCTCGTGCGGTGAATGGCGTTATCTTGCGCCACTTGACAGATTCGCGCCTAATATTGCGTGGTCCCGTAGAGGGGGCTGCGGGCTCATAACTGAGCATTAAGTATCTACCTTTGGATTTGTCTAGGGAGTTGGGGCCACGTACAGCAAAGCGGTTACTCCCCTATACTATTTGCAGGTGCTGAATAGGAAGGAATGCACGCCGGCGCGGGCAACAATGTTGAGTCTTTTACTGGGCAAAACAGTTGAAAAACACGGGTAGAAGAGCTAACTTGGGACATAGTAATTGCTTGTCTCGCGCATGCTAGACCATGTGTGCTAATCCAATGCGGCGAAAGACGAGTGGACTGGTCGAACATCGAAAGATATAAAGGCAGGAACCCCAAACCCAGGACGTGCGGCTGGGAAGTTAGCGTGGACCCCCTCGCCTAAGCGTAGTCTGTGGCGTCCACGCCTCAGGCTGCCAGTCTCTATCCTTTCCAATAGGGGGTAGTTCCGGGCTGTGTGACGACCGCGAGGCGTGTCTGGGGTCATGAATTTCCGAGGTAGGGGATGGTCTTTCAAGACCAGAAGAGCACCGGCTCGGATCTTGTTTTCCAGTACGAACGTCTTGTGGCGTTGGCGGGGATGAATTTTCGTTTCCTGTGGGTGCGGAGGCAGCAGCAATACGTGCACGCTCTTCCTGGTCTCTGGCTTGAATCACAGCAGCGTTATGTAGGACGCGTTGTTGACGATCTAGATCTGCCCGGAGCTCCTAGCGATGAAGCAGGAGTAGTATAAGGCAGTACAGCCCAGCATCTTGAAACAGGGACGTACCTCTAGAGTAGGTGGGTTCGACCTTGTATGTGAGAGCCATGAGACCCACTGCACTGCACACGGAGCTCAGTCCATGGACGAGTCAGTACACGTTATGCGAAAATCGACACGGACCTGGGAGACGTCGTGCACCGCCAACGTAGTCCCACATGTCCTTATACTGTACTCTGCGACGTGTCCGGAGGAAGTCTGGATAATGCTGCTGATAAACTCAAAAACTTTAGAGCCCAGAAAGGCCGAAACACACCATCTCCCAGACTAGGGTACTCATAAAAGCTGTTCCCTTGGGGTGAAATATCACGAGCGTGGACAGCGGCACAACTAAAGACCACTCGAACCTTCGAGGTCCCTTCCTATGAAGTGTCGCTGAACAAGACAATGCAAAATTGCGCTTCAGGGGGACAAGAAGAAAAATTTAGCTGGAGACATACCGGTCTGTAGATGGACCGCAGAAATCGTTTTAGAAAAGACATGGAAATTTGACAAGGACGTAGGTACGGTGGCACAAATTGCTTCAAGTTGGAGCGAGTGACCGTGACGGAGCGCCAGCCAAAGTCCTCTGACCGACGAACCTCCGAAGTTCCGACGCGACCACGTGATCTAATGAACATGATTTATTTTTTTAGGTTATTGTGGTTACCGAATCCCGGTTCAATTACAGATGGACGTATGCATTGATTGCTCGGGCAGCATGGACAGCAGCACTGTGTCTGTGCTGGCCCAGGGCTTTGTCGGCCCAAATGCACGCATAGCCATTACGGGTGTGCGCCCGAGATGCCAGCTCTTCAGTGTCAAGAACCAGCTCTCACGATTTTCGGTCGATCGGCGCCGCAGAACCCGATCTAGACGCCTTCAGGTTGTTCTCAGAGCCGAACCACGATGTCGCCGTATGCCCATCTGTCAGACCCGGATCCTGAGTTTGCTGCCCACCTGGAACAGCACCCGCACTTGCCGTTGTCACCGCCCGATGACGTTGCTGCTGCACAGCAGGGATGGATCGAGCATACTCAATCACGGATCACAGCCGTTGAAAAGCGACGCCTTCGCCCTGGTCAGTAGGCATAACCCTCGGAATATTCTGTGATCGCGAGCCGATATTGAAACATAGATGCCGAATATCGAGTTCAGGACCACACGGTGCCTGTGGAAGGCGGAGAGATCGTAGTTCGTGCTGTGATTCCCGGCACCGGGGACGACGGGCTCTCATACCCCTTACTATTTTGGATGCACGGAGGAGGTCGGTCCTTTAGGCAAGGATGGCCTCTCTCTTCAGTACCGACGAGCTGGTCGTCTGTCTTTTTCAGGTTTAATTTTTGGGAATGTCGATCAGGACGACTATGCCATGCGAAACCTTTCCACGGAACTTCAAGTGACAACGCTGAACGTCGAGTATCGGTTTGTCCCTAATTACCGCTGCTTCCATTTTTTTTTGAGAGCTCAGCGCGAAATGAACAGCCTTGCACCGGGCCATCTGTTCCCGGGTCAGTTGAACGACAGCTTTTCGGCCCTGAAATGGGTGATTTTCTATCTCTTCGGGTGGCATGTTCACCGCCTCCCGCTGAATGAGCTCACATCAATAGGCTATCGCCAATGCTGATTCCCTTTCCATATCCCCCAAAGAGAAGGGTGTCATTCTCGGGGGATGTTCGGCGGGAGCGACCCTTGCCGCGGGCCTTGCCATTCGCGTGCGTGATGACCCGTTCTTCCGTGACACGCACATTATCGGACAATATCTCGCTTGCCCACTTTTGGTGCATGTTGATGCGTATCCCAAGTACGTACATGGGCTCTGTGCGGTTCAGAACGAATCTGATAGTAGAACCAGTTTCCCCAACGAGTTGCTTTCCTTGGAGCAAAATAAGGATGCGCCTGGGCTGAACAAGGCAATGACGATCTGGATTTTCGGTGGCGGTCTTCCACTCCCTGCCATCTGACGGCCTCTAACACCTCACTGCTAGAGACCGTAGGGGGTTCCGCCACAGACCCAGAGATGTCCCCCGTGCTGGCGAGTTCACATGCCAACCTTCCTCCCGCGTTCTTCCAGATCTGTGGGCTGGATCCTCTCCGTGATGATGCTTTCCTTTATGACCGACTTTTGCGCGAGGCGGGATGCAAGACGTATACGAAAGTGTACGTACAGTTTCAGCAGACGCCTCTCTATCGAACCCTTAGGCTTTATGCCCTGACGACTTTTGGCTTTCTCTAGTTATCCTGGTCTTCCACATGCCTTCCCTTGGGAGTACCCTGACTTGCAGTCATCCGAACAATACCAATTGGACATCAGAACGGGGCTGCGCTGGCTGCTTCATCAGGGTGACGTCCCATCCTGAGAGACACACCAGCCACTGGCAAGTTTCTGCGAGTCGTGATATCCGGTCCACTATATGTGCACAAAGAAGTTTGGAACGACGCGATAGGTTAGAAGTTACCGGCGTCAAATAGCTGCAGTACAAGTTATTCAACACGAGATGCTTGCTTTATCCGTAAGGTCGACATTGACAGACAATGGTTGCAGATGGATGAGCGCTGCTTATACTGTATAGATTGCTTGGTGCAAAGCCGCCATTTCCTGTGACTCGCACTGAGGCACAAAAAAAAAAGATCCTCCTGCACATACGAAGACATTAGAAATCTCCGCCCAGTGCATCCTCGTCGTCTATCTCGCCCTCTTGAATACCCTTCGCCAATTCTTTTTCTCGCTCCCTAGCACCTTCGGCATCCACGATATCCTTCCTGTGTGCATTGAGGGGATAGCGCATTGCCTACACGGGATGAACTTCCATTTAGCACTTTTGCAACTTAGTGAACG
>Ga0307512_10007865_pt1 | contig 10483 bp, 11 predicted proteins | sample 14_EM_MG_FD_200267 | JGI IMG/M metagenome (GOLD analysis project Ga0307512, IMG submission 200267) | Populus trichocarpa ectomycorrhiza microbial communities from riparian zone in the Pacific Northwest, United States - 14_EM | ecosystem: Host-associated > Plants > Roots > Unclassified | place... | reverse complement strand
ATTTCCGCAAGGCCACATACAGCGGACAAAATCCACAGGCTTGTGTCGAGGTGGCCCGCCGCGCGGGCTGGGTCGCCATCAGGGACAGCAAACTACCGTGGAACTCGGCGAACGACCACCGCCTGATGTTCTCCGGCGAGCAGCTCGACGCATTCCTGGCCGGCATTCGCGACGGCGAGTGAAAAACTGAAACGGCGGCCCGTGATGACGACATCACGGGCCGCCGTTTTTTAGTTGTACGGGAAATACTTCGCGGTGATGACGCCACCGCTGGCCGATGCGGTGTCCGCACCGGCGGATGCCGTACCACCCAACATCAGAACCGCGGTCGCGGCGAGGATCGCCACAACGAGCCGTTTCATCGTTTCCCTTCCAGCAATGCTTGTCGGCAGCGCCAGCACATGCGGCACGCCTCGATACCCAGTTGATTGGCGCCCATACTGGCCGAGCCATACCCCGTCGTCAACACCGAGGGTGTTTGCGACGAACTTTGCGTGTGAGTAGCTGGTGTTCTTGCACTGCCGGGCTGTAATATTTCCGTTACCGAACTGTCGAAGCGCTTCGACAATGACGACCTAGCCCCGATGGAGCGTGCTCAATGACGATGCCACGACGCGGGTTCCTGACTGGTATCGGGATCGCGGCGGCCGCGGCGGCGCTACCGACGCCAGCCGTGGCGGAGCCCTTCCACCAGTCCCCCGGCAACCGCTACCCCCTGCAGAAGCGGTTCGTCGACTGGCGTTTCGGGATGTTCCTGCATTTCAACATGGGCACCTTCCACGACGCGGAGTGGGTGAACCCGGACCAGGATCCGATGTCGTTCAACCCGACCGCCCTGGACTGCGGCCAGTGGGCCGACGCGGCGGTCGCGGCGGGCATGCGGTTCGCGGTGCTCACCGCGAAACACCACGACGGCTTCTGCCTGTGGCCGACGAGGTACACCGACTACGACGTGATGAGCAGCGGGTACCGGCACGACGTCGTGCGCGAGTACGTCGACGCGTTTCGCGCCAGGGGTGTCACGCCGTGCCTGTACTTCTCCATCTGGGACCGCACCAACGGGGTCGGCCCGCCGGTGTGGGACGAGCCAGCGCCGATCGACCTGGACCTGGTCAAGGGTCAGCTCACCGAGCTGCTCACCCGGTACGGCCGGATCCCGCTGCTGATCTTCGACGGCTGGGCCTGGCATCCACGCCTTGGCCACCAGACGATCCCGTTCGGGGAGATCCGCGCGCACGTGGCCGCGCTGCAGCCGGACTGCCTGGTCCTCGACCTCAACGGGCTGAGCGTGCCGTGGCACTCCGACCTGCTGTTCGTCGAGGAGCCCAAGGGCGGCGTGTTCTGCGCGCCGGACAACACCTACGCGGCCAGCCAGGGCCAGACCATCTCCCCCGCGGGCTGGTTCTGGCACCCGGCGACGCCGAGCGCCGTGCTCACCCCGGAGCAGATCGTCGACGGGCATCTCGCGGTGCTCGAACCCCGGTACTGCACGTTCATCCTCAACTGCCCGCCGAACCCGCAGGGGCTGCTGGACGCGAGCGTGGTCGAAACGCTGCGGCAGGTCGGCGAGCGGTGGTCGCCGGACCGCACGCGCCCGCCGCTGCCCGCCCAACCCGACCAGCTCAGGTACCCGGTCACCCCGGTCTCGGCGACCGCGACCGGCGGCGACGCCGCCCTGGCCGTGGACGGGCACAGCGACTTCGGCTGGAACGGGCAGGCCGACCAGACACTGTGGCAGGCCGGTCCGCTGCCGCAGACGATCACCCTGGACCTCGGGCGGGTGCATGCCGGCATCGACACCCTCACCTATCTGCCACGGCAGGACACCGTCACCCCGTACGCCTACGACCACCTGACCGACGGCAACATCACCGCCTTCCGCGTCGAGACAAGCGTCGACGGCAGCCACTTCCGCGAGGTGGCGCGGGGATCGTGGGCGCCGGACAACTCGCTCAAACAGGTCCGGTTCCACGCACAGCCGGCCCGCTACCTCCGCCTGGACGCCCGCGCCGCGGTCGGCGACACCACCGCCATCGCGAGCGAGATCGGTTGCGGCGGCACGAACACCCGGCCGAGGCCCACCAGCGCGACATAGGGTTCGGCCATGGACTGGCGGACCTGGCACGACGAGTACGACCTGCCCGGCTCGTGGATGGCGAGGCGGCTGCGGGTCGTCCAGCGGCACATCGCGGCCGTCCTGGCTGCCAGCCCGGCCGGACCGCTGCGGGTGGTCAGCCTGTGCGCCGGACAGGGACGCGACCTGCTGGGGGTGCTGGCCGACCATCCCCGCCGTGACGACGTCCGAGCGCGCCTGGTGGAGCTGGACGCGCGGAACGCGGCGGTCGCCGAGGGCATGGCGAGGGCGGCCAGCCTGACCGGGGTTGACGTGGTCAGGGCCGACGCGTCGCGCACCGATCACTACGTGGACATGGTGCCGGCCGACCTCGTGCTGGTCTGCGGGGTGTTCGGCAACATCACCGACGAGGACATCCGGCGGACCGTCGGCTTCTGCACCCAGCTGTGCCGGACCGGCGGCACGGTGATCTGGACCCGCCATCGCGAGGCTCCCGACCGGGTGCCGTCGATCTGCGAGTGGTTCGAGGCGCTCGGCTTCGAGCGCCGGTGGGTGTCCGACCCGGACGCCGGCTTCGGCGTCGGCGTGCACCGCTTCGCCGGCCGGCCCCGGCCGTGCACCGCGGGCGCCAGCATGTTCACCTTCGTCGGGTACGACGTGCTCAGCCGATCGTCGGGATGAACGCGGGTGGGCGGTAGGCGGGATGGGCCCGTTCGAACGCCGCCGCCAGCGCGAGGACCTTCGCGTCGGACCAGCGGTCGGCGAAGAACGAGATGCCGATCGGCAGTGGGCCCGCGTAGCCGGCGGGCACCGAGACGTTCGGATACCCGGCCACGGCCGCCGGCGTGGACGAACCGAGCTCGAACGCGTCGCCGGTGGCGTAGTCGGTCTTCCAGGCCGGGCTGTTGGTGGGCGCCATGATCGCGTCCAGGTCGAACCGGGCCATGGTCTCGTCGATGGACCTGCGGGCGGAGTCGGTGGCGGTCCGGCGCCGCTCCAGGTAGATCGGGTCGGTCGGCGACGGCGCGGCCTCCGCCTGTTCGAACAGCTCCTGCCCGAACTTGGACAGCTCGACCGGATCCTGTTCGTTGAACGCGATCACCTCCGCCAGGGTGTCCGGCGCGCCTGGCCGGGCCCCGAGATAGGCGTTGAGGTCCCGCCGGAACTCGGTGAGCAGCGCGGGAAACTCGTTGTCGTTGACCGCGTCCTGGTAGGGCAGGTCCACGTCCACGACGGTGGCGCCCCGCGCCCGCAGCACGGCCACCGATTCGTTCACCACCCGGTCCACGTCAGCGTCCACACCGGACAGTCGCCACACGCCGATCCGCTTGCCGCGCAACGCGTCCGGCCGCAGCAGCGCGGCGTAGTCCTGGGGCTGCCCGGCGGGGATGGCCAGCGTCGCCGGGTCGGCCGGGTCGCGTCCCTGCAGCACCGACAAGGTGATCGCCGCGTCCACCACGTGCCTGGCCATCGGGCCCGCGGTGTCCTGCTCGGCCGAGATCGGCACCACGCCCGTCCTGCTGACCAGCCCCAGCGTCGGCTTGTGCCCGACGATGTCGTTCGCGCCAGCCGGACACACGATGGAGCCGTCGGTCTCCGTCCCGATGGCCACCTGCGCCAGCGTGGCGGCGATGGCGGCCCCGGAACCGGACGACGAGCCGCAGGGGTTGCGGTCGAGCACGTACGGGTTGTTGGTCTGACCGCCGACGCCCGACCAGCCGGACGTCGAGTGCGTGGACCGGAAGTTCGCCCACTCGGACAGGTTCGTCTTCCCCAGGATCACCGCGCCGGCGCGGTGCAGACGCGTGACGAGGTGGGCGTCCTCGGCCGGCCGCGTGCCGGTGAGCGCCCGTGACCCGGCGGTGGTCGGCTGGTCGCGGGTGTCGACGTTGTCCTTCAGCAGCACCGGAATGCCGTCGAGCGGACCGAGCGGGTGCCCGGCCCGCCTGCGCGCGTCGCTCGCCGTGGCCTCGGCGAGCGCGCGCCGGTTGACCGCGATCACCGAGTGGATCTTCCCGTCGAGCGTCGTGATCCGGTGCAGGTAGGCGGCCGTCAGCCGGACCGAGGTGAGACCGCCGCGATCCATCCGCTGCCGCAGGTCGGGAATGGTGGCCGCGTTGAGGTCGAACCCCAACGACCCGTCTGGCCGCCCGCCGTCCGCCACCGCCGCGGCGGGTGTCACGGCGAGCACGACGAGAGCGAGCAGCATGACCGGAAGGCGCATCCGAGGCATGGCAGTCATGTCACTCCTCGGACCATGGTCAAATCTAGCCCCATTCGTACGAAGAAGTCAGCTTCGCGCCAGTGCGCCCGAGATCTGCGTGGCGATGGCACTCTCCAGCGCGGTGGCCAGCTCCAGGTGGAACTCGACCAGGGTGGGGTCGAACTCGACGGCGGCGATGGCGCTGGCCGAGGGCTGGCAGTAGGACGACAGCGCACCGGCCAGGATCATGACCATCAGGCACAGCGACTTCGCACCGTCCCCCAGTTCGGGCACGTGGCGGCGGACGAGGTCGACCATGGTCCCGAGGCTGGCCACCGCGGATCGCTTGAAACCCACCACGACCTCGACGGACACGTTGTGCTCCAGCACGCCGGCCTGCGCGTTGATGAGGTCGCACAGCACGGTGTGGCGCGCCAGTGACCTGGCGAGGACCGCGGCCAGCCGGTCACCGCGCTCCCGCACCGGGAGCTGTGGCTCGGCGCCCGCACCGAGCTCGTCCGACATCTCCGCGAGCCAGGCCCGCAGGGACCTGTCCAAGAGTTCGAGCAGCACCGCCTCACGGGACTCGAAGTACCGCAACACGTTCGACTTGGCGAGCCCGACCCGGCGGCTCAGCTCGTTGAGTCCCACCTCGGCCACCGGCATCTCGTCGAGCATCGCCGCCGCGGTGTCGAGGATCGCCTGACGCCGGATCTCACGCTGCTCCTCACTGCGCGCCCGCTGGAATGTCATACGACACAGTTTACAAACCACCGGTCTCTTGACAACAGACCATCGGTCTCTTACGGTCGACCCATAAGAGACCAGCGGTTCGTAAAGGAGAGCGACATGAAGTGGACTGAGCGCGACATCCCCGACCAGCACGGCCGGGTGGCGGTCGTGACCGGCGCCAACACGGGCCTGGGCTTCGAAACCGCCCGAGCCCTCGCCGAACACGGCGCGACGGTGGTGCTGGCCGTGCGGGACGTCGAGAAGGGCAAGCAGGCAGCCGCCCGCATCAGTGGCGACGTCACCGTGCAGGAACTGGACCTGACCTCACTGGAGTCCATCCGCGCTGCCTCGGCCGACCTGCACACCACGCACCCGAGGATCGACCTGCTGATCAACAACGCCGGCGTGATGTACCCGCCGAAGCAGACCACGCGGGACGGGTTCGAGCTGGCGTTCGGCACCAACCACCTCGGGCACTTCGCGCTCACCGGGCTGCTGCTGGACCTGCTGCTGCCCGTGCCGGGCTCCCGGGTGGTGACGGTCAGCAGCGTCGGCCACCGCATCCGGGCCGAGATCCACTTCGACGACCTGCAGTGGGAACGGTCCTACAACCGAGTCGCGGCCTACGGGCAGTCGAAGCTGGCGAACCTGCTGTTCACCTACGAGCTGCAACGCAGGCTCGCCTCCCACGGCACCACCGTCGCGGTCGCCGCGCATCCTGGCGTGGCCAACACCGATCTCGTCCGCAACCTCCCCGCCGCCCTCCGCGCGATCGCCCCGGTGGTCGCGCCCCTGATCAGCCAGGCGCCGGCCATGGGTGCGCTGCCAACCCTGCGTGCCGCCACCGACCCCGCGGTCCTCGGCGGCCAGTACTACGGCCCCGACGGCCTGCGCGAGTCGCGGGGACACCCGCAGGTGGTCACGTCCAGCGACCAGTCCTACGACGTCGCCATCCAGCAACGCCTGTGGGCCGTGTCCGAGGACCTCACCGGCGTGACGTCGTCCGTCTGAACAGTCAGCGGCTCACCGCGGTCTCCCGCTCGACACGCGACAGCTTCTCGGGGTTGCGCACGATGTAGAGCCCGGTGACCAGGCCGTCGTCGATCCGCACCGCGACGATGTTCTCGACCTCCCCGTCCCGCCGGACGATCAGTGCCGGGCCGCCGTTGATCTGCACCGGCTCGACCGACACCTGGCCGCTGAGGTGGGGCAGACCGATCCCCAGCAGGCGAGCCACCTGGTCGGCCCCGGCAACAGGCCGAGGCAGGGCCTGCACGACTCCGCCACCGTCACCCAGGAGGACGACGTCCGGCGCGAGCATGTCGAGCAGGCTCTGCAGATCACCCGTCTCGATCGCCCGTTGGAACGCCGCGAGCGCGCCCCGGGACTCGGCCGCGGAGACGGCTCCGCGTGGCCGGCGTGCGGCGACATGTGCCCGCGCCCGGTGCGCGATCTGGCGGACCGCGGCCGGGGTCTTGTCAACAGCTTCGGCGATCTCGTCGTAGCCGAGGTCGAACACCTCGCGCAGCACGAACACCGCCCGCTCGGTCGGCGTCAGCGTCTCCAGCACCAGCAGCATCGCCATCGAGACACTGTCGGCCAGCTCGACGTCCTCGGCCACGTCCGGCGCGGTCAGCAACGGCTCCGGCAACCAGGGCCCGACGTAGGACTCCTTGCGGCGGCCCAGTGTCCGCAGCCGGGTCAGCGCCTGGCGGGTGGTGATCCGCACCAGGTACGCACGCTGGTCCTTCACCACGGCGAGATCGACGCCCACCCACCGCAGCCAGGTCTCCTGCAGCACGTCCTCCGCGTCGGCGGCGGAGCCGAGCATCTCGTAGGCGACGGTGAACAACAGGTTGCGGTGGGCGACGAACGCCTCGGTGGCGGGGTCCATGCGCACAAGACGCCGGACCCCACCGCTTTGTGACGTCCACGGTCGGTGGCGCGCGTCACCCGGCCGCGCTGTCACAGGGACCGGGTCGCCGGCATCTCGTGTTCGTACCGCCACAACACGAGTGAGGACGAAGTCATGACACCACGGTTCAACCTGTTCGACAGCCCGACCGCCGCGAAGGTCACCAAGCGGTTCTACAACGCTTCGCTTGCCCTGGAACAGTCGGCGCTGCCGAAGACCGTGCGGGAACTGGTGGCACTGCGCGTCGGCCAGATCAACGGCTGCGGGTTGTGCGTCGACGCCCACACCAAGGAAGCCGCGGCCGCCGGTGAGACCGCGGTCCGGCTCGCCCTGGTCGCCGCCTGGCGCGAGTCCACTGTGTTCACCGAGGCCGAGCAGGCCGCGCTGGCACTCGCCGAGGAGGGCACCCGACTCGGCGACGCCAGGCACGGCGTGTCCGACGAGACCTGGGCCGACGTGCGCAAGCACTACGACGACGACCAGCTCGGCGCGCTGGTCTGCCTGGTCGCCATGATCAACGCGGCCACCCGGATGAACGTCATCGTGCGCAATCCCGGGGGTTCCTACGAGCCAGGCGCGTTCGCCGCGTTCGACGCCGGCTGACCGGCCGGCTGCCGGCCCGCTGATCTGGTGTCATGGCAGTTCAGCGGGCCTTGGCAGGCCACAGGGGACGGCGGGATAGCCTGCCTCCGGTGTCTCGAACCGCGTGACCGGAGGAGTCGATGCTGGGATGACGGCAGGGCGACCGATGCCCACACAGGGCGACGTGCTCGGGTACTTCGACACGCTGTCGAACTGGGGACGGTGGGGCGACGACGACGAGCTCGGCACTCTGAACCACATCACCGACGACGTCCGGCTGGCGGCGGCGCGGGCCGTGCGGCACGGCAGGAGCGTGTCGTGCGCGTGGGAGGTGGCCGTACCGGAGGAGATGGAGCGGTCGACGACGGCGTGCCCGTGCGCCGCCGAGATGCCGGGCGCCGAGAACATGCCGGCGCACTTCCACGGCGACCGGCGCTGGGGCTTCTCGAACGAGCGGCTCGGCATGATGTTCCACGGCAACACGATCACCCACATCGACTCGCCGTGCCACATCTTCTGGGACGGCACGATGTACAACGGGCGGTCGCACTCGCTGGTCGACGCCGCGACGGGATCGGCGTGGGGAGCCGTCACGGCGGCGGCCAACGGGATCGTCACGCGGGGTGTCCTGCTGGACATCGCGAAGGTCCGCGATGTGCCGTGGTTGGAACCGGGTGATGGTGTGTTTCCCGAGGATCTCGAGGAGGCCGAGCGTCGCCAGGGTGTGCGGGTGCGATCCGGCGATGCGGTGCTCCTGCGGACCGGCTACGGCCGCGTCCGGCACGAGGCCGGCGCGTCGGGTGGTGTCACGCAGGCCGGCTGGCACGCGTCCTGCCTGCCGTGGCTGCATGAACGCCAGGTCGCGCTCATCGGCGCTGACACCCCTCAGGACGTTCAGCCGTCCGGGTACGACGAGGTGTTGATGCCGGTGCACGCCGTGAGCCTCGTCGCGATGGGCCTGTGGCTGCTCGACAACTGCGACCTGGAGGCATGCGCGACGACGGCTGCCGAGCTCGGCCAGTGGGACTTCCACCTCGCGGTCGCGCCGGTCCGCTTCGCCGGCACGTCCGGCAGCCCGGTCAACCCGATCGCCACGTTCTGACCGCGGGACTCGCGCCTGACGGCTTCTCTCACACACACTCTCGGCGAACAGGCTGAGTTGATTGCCGTGTTTGCGGCGCTAGACTGCCCAGCATGCCGAAGCTGCGGATCAGTGAAGCCGCGAACCTCCTGGGCGTCAGCGACGACACCATCCGCCGTTGGGTCGACCAGGGCAAGCTGCCGGTGGTCCAGGGGGACAACAACCGCATGGCGGTCGATGGCGGTGAGCTGGCCGCGTTCGTCCAGCGGCAGGCGGACGCTCCGGACCCCGGGGTCACGGTCGCGAGGTCGGCGCGCAACCAGATGAAGGGGATCGTCACCCGCGTGGTCAAGGACGGGGTGATGGCCCAGGTGGAGATGCAGGCCGGGCCGTTCCGGATCGTGTCGCTGATGAGTCGGGAAGCCGCCGACGAGCTCGGCCTCGAGGTGGGCAGCGTCGCTGTCGCCTCGATCAAGTCCACCCATGTTGTCGTCGAGATCCCGGAGGCGTGAATGTCCCGCTCGTTCCGTGTCGTGGCGCTGGTCGCCGCGGCCGCCCTGTCCCTGGTCGGCTGTGCCTCCAGCGACACCGGCGCCTCGTCGGGAGACAACCGGACCACCGACTCGTCGTCGGCGCCGAAGATCACCGGCGACATCACCGTGTTCGCGGCCGCGTCGCTGACCGAGTCGTTCACCCAGATCGGCAAGGACTTCGAGTCGGCGCACCCCGGGGTGAAGGTCACGTTCAACTTCGCCGGCAGCTCGGCGCTCGCGACGCAGATCAACAATGGCGCGCCCGCTGACGTGTTCGCCTCGGCCGCGCCGAAGAACATGACCGACGTGACCGGCACCGGCGCGATCACCGACAAGCCGGTCACCTTCGTGACGAACACCCTCGAGATCGCCGTCCCCGCCGGGAATCCCGCCAAGGTCACCGGTCTTGCCGACTTCGCCAAGCCGGACCTGAAGATCGCGTTGTGCGCCGAGCAGGTGCCGTGCGGCGCCGCGGCCAAGAAGGTCTTCGACGCCGCCGGCATCACCGCGGCCCCGGACACCCTCGAACAGGACGTCAAAGCCGTGCTGTCCAAGGTTTCCCTCGGTGAGGTCGACGCCGCGCTGGTGTACAGGACGGACGTGAAGGCGGCCGGCGACAAGGTCGAGGGCATCGAGTTCCCCGAGGCCGACAAGGCGGTCAACGAGTACCCGATCGCCGCGTGTGCCAAGGCTCCCAACGCGGACGGGGCGAAGGCGTTCGTCGACTACGTCCTCTCCGACAAGGGCAGGGCCGTGCTCACCAAGGCTGGTTTCGGCGCTCCGTGAGCACACGCGTTCGGCGCAGGGCCGGACGGCGACTTCCCGTCGTCCTCGCCCTGCCCGCGCTGATCGGCCTGGCGTTCCTCGTCGTTCCGTTGGCCGGGCTGCTGGTTCGTGCCCCCTGGTCCACCCTGGGCGACCAGCTGTTCAGCGAGGAGGTCGGTCAGGCGCTGACCCTGTCGCTGGTCTGCGCCAGCCTCGCCACGCTGCTGTGCCTCGTGCTCGGCGTCCCGCTGGCCTGGCTGCTGGCCCGCAGCGACCTGCCTGGCCGCGGCGTGCTCCGTGCTCTGGTCACCGTCCCGCTCGTGCTGCCGCCTGTCGTCGGCGGTGTCGCGCTGCTGCTGGTTCTCGGGCGGCGCGGCATCGTCGGGCAGTACCTCGACGCCTGGTTCGGCATCTCCCTGCCGTTCACCACCGCCGGTGTCGTGCTGGCCGAAGCCTTTGTGGCCATGCCGTTCCTGGTCATCTCCGTCGAGGGCGCGCTGCGCGGCGCCGACCCCCGCCACGAGGAAGCCGCCGCCACCCTCGGCGCGTCCCGCTGGCTCACCTTCCGCCGGGTCACCCTGCCCGCCGTCGCGCCCGG
>Ga0307512_10007864_pt1 | contig 10483 bp, 13 predicted proteins | sample 14_EM_MG_FD_200267 | JGI IMG/M metagenome (GOLD analysis project Ga0307512, IMG submission 200267) | Populus trichocarpa ectomycorrhiza microbial communities from riparian zone in the Pacific Northwest, United States - 14_EM | ecosystem: Host-associated > Plants > Roots > Unclassified | place... | reverse complement strand
CCGGCAACGGTACCGTGACGCTCGGAAGATTTGATGCCAATGAGCAAGGGGAAACAAAAGGATGGAAAATTTAGAACCTATATCATCCGATATTTTTCGTTTAGATGTGATCGACAAGAGATCTGTGGCGTTTTTTTCTTCTCTCGCCCACGTAGCGGCGCTCGCTTAGCTTAGGGGTGGGCCGGCATCGATTTTATTTCACACCTATTGGCCTGTTTAGACTACGAGAACGCCAGCAACGACTCTGTCCGCAAGTCTAGCTATGTGGCTCTCCTCTTGCCCCACCAGCTTAATCCGATACCAAACGCGAAACACCACCCCGTCATCTGTCTTCATTTCTATTGGACCACCGCGCGGGTCGGGTCGCATCACCAGGGCGGTGCCCAACACGTCTGAATGCGGACGCACTAACAAACTCATGTGCGTGACAGCGCGCGCACGATGACGATGGCCCGCCCAGATACGATGATGTGTGCATGTGCTGCATGCGGCCAGCATATTGACGATGTGCAACACACTTCATCTTGCGGGGCGCTAGTGGCAAACTGGGACGCATTCACGCTCTTGCCGCCAAGGAGGGCTGGTCATGAGGCGACTCCCAGCGGCTAAAAATAATTAAATATTATTTTTAATCGAACTTATTTCCAATTATGGAAATGCATTATCGCCAAGACTCATAAAAGCAAATTATGTAGCTACAAGTACACGGCAGTGTTCTACATAGACCAGTCCGGAATAATTTTGGGTAAGGTCGGGTCTGGTCGGTATATATCCCGACCAAAAAAACCATAGGTCGGGACTGGTCGGGACATATCCCGACCAATAAATTGCAGGTCGAGACTGGTCGGAATATATCCGACCAATAAATCGTAGGTCGGAACCGGTCGGGATGTATCCAGACCGACGAACTGTAGGTCGGGTCTGTCGGCAGACGTCGGGATAGGTCTGGTTAAAAAGGTTTATTTTGCAGAAAATTTATTACAGCTATACGGTGGTACTACGGTCTGCCGTACCGGCACCAGTGATTTGAAGTAACTCATCAATTCTTTGGCGTGCGCTATTGCTACACTACACCAGATCCTCCTCACAAAGCGCAGCCAACATCTGCTCAATCGCTTTAACATTCTCCTTCGTAGCCGCAATCATCCCATCCGGAGATCCGGTGGTGCCCCGCTCACAAGGGCATCACTGGCAATGAAAAGGCTAACGAGTGGGCGAAGATCGCGGCGGAGGAGCCAGACACCCGCGGGGTGGAATGGCTGAATTATGACTACAACGGCCGATCGGAAGTTCGGGCTATGCCCCTCCCGAGATCCCTCGCGAACCTCAAGCGGGAGATCTCCGCGAAGAAATGGGTAGAAGCGCGACAGTGGGCGGGGGGCCGGACCTCGAAGGCCAAGTACTGCATGCCAAAGAGCCTGAGGACAGATGGCGAGGTGGCTGGCAGTACCAAGAGGCTCGCCTCACGGTTCTACCAACTCAAGACAGGGCGCTGCTTATCTGGGCAGTACCTCCACTGGACGAAGAACCGAACCACCCCACAATGCTGGTGGTGCCGGTACCCTCACCAGACTCGGGAGCACCTCTTCAAGGAGCGTCCCGAGTGGAAGGCCCAGCAGAAGATACTGTGGGCGGAGGTGCGGAAGGATACTGGGAGATGGAAGAGCCGGTGGAAGATCCGGGACCTCCAGGCGGACGAGAGGTGTGGGCGGGCGGTACTGGACTTCCTCTCCACCACGGATGTTGGAAGGTGGTGCCGGGCGAGGAGGAGGACGCCGTGAGCGCGGTGTCTGAATTGGAGGTGTGGGAGTGGTTGGACGAGCAGGGAGCGGGAGTGGAGGAGGCGGGTACTGGGGGGACTCCACTGTTTCTGCTCACGCCCGACTTCATGGCGCCCGCAGGAACGGTTTAGGCGCTGGGCGGTCTTCTTTCCTTTGTTCTTTCCTTTGCCCTTCACGCTCGCTCTTCCTTTTGTAATCTCCTTGGTACGAACCACATCATCTTGGGACAGGCCTGGGCGGAGGGCAGAGGGGAGCTTGCAACGTGCCGCCACCGCGCGGACAGCAGACAGGAAACGGACTGTACATAATCTCGCCATGATCTGATAGGTTGCACGCGAGTAATGAATAAACAAAAAAAAAAATCATCCCATCCGGCTGGGTTTCTTTCCCCAAGGACGCGGCATCCTGGTGCTGTGATGGGTGGGTGTTATGGTAATTGATGGCAGTGGTGGTGGAAGATTTATGGCTGTCAAGTTGTGTGGACTCTCGTCGCCACGCTTCAACTGGGCCCCGCCGGAGGCTAAAAAAGGAAAAGCTTTTTATATCTAGCGTTATCCCGACGTCGGCCGACGTCGGCAGACCTAGACAGGTGAGGTCGGGATCGGTCTACTTAAATCCCGACCGACCAACCCTTAGTCTGGATCGGCTTAATTTTATTTAGACCGACCAACCCGCAGTCTGAATCGGCTTGATTTCATTTAGACCGACCAACCCTCAGTCTGAATCGGCGTAATTTTATCCCGACCGAGAATTGCAGGTCGGGTCGGGGTCTTGGCAGACCGACTTAGACCGGTCTGCCGACACGTCTGGTCTATGTAGAACACTGGTACACGGCAGTTGCGATTCATCGTATCGGTAGAAAGCAAAAGAAACAAAATTGCTTCTGAGCTATGGTCGGGCAGGAACACGTAGTCTACAGACCAAAGTAACGGCGAAGGGATTTCTATGGCTGCCATAGGCTGACGGTGGACTCATGTGTGAAACCAAGCTACCATAGATAAAGACGCTCCGGAGCAACAGTGCCTTCCTCAGTTACCGCCTAGCTCGTCTAAAAGTTTAGATATAAAGAGCACGCTCCAGCTCCCTCCGGAACGAAAGCGATTTCCTCAGTTCCCACCCGGCTCGTCCAAGTTCACACACCCATTCGCCGAAACCGGACCGATGAGCTCAGGGAGCACCCATCCAAACATGCCTCTCTCCCCGGAGGCGATCACCGCACTCGCCGGCATCGTGTGAAGTCTATGACCGGCGATCCTGACTGTATTGCACCTGCGTCGGCGAAGGGAACGGAGACACGATAAGGGTGCGATAAGTAAGTTAACACCGTCACAACGCTTACCGATAGAGCATACTGAGACCTGGACTGGTAGCTGCAGGAAACATCACACAGTATAAAAATTGATTTGATGTTGGCGTTTGTTGTGGAAAATGGCAAGTGAACGCACATGGCACTTAACTTTCATCCCCATTACTACATACAACAACGATTACATCTATTTCGCATCTACTTTGCCACCCTATTCCCGAGAACGCCGAATTTTGGTGCAACAAATTATTTTATCTCCACACTCCTATCATTCCGACGCAGAAGAATTTGACACGTACCACTCATAAGTACAGTGTATACAAAACTCAGCAGTTGTACATCACAGCGGAGCGGCGAAGTCACAGTACAGAGATACGAGTGTCGATTAAGAGAAAGTAAGAAGGGGGCTAAACCTCTTCCACCGAAGGATGGGTGAAGAAACGACACGGAACAACAGCACGACAGCCTGGACTTTGTCGGGCAAGAACCAAAGTTACGCGCACGGTCAACAAACCAATCACTGTGAGGGAGTCGTTTGGGTGCAGAAAAAACACCAGCACGATCCGGCTAGAAGCAGGGAGATTGCACCTTCTGCACTCGCAATTCAACTAGCGACAGCGAAAGTATCAACCGGCACAAGTCACGAATACGTCGAAAAGAGTCAGCACACTCCAAATTGATTCGTTTAGAAAATACGTACAAAAAGGAGCACGATGCCTTCCCCGATCGGACGGATGTATACATTTGAAGACTAGCACCTTTCGGCAGGATGTTGATAAAGCGGTCAGTCTCATTAGGGAGAAAGGGTGGCTCATGAGGAGAATAACACCGGGAGATTGTTGAGAATTGGATGGGGTTGATAAACGAGCTGCCGGCTGATTTGTTGCCCGAACATATTGTAAAGAAGAATAGTAGATCGTGGGAATTATAATCAAAGCTTTTTTTTAATTCATAAAACTTTTGCGCTTGCAGGTTAACGGGTTGAGAGGGGAGGGAGTGATGAAAAATGGGTTCTTTCCGGAGTCCTTTATTTGGTGATAGTTTACTGCGTGAGTTCACTCTCTCCCTTTCCACAACAAACACCAACATCAAAGTAATCTTATCCATTTTTAATATGTGTGGCTGTGGCTGAAACAGTCGCCGAATTAGGCCGCCCCCGCAAGCCCACTGCAACCGATCGGCTCGTTCTTCTCCCGTTGGGAGGTGCTGGCCGTGCCCCAACACCCAGCTCAGATGGGATTGCCACCGCATTCACTGCAATCCTTTTTGCTACGTCAGTCACGATATGCGTATCGGGAAAAAAAAAGCTCAGTTTATTTGATTGGTTAATTGATACGGGCGTACCACCCAGTCTCCAGACTCAAGGAACGGTGAAGCGCTTCCACGGCCACCAACAATGTGGTGCCTCTCGACGATGGTTGACGGTAGACTCATGCGTGTAATCCTCCTTCCCTAGATAAAGATGCTCCAGTTCCCTTCGGAGCGAAAGAGCCTTCCTCAGTTCTGCCCAGTACGTCCAAAAGCTCGGATATAAAGAGCACACTCCAGCTCCCTCCGGAACGAACGTTATTTCAGCTCCCACCCAGCTCGTCCAAGTTCACTCACTCGTTCGCTGAAACAGATCGGTCCGCTCACAAAACACCCGTCCGAACATGCCTCTCTTCCCCGAGGCCATCATCACACTCATCGGCGTCGAGAGCACTCTGCCACCGGCGATACTGATCGTATGGCAGCTGTGCCATCGACAGGAACGGGGATGCGAAGAGGGCGCGGTGGGTACGTTAACACCATCGCAGCGCTTACCGATAGCATGCTGAGACCTGGACCAGCAGCTGTAGGAAATGAGCCCGGGAGAGAGCGAGGCGAAGCGTTCAACCTTCCGTCGATTTCTCCGCCGGTGGTAACGGTAGTGGGAGTGGCGGATCCGGGGCGACGGGGCAGTCCCAGCTATCCCGTGGAGGGCACTGCGGATCTAGTAGCCGCGAGGGGCTTGACTGAACCTGCATATGTATGTACATATGTACCACCAATGTGTAGTAGTCGAGGCTTGAACTTTTGGTGTGGGTGTGCGCGGGTGTCGGTAGCTACTCATGCCGCAAATGTCAATTATGTAGGAGAGATCATCGTTTGATAAGACTTCCGTACTTTTGGGAGTGCAAATTATGTAAGCACGTCAAGACAGGTAGACTAGACTACATATGAATATAGAAATCGACATCCCTGCATGCACCCAGCAACCGATCGCGATGCGCAACGGGAACCGCAGGGGGGGGTGCTGTGGGTTGCAGGGGGGTGCAGGGAGGCCTCCTGACATGTTATTACATAACTACGTCCAACATCTGGCTGCAGCGGGGGTGCTGGGGAGGTACATGGAGTGCCGGACACTTATCTAGACGGGTCAGGGTGGAGCAGGTTTCAACGCGCTCCCCCCCAAACGCTACTCCTATTTGATATTGTGCTAGTCCTTAAGCGCGCTAGCAGCGCTAGTACCTATAATAGTGGCATTTATAGGGTGTACCTTATAAGTGAGATAATACGGTAGTTGGGTAAAGGTCGGCGGATGAGGGCGTTTTTCCAACCTTGCTTGACCGTGCAAGTGGGTTCCGCTGCTGATGGAAATGCTTAAGCTGCTTCCACCCCGTGTAACCTTGCGTCTGCTGGTTACGCGCTGACTAACGGGTTAGCCGCGTCGTGTGATCGCTGGGACGTCTACGGCCTATTTAATACAGCACCTCCCGTTTTCCGCACGGCGATTGACTCCCATAACACATACCCATTTATAAATGTTGTGTCAAGGTTATGATGGAGTTTGGTGGAGCGAGAAAGTCTTGTGTGTGTATTGTCTTCTCTTAGAGAAAGGCTGAAAAGGTGAAAAGTCTGAATACATGTATATGACGTGATTCTACGCATGGCAAAGCAAAACGAGTGAGATAGTTATTGCAACATATTGATTACGGTAGTGCCCGAGTGACAGCGTATGTATATTAGCCAGCAAAGACCAGGCCTGGCAGTCCCAATTTCCCTGATGGTTCTGCGGCTTCTGTTCCTCAGGATTGGTCTCCGCCGAAGTGGTCGCACACATTGGCGGCTCCTCCGTGTACGATTTGTCTTCGAGTGTGGTCATTGCGGACGCGGGGGGAGAAAAAAAAAGGAGTGTGCGAACGGATTGGCGGAGTGTTCTAGAGGCGACCGCAAGGTGAAGAATTTCTGTGAGGGGGACGGATTTGGCGCTGCAGTGAGGATGGCTTTTCGGCGCTGTTTAGCGGCTGAACGATGGAGCACAGAGGATTAATAGAGTTCGAACCCCCCTTTCTGGCATGCATTCTGAAGCGAATGGAACATATGCATGTGCAGGGATTGGTCCTCCGTGGCTATCTCTACCCGGAGAACTTCTCGGCGTTGCAAGCCCCGGCACCCCTTGTCCTTTTCGCGTCACGTCAATGGATCGGCGTGCTCGTCTTCATCGTCTCGGTCCTTTGCACGTCGTCAAGAATGCGATCTCCTCGCCGTCGCGGAGGTCGTCCAGCAGAATCTCAAAGCGGTCGCCGCAGGGACACGGGTACGTGTACAACTACAGCGCCGCGTCGAAGGTCATGTCTTCGATTTCTATCTCGTCGTCGGAGGGCATTTGACGTGTGCGGACGCGGATATGCAAGGAGACTGTTCGTGTACAGGCCGGTTATGCAGCGAGCTGTGCGTGCGGATGCTGACCGCAGTGTGGATAGGGATGTTGCGCGGTGCCGCTACATACGCAGCGGATAGGGATGTTGTGCTGTGCGGTGTTGCACGTATCTATGGGTGCTGGCGGGGTGTTGGAGGTGTGAGGAAGGTTTTTTTGCCTTTCCCAGTCGGTGGGGCTGTGCACCTGCGTCAGCGCTAGTCCGTCGACAAATGGCTTGGCCCAGGCTCCTCGAGTGTTCCTTTGGGCCGATTGATCGTGACAACTCCTATGTAATCGAAGCTTGCAGAGCTCAAAGCTTAGGTATAAAGGGCATACTCCAGCCCGTCTCGGGTCGAAAGCGTCTCTCTTGTCTCCGGCCCTGCTCGCCCAAGTCCACTCACTCATTCGCCGAAACCAGATCGATCAACTCAAAAAACACTGTCCGAATATGGCTCTCTCCTCCGAGGCCATCATCGCAATCGTCGGCATCATGTGCAGTCTCCCATCGGTAGTCCTGATCGTATGGCAGCTCTCCCGGCGACGAGAACGGGGATGCAAAGAGTGTGCGGCGGGTAGGTCAACACCACCACAGAGTTTACAGGTATAGCATGCTGAGACTTGGACTGGCAGCTGCAGGAAGTGAGTCCGCGATAGCGCGAGGAGAGGCATTCTCCCTTCCGTCGAATTTCCCGGCGGTGGTAACGGTAATGGGAGAGGCGGGTTCTGGGAGTCCTGGCGGCCCTGACTATCACTTGGAGGGCTTTATGGGAGCTAGTAGCTGCGAGGGGCTGGATTGAACCTGTTTACCATTATGTATTTTTCTACTAGTTTGTTCGTGATGATAGCAAAACCTATGAATGTACCCTCAATGTTGTCTCGCTCCAGCCCCATCCAATTGTGGCGTTACGGGTTTAGCCGCTCGTACCTCGCTAAAACCCCTCCACCACCACTTTATTGTCTGGGTCTGGAAGTAAACAAGCCCGATATTCGACTCGTGTTCCCTCCCACCCAACCCCACCAAAAATAGAATTAGTTTCTTAATTATGTACCAAGGCATCGAGTGAACAAGTGACTAGACACCGAAAATATCAAGCCTCCATTCTTCCCATCCCAACTTTATATTCCTACTCTGACTGCTTCATCAACCTCACATTCAAGCTACCCATCTACCTTCGTTCTGACGTTCACAGCACATCCCAGTCTTACACCAGCAACACTCGGAAATATGCTCTGACGCCCTCGTGAAGGGAATACTCCAGACACCTACGTACTTCATATTCTCTCCGCAATGAAGTCATATGGCATGTCAGTCACCTCTTTCATGGAAGTGCACTTTGCCAGCACCGATCATCGAATTAAGTCACAAGTTGACTGGTTTTCTAAGCGCCAAGGCCTAATACATGTTTTTCAAGCGGTTCCCTTTAATACAAACTTTGGGCACCGCATTTTCCGGACAAGAAGAGATACAGTGCAGAACGCTGCTGCGCAAACAGGCATCCGGCACGCTGGTTGGTCGCGGCAGCTGTCCCTGCGGCGACGACGGCGATTGGTGCCGCTCCCAGCGGACGAAGCAGCCACAGCTCGGTCCCTGTCCCTTTGCGGTGCAGCCACTATCTATTGGAGCCACTGCATTCTGCCCATTCACGGTGCGGCTCCGCGGAATCTGCGGGCGAGTGGCCAGGCGCAGTGGCAGAGGCGGATTTTAACGGTGCATATCTAGTGACTGCACCGCAAAGGGACAGGGGCCGAGCTGTGGCTGCTTCGTCTGCCGGGAGCGGCGCCAATCGCCGTCGTCGCCGCAGGGACAGCTGCCGCGACCAGCCAGCGTACGCGTGCCTGTTTGCGCAGCAGCGTGCTGCACTGTATCTAGCTAGAGTGCCGGACACTTAGACGGGTCAAGGCTTGGCAAACCTACTAATCGTGCATTCTGGTGACTAATCCCGAGTGCTCGTCTATGATCCTGATAAATAACCCTGTATACCCGTTCTGCTTGCGATTTGACGGCGTTGAGATTGCGCCTATTTGCCGACCAGTGTGCACACCCAAGTTCAACAGCGAAATTTTACACCTGTTAATTTTACTTAGGATTGCTGAGCTTACCTTATCGAGTCCGATCGTTCACGCGCAACCCGCTCCCGATCCAACATTGCACGATACCAGGTCCTACTAAGAAAGTCCGTAAAGGCCGTATGTTCAGTCCTAGCAAGAACAGACAGTACTCGTTTCCAGAGCTGGAGAAGATATTGTTTGTCGCCTTTGACTCGGTGGAGCTGAAGACAATCCGGCGGTTCGCAGATCAGAGCGAAAAGTTGGATGATGGCTTATATAAATGCCCCGACTGTGGAATTTCATGAGTTCGCTGAAAGTACGTGGTCATATTATCACTCGAGCTAGCCTAATTAGGCAGCTGCGTAGTGTCAAGATCCCTGTGTAGGTACCTAAAAAATTGGGTGCCCGCCACCAAAAATTGCTCCACTTTGAACCCTTTTAGCACGAACACAACACCTTCAAATAGAAAAAGGAAAACACTAAGCTGTTCTCCACATGCTTCTCTTTAATGTAGTGTTTCTCAAATAATTTCTTTCTTATGTTGGGTGGTGTGCAAAAGGACCGAACTTTCGCGAGCATAGCGCTCTGTGCTTAGAATCTACTCAATACATACAGTATCTACACATCTGACTAAAACTCATCTGCGCTCCAACGAAAGTCGTACTCAAAGCCATCCTCATCTTCATCCTCATCACCCTCAGTGTCGGTAATTTGCGGAAGAGAAATAACATGACTGCGTTGAGCTTTCCCTACCGTCTACCAGCCTAGCACTTCGCCGAGTTCCTGCTGCTGGTGGTACGGCTGGTGCGGCTGGCTCTGGGCTTGGTACTGCGGCACAGCGTGCGGCCGGTGCTGCGGCTTGTGGTGCGGCTGGGGATGGGGTTGAGAGTGTGTAAGTCGCCATTTATGACCGCACTGCACAGTGGTGGAAGGTGCCAGGTGACCGGAATTTAGGTTCTTACACGGCCAGGTCCCCGACTCGCCCAGCCCGCCCTGCCATGACCAAATACACCACGCCTCCTGGCTTTTTCTCGAGTTGCAACAGATACTAAAGGCTGGCCTTGCGTACAGTGCGTTGATTCGCTTGAAGCAGTAATGCCTCGTTCTGTGAAGACTTCCATCCGCAACTTACCGAATAGCCTAATAATCTTAAAGCGTACCTTTTTCCATTCCAAGACCTGCTTCCTTTGCTTGAGCCCGAATCGCACTCGTACCTCCTGACATGTAGGTTTCCGTTGCCCACCATTTCCGTCGCCCACCCGCCCGTGTTCTGCCCAGGACAACACTCTGAGCGTAAACTCAACTGTTCTGCATTTCCTGGCCCTGGATGGAGCGGCTGCTGGCAGAGGAACTCAGCGAGGGCCCACAGCAATTGGGTTTGCGAGGTCCTGGCCGTTGTTCGAACTTAACCGGAGAACGCTTGTCAGGGGTTCGAGGCGTGTCGGCAGTCGGCCGTAAGGAAGCTTACGAGAAGATATCTGTGAGGAGTTCTACCGGCTGCGTAGAGCTTGATGCTTGGTCGTCGATGATTGATAGCCGTATTTTTCTTTCTAACTGTTGAGATACCGTGTAGTTGGATACTGCCAGGTGCATCCGTTATTCAGTTAGCTGGGCTGATCACCTGACGTTGCAAAAAAAAAACTCGGTGCGCTAACCCTAAGCAGTCTAGCGCGCCACGACCTAAAG
>Ga0307512_10007863_pt1 | contig 10483 bp, 6 predicted proteins | sample 14_EM_MG_FD_200267 | JGI IMG/M metagenome (GOLD analysis project Ga0307512, IMG submission 200267) | Populus trichocarpa ectomycorrhiza microbial communities from riparian zone in the Pacific Northwest, United States - 14_EM | ecosystem: Host-associated > Plants > Roots > Unclassified | place... | reverse complement strand
TGATACGGGCTGATGGCATTCAGCCGTACTTGCACTTTCATATATATTGGCCTTGTGGCCCTCTTAGATAGAATACAATCAAGCTTCTCTAGCATCACTATTTCAACACAGTCGCGGTATATTCTCTCTGATAGCTCTGAAAGGCTCGTCAGCGTCAGGCTCTAGCGGGGTCTACCGAGGCTGGTACGGGAGTTAAGGACTCCCGCATGTCGTTGATGTTTCAGAAGGTCCAATTTCATGTCCGCGGGTGCGTAGCCGATTTTTGGAGTCTAACCCGGTCTACCGGATGTAACCCATTAATTGAATTATGTATAGTATGTACAATGGGGTTCAACAGATAGCTAATACCTGGAACTAACCCATCTTATGCCCCCTGTGAGGATTGATGTATAATTATCATTATCACAAGACTAGGTGAAAAGGATTAGAAGCCATACAATAGAGGGGTCATCGCTGTAACAAACTTGCATATGACTCATTGTGTGATATAACCAAGGAAGAAATGTACCCCCTTGTTCAAGACACACCTTTCAGTTATACTGCCGTGAAAAACCAAATTAACTTTAACCCTTACCCTCCTTTGTTCCCCTCATACCACCGAACCCATCACCACTATTCCTTCATTTCCGGTTGATGGGACCGATGGTGTGGGTGAAGAAGTAATCTCGGCAAAAATATTCGGTTACGAACCAAGATCTCGGCCACCGTCTCTCCTTTGGTGATGCGGAGTTGCCGGAGTCGAGTTTAAGTTGCAGCAGTCCGAAATCATTACTTTTCTGCTGCTTACTGTCTCAACCCATCTAACTTCATTCTAGCCAGCCTTGAACTGTTGGTGTAGGTTGTTTACAAGTTCGCCACTTTGCACGTTGTTCTATTCTGTAAAGCTTGATTTCGCGTATTTACCGCCATCACCGTCTGTATAACCGCGTTTGCTGAGTAGTCAGGATCATGTTCGAATTCCCACGCTCGTTACTGCCTGCCTGTGGTGATTGCGCCTTATCGACGCTAGTAATTATACCATTGAAAATGAACTTCGTAAATTAAGCTATCCCATGGATCGTAGCGCTTATGATCAGTAAACAACCACAGAGAGCCGCTTCGGCATCCACTGCTACTCAACACTTTGTGATTAAAATTTCCCTGTATTTTTTTAATATAAGAAAAGCATATCAATGTTTATTCCTCCAAGTTTCAAGTTCTTACAAATACTCGTGATAGTGTAATGTAGTGTGTTTGTCCTACACAATTTTCATGTTGAGTCCGTTGGTATGCAGTTTTTGTATGGGATTCATGAGAAGTTTAACATCATTAACCTAATTAGAAAGAAACAGTGTGTGTAATATCACTTGCACAAACTTGTGCACAGCTGACAAGTATCTTTGGGTTCGGCTCTACAACTTTCTCTGCGACATACAGGGGTTGAAGGTTGGTACTGATGCCAGGATTACCAGTTAAAATTTTGGGCGGTGCTCTTGGTCGATTTACTGATCATAACTCAATTACTACAATCCATCGAGTAATGAAGTTATCAAAGGTTAGCAAGTAGGGGACACTAGTTCATGACGCTGACAACACCACGTAATCGCAGGGACGGGCTAACTTGGATGAAACGAACGATGAGAGCATAGCGTTGACAGACTAGGCAGCTTGATACTTGAAGAGTAGAGTGCTACCTACATATAGAATTCGATATTGAGAATGTTAAATCCCGGTTCCTATGGAAATATGGATGAATCGATGGTAAAGCATGTGATTCCCGATGTCGCCTTAGGTAGGCTGGTTGTATGGACACTCTATTCTAGTCTGCCTCATATACATACATGTCATATTATATAATAATCTAAGATTACGGAGGAGTTCGTTACGTTGCTAGCTGATCCCGACACCTAAAAATCTCGCAGTATGCACCTGGCGTACTTAAGATTACAGGGAGTAGCATGGGTAAAGTTAACGGAGATACTTAGCTAAAGAAGTTAGAGGCGCAACCTTTAGCTATCTAAGCAATGGAAACATGAGAAATGGTAGACAAAAGAGAGAGAGAAAAGAAAATTGACAAGTAGACGAAGATTGTGAGTGATGAGTGGAGCTGGGCTTCACCGCCAGGGACTACGGTACCAGCGTACGGCACTACAGGAATTATAATATATGCTAGCTAAGTAGCTGACACTGCCACAAAAGATAGCTTTGTCTATTATCAAACATCATAAGCGTTTGAATGATGAGGTTCTGCGATTTAGTACGCATGTTTTTAGAGCAATATGAGGCCTTAAACATGGGGTTGACGCTAGCTGAAACACTAGGTTCTACCCACCTTGGGTTTAGCTGGGGTGGAAGTACGTACTAATCGCAGGACCTCTCTAAATATATTAATACCACCTTTTCAGCCACTATTACACAAATTACCTTCACAAGGTGATCACAGCTGACCACACGGAGGTGGGCGACAGCCACTGTAGGACATTCGGTCCGTTTGGTCAGAGATGGCCGCTCAAAACAGCAAAACGAAGCGTCTGGAAACGTGATTAAATGGTATCATACGATGCCAATTCTACCACGCCGCAACTTTGAGGTCGCCCGCGCCCGAAGTAAAGTGGTTCCGGTTGAGTAATTGTATTCGCGGCCACTATACCGCCAACAACGCCAGCAAGGGAATCCCTGTTTTCTTAGGGCTGCTCAGCCACTACATGTCAGTTTGTCAGTCCCCGGTAATCTCAACGGTTTGGTACGGGATTGATTTCGAACCAGCGGTCTATGATCCGCTCCAGTACCGATCCCGAAAGGAGATCAGACCATCAAAACGTTCACCTTTTCGAGGGATATGGTTGGGAACTGGTTCGAAGCAATCCCGAATATCGAGTACATTTGGTGGATGGAGTTCCCAGTAAACCCGTGCCACAAACGAAACTTCATTGCCCTGCCTAAAACACGAACTCAATCAGCCGCCTAGAAACTAATTCAAACCAACCACCCTGCAGTTCGAACATCTGAGACCATACCATTGAACCCAGTTCACCCTGTAGATCAGGACTGATACAAATTGTTGAGATCACTGTCAATGTCAGTTCCGGATTCCGAAATTGGCCAAATTGGTTGATCAGCTCATCGGCTGAAAGCGCAATATATCTAAGGACATTGAGCTTGTAAAGGACGAAGTAGTCGAAGGCCGCGGGAAACATTTAGAAGCCGTCTACAATCCGGGAGTCTCAATCTTCATCCTGCACCAACCACATTCATTTTCATTGCCCTCCAAAATTGCCTGGCATGCAGTTTACTATCTCTATTCTCAGCGTTCTCTTTATGACCAGCGCCCTGGTCGGTGCTACTCCTCAAGGGATTGACAAACGGTCACCCATCTCTTATGGAAGTTCTCTCTTTACCAAGCGCGACCCTGCCATGTCCGAGACACACGATCACTCCAATGATTTCGCTGAAGAGGCTTTTAAAAAATGCAAGGAACACGGTATCGATCCTGACGGCCTAATGCCAACCGACTACACCTCGGACGATGGCGAGTCCATCTCTTTCAAGGAGGGGAGCAAATTCGCCCTTTGGATTGCCGCCCAGAATTCCCACCATAGTGAAGGGCTCACCAAGAGGAAAGGCGGCTCGGGGATTAATGTTATGTGTGTTTCTCATTGTATCCGGGTTGTGACAAGAGTCGGAGGCTAATCTGTCAAAGAACATGGACCAACCCCCATAAATGTACTGGCGATGGGCATTGGTACTACGGCATTGACTTAGGCAAGAGATACTGGGAGTATGTCCACCTATATCCAATTGCGGTTTATAGATGCTAACAGGATAAAGCCCAAAAGCGAAGCATAATAACTATTCGTTACAGATTACAAAGGGAACCGTTGATCCGAATGTTCAAACCATCCAAATCAGGAAATGGCATGGGGGTAATAATAAAGACTGCGAAGACCTGTTCTTTGACGTCTCTGGAAAACCTGGCTGTGCTAAAGATTTGCTTCCCTATAATTGTATTGTTCTTTTGAATGTTCCGAAGGCCTAATCCCATGTATCGTTATCGTGTGGATGAGAGTGTGATTCAGTTCTCTTTATTTTCTTAATATCACTCTACAGTGTCCCCAAAAGGGTTTCTTTTTATTCAACTCAACACTACTCTCTTGTCTTTTCCAGAAGCTTTCACCTCACCGGGGCCCTCCTAGTGGGCAGAGAAAGTGTCCAGTATATATTACAGTTATATTCCCTAAATCGTCAAGATTGATAAGGAGGATACCGTAGCGGCACCTAGGGTAACCACCTACCAATGAACAATGAACGATAATATTACATGGGATGGGCAGGATATGTGATAATAACACAATGCAGGTTATGAATGCCAATGTAACTATCCAACCGCCTAAAGCGAGCGGCAGATGATATGTGAGTGTATGTGGAAGAGAGAAATAAGTATATTGCAGACACAGTACCTGGGCGACGTTCTAGGAGATATGCTGGAGCTGGAGAAATTGACGTCGTCATGATGCATAGGACTTGCTTTACCGAAATTAACCCGAACCCTTCAGTGCAACCCAGTTGACCTGAAATTTCCCTTCTGACTGGGATATCAATGCAGAGGGCCAGTCGGTAATGAACTAGACTGGGTTAAACAGAGGATAGTAGAATCATCACGCCACATACCTCAGTTGTTAACTAGCAGTACATAATGGTGGGGCAGCAGTGGCAATGGAAAATCTCAATAATGACGGATGCAAGCGCGAGCTAAAAGCAACTCCCTATGAGCGGTTGAGAGAGCTCAACGTGTGTATTTTGGTACGAAGTATTGAGGCGGTAGAGAGATTATTGTTAATATACGCAATCAACTTGACACATGCTCATGATTATTCCGGGCCGTAGTCAACGTGACACAAATTATCCTCGGAAGTTCTCCAGACGGGCGTGGCGATTGTACAGCGGCTATGTGGACTGTTCCATGCGACTGTTAACTAATTAGATATCCGCGTACTAATTATAAGTCGTTTCAGGCTACAAAGTGAACTGGCTACTTTGCGCAAAGGATAGAAATTAGTCCCAAGTAGACATAGTTTCCTGATATTCGCCCTTCATTTAATGAAAGTTAGTGCCCTTTGAGTTTATGAATTGTTGTATAGGAGTTTTCATTGGGTGACAAGAATAGACACCCCCATTTCACTAAGCTAACTGCAACAGTTTGAAGCCTGAAGTTAAAGTTTCTAGACAGCAAATAACAGCATCTTAATGACCTGAAACGTTTCGTGAGCGCTCTCGTGACGGTGCAAAGCCCGGAGAATGTCTATTCCAGTGTCATCTAACACTATTAGCGGTTCTGAGAGTGACGTGTGATGATTGGTTCCGTAAGCGATTTATAGTGAAGATGGATAAGATGAAAGTGATCCTAGGGGCAATATCCACCTAGGATCACCGGTAACCAGAGAACTGTGCACCCAGATTAATGCTTTGCCGAAGGAAAATTGCTCTGCCCCAGTAGCTACTTCGTTTCCGTGAAGGGTGTATAGGGCCAAACAAGTTCCGAACCTAGCGACCCGTGAAAAACTTCTTAATATACGAAGCGCGGGAAAAAAGATATCAAAAGCCAGACAATTGTGAAGACCGTTTTTGCCTCAATGATACAATTCACGGTATTCGCTGGCTTGCGATTCATGTCGAAGTCGGTAGTCGCTAATTATTATGGTGCGGCTCTGCGAGCCGTTGCTCGACGGTTAAAACGAACCCAAGCGATCATCACACAGCTTTGGATACATGAATGTATCAAAAACATCTGCCATGAAGACATAACCGGTTTGTATTATGGGATATTTACTGCAGTCCGCAGTGTATTCGGGACGACGATAGAGTAAGCACCATAAAATTGATTAGATTGGAATGTTTAATGGTTATGTGAACATGGTTAGCGAGAGTGATGAGTTCGACTGTAAGTATTTGTGTCCTGCGATTAGTCCTGGTGAGTATGATAGCAAAAGAGAAGAGCAGAGAACCTGGATTTAATGGGAATAGGTAGGGAGTCGAAAATTTGAACGCCGGTATGTATATCCGTTTGGCTAGATCAGAAGACGGATGACATGCACAGCCTACAGGAAGGTAGTCAAGGATAGAATTGGGATGCCGAGTGAGTTCGGAAGTGGGTTTATGGAGAATGTGGGTTCAATTGGAAGTTTGCTGATTATTCTCTTCTTCCCGTGTTCTCCACATTCTGTGTACCGGCCTTGTACAAATGCTGTCGGCACATGTTTATACCGCTCTATAACCTATCGCAGGTGAGCCCACAATATTGCCGCACCTCCAGTCTTCCTATGCCATCTTACATTTTCTTCCTGCGCTTCAATTTTCATTCCTTACTATCACATAGCATCCTCGTGTCTATACGGCTATTAGATAAGTCATTGCCTTGATACAATATTCGAATCCACAGCGCCCAAATACGGTGCGTTATGAAAGAACGTGCGAGAATCACCGACATTTCACTAAGCCATAGAAATCCAAGCCTGACCAACACTATTGCACCCATCTTGAAGAAACATCAGTGAGAGCTCAGAGCGGTGAATTTCTTAGTCCTGCAAATGATTCCGCAAACGGAGAAACCGGGCAAAAGTCCCTCTTTTTGACAATAAGATTGATTAGGTCTCGATAATGCTGGGTCGGCAGCAATTGTCCCAGCCTCGGGAGACGTATCGGTGTGTAGTGCCATAAGAAGAGTTTGACTCATAGAGTGTTCAATGTTCCGGTAGTCTCACTAGTTGAGACGCTATCTCCTCCGCGTTATATTACCTCCAGCCTTTCCTAGGCCTACCGTGAGAATTGTTACTGTCCGTAATAATCCGATGTCGCCCGAAGGCTCTTCTGCGGTTATCCCTTACACGCTCGGTTGTTTCAGATTAGTTACATTATTCTAATGGTAAACGAGAGCAGCACTAACTGGCCAAGTAAGATGACTGTAGCAAAGCTTAACAGTCTCATTGGTCACTTAACTGATCGACAAGTGAGATTGTCTAAATCAACTATTGCAACCAATCTGAAAAATTAAGCATATAGGGAATAAAAAAACCCCCAGATATTTTCAGAATGATCCATCATCTTTCGGCCATCAGAAACTGCGACCCCAGAACCACTGCCACCCGCGGCTGTGCACACGCCACGGGACTACTGAATTAGTTTTATTGGCGGTTCCGTGACTACGGCGATCAATTCCAAAAAGGGCCAGGAACTGAGGAAACTTAGTTTTATCTAATAGTTATACACTTGGTTTGTCTGCTCGAACCATTCTCATTGGTCGGGTGAACTTGCCATGTGGCGCGTGTGGCAGTGGCAGATACAGTGGCGAGTACAGTGGCGGATATCCACATGTTGACTCAGGATTTATCCTGAAGACCTACAAGTTTTCAGAACGCCATCGAAGCCGCTAGAAAGGATTGGAGAGTGCTCGCTAATGCACTGAGTCATTTGTGTAGACTCATTCACAAATTTTCACTCGCCACCCGCCATTCGCCACTGCTGGCACCACTCTACCATCTCCAGCGAACTTCAAATTTCTTAGGTATATAAAAGCATAGATTCTACCATTAGATAGTTCTGTAGACAATCACTTTTGTATAATAGATAATTCGGTCTCTCTGTACTCGATCACTCTCAACAATACAACAGACACAGTGGCAGATATACAGTGGAGGGTATACAGTAGCAAATATATATACAGTGGTAGATACACAGTACCGGATCAAGATACACATTCACAGGGGCAGATGCACAGGGGCGGATACACAGCGGTAGATATACAACGGCAAAAACAATGGCAGATATACAACACAGCAGACACAGTGGCAGATACACCATGGCAGATATATATACAGTGACAGATATACAGCCAGATATACAGTACCAGGTCAGGATACATATTCACAGCGGTAGATATACAGAAGTAGTTCAAGATACACAGCACGATATACATGGCGGCAGATACACAGCAGCGGATACACAGTGGTGGATGAACAGCACCAGATACAGTAGTGGATATACAACACAGTAGACACAGTGGCGGATACACAGTGGCGGATACACAATGGCGGATACACAGCGTCAGATAAACAGCGGCAGATACACAGCGGCAGATATACAGCAGCACCAAATCAAGATACACAGTGGTGGATACACAGCAGAAGTCTAGGTGATCTGCCTGATATCGTAACAAGTCCACCATGCTCAACGTTTCGAATCCTTGGGGCGGCAAAGCCGCCACCGATCCTAGTAAGGTATATAAATGTTTTCATGTTCACAGTATATCAATCGCTCGGATGGTCTAGTGGTATGATTCTCGCTTAGGGTCACTCCCTAAGTCTTAATTGCGAGAGGTCCCAGGTTCAAATCCTGGTTCGAGCCTTTTGTTCCAGTTGCAGACAGATACCTGACACTCTATAGCTCACGAGAAGCCATTTATTGGTTTCACATTGTGATGCTCTCAGATACTATCTTCAGTCTCGGTTAGGACACTTCGGCAAATCCCTTTTCAGTTATGGGGGGAACTTTCACGTTCTGCCAAGTATGCGCTACGCTTAGTTCCTCAAGAGCGAACATCTCGACTAGCAATTGGTGACAGTCCTCACTCGCGGTTGACTAATGCATATCGCAGGTCCAAAGTTCGTTCCCTGCAGAATGACTAGTAAAAATACATACGAGACTGTACGGGTAGGTAAGCATACTTCGAGGAATCCTTTCGCTTTCGACAAAGCTAGCTCGGGAGAGGCACTTTTAAGAACCGTTAAATTGGTATTCCGTTGCCGACCATACGTTATGCATAGAATCTATCACTTTCCAATTTGGCATTGGGGGATCTCTGCCCTGAGTTCCCGGAAGCGAGTAAGAGAAGTGTTCCGCACAGGACGAGACGAGGCAAGATTTCGGCAGAGCCCGGGACGTCTCGCCGTAGATTGCCTCACAACCCCGGGACCTGGAACAATGTCCCGGCGGTAGGCAGGGATATCCCATCTATATGTTTTAGATATAGGTACGTAGTTTATAATGCTGTTTCTTGCCTAACCATTGCCTAGTTCTCATCAACTAACTCTTTTATTCTGACAGTTCCAATACCACATGTCCGAAGCTCCTGAGAAACATTCGAGATCGGGTGTTATGAAAATACGGAGGACTGACCTTGGTTAGTTGCTCTTGGCTGCAAACTGGTCATGAGCTACCACTCACGAAGTCCCGAGTTGTCCCGAGACCTCTCTAAAAATGCCCGGGGACAACCCGTCCCTGGTAGCTGAAGTCCCGTTGGTCCTGGAATGCCCTTGTCCGGTGCTGAGCATTAAATTAGGGCACCTAACGCTGCTGCATTTCATACTACTGATATTGTAATATACGGCAACGTGTACCAATGATACCTCTTCCACAACGTCTAAGTGTAACCAAGAGGAGGAACTATTGGGAATTGAAGGCCTTCAAATAGACGCCTCCGGCTATGTGCCGCCATTTTTGAGCGAAGGTGAAGCTGCTCACCTGCGCAGCTACCAACTTTACCCTCTCGCTGGATCGTTTTACCGTATTATCCTCCTGCTTTCCCGCTATTTCCCGCTGTGCTGTCATTGTTCAAAGGCAATTCTCCGATCCTTTGTCTCTCTTGCTTCCATATTCCAGCCATAGGTCCTAGAATATGTACCTCTATTTGCACGGCTGTAAATACACGATGTTCGTCTTACTTATAGTGAACAGATAGAAAAGAGTAAATACATACTTAGTCCGGTAGACACCCCAAAAATTTGATTGTACGGTCTGACAAGATGCCAATATCATAGGGTTGATACACTTCGCTAGTGCGACAGTGGCTTCGTGATCAAACTGTCACTGTATGATAATGTAGATCCCTTGGCCACGACTGCCCTAGACAGTAACCGCGACGTTCGAAATTAACCTTGGTGCCAACGTAGCGAGGGGGGCAAAATCTTTTTTAGACATTCAGCAGTGGTTTGTTGAAGCCAACTTTGTCTCGTGCGCAGCCGCATGCAAGCTCGTACCTCGCTTCGCAGAGCTGGCGCATGAGCCACCCGAGCTTGCGAGACTGCGGCTCACCAGGCGCGCCACACATCCACCTAAGTCTGGCACGAGAAATGGAACTGACTCGTGTCAGGTCTACGAAAGAAGTTTGCGCGAGCGAAGCTCATGGTGGGGGCTCGGGACTTTGTCAAATTAGTATGCTAGAGCGCAGCTTTGATTGAATTTTGCGAATTACGTGTGGAAAGGATAACTTCTCGGGCAAGTACTAATAATTAATACATACGGGAAGTAGGAATGGAAAACAGTCCGTCCGCTCGCCAGTCTAACGGGTGACTAGTGACCACAACGCCATCTAGGCTAGGCTGTTGCATATATGGATCGCCGCCCTTTGTAAGGCTTATCCCTTCGCCGGTATTGGGCCCACGAAAGGGCCCACTTTCGCATATGCTGCGCCTTGTCGCTTATAACAACACAGCCACCCACTTAATCCCCCCCC
>Ga0307512_10007862_pt1 | contig 10486 bp, 10 predicted proteins | sample 14_EM_MG_FD_200267 | JGI IMG/M metagenome (GOLD analysis project Ga0307512, IMG submission 200267) | Populus trichocarpa ectomycorrhiza microbial communities from riparian zone in the Pacific Northwest, United States - 14_EM | ecosystem: Host-associated > Plants > Roots > Unclassified | place... | reverse complement strand
CGTCCTCACCCTCGGCAGCGAGTGCGATCTCCGGCGCTGGGTGCTCCGGTTCCTCCTTGCCCTCCTCCATGGGCTGGTCCCAGGCCACGACGGTGTTGTTGTCGTAGGTCTGGATGGCGGGCATGACCAGCTCGTCGGTGTTCGTCGGCAGCGGCCCGACGGACAGCTCGAACTCCTGGAACTCGCCGGGGTTGACCCTGGTGCCCTGCGCCGCGGTCCAGACGACCGAGCTGACGGCCTCCTTGACCTCGACCTTGTCCATCTTGACCGGCTTCTCGAGGGTGACCTTGTTGACCTGCGCCGTCCAGCCCGGCATGGGCTTGGTCCGCGCGCCCGAGATGGGCGTGTCGGCGGGGAACTTGACCTCGAGCTTGATGGTGCCGGCGTTGTCCTCCTCGTTCGGCACCCGGAAGGTGATCTTCGTGTAGCCGCCCTTCGCGGCCGTCTCGCCGATCACCTTCGCGGTGACGTGTGCGGAGGCGAGCCCGCCGGTGAACAGGGTGGCGATCCCGGCGGCGACGGCCACGACGCCGGCGCGCGCTACCAAGCGCTTCTTCGACATGGGTGTACTGCTCCTGAGATAGGGGGGATAGCCGGCGCGCCACGCGCGCCGGCTCGGGGATTTCTCAGGAGAGGACAGGAGGTCCGCGCCGGGCGCAGACCTGGCGGAGCAGTACCTCCAGGAGCGGCCCCGGCCGCGCGGGAAGAGAGGTCCCGACGGTGCTGGGCCGTGGTGGCACCGGTCCGTCGACGAGTGTGGAGAGCCGGCCGAGCAGCCACGCGAGCGCGGCGGCGACCGCGCTGAGCGCGATTCCGGCCCTGGTCAGGAGCACCGCGGTGAGCACCGTGGCGACGGCGTGCGTGGTGAACATCGTCCAGCCGTTGAACACGGCCGGCCCTCTGCCGTGTCCGCTCGCGATCTCGGTGAGCAGCACGTGCTGGGCCGCCTGGGTCACGCCGAGCACGGCGACGAGCGCGAAGGTGCCGCCCCGGCGCGCGAGGGACATGCCGCCCCACGCGAGGAGCGTGGCGAGCAACACCGTGAAGGTGGAGTCGGCGACCGTGCCGCCGCCGAGCCCGTGCGCGGCGATCGCGAGTGCGGCCGACGACGAGGCGAGCAGGAGGCCGCGAACGCCCATGGCGTCCTCAACTCCTGCTCGTCTTCGGCTCACGGCTCCCTAGCGTAGGGCGCTTGTCCGGTTTTGCGAGGCCCGCTCGGTTAACGGTGCTTTTCGTAAGACGCACGGGCCGCCATGACCTCTGGCATGCGGCTTTCCAGCAGCTCGATGAACTCGTGCAGCTTGATCGCCACGTCCTGACCCAGCGGTGTGAGGCTGTACTCCACGTGCGGCGGGATCGTCGGCCGTGCCTCGCGCAGCACCAGGCCGTCCCGTTCCAGTGCGTGCAACGTCTGGCTCAGCATCTTCTCGCTGATGCCGTCGACCCTGCGCCGCAACGCGTTGAACCTGGTCGTGCCGTCGAGCAGCGCCACCATCGCCAACGTGCCCCATCGGCCCGTGACGTGTTCCATCGTCTCGCGGGAGGTGCAGTTCCTCGCGAAGACATCGAACACCAACTCGTCCACGCTGCTATGGTAGTACTAACTCAGAGAAAGTACTAACCAAGGGAGAGTGTGAGCATGATCGTCGTCACAGCGGCCTCCGGCCAGCTCGGCCGCCACGTCGTGGACGGGCTTCGCAAGCAGGGCGTGAAGTTCGCGGCCGGCGTCCGCAACACGGCCGTCGACCTGGGCGTTGAGACGCGCGAGCTGGACTACAACCGGCCGGAGACCCTCGAGTCGGCGCTGCAGGGCGCGGAGAAGGTGCTGCTGATCTCGGGCAGCGAGGTCGGCCAGCGCGTGGCGCAGCACACGGCCGTCGTCGAGGCCGCCAAGAAGGCCGGTGTCCAGCACATCGTCTACACGAGCGCTCCGTTCGCCGACACGACCGAGCTGGTGCTCGCGCCCGAGCACAAGGCGACCGAGGAGGCCATCCTCGCGAGCGGTCTCGCGTACACGTTCCTGCGCAACGGCTGGTACCACGAGAACTACGGCGACACCTTCAAGCAGGGCGCCGCGACCGGTGAGATCGTCGGCGCCGCCGGCGACGGGCGCGTGGCCTCCGCCGCCCGCAAGGACTTCGCCGACGCCGCGGTCGCCGTGCTGACCCAGCCGGGCCACGAGAACAAGATCTACGAGCTGACCGGCGACACCGCGTGGACGTTCGCCGACCTCGCCGACGAGATCGCGAAGGTGGCGGACCGGCCGGTCACCTACCGGAACCTCACGGTGGAAGGGCTCCAGGAGCACCTCGTGTCGGTGGGCACGCCGCCGGAGATCGCCGGTTTCGTCGCCGCGCTCGACGGCAACATCGCCGCCGGCACGCTGGGACACACCCCCGGCGACCTGCGCAACCTGATCGGCCGTCCCACGACGCCTGTGAGTGTGGCCATCAAGGAGGTCCTCGGCCGCTAGGCCATGGCACGATCGGAGGCCGTGGATCTTCAGCGCAGGTTGGTCGAGACCGTGTCCGGCGACGTCAGCTTCGACGCCGGGACCAGAGCGCTGTACACGATGGACGCCTCCAACTATCGGCAGGTGCCGGTCGCGGTGGTGCGACCGTCGACCGTCGACGACGTGATCGCCGCCGTCGCCGCCGCCCGTGAGTTCGACGTTCCGGTCGTGCCACGCGGCGGCGGCACCAGCCTCGCCGGCAACTCGACCGGCGGCGGGCTCGTGCTGGACCTGACCAGGCTCAACCGCATCGAGATCGACCCGTCGACGCGCACGGCTTTCGTCGAGCCGGGTGTCGTGCTCGACGACCTGAAGGCCGCTGCCGCGCCGCACGGTCTGACGTTCGGGCCGGATCCGTCGACGCACAGCCGGTGCACGCTCGGCGGCATGATCGGCAACAACTCCTGTGGCTCGCACTCGGTCGCGTGGGGCACGACGCTGGAGAACGTCGTGTCGCTCGATGTTCTCCGGTACGACGGGGAGCGCATGACCGTCGGCCCGTCCGACGAGCTGCCGCCGGAGCTTCAGGCTCTGGTGGACGAGAACCTGGCCGCACTGCGGACCGAGCTGGGTCGGTTCGGCCGGCAGGTGTCCGGTTATCCGCTGCACCAGCTGCTGCCAGAGAACGGCCGCGATCTCGCGAAGGCGTTGGTGGGCACGGAAGGCACGTGTGTGACCGTGCTCGGCGCTCGCGTCAGGCTGGTGGAGCTGCCGGCGTCACGAGCGTTGGTGGTGCTCGGCTTCGCGGACGACGTGGCGGCGGCGGACGCGGTCCCGGCGCTCCTGCCGCATCGCCCGCTGACCGTGGAGAGCATGGACGAACGGATCGTCGCACTGCGGGCGTTGCGCAACCCGGAGCCGCCGCCGGCGCTGCCGCCTGGCGGCGCGTGGCTGTTCGTCGAGGTGGACGGCCTCGAGCACGCACAGAGGGTCGCGTCAGCGGTGGATGTCCCGCACGAGGTCCTGACCGACCCCGCGCGGCAGCGTGAGCTGTGGCGGCTGCGTGAGGAGGGCTCGGGCATCTCGACCCGCATGGCCGACGGTGCCGAGGCGTGGCCGGGCTGGGAGGACACGGCTGTCCCACCGGAACGGCTTGGCGCTTATCTGCGGGATCTGCGGGCGTTGCTCGAGAAGCATGGGCTGCGTGGCGTGCCGTACGGCCACTTCGGCGAAGGCTGTATCCACATACGGATCGACTTCGACCTCATCAACGGTCGCGACACGTTCCGCCGGTTCCTGGAGGAGGGCGCGGATCTCGTCGTGCGGCACGGTGGCTCGTTGTCCGGCGAGCACGGCGACGGGCAGGTGCGCGCGGAGTTGTTGCCCCGCATGTACTCCCCGGCGGTGATGACGGCGTTCGCCAGGTTCAAGGCGTTCTGGGATCCGGGAAACCGGATGAACCCAGGCATGATCGTCAAGCCGTACAAGGTGGACGAGAACCTGCGGTTCGTCCCTCTGATGCCGACTCGTACGGCGTTCACGTACCCGCACGACAACGGCGACTTCGGCCAGGCGGCGCGGCGGTGTATCGGTGTCGCGAAATGCCGCAACCACAGTGGTTCCGTGATGTGCCCGAGCTTCCAGGTGACGGGCGAGGAGAAGCACTCGACCCGCGGCCGCTCCCGATTGCTGTACGAGATGCTGGCTGGCGAGGTGATCACGGACGGCTGGCGGTCGACCGAGGTGCGGGACGCGCTGGATCTGTGCTTGTCGTGCAAGGGCTGCAAGAGCGACTGCCCGGTGAATGTCGACATGGCGACGTACAAGGCGGAGTTCCTGCACCACCACTACAAACGGCGGCTGCGCCCGGCGTCGCACTACTCGATGGGGTGGCTGCCGGTGTGGCTGCGGCTGGCGTCCCGGCTGCCACGCGTGGCCAACAAGACGATGGCGTCGCCCCGGTTTTCCCGGCTGCTCAAGCGAATGGGCGGCATCGCGCCGGAGCGGTCGCTGCCCACGGTGGCGACTGAGACGTTCACTCGCTGGTTGCGCCGGAACCCGGGCTCGGGTGGGCAGCCGGTCGTGTTGTGGCCGGACACGTTCACGAACTTCTTCAGCCCGTCGGTGGGCATCGCCGCGGTCAAGGTTCTGCGTGCGGCGGGCTTCGACCCGGTGCTGCCGAACGGTTCGGTGTGCTGTGGCCTCACCTGGGTGTCGACGGGCCAGCTTTCGGTGGCACGCAAGGTGATGCGGCGGACGTTGCGGGTGCTCTCGCCGCATGCCGGCGTCCCGATCGTCGGCCTGGAGCCGAGTTGTCTGTCCGCGCTGAACGAGGACCTGCCGGAACTGACGGGTGAGAAGCTGAAAGCCTTCACACTGGCGGGTTTCCTGGCGCAGCATGCTCCGGAGTGGACGCCGCCCGAGGTGTCCCGCGAAGCCATCACACAGGTGCACTGCCACCAGCACGCGACACTGGGCTTCACCGACGAGACGGCGTTGCTGGCGAAGGCGGGTGTGCGGAACTCACGGCTCCCGGCCGGATGTTGTGGCCTGGCAGGGAACTTCGGCTTCGAACGCGAGCACTACGAGGTCTCCCAAGCACTCGCGGAACAGGCGCTGCTGCCGGCGGTCCGCGACGCGGAGCCGTCGACACTCGTCATCGCGGACGGCTTCAGCTGCCGAACCCAGGTGGCGCAGGGAAGTGACCGCACGGCCGTGCACCTAGCCGAGGTCCTTGCGGACGGACTTCAGTAGCCGCACGCTGAACCGCGCACCACCTTCGTGCGCGGGCCCGGCATCGACCCAACCGCCGAGCCGGGTGACGAGCCCGTGCACGAGCGCGAGCCCGATACCGGTGCCCACCGGCCGCACGCCCTGGTACCGCGAATGCAGCACCCCACGCTCGAACGCCAGCCGGTAGTCCTCTTCGGACAACCCGGGCCCGCCGTCGCGCACCTGCAGCACGGCGAAGAGCCCGTCGTAGTCGTACAACGCCAGCACGACCGGCGCACCGGCCGGCGTGGCACGCACGGCGTTGGACATCAACCCGTCCACAACCTGCCGCAGCCGCCGGGGATCGGAACGCACTGTCACAGGCCTCGGTGGACTGTCCACCTGCAGCACCACACCCGCCGCGGCACACCGGCTCTCCCACACCTGAGCGGCCTCGGCGATCAGCACGGTCAGGTCCACCTCGGTGACGTCGAGCCGGAAGTCGTCCGCACCGAGCCGCGCCAGGTCGAGCAGGTCGGACACCAACCCGTCGAGCCGCGCGGCCTCCCGCTCCATGGTCTGGCCGACCTCGACCACCTCGTCCCCGGTCACGACCCCGTCCGCGAGCGACTCGGCGAAACCCCGCACCGCGGTCAACGGCGTCCGCAACTCGTGCGACACGGACAGCAGGAACTCCCGCTGCCGAGCCTCACTGCGCGCGAGCGCGTCGGCGAGCGCATTGAGCGACTCCCCGACCTCGACCAGTTCCTTCGGCCCTTCCGGCGGCACCCGAAGATCCCGCCGCCCATGACTCATCCCCACAGCCACTTCCGCCGTGCGGCGCAGTGGCCGAGCCAGCAACCGCGCGAGCAACAACCCGGCGACCACCGCCACGGCCATCCCGATGGCCAGCGCGAGAATCACGTTGCCGACCAGCCGGCGACCCACCGAGGCCGAGTGCTCGGCCTCCCGCACGAGCGCCACCGCACCACCGTTGTCCAACGCCCGCCCCTCGACGAGCAGCACGACACCGCCGACCGTCGCACTCCCATGCAGCGGCCGAGCCGCGGTGACCTGCCCGAGCCCCGCCCGCCGCGCGGCCCGCACCGCCTGCTGACCGCCACCGGCGATCCCACCGTCCGTCCCGCGCCGCACCACATCGATACCCTGCCCGGACAGGATCTGCGTGACCCTCGGCGCGGCGACCCGCACATCGCTGAGCTGCGCCGCCACCACATCCGCCTGATCAGCAAGCGTGTCCCGAATGGCGTCCCGCGACGCGACCGTCACCAACCGAACCGACACCAGCCCCGCGACGAGCGCCATCACCCCCGCCACCGCAAGCCCGAACGCGGTAATCCGCACCCACAGCGTCGACCGATCCGCAGCCGACCGAGACCCAGCCGGCTGGTCCCCCGCTGACCGATCCGCCGCTGACCGAGACGCAGCCCGCCGATCCGCTGTCGACCGGGACGCAGCCGATTGGTCCGCCGCTGATCGAGACAACGACGACCGGTCCGCCGCTGATCGGGACGCATCACTCATCCGCTCAAGCCACCCTTTCACCTGCTCCGTGCCGGGCACCGGAACGCTCCGTGGGCTTCGCGCCTCCGGCACCCCAGATCGGGGACGCAGGTCGGGCAGGGATGGCTTTCACGATCGCTGTCCTTGATGGCTCAGGAGGCTCGGCCCCTCATCGCACTCGCCCGACGCCGCATCAACGTGCTGTTCGCACTGCCGCGCACCCGCACGCCCTACCAACCCGACCACACCCGCGAGACGGCTTCCGCCGCCTGACAAGCGCATGAGGAAGCCTCCCCGCCCGTTAGATCGGGCTGGAATGCTCTGCGGCTCATGGCGTTTCCTCACCGGTTTCGTGGCGTCGGGCCTTCTTTGTGGGCTTTGCGCCTTCGGCGTCCGCAGGAGGTGAGGTGCCGCCTCGCGGTGTGGGTGGCGCGCTGCGCGGGTTTCGCTCACGATGCTTCTCCGCCCGTTGGGTCGGGCCGGAATGCTCTGTGGCTCATGGCGTTTCCCGCCGGTTTCGGGGTACCAGCATTCTTTGCGGCCATTCTTTGCGGCGTCGCGCCTCCGGCACCCACGTGGAGGTGAGGTGCCGACCCGCGGTGGGGGTGGTCCGCTGTACGGGTTTCGCTCACGATGCTTCTCCGCCCGTTGGGCCGGGTCGAAACGCTCTGCGGCCCGGAGCGTTCCTCGCCGGGTGGGTGGCGTCGGGACTCTCTGTGAGCCTCGCGCCTTCGGCACCCGTCTGGGGGTGAGGTGTCGTCCTGCGGGTGGCGCTTGTGGGTCGGGACGCTCCGGTCGTCCGTGTCCTCTCTACAGGTTCGTGTCCTCTCTGTAGGTTGGTTGGGTGTCGACGTTGCCGGTGGTTCTGTTGTTGTCGGGGAGCCTGAGGCGGGGCTCCACCAACGAGGCGGTGCTGCGTACCGCGCAGGCCGCCGCGCCCGCCGAGGTGCGGACCGTCCTGTACGACGGTCTGGCCGCGTTGCCGCACTTCAACCCCGACGACGACACCGACCCGTTGCCGGCCTCGGTGGCCGGGTTGCGGACGGCGATCGACGAGGCTGCCGGCATCCTGATCTGCACCCCGGAGTACGCGGGCACGCTGCCGGGTTCGTTCAAGAACCTCCTGGACTGGACAGTCGGTGGCACCGAGATCGTCGGCAAGCCCACCGCGTGGGTCAACTCGGCGGCCCAGGGCCGCGGTCACGGCGCGGAGGACACGCTCCGTTCGGTGCTTGGCTACACCGGCGCCGATGTCGTCGAGCCGGCCTGCCTGAGGCTTCCGGTGGATCGCGGCATGGTCGACGCGGACGGGCTCATCGCCGACCCCGGCGTGCGTGAGCGGCTCGCCGAGGTGCTTGGGCTGTTGGTGGGCCGTCACGGCGGGTCGGCGGCGTAGCCGACGCCCCGGACCGTGCGGATGGGGCTCGCGTTGCCCAGCTTGGCTCGCAGCTGCGCGACGTGCACGTCCACCGTTCGGGTGCCGGTGGTCGCGTAGCCCCACACCGCGCTCAGCAGCTGTTGCCGTTCGAACACGTGCCTCGGGCGGCGCATCAGCTGTGCCAGCAGGTCGAACTCCGTGGACGTCAACGGCACCTCGACGTCGTCAGCCCAGGTGCGGCGCTGCGTCACGTCGATCCTGATGCGGCCGATCTCCAGCACCTCGACGACGGCCGGGCCGCGGCGCAGCACCGTCCGCACCCGCGCCACGAGCTCACGGGGGCTGAACGGCTTGGTGACGTAGTCGTCCGCGCCCAGCTCCAGGCCCAGTACGCGGTCGACCTCGTCGTCGCGAGCGGTGACGAACAGGATCGGGGTCCAGTCGCCGTCCGCCCGCAGCGCCCGGCACACCTCGATGCCGTCGAGCGACGGCAGGCCGACGTCCAGCACCACCGCCACCGGACGCAGCCGCCGCACCGCGCCGAGGCCCGCCTTGCCGTCCGCCTCGAACTGCACGGTGAAGCCTTCTCGTCGCAGGTACCGTGCGACGAGATCGGCGATGGCCGGGTCGTCCTCGACGACCAGCACGAGCCCACGGCCCTCCTCAGCCATGGCTTTGTATAGCACTCATTCAGTCCCCTGCCAGCTCGGACTCGATGGCGTCCAACGTGGACTCGACACTGCTCACCTGCTGGTCAACGCCGGGTTGGCTCGGCTTCGCGTCATCGCGACAGCCCGCGCCGAGCAGCAGGACCGGCAACAGCACGAGCACTCCGGCCAGCCGTGTCACTTCGCCCCGCAGTGCTCGGTCTGGAAGTCGGTGACCCACTGCTTGACCTGGTTGAGCTGGTCGACGCGCCCGGCTCGGCGGTCGGCCCGCTCGTCGAGTAACTGCGCGCTCGTCTCGCGGCCCGCGTCCCGTTCCTTCGTCGCGCGGGCACGCAGCCACTCGACCGAGCCGCGCACGGTCGCGTCGCCGTTGATCCGGTCCAGCAGCCTGGTCGTCCGCTGCTCGATCTTCGGCAGCCGTTTCTCGCACAGGTTCTGCACCTGTTCAGGGCTGAGTGTGATCGTCACCGGCGTCGACGGGTCCGTGTCCATCGTCGCGCCCGCCGTGGCCGCACCGCCCGTGACCAGTCCGACCGCCAGCACGCCGCCGAGCATCAGCTTCTTCATGTCGTCTCCCTTTCGTGGGGTGTTGGCACCACAGTGGAGGGAGAAGGTGAGCCGAATGATCGGGGAATGTTCGGGTTTTGTAAGAGCTCAGACGCCGAGGCGCTGCAGCAGGCGCTCCTCGAGCTGGTCGAGCTCCGTGGCCGCGGCCCGGTGGGCGGCCTTGCGGCGGGCAGACGGCATCCGCTCCGCGGCCCGGACGGCGGCGGCCAGCTGGCGCAGCGTCGTCTCGCTCCGGTCGGCGAACGCGCGGTCGTCCGAGGTCACGCCGTCGCGTTCCCGCAGTTCGGTGATGGCTGTCGCGGCGCCGGAGATCCTGGCGTGCAGGGAGCCGCCCCGGCCGGAGAACTTGGCCAGCTCCTCGACCGGCACCCCCATCCGCTGGGCCCGCGCCCGGTCGTACCGGTCGCGCACCTCGCCGAGCGCACGAACCACGTACGGCGCGACCACCGGGATCACCGCCGGGCCGATGATCTTCGCGACCGCCAGCGCGTTCTTGGCCTTCTTCGGCGTGATCCTCGGTTCGTCGGCTTTGGGCTTCCGGAGTGCCATGGAAAGAACTTATCGGTGCTGACCAGCTCAGGCACCCGCTGCCACGCCGGTTTTTGTCGGGGGTCCCGCCTAGACTGCGTACCGTGACGACTTCGGTGCTACTCGATTCGGGAGTGGTGAACCGCTGCCGGCGCCGGGTGCACCTGGAGCACGACCCGGCCATGGCCAGCGCTTCCACCGCTCCGCCCGACCCGACGGGCGAACAACGCAAGGCCGATGCCGCCGCGCACCGCCGCTCGATCGCCGACGAGATCGCCAGGCTCGTCGGTCCTGGTTGGACCGAGATTCCACGCGGCCCCGAGATGCGTGCGAGCGACCGCGAGCAGCTGACCGTCGACGCGATGGTCGAGGGCGCCCGGTTCGTCTGGGGCGCCCAGCTGCCCCGCGACGACGCAGGCGGCCGGCGCGGCAACATCGACCTGCTGGTCGCGACCGAGACGGGTTACGTGCCGGTGCTCGTGGTCCGGCACAAGGTGAGCGACCCCGGCTCCGGCGCCCAGACCACCCCGCTGTCGACGCCGTGGCCGGACGCGCGGCAGCCCGACCAGCGCCGACGCGTCCGCCCGCAGCCGAGGGACGTGCTGCGGCTCGCGCACGCCTACCGGATGCTGCAGGCCTGCGGCCGCGCCGCCAGCG
>Ga0307512_10007861_pt1 | contig 10486 bp, 9 predicted proteins | sample 14_EM_MG_FD_200267 | JGI IMG/M metagenome (GOLD analysis project Ga0307512, IMG submission 200267) | Populus trichocarpa ectomycorrhiza microbial communities from riparian zone in the Pacific Northwest, United States - 14_EM | ecosystem: Host-associated > Plants > Roots > Unclassified | place... | reverse complement strand
CGAGGGCCAGACCCGTGGCGCGGTGTTCGCGGAGATCGATCGGCTCGGCCTTGGCGAGGCGATCGCCATGCCGGGTTTCGTCGACCAGCGCGAGCTCGACGAGAGCATGCGCTCCGCCGCGTGTCTGGTCAACCCATCGGCCAGGGAGGGCTACGGCCTGGTCGTCGTCGAGTCGTGCGCGGCCGGCACACCCGTGGTGCTTGTGGCCGGCGACGACAACGCCTCGGTCGAACTGGTCGAGGATGGTGTCAACGGGCGGGTCGCCGCTTCGACGGCGCCACAGGAGCTTGGCGCGGCGATCGTCGACGTCGTGTCGGCGGGTGCGCCGCTGCGGAAGACCACCGCCGACTGGTTCGAACAGGCGCGGCGGACCAGGACCGTTCACGCGGCGGCCGCCCAGATCCTCGGGCGGATAGCGGAGGCCGTCGCCCAGACCCGCTGAGTCGGCGGGTCTGGGTTCGGCCCCGTGCCCGTCAGACGTTCTCGGTGCCGACGAAGATGGCGTTGGCGTTGCGGAACGGCCGGCCGTACTGCTTGCTCAGCGCCTCGTCCCGGTCGGCTTCGCGCCACTCGTTGCGCTTCGCGGTGCGCACCAGCCAGGTCTCCTGCTGGAACTTCAGCTCTCCGCTGCGGAGCCCCTCGTCAAGCGCCTTGTTGTGTCCGACGGGGACGGTCACGAGCAGTTTTCCGCCTGGCGCGACACAGTTGCGCACCGACTCGAAGGCGCGGAACACCTTCTCCGGCTCGCGCGGCTGCTCGTCCCAGCCGACATGCTCCAGCGTGGACACCGCGAGAACGGTGTCGAAAGGCTGTTCCGGGGCATAGTCCACGATGTCGTCGTTGAGCACGCCCGGCACGGTCTCGTACTTGTCGAGCACAGTCTGCCCGGTCACGCCGTAGTGCGCGAGGACGTTGCCGATCTCGAGCACCCGGCCGTTGTCCTCGCCGGACAGGAACCACTTCGCGATGGAGATCTCGACGGTGCGCTCGTTGCGGTAGGCGTTGTTGTACCGGTGCAGCGTGTACGGCAGGTCCTGCCCTCGGAACGTGAACCGCTCGTGCTGACGCCTGGCCCTGATGACCGGGAACGCGACCTGCCCGGCCGCCGTCGCGGCGACCAGATTCGCGGTCGCGACGACTCCCTTTTCCTTGACCGAGTCGCGGATGGCGCCGACGCCGCGGCTTAGTTCAATGCGCAGCACGTCTACAGAACCGGGCACGTCGGATCCTCCTGAATTCACAAGAAAATAATTGCGTTTCGGATATGTTTCAAGATGTTCCAGGGTCGTGAACCCCGCCGAGACTAACAGCTTTCGCCAGTAGTCTGCCCGCGACCTCAGAGTCTGCCGGCGAACGGAAAAGCATGACCGCAACACTGGAGCTGTCTATTGTCATGCCCTGCCTCAACGAGGCGGAGACACTGGCTACCTGCATTCGCAAAGCGCAGGGCTATCTCGATAGCTCGGGTGTCACCGGCGAGGTGCTGATCGCGGACAACGGCAGCACCGACGGGTCGCAGAACATCGCGGAAGAGCTGGGCGCCCGGGTGGTCGACGTGACCGAGAAGGGCTACGGAAACGCCCTGATGGGCGGCATTCGCGCGGCCCGTGGCACGTACGTGATCATGGGCGACGCGGACGACAGCTACGACTTCGCCAACTTGGGCCCGTTCGTCGCGGAGCTGCGCAACGGCGCGGATGTGGTGATGGGCAACCGCTTCAAGGGCGGCATCGAGCCCGGCGCGATGCCGCCCCTGCACCAGTACCTCGGCAACCCGGTGCTGTCCGCGATCGGCAAGCTGTTCTTCAAGGCGCCGGTCGGCGACTTCCACTGTGGACTGCGCGGGTTCCGGCGGGAGGCCATCCTCGGCGTCCGCCTGCACACGTCCGGCATGGAGTTCGCCAGCGAGATCGTGGTGAAGGCGCGCCTGTCAGGACTGCGCTTCGCCGAAGTGCCGACCACACTGAAGAAGGACGGCCGCAGCCGCCCGCCACACCTGCGCAGCTGGCGCGATGGCTGGCGGCACCTGAGGTTCCTGCTGATCTACAGTCCTCGCTGGCTGTTCCTCTACCCTGGTCTCGCCGCCCTCGCGGTCGGGCTGGTCACGACGCTGGCGCTGCTCGTCGGCCCGGTCAAGATCGGGTCGACCGGCTTCGACGTCGGCACGATGCTCTACACCGCGGCGTTCGCCGTACTCGGCTACCAGGCGGTGCTGTTCTCGGTGATGGTGAAGCTCTTCGCCGCCAGGGAAGGCCTGCTGCCGATGAGCCCGAGGTACCGCCAGCTCATCGAACGGTTCTCGATCGAACGCGGGCTGGTCCTCGGCATCGTGATCTTCCTGGCCGGCATCATCGTGGCCCTGCTGCAGCTGCTGCGCTGGGGCAGCGTCGGATTCGGTGCGCTGGACACCGCACAGAACATCCGTACCGCAATCCCCGCGGCGCTCGGCATGGTGCTGGGCTTCCAAACGATCATGTTCAGCATGTTCGCCGGCGTGCTCAGCATCCCGACCACCAACGACAGCACTCCCACCCCCGCCCAGGACACGACCTCCGACAACCCGGCTCTGGTCGCCTGACTTCCTGGTGTTGACGTGATCCACACACGGCTGCCGACTAAGCTCGGTTCGTGGGGGGCTCGTCTTGGCGAACCGGAAGGCGGTGTCGTGGACTACGCGGCCGCACTGATCGAACAGAACCACATGCTGGGCGAGTTGCTGCGGGACGCGGACTGGTCGAGGCCGGTTCCGACGTGCCCTGGTTGGACGCTGTCGCAGTTGCTGCGCCATGTCGGGCGCGGTGACCGTTGGGCGGCCCAGATCATCGCCGACCGCGTCGACAGCGGCCTGGATCCGAGGGCTGTTCGGGACGGCAAGCCACCCGCTGATGTCCCGGGCGCCCTCCGCTGGCTCGCGGACAGTCCCCGCACTGTGCTTGCGGCGGTCCGCACAGTCGTGGAGAACACCGAGGTGTGGACGTTCCTGGGCCCGAAGCCTGCTTCCTGGTGGGTCCGCCGTCGGCTGCACGAGGCCACGGTGCACCGGGCGGACGCCGCTATCGCCCTGGACGTCGCCTATGAGTTGTCGGCGGAACTGGCCGCGGACGGCATCAGCGAATGGCTCGACCGACTGGTCGAGGAACAGGCTCTTGGCCGACCGCCGTCGTTGCCGGCCGGGACCAGCATGGCGCTACGGGCGACAGACGCGGACCTGGCAACGAACACGTGGACCGTGCATGGCGGTGAACGAGGTATGCGGTGGACGGATCAACCCGCCGGTGCTGATGTCACCCTGTCCGGGACGGCGACGGACTTGCTGCTCGCGATGGTCCGCCGACGCTCGATCGACGACGTCGACATCCGGATCGAGGGCGACACTGCCCTGTGGCACTCGTGGCTCGAGCTGACCCCGTTGTGATCAGCGGATGAGGTTCGCGATTCCTCGCGGAATCACCAACAATGCGGAGCCGCATTGTTGTTCTGCGATGATTTCAGTTCGGAGTGTAGGCGGGGACGTTGTCCTGGATCTCCCGCAGCACTTCCTTGACGAGCACACCGCTCAGCGGCCGCGGTTTCGCGGCCAGTTCGCTGGACACGGTGGCCCACAGCCGCAGCGCTGGGCTGTCGCCGTGGTGTGTCACCGTGTCCCCGGCTGCCTCCGATGTGAACTGTCGCGGTTCGGTACGTGTGTGCACGATTCCCCCCGATGGGTTCCGTTGGCGGCGGTCACCGGCGCAGCGCGGCTACGACGTCCTGTCGCCGCACCTTGCCCGTGTCCGTGCGGGGCAGCTCGGCCCAGACGGCGACGCGGTCCGGCGTCTTCGAACCGCGCAGTACCCGGCGGACGGCTTCGCGGAGCAGTTCAGGGTCGGGCTCCGCGCCTCGTTCCGGAGTGACGACGGCCTCGATCCGCTGGCCCCACTCGTCATCGGGGACACCGACGACGACGGCGTCGGCGACGCCGTTCTGGCGGCGCAGGACGTCCTCGATCTCGGCTGGCGCGATGTTCTCCGCGCCCCTGATGATGGTGTCGTCCACCCGGCCCTCGACGAAGAGGAAACCTCCCGGGTCGAGGTGTCCGAGGTCGCGGGTGTCGAACCAGCCGTCACCGGACACCTGCGCGCCGCGAACCCAGATCAGACCGGACTCGCCTGCCGGGAGCGCGGTCCCGCCGGTGTCCCGGATCTGGATCTCGACCCCGGGGACGGGGCGTCCCGCCGAGTGCAGCCGCGCCCGCGTATGCGGGTCGGTCGCGGCGAGGGCGTCGCGGTGGTCGTCCGGGCCGAGCACGGAGATCGTCGAGCTCGTCTCGGTCAGCCCGTACGCGTTCACGAACCCGACCGACGGCCACGCACGCAGCGCTCGTTCGATCACCCTCGGTGGCGTCGCGGAACCACCGTAGGCCAGCGTGCGCAGGCTCGGCACCTCGCCTGGCTCGTCCATGAGCCGCGCCAGCATGGTCGGCACCACCATCGCGTTGGTGATCTTCTCGGTGTGGACGACGTCGAGCCATTCCTTGGGGGAGAAGGGATCGAGGAAGACGAGCCGGCGTCCGGCGTACAGGTTGGTGAGCACGCCCGCCACCCCGGCGACGTGGTAGGGCGGCACGCACGACAGCGCCGCCTCGTCCGGTCCGGCACCGCCGAACTCCACCGTGCCGATGACGTAGGAGACGAGGTTGTCGTGCCGCAGCCGCACGGCTTTCGGTGTCGCGGTGGTCCCGCTGGTGTAGATCACCACCGCGGTCGAGTCGGGCGCCGGTTCGCGTACCGGACGCCCCGGCACCCGCTTCGAGGTCCGCTCGAACCATGCCTCGGGTGTCGTCGGATCCGGTCCGGCGAGCGGCGCGTGCCGCTCGCCGGCGATCACGAAGGCACGGGGATGGTTGGCGAGCAATGCGGTCAGCTGGGTCTCGCCGAGGCGGTAGTTGAGCGGCACGAACGGCACCCCGGCCACCGCGGCGGCGAACAGCGCGACCGGGAAGGCCGGTCCGTTCTTCGCGAGGTGGACCAGTGCCGTGGCGCCGGACTGCATGAGCACGGCCGCGCCGTGGCGTGCCGCCGCGCGCAGCTGTTCCGCGGTGACGGCTTCGCCGTGGTTGGTCAGCACGGCACGTCCTTCGCCGCCGTCCACGGCCATGTCCAGCAGGGTCGTGAGGTTCATGTCGTCAGTCCGATGCGGGTAGGGGCTTGGCGGTCTTCGTCTCGAGCGGTATCGCGTCCAGGGCGAGCGATCCCTGGCCGGACTTGACGCACAGCAGTTCCACGGAGCCGTCCGGTGTGGCGTACCGCTTGCCCAGCAAGGTTCCTGACGCGGTGTCGACCGGCTCGCCCGTCGGCCCGTGGTAGTCGGCCTTGTCGACCATCGGTGCGCCGCCGCAGGTCAGTGCGGCAGCTCCGCGGGTCCAGCGCACGACCACCACAGCGGTGTCGTCCACAGTGCTCAGAAACGTCGTGCCGATGCGGGTCATGAGCCCGTCCTTTCCCTGTGTCACCAGGAGGGCCGGTCGCCGATCACGCCGTCGGCACGCAGGGAGGCGATCTCGTCCGGCGAGAGCCCGAGCTGACTGAGCACGTCCTCGTTGTGCTCGCCCAGAAGCGGCGCCGGCTCGCGGTGTGCCTGCCAGTTCTGGTCGGAGAACCGGAACGGTGTGGTGCTGTACCGGGCAGTGCCGCCGACCGGGTGCGGCACGGTCTCGAAGAAGCCGCGCGCCCGCAGCTGGGGCAGCTCGGGCTGCCGGTGCGGCTGCATCACCTTCGCCACCGGCACGCCGGCCGCCCAGAGCGCCTCGACGACCTCGTCGCCGGTGCGGTGTGCGCACCACCGGCCCAGCACCTCGTCGACGGCGTCGTGCCGGGCCCTGCGCCCGGCAGCGGTGGACAGCTCGGGGTCCGCCGCCCAGTCGGGCCGGCCGACCGCCTCGCACAGCGCCGACCACTGCTCGTCGGTGGCGACCGCGATCGCGACCCAGGAGTCGGCGCCGCCGAACTCGTCCGGTTCGCCGGTGCGGTACAGGTTCTGGGGCGCGGCCACCGGCCCCCGGTTGCCCATCCGGTTCAGCTCGACGCCGTAGGCGCTGTACTCGACGACCTGCTCGGCGGCGATGTTGACCGCGGCCTCGGCCATCGCCGCCTCGACGAGCATGCCCTCCCCGGTCCGCCGCCGGTGCTCCAGCGCGAGCAGGAGTCCCGTGACGGCGTGCAGGCCGGCGGTCGGGTCACCGAGCGAGTAGGGCTCGACCGGGTTCTGGTCCGCATGCCCGGTCAGCCAGGTCAGCCCGGACACGTCCTCGATGACGTAGGCGAACGCGGCGTTGTCGCGGTACGGGCCGTCGAGCCCGAAACCCGGCATGCGCACCATGATCACGTCGGGCCTGATGGCCCGGACGGCTTCGTAGCCGAGACCGACCTGGTCCAGCACCCGGGGCGTGTAGTTCTCGACGACCACGTCGCACTCGGCGATGAGCCTGCGCAGCACGTCCACCCCGCGCTCGGTCTGGAAGTTGACGGTCACGCTCTTCTTGTTGGTGTTGAGGCCGCAGAAGATCGGCGACCGCTCCCACCACTTCTCCTCGGTCATCGGGACACCCGCGATGAGCCTGGTGCCGTCGGGGCGGCTGGTGGACTCCAGGTGGATGACCTCGGCGCCGAGCATGCCCAGCAGGTGCGTGGTGGACGGGCCGGCCCAGAAGGCCGTCATGTCGAGGACGCGGATCCCGGCCAGCGGCAGACTGAGCGGGCCCGCGAACCGCCGAGCGGAGCGAGGCAATCCAACACCGTCGCCCGGTTCGCCGCCGGCGCGCTCATGCGGTGGTGTCTCCCGGCGGTCGCCGGTGTGCTCGCCGAGCCGCGGCGCCGGTCCTGGCTCGCGCAGCACGTCCGGGCGCAGCCGGTAAGGCGGGCCGGGTTGCAGGAAACCGTCCCGAGGGTTGGGCCTGAACACGTCCCGGAACCGGAACTGGTCGTTGTCCGCGATGGTGGACCCCCGACTGACCGGCGCGTTGGGGATCCGGAACGCCGTGGCCAGCTCCCGGATCTCCGCGACCGTGTGCTGGGCGAGCCAGCCGTACAGTTCGGGCGCGACCTTCGCCGCGAGCTCCGTCAGCGCGAACGGCTGATCCGGGTCGACCCATTCCGGATGGCCGACCATCGCGCAGAGGTCGATCCACTGCTGTGCCGTGGCACACCCGATCGCGACGAGCCCGTCCTTCGCCGTCGCCACCCCGGGCACGAACACCGACCGCACCGAGCGGAACGGCCGCCCGAGCTGCTCGAAGAAGGTCACCGGGTAGTAGGTCAGGCAGAGGATCTCGGCCTCAAGCATGGACAGGTCGACCAGCCGCCCGCGTCCGGCGGCCCGGGAGACCAGAGTCGCGGCGGCGGCGTAGGTGCCCGCGAGCCATTCGCCCACCTGCCCGCCGACATGCACCGGTGCCCGGTCCGGGTCGCCACGGCCCAGGCCGATGATGCCGCCCGACCACGCCTGGAGGGTGAACTCCGTCGCCGGTTTGTCCCGCCACGGGCCCGTCAGCCCGAACGGGGTGATCGCCGTGACGGTGAGGTGCGGGTGACGCTGGTGGATCTCCTCCGGCGCCAGGCCCGGGTGCTCGGCGAGGCGGGTGCCCCGCGACCAGACCACGGCGTCGGCACCGGCGAGCAGGGCGTCCAGGTGCGTGAGCGCGGTGGCGTCGTCCGGGTCGACGACCACGCTTCGCTTGGAGCAGGCCAGAAAGCTGAACAGGGCTCCGTCGGCGCCCGGCGGGATCGCGGCCCCTGACGCCGACCAGGTCCGCAGTGGATCGCCGTCCGGCGGCTCGGCCTTGGTCACCTCGGCCCCGCCGTCCGCGAGGAGCTTGGTGGCGTAGGCGCCCGCGATCCCGGAGGACAGGTCGACGACCACGTACCCGGTCAGGGGAGGTCGCATCGTTGGTGTACCGCCTTCACACATCGTTGTGGGGCTTGGGGATTACTCCGGTTTGCGGCGTCCTGACCTGCTGAGCCGGAAGTCCGGCGGGAACTGGCCGTCGTTGTCCTTGACCGCGTCGGTCAGGCCGCGGTCGAGCATCTCGTCGAGCGTCACGTCGCCGGGGTCGGGACGGGCGTATTTCCCCAGGCTCTCGAAGAGGCCGGTGAGCATGCTGCCCATGTACTCGCCCTGGAACTGCTTCAGCATCGCGAAGAACAGCTTCTGCTGGTACACCACGTCCGTGGGGCGGGTGCGTGAGCAGGCGGTGGCGTACTTGGCGACCTCGTCCTCGAGCTGGTCGCGGGGGACGACCTTGTTCAGGAAGTTGCAGTCGTACATCTCGGCCGCGGTGAACGGCCGCCCGGTGAACACCATCTCCTGGAACTTCCTGATGCCCATGGTGTTCGCCCAGGCCCACATCCGCGGTCCCCAGCCCGCGTACCGGAACGCGGCGTGGCCGAAGAGCGCGTCGTCGGCGGAGATGACCAGGTCGGCATCGGCTGCCTGGTAGAAGTGCCAGCCGTAGCAGTAGCCCTTGACCTCCAGGATGCTGATCTTCCGGAAGTCCTGCAACGTTCGGCAACCGGACCGCGGGTCGGCGAACCACTGGCCGATCTGCGCGCCACCGCGGAAGGAGTTCTGCGGTGGCAGCCGCACGTCGTCCTCTGTGGACAGTCCGAACTCGCCCAGTCGCGACTCCTCGTCCGGCGACGTGTACACCTCCATGAACTCGGGCAGGTCCACGCCGCTGCCGAGGTCGTTTCCCGCGCCGCGGATGACGAGGACCTTCACCTCGTCGTCGACGTTGGCGCGGTGCAGCAGCCGCGCGTAGCGCAGCCGGGCACCGATCGTCGGCGCGTTGAGGTGGTCGGGCCGGTTGAAGGTGATGGTGGCGATCCGCGTCTTCGGATCCTTGTCGTAGAGGATGATCTCCTCGGGCGAGGGCCGGGCAGACTCAGGCATGTGGTGCTCCCTTCGGGTTGACGGATCAGCTGCTGGGGACGACGTTGTCCGTGGACAGCAGTTCTGGTCCGTCCTCGGTGATCGCGACCGAGTCCCGGTGGAAGACCGCGCCGACGCCCTTCTCCCAGACGTAGGCGGACAGGGCGAGCACACTGCCGGCGTCGAGCCGTTCCTTCGCCGCGGTCGCGGGCAGGCCCGCGGTGACGACCGGCGGGTCGAAACCCAGCCCGAGCCCCCGTGCCACCGCCATCGGCGGGAGCGGTTCACCGGCCGCGACATAGGCCTCCAGGAGCGTCTGGGCGGACGCGCCCGGTCGGCAGGCGGCCAACAGCTGTTCCCACAGGGCGTCGCACCGGGCGTAGAGGGCGGCGGCCGGCTCGCTCCGCGCCGCCTCGCCACCCACCACGTGGGTACGGCTCACTTCGCCGATGTACCCGTGGGCGACCACACCCGCGGTGAACGCCACCAGGTCGCCGGTGGCGAGACCGCGGCCACCGTCCACCCGCCGCCACGGATGCTCTGGGCTCGTGACCCACGCCGCGTCCTGGACCGCCGGGGTGGTGACCCCGCCCGCTGCCGCGGCCTCGAGCAGCACGCCGGCCAGCTCCTTCTCGGTGACACCGGGGCGCAGCTCGGCGACCGCCTTCGCGAGGCTCGCGCCCGCCACCGCGACGGAGTCCCGGATGGCGACCAGCTCCTCGGCGGTCTTGACCCGCCTGGCCGCCCGCATGGCCACCTCGCCGTCGACCAGCTCGGCCGAGGGGAAGGCCATCGGCAGCAGCTGGGCGAAGGTGGGGGACAGGGTGTCGGTCCCGACCCTCTTCGCTCCCGCCGCTCCTTCGATGCCCCGCAGGACTCCGATGGTGTTCATCGGGTTCCAGGTCAGCCCGAAGAGGTTCTCGCGAGGGATGTCCTCGGGTACCCCGTCGTCCCATGTGGACAGCAGGTGGATCGCGCCGGTGGCGCGGACCAGGATGCACGCCGGCCCGAAGGGCAGAGTCCCGGCCAGCCACAGCAGCGTCGCGCCGGTCACGTACCGCACGTTGGCGGTGCGGCCGAGGACCAGGACGTCGAGGTCGTGGGCTGCCATCTGTGCCAGCGCACGCTCCCGCCGCCCGGAGCGGAGAGCGTGGTCGTCCGGCAGAACCTCAGTTGCCATAGGGATCGTAGGGGTAGTCGGTGAGCCGGTCGTAGCCGTTCTCCGTGATCACGATGATCTCCTCGCCGCGGTAGCCTCCGGTGCCGTCCGCCCACGCGATCGGTTCGAGGACCAGCACGCTTCCGTGCTGTAGCACCAGGTTCTCGTCGAACTCCTGACCGAGGTCGGTGCCGACGAACGGCATTTCCGCCGCGTCGACGCCGAGGCCGTGGCCAAGGTAGAAGTGCTTGACCCAGGGACGGGTCCCGTCGCCGTTCGCCTCGACGGCCGCGGCCGTGAGGTCCGCCGCCGTGACGCCGGCCCGCGTGACCGACAGGACCGCCTCGACGATCTCGTGCCACCGCCGGAACTGCGCCTCCTGACGCGGTGACGGGTCCTGGCCGACGCACCAGGTGCGGCCGA
>Ga0307512_10007860_pt1 | contig 10487 bp, 16 predicted proteins | sample 14_EM_MG_FD_200267 | JGI IMG/M metagenome (GOLD analysis project Ga0307512, IMG submission 200267) | Populus trichocarpa ectomycorrhiza microbial communities from riparian zone in the Pacific Northwest, United States - 14_EM | ecosystem: Host-associated > Plants > Roots > Unclassified | place... | reverse complement strand
ACAAATTCCTTCCTTCTTCTTTCGAAACAGCCGAGTCCACCCCTCTTCCTGCTGTTCCAGATGATGGAGAGATGCATATTATGCCCTTCCCTCCCATTCCCACGGAGCACCTTGCGAACGTGAGCGCCCAGCCAGTTCACCGCCACTCCCACCACCGCCATCACCGCCTCCAGAACGCCTCGTTCATGGAGAGGTTGTCGCACGCCCTCATGATGTTGGGCCCATGGGAGGGTAGAGCCGTCGCTTTTGTTCTCGGTAAGTGGTTCCATGGTTGATAACGGTACTTCGTGACTGAGCGATGACCGCGATTTAGGATGTGGTATCGGTGTCGTTTTGCGCATGGTCTACGTCTTGATTCTGGTCACCTGCCGCATGTTCCGCAGTCCTGCCCAACCCGGCGAGGACGATGCGGACGAGGAGGAGACCGAAGTTTTGCTCATCGCTGTTCCTCCCGGGTACAGCAAGGACGAAAAGGTCGCCCTGTAGACAAGCACCATTTTGACTCGTATGCTTCTGCTTTAGCCTTACCGTGCAGTATTATTCTCGAGAAATAATAAACAAACGTGTCTTGTGTCCAGAATTTTCTGGATGATTCCGGCACATGCCTGATCCGGATGAGGTTCTCACCCACCGATTGGGTAAATAAACTCGACCGCGACTGCTGCACAAAAAATTACCACCCTTGAACGATCTTCATACCTTACCACCATCTACCCTCATCCACTCTTCTTAATCCTTAGACGATGGCCGTCGTTGGTATCGATTTTGGCTCTCTACACTCAAAGGTACCTCATCTCCCACATCCTCTTACGCGAATCTCACCACTCATTTTCCTTGCCCTGTCCAGATCGGCGTGGCTAGACATCGTGGTATCGACATTATCGTCAACGAAGTCTCAAATCGTCAAACACCGTGCGTACCTTTTCTACCCGTCCGAGTTCTACTATCTCCCTACATTACGAGCGATCTAATCACGTCTCTATTAGGTCGCTTGTCGCGTTCGGTCCCAAGCAACGAGCGATTGGCGAACCCGCCAAAACCCAGGAGACCTCCAACTTCCGTAACACGATTGGTAGCCTCAAACGATTAATCGGTCGAAATGTCTCCGATCCTGAAGTCCAGAACACCGAAAAGTCCTTCATGAATGCGACTTTGATCGATGTCAACGGGACCGTTGGTGTTGAGGTTAAATACCTCGGCCAGACCCAAAAGTTCTCCGCTACCCAACTCGTCGGTGCTTACTTGGGAAAACTCCGGGACATCGCCGCCAAAGAGCTCAAAGTCGGCGTCACGGACATCGTTTTGTCTGTCCCGGTCTGGTACACAGATATCCAACGAAGGGCTGTTATCGACGCCGCTAGCATCGCTGGCATGAATGTCCTTCGTCTCATCAACGACACCACCGCTACCGCTCTGGGTTACGGAATCACCAAATCCGATCTCCCCGAAGCTGATAACCCAAAACATGTCATCTTCGTCGACGTTGGCCACTCGAGCTTATCCGCTGCCGTGGTTGCCTTCTCTAAGGGTCAACTGACCGTTAAATCCACCGCATTTGATACCAATGTCGGCGGTCGTTACATTGACCAGGCCCTCGTCAACCACTTCGCGGAACAGTTCAAAACCAAATACAAGATCGACGTCTTGTCCAACCCCAAGGCCACCTTCCGACTTGCCGCCGGATGCGACAAGGTTAAGAAGGTTCTTTCCGCAAACACAGAGGCTCCATTAAATGTGGAATCTATAATGAACGATATCGACGCTTCCTCGAGGCTAACGAGGGAAGAGTACGAGACCCTCATCGCCGGTGTCCTTGATCGTATACCCGGTCCCCTCTCCCACGTTCTCCAGGACGCTGGTCTCACCCTCGAGCAAATCGATGCTATCGAACTCGTTGGTGGATGCACTCGTATCCCCGCTGTTCGCGCCAAGATCCAATCCGTCTTCCCCGGAAAGTTCCTTTCTACCACTCTCAACCAGGATGAAGCCATCGCCCGCGGTGCCACCTTCGCATGTGCTATGCTCTCCCCCGTTTTCCGTGTCCGTGATTTTGCTATCCACGACACCCAAGTGTACCCCATCAAGGTCGAATGGGAAAAGGCCCCTGAAGATCCTGATGAGGACACGGAACTCGTCGTCTTCCCCAAGGGTAACGGTATCCCCTCTACGAAGGTTTTGACCTTCTACCGTAACAAGCCGTTCGATATCCAGGCTGGCTATGCTGAACCCTCAGGCCTCCCTGGTGGTATAAACCCATGGATCGCCAAGCTTACGGCGAAATCCGTCGGACCCGACGCCAAGGGCGACCTTTCGTGTGTCAAGGTTAAGGCGAGGTTGAACCAACACGGTCTTCTGTCGTTCGAAGCTGTGTACACGGAGGAGATCGAGGAGAAGGAGGAGACACCGATGGCGGTCGACGGCGAGCCTGATGCTCCCCCCAAGAAGAAGAAGGTAGTGAAGAAGACTGACGTGCCCTTCGTCTGGGGCTCCACGGCCTTGGATAAGTCCAACGTCGAGGCTTTCAGAGAACAGGAAGCTGAGATGCATGCTGCCGATAGGCTTGTCGTGGATACGGAGGTAAGTTTTATACAGGTCAGAAGGACGAGGAAAAAACCTGACGTGGAAATTTCGTCTGTAGGACCGCAAGAACGCTCTCGAGGAGTACGTCTACGATACACGAGGAAAGCTCGACGATCGCTACGCTGCTTTCGTGCAACCTGCAGAGAAGGACAAGTTACTTGTTGCCTTACAAGAGGCGGAAGACTGGCTGTACAGCGAGGAAGGCGAGGAAGCTACGAAGTCTGCGTACGTTTCCAAGCTCGATGCGCTTAAAGCCCTGGGCGACCCAATCACGAACCGCTGGAGGGAGTCGGAGGAGAGGTCACGCTCGATCTCGCAACTGCGTGAGACTATCAACAAGTATATGACAGACGCTAGGTCAGAAGACGAGAAGTACAACCACATCGATGAGAAGGACAAGCAGGCGGTCGTGGAGAAGACGGCTACCGTTCAGCAGTGGTTGGAAGACCAGATCGCGAGGCAGTCGGAGAGACCGAAGAACGTGGATCCAGTATTGACGAGCGCGGAGATCTTGAAGAAGAAGGATGAGATAATTTACTTCTGCCATCCGCTTTTGGCTAAGCCAAAGCCCAAGGTCGCGGTTCCCAACTCGGGGACGGAAACTCCAAAGAGCGGAACGGAGACTCCCAACCCCCCACCTCAGAAGGAGGAACCCAAGGGCCCCTCGGAGATGGACGTCGATTAGAGGGTTTCATATTTTCGCCGCACCACCCGCACGGTTGTTGTTTTTGCCAACATCGTAGAAGACGACCCACCCTTGTAGTTAGGCTTTTCTCTCTCTCATACACACGGCTTTTATAGCACTTTTGCACCCCACAATTCTATGTCGTTTTGTATTGGAAGGGTTGAAGGTCATAACTTGAGTGCTCGAATCAAACGTGGTGAAGTCGTGAGATCATGATTTTTGATGTGAGATGGTAAGACAGCGTAAAATAGCAATAAACGACGAAGATTCGAGGGGGGTGACGGCTGGCGTGTAGGAAATAATAATACATAGGAGCAACGCGGGTAAGTCTAGATCTTACCCTGCCTTGGGGTGAAGAGCATCGTTCCAGCAGGGGCATGGACGAACTTTGTGAGATCCTCTCCCAAGTAATTATCCACCACCTCCACACTGTACTTCTCCATAATGCCCATCAAGACGGTCTTGATGATCTTATCACCGAAGTTTATGCCTACGCACTTCCTCGGACCCAACCCGAACCTCCAATACGAGTAACGGTATTGAGTCGGAAGGAGCTCACCAAAGCGATCAGGTCGGAAAACGTGTCCGTCGGAACCCCAAACAGGAGCATCGCGGTTGAGCGTGTAAGTGTCGATGAGGATGGAAGTCTTTGGAGGGATGTAATATCCGTGAATGATCTTAGGATCGGCCGTCAACTCCGAGAGAGAGTAGAACAACACCGGATGCAGACGACCGGATTCGAGATAGCAGTAGTGGAGGAGGGTGTCGGTCTTGCGGAGGTATGCGTCGGCCCGATCTTGGCGGTTGGAACCGAGGGATTCGTCCAAGAGGGCAGCGTCGATCTCTTTGTGGAGTCGAGCCATGACTGATGGGTTCATTGCGACCTGAGCAGTGACCCATGAGATAGAAGTCGTTGTTACGTCTGGAAGATGGTGTTAGACGTGGGAGTATGAAATGGACAACGGTACGATGCTTACCCATGTTGGTGAATAGAATCTCGTCGATGGAATGGGCAAACTCGAGGAAGGTCATGTGCCCTTCCTTCATGTTTTTGTACAGATCACTGACGGTGGTGGTGATGCCCCTCCTCTCAGCCTCAAGACTGGTCCTCTCGAGGAGAGCAGCCCAGTCCCGTTCAAAACCGTCGACATCCCTATTGGCCTGGACAGGGAGGTACTTGAAAATCTTCCACTGCTCAAACTTTCCGAAGAATGTATGATTGATGACACGTTCATGGACAATATTGAGTTGGAAAAGTTCGTCTATGAGTTTGTCGTCGACAAGTTCACCGAAAACTCTCCTAGCGATCATCTTGAAAGGAAGGATAGAGACAAGTTCCTCGGCTTTAATGGCCAATTTGTTATCCTTCTCATTCCTGACAACATGGGAGAGACGAGGCAAGGACTCGAGCCATTTGTCGGTGTCGTCGATCATGACAGGGAGAAGTTCGGAGGCTTTCTGTGAGGTGAAGTGTGGATCGATGTGGGTTCGGAGACGTCGCCAGTCCTCGTTATGCTTCAGACCGACGGAATGACCGAGGACTCTGCCCATGTACTCTCCAAAGCCGATATTGGGGATCTTGAAATGGACTTTGGCATCACCGTGGTAGTAAGCACGAATATCATCAGGGTCGGTCAGAACGCTTTCAATCGACTGTTTCAGCGGAAGCCTCAGAAGCCGAGTTTAGCGGGCCGCTCACAGCTCGGGGATATCACCACAGAATACTCGGTACAAGGGACCGTACTTTCGGCGGTAATCGGTCACCATACGGGGCCTTTGGAATAAAGGTTGTTAGCTGCTGTCGGAAATCGTACAACGGTCGACTTGGAGTACTTACCCATCCATGAACCGTATGATACGGGTGTCTTCCAGTGGACCAGGAACCGGCGCTTTGCCTGATTTCTGCTGGTAACCTAGACGGTAGGCGGTATGCTGGAAAGAAGGGTGAGATGGAAGTTTATCTACGAACTGGGGAATCAAACTGACCTTGAACACACGACTTATATCCGTGGCATAGAACCAAACCACAGCTCCAGCCAGGAGAGTTGCGCCGCCAGCATAAGGGGCGCACTCATGTTCGGAGTATTCCTGGGCAATTTTGAGGAGCCGTTCGGTGTCCATGAGCGGAATATTTGAGAAGTAGAACGGAGAATTCCCATGGGTATTTAAGTCACTAGTGGCGCCTGGAGGACCTCCACCGAGAAAGCGGAGAACAGTGGGGAAACGATCACATGACGCGGGAGTCGAGGAGCAGATGAAGGATGACAGACTGAATCAGCTCGAGGATTCATGACAGACTGGATCAGTTCGAGGATTCATGACAGACTGAATCAGCTCGAGAGGATTTGGTTTTTAGCAGTGGATGAGTGAGAGAGGGCGGTCTTGGTATTTGTTAGCCGACCTCCGTCTTACCAATCCGATGGCCCACTCACCCCGCACTCTGAAGCTTGAGCTTAAAGCTTGAACAGCGGATCTCGCTCACCTCCCAAAGAATAATATGAGCGTCCTTCACCCGTATGCGACTCCGTTTCCTGCAGGCAAAGAACAAACACTGATGATCATACAGACAGATCTCAGCAAACTTCCTCGGAGGTTCTCCCCTCAACAGACTCTCCTGGCTCAGGACATCCCAGATCTTCGTCGACGCAACCCTCCGTTCTCCTTCCACGCGATGGATCCTCTTCAAATCCGGTCAACCTCTTGTCCTTTCTCACAAAGATCGGCCAAAGCATCGATCCCTCGCCCGTCTCACTACCGCTGACGTCAAACCGTTGCTCGGTCCCGAGCCTTACCTCGGTCAAGATCAGGACGACGGAGATATCGCACCTCAAAGTACATCTGCACTCAAGGTCGCTAGGCTGAGAGGCCCGAGGATCGTCTTCCTTGGACTCGAGGAACCCCATGGAACGGCCGCAATACTCCCCTCGTCTGACTTCAGCACTACGAATGAGGCACCCGAAGTCGTTGCGATGAAGATCACAGGAACACCATACTTTTCGCTAGACGTCTCGGATGTGGAATCTTCTGCTCTCGACGCAGTGCTACAGAACAACCAACTCGCCAAGGATGGAGGCCAACTCAAGTTCTCGGAAGCAAGGGCAGCTATGAACTCTATGGACTGGTTTGACGCTGCTGTGTTCGCTGAGGCCAGGAGCATGGTCGATTGGAACGCCAGGAATAGGGTACGCACCAATTTCACGCATGGGAGGATCAAGCGCTAAGATCTTGCATCAGTTCTGCTCATCCTGTGGTTCACCTGTATATTCTCTCTGGGCTGGGTGGAAGCTCGCATGCACGACCCTACTCCCTTGGGAAGCAAAAGTAAAAAGGGAACCATGTGCTTCCTCTATTAGTCTCAACAACTTTTCTCATCCCCGAACTGATCCTGTCATTATCACTGTGCCCGTCAACGAGGCAGGCGATAAGATCCTACTGGGGCGAAACGTGAGTGGACTCGAGGTCCCAAAAGTTACTGTACTAGTTGACATATACTCGTTGGCCAGGCAAAATGGAATTCGTCTGTCTATTCTGCTCTCGCGGGTTTCATGGAACCCGGGGAGACGTTCGAGGACTCTATAAAGCGCGAGTTGTGGGAGGAAACTGGAGTTAAGGTTTGGGACATCAAGTATCATTCCAGTCAGCCGTGGGTAAGTGGGCATATACCTCTTCGATGGATGACCGGGTTTACTTATTCATTGTTACTTCTCTGCGTGTAGCCTTTTCCAGCAAACCTCATGGTTGGCTTTTACGCCACCGCTAGCGAATCCCAGAAACTAAGGGTAGATTTAGACAACGAACTCACAGGCAAGTGGAACAGACCATCGCACTTTCGCTATGCCCATCTCCTAATCTCTCTTCCCTCAGACGCTAGATGGTTCACTCGCGAGGAAATCCTCACAGTGCTTAATCACCCTCAGGGTACAAACTTCAGTCCTATAGATACTTCTCAACCAGGCGAACATGACCCACCCTTCAGGGTACCACCCAAGACTGCGATCGCGGGTGTGTTGATTTTGGATTGGGCCAACGGCAGACCGCTGGATAGTCATTGTACCAGTCCAAGACTTTGAAATTGTATACGAGAAATAGTGCATTGATCATGCAACGTTATTATACACGGAATTTTCATCGATGGTGGGCTTTAAATGTCATCCTCTGGTCCTTCCTCGATGAGCTTCGCATAATCCTCGTAACTCGCAAAGGTCGGTAACGACCGAATCTTTTTCCTCTTCTTTTGCTCCTCCTTACCACCTTTCCGTTTCCTCTTCTCGCCCAATGCGGGAGAGTCGCCGCCAAATCCAGTCCACTCCTCCTCTTCTTCGTTCTCGCCACCAGAAGAGTCACCTTCATCGCCTGGCCAATCTATCAGACCGTCTTTGAATGCCAGTGCTTCGGCTTCATCGAGTGGGATGAGATCCTCCGCATCTGAGGACTCGACTAGCGAGAACTTGTCGTCGTCGTCATCATCCTCATCGACTTCGGATGGTTCCTCTACATCGTCCACAGAATCTTCAGAATCGTGAAGGTCTGCCAAAGGGTCGCCATCATCGTCCTCGTCGAGACCAGAAGGTATCGAGTCTTCGTCATCTGAGATGTCAAGCTCTTTTGGCATAGATGCTTTCATCGCCTACCAGGTAAAAAAAAGTCAGCTTCCATGAGGACCGGGGAAGTCACCACTCTTTCGCTTACCGTCCAAATATCGGCCTCTTCCTCGTCATCAGTCGAATTTTCACCGCCGTCTACTTCACCCTCTTTATCCTCGTTCCCATTTTCGTCCAACTCTACCTCCGAATTTTCTTCATCGTCTTTCCCTTTCTTTTTCTTCTTCGCCTTCACCGCCCTAGCCTTCTCCAGCTCGTTCTTCTGGTTAAAGTACTTGTGGAAGAACACCTGGTCGATTGGGACATCTTCCACCCTCCTCTTCCACCACTTCTCATCGTTCACCGTCACTCCACTACCAGAATTCGAGCCAAGGTCATCGCCCACTTCACCCTTGATCAATCTCACCCCTCCACCGCTGATAGCATCTCCAGCGGCGGGCTGCATCGCGCTAGATCCCTTCTGCTTCGAACTCTGCTTCTTCGGATTCTTGTAAACGAAACGGTCAAGGAAGTGAGAGAGGGTGTTGAGCGCCAGGTCTGGCGTAGACGTAAGGGGTTGAGATGATAGTAGCTGTCTTGCGTGCAGGGAGACGGTGGGGTGGTAATGCGAGAGAAGAGGGAGGAGCTCCCATAGCGGCGAACTCGAAGCATGAGCGAACTCGGGTTCCCGTTTCCTCGGATCGTACAGTTGTCCCTCGTCTTCTTCCTCGCCTTCCGTAGGTTTTGAGCTAGACCGTCGTTTCTCTGGAGTCCGAAGCATCTCACGGAGGCCTGGAACGGTACTAAAAAGCTGTCGAAAAAAACGCCAAAATGAACCTCCGCAAACCGTGGAAGGGTTATGCCACCATAAACGTACCTCTCCAAGGAGATGTAAACCACCAGCTGTGAACTCGGCTCCTCCTCCACCCCCACTCGCCAAAATCTGGACGAACCTTCTCACGAACGCCTTCGCCCGTTCAAGGTTCTTATCGGACTTGATGCACTTGAACAGCAGGTTCAAGTACATCGCCTGCTTCGACGAAGTCGACAGCCTTGGGTCGTACAAGGACGCATACAGCGTCCGATAGAACCTGTCCGTGATGGATCGGGCGGAAGAGGACGAAGTCGATGACGCGGTCGTAGAGATTTGGTGAATGAGGAGAAGTGCTTGAAGCGTTATGTTGAACGTGGACCTGTGTGTGATTAAGAACAGCGTGTCGAGGTGTTTTTTTAATCTAGGGTCATCGGCATCGAGCTTGGCGAACGGTAGAGCGCGGTTGACTCCGGTCAAGACGGCAGATATCAGTTTCGAGTTGGAGTCTTCGAGCTCGGTAAAACCGGCGTCGCCTTTGACCTCCCTCCCCTTCTGTTTCTTCAGCTTCCCTTTCGACGAACTGTCCTTGGTTTGTTTCACCTTCGGCGCATCTCCCGTTACATCATTGGATTCCGTGTCGTCTCGTCCCAGAATGTCCTTAAACAGTTCGAAATAGATGTTGATCAACTCTCGGGCGACGTCCCTATCGGCTTGCGAAGGCGAGAGAACGATTTGATTAAATGTTATCGCAGCGTAGTAACGAGCGTGCGAGGTCCCAACCGCCTTGTCTTCTTTCGAAGGCTTTGGAGGAGGTTTTGACGTGGAAGTAGACGGTGCATCGGAGAACACGATTTTCGTATTCTTCGCCAAAGGAGTGGGTTCGGAAGGAAGAACCGACGAGGCAGCGGCAGTTGAGGCTCGAGGTTTGAGGATGAGCGAGGTGATCTCCCGGACTACGATCCCTTTCATAGATGGGTGTGTCTGGAGGAGCAGGAGGAGGTAGTGCGAGACACGAGAAGAAATCGACTTCTCAAGGTCGCCCTGTGGAAAACGCTTGAGCACACTAATGACATATCAAACTTGACACATACAAGCTTATTGACAAGCAATCGCAACAAGTTCTGCTCTTGTTCAGGTTTGTCTCGCAACAGAGTAAACACGAGGCTGATTGTTTGTGTCCGAACATACGGCAGAGGATCGTGCAGTAGGTTCTACGTCCTAGTTGGGCGAAAGCGCATTTCCAAACCAACAAAGACAGCTCACCTCCAAGATCTGAAGCACGGAGAAGAAATATTTCTTCAACCAGTCTTCGAAATACCACGCGAGCAAACGCTGGTCCGTCACTTGAGGGTGTAGCAGTGGTTGATCGAGAAAGTATCTGTAGAGCCGACACACTGTTCAGAAGCCATTCGGTAGGTACCGTTGTACAACTCACTTTAATTTCCGATCTGGCGCGCCGCCTCCCACCCACCAATCAATAATGCATCTGAGAGCCTTTAAACTCTCCTCCCTGCCACCCTTTCCCTTACCCCTCTCAGCCATACTCTTCAAACTCTCCAAAGATTTGACGTTGTGCACGGGGCTTCCTTGAACCAGCAGGGTCATGGCACTCAATCGATCGGATAACGTTCCAGATTGCAAAACCTTTTGCAAGAACTGGCTGTCGGAAGCGGAACCCGTAGAAACCCCAGAGGCGGTGTAGTTCTGAATGTCGACGGTGTGCAATGATGTTGCTTTTGTAAGGAGCGAAGATGTTTGTGTTGGAGTGGGCGTGGGGAGGTTTGTGGTAGCGGGAAGCGGAGAGATGACGGAATACCATTGCGAGGTT
>Ga0307512_10007859_pt1 | contig 10487 bp, 11 predicted proteins | sample 14_EM_MG_FD_200267 | JGI IMG/M metagenome (GOLD analysis project Ga0307512, IMG submission 200267) | Populus trichocarpa ectomycorrhiza microbial communities from riparian zone in the Pacific Northwest, United States - 14_EM | ecosystem: Host-associated > Plants > Roots > Unclassified | place... | reverse complement strand
CCGACAGGTTGCTCAACTTCGTGAAGCATTGCGAGCTAGATGCTCATTATCAGATGGCAATTACATCGAGAGTCCAAATCTTGCCGCTGACCAAACAGCTGACGAACCTGGCAGGCAATGCATGGTGCGTGTTGTTTTTATTTTGAACTTTCGGCACTGGCTGCGGTGGGGTTAGAATCCCCCAGATGATCGTTCGAATTCCCGGCCCGGGGTAACAGATAACCGGAACCGTTCGGGAATCGCGCATCTGTCTTTCGTCTCATACCCGCCTGATCTTGTTTATTTTTTACCACACAACTCAACCCGCACCTTCTTGGTATCGTATCCAGGAACAAAACTTTGAACGGAGGTCGCGCGGAACGCAACGAGTACATTCTGTTGCACGAGTTTCATCGGTTGAAGTACATCTGTCCTGATAAGACGTGGGGTAAGAAGACCAGTCCTAGGATCAAGGAAGAATTCGAGGACGATGGAGAAGGTGGGGGTGGGGGTAAAAAGGGCAAGGGCAAAGGAGTGAAGGCCAAACGAGATAAGTACAAGGGCGGTCTTGTCTTCGAGCCCAAGAGAGGATTGTGGGATCGATATGTGCTCGTCATGGATTTCAACTCGTTGTATCCGAGTATCATCCAGGAGTGGAACATTGACTTCACGACGGTGTCTTCGATTGAAGACGAGGAAGATCTAGCTGTGTGGAATTTTCTCAAGGATTCTTCCATTATCCTGCTAACCGGAGGCGTATTTTCTAGGGGGAGGGAAAGATTCCGGAACCACCTGCCGATGGCGTGGAACAGGGTGTGCTGCCTCGTCTTATCGCCACTCTGGTCAGTAGACGTCGTCAGGTCAAGTCGCTCATGAAGGACAAGACTGCCACACAACATAAATTGCTCCAGGTCCGTTTCGCCCTCAGCCCCGAGTTCAGCCCGTGACCTCATAACGTTTCTTGAATATATAGTGGGATATTAAACAAATGGCACTCAAACTCACTGCGAACAGTATGTATGGGTGTCTCGGTTTCGAATACTCGAGGTTCTACGCCCGACCTCTGGCTGCCCTCACGACATACAAAGGCCGTGAGATTCTGACGCACACTCGAGAGCTTGCAGAATCTCTTGGACTCGATGTGAGGCGTACGACCTTTTCTCTTGAGCGGTTGGAAGCCTGACGACCTCATTAGGTCGTTTACGGAGATACGGATTCTATCTTCGTGAACACTAACGCGACCGTGCTATCTGACGCCTTACGGATCTCGTACGAGTTGAAGAAGGCTGTCAATGACCGGTACAAGTTGTTGGAGATCGACTTGGATGGAATTTTCCAGCGGTTGCTGCTCCTTCAAAAGAAGAAGTATGCAGCGGTCAAGGTTAACGAAGGCACGAAGACGACTACAATTGAGATCAAGGGTCTGGATATGAAGCGGCGAGAATTTTCCGCGGTGTCAAAGAGTGCTTCCCAGTGCGTACAATTCTCAATCTTGCCTCTGCCGACGGAAGCGGAAGGTAAGAGCAACTGCTGACCTGCACCCGACCGTGATAGATACGTGCTCGACCAGATCCTATCTGGAGAGATGACGGAGGTTGTGGTGGAAAACATCCACGAGTACCTGCGTTCGGTGGGCGAGAACGTCAAGGCCGGACGTATGAAGCCAGATGATTTCATTATCTTCAAGGTATGCACATGGTCCTGAGATCTGATGGGAACGCACGTCAGACTCCTTGGTTGATATCTGAATTCCTTTCCAGCGCTTGGGAAAGAATCCGGAGGATTACCCGGATGCAAAAAGTCAACCCCATGTACAAGTCGCGTTGAGGATGAAATCCAAGGGAGGCACAGCCCGTGGGGGAGATGTCGTACCGTACATCTTCTGTTTGGGATCCGGCGGAGAATCTTCCAAGACCGGCCAAGCTGATAGAGCTAGGCACCCTGATGAATTTAGGAAGGCTGATACGGACTGTCAGATAGGTGCGGTGCCCGGTCCTTCGCGTGTGCTTCCTCTGACATGCTGGTCCCTAAACTCGATCTTCTCTTCTCCTGAGCAACAGATTACGATTATTATTTGACCCAGCAGATATTGCCACCGATTGAAAGATTGTGCGAGAGGATCGAGGGAACTGATCGTTCACGACTCGCTGGATGCCTCGGTAAGCCGTTGTTTTCTGCGACGAGGGTTGTGGTCGCTGACCGGGGCTGTACTTCGCGCGTTGTGTGCCGCACGCTGCATTGGATAGGCTTGGACCCTGCACGCTTCCGAAGTTACTCGACCACGGAAGGCGAGGAGTTGAACGTCACGACCCTCGATTCTCAGATCCCAGAAAGCGAACGATACAATGATGTGGATCCGCTCAAGATTCGGTGTCGTCACTGCAAAACGGAGACAGACTTTGTTCCAATCTATGACCGCCAGGTTCGTTTTGATATCCCAGATACGGTTCGGGCTTCATGGCTCACTCGCCCCGATCTCCGACGTGACAGAAATCCCTCTTATTACCCTCCGGACCGGCGTGTCCAGCTTGTCGCAAAGCTCTCGGAAACGCGAGTATTCAAGTACAGCTGGAGAGACAGATTCGGGACCACATATCGAAGTACTACTTGGGATGGACCGTGTGCGACGATTCTACGTGTGGGAACAGGACGAGGATGATGAGTGTGTACGGGAAGCGGTGTTTGCTACCTGAGTGCACTGGTCGCGTAACCTTTGAGGTAGGTCCACATCTGGCCATCCGGAAGGTGGTTGCTTAGCGGACCTTTACAGTACTCGGATACGCAGCTATACAACCAGCTCAGGTATTACGCTTACCTCTTTGACGGGGAAGCTGCGTTACGGTGCTCGCGAGGAGCCGAACATGAAGGTTTGCGCTTCTATCCTGATGAAACTCGCTCGATGCTCACATGAATACAGAAACAGTCGGGGCCCTGACAGGTAGACAAGCGGAGTTCCTATCAACTTTGAACCACACGGCGAAGAGGTTCTTGGATGAAAACGCGAGGCGCTGGGTGGATATGCAGAGTCTATTTTCGTTCGTGAGGATCTCGTGAAGAGCGAGCTGGTTAGAGAAGGTGTATATATTTCACAAGTGTCGGTTCCTGTATATATGGCCAAGGAGTAGCAACAAGAGCGATGATCTGGTAATTTCTAACCCTCACGGTTGGCTAGGGAAACGGATCGTGATTAACGTCCAAGGCTGCTTTGTGCTTATTACTATGCGCCCCAGAGGGGTTGAGAGCGAGAGGCCTCAACGATGCGCTGTTGAGGGCTGCTGCCGCTTGTCGGGCCCGGGGATGGTGGGTCGGCTCAGGGTCGCAGCCATTCAACAACTGGTGAAGGAGCGGGGCCGACTGTCGTTGATAGTCCGGTTCTAAGTCGTCGGGGGCCCTGATGAGGAATGCTGTGACGACGGCGGAGAACAAGGCTGCCTGCGGGCCGTGCATGTCCGAAATCCGATCGACCGCTTTGACCTCTGACCACGAGAGTCACGAAGGTGGGGAGCGCACCCAAATCACCATTCCACTGCTTCGTTTTTTTTTCGTTAAACTCTTGAGAAAATTCATTATAAGTCGGTCAAACCCCAGGTGTATGCCCTTGGATACTCCGGCGGGATTCCGGGTAACCAGCCGAGCACACTCATCCCCAACTACATACTTCAACCGCAAATACAATTGCCTTCACCACATGGGCCTGTTCACACGAGGCGTGTCGGCATGACAAGATTGCCGCTCACCCTTATCAGGGTTCGCGTCCTTCCTCACAGCCTCCACACTGCGTGGTTTTCTCGCGACTACTCACCTCGTTTCAACTCACCTATGGATGGACAGTCACAACGACTGAAGGACCGGGCGGGTGCTATCTCAGCATTGAAGGCAGCCATCAAGGCCGTGGATCTCGCAGAGAAGACTTCAAGTATCGCACCAGCCAAGACTGCTTTTGGTTCCGTCAGCACACTTCTTACGAACATCCGAGTATGTTTCCTGCTCCTCTGCGACGATCCGCTCCAGGTTCACATCTAGCCAGGACTCAACAGTCGATGCACTGGATCACGTCGAGCTCGGGTTATTTTGCGCCGATATCTGCCGAGTGCTTGACCGGAGGACGAACGGAAGGAAGCCGGACGAGTTCAGTCAACCTGTGTATGATGCGGTGAATCGGTTGACTTTGTGGGTTGGACCGGCGACATTTCGAACTGTCCACTAAATCACTCTTAATTATAGGACTGTGGGAGAGATCCAGGGGAAGCTAGACATGTGGAGTAAAAGGAATGCGTACTCTCGGCGGTTCCACGCGAAGCATGACAAAGAGACGATGGCCACCTGGAGGTTGGACCTCGACAAGATTCTTCAGGTCTTTGATGTGCGTTCAGTCGTTTGAGTAGAGACCGGCGTTAACCTTTCGCTTCCAGAAGGAACTTGCAACGAATGAAGATGTCGCCGCTTCCGCCACTCGACCCAATATCATCAACACCCATACCATCGTTTCCGGCGTCCGGAATGACGTTGCCAGCACCTCCGCCATTGTTTCCGACATCCGTAGTGGCGCGTTGGAGCGTAGTCAAGATCAGACAGTAAGCACCATTCGCACTCTACCTGTCACCGAGTAACCACTTGACGCTACCCAGACTCACGCCAGGTCGGGGATATCGACCACAGATGAATCCTGTATCTAACGTTTACATCTAGTGCACCTGGACATTCACCGCCGCCGAGAACCACGCGTGGAACTGTCCCCGACATTCATCACGACGTCGCGAAAACCCGTACTATCGTCTCCGGACTTGAGCACAATGTTACGAGCACTCACACCATGGTCTCTGACATCCATCGCACTATGATGGGAAGTCAGGAAGGGGGCGATGATAAAAATCTCTCAGTGAGTAACACACGGACCGTATCCACCACCGAACACATGCTCATCCCTGTCCCAGGCTCAAGCCAGGTCAGCATTCTCGACCACCAACGGGTCCAGTATTTCATATTTGCATCTAGCACGCCCGGTGAATTACCTCCCCCGGCGCCAAGAGCCTGTTTCGGTCGTGGCGAGTTGATCAAGAAGATTGTCGGTCTGGCCGAAAACCTCACACCCATCGCTCTCATTGGTGTCGGTGGGATCGGGAAGACGTACATCGCTCTGACCATCCTCCATCACGACCGCATCAAACAGCGGTTCGGTGACCACCGTCGGTTCATTCGCTGTGACCAATTCCCTCCCTCGTCTGCTCACCTGCTTCGCCGGATATCCAAGGTCACCGGTGCGGGTATCGTGAACCCTGAGGGCTTGGCTTCCTTGCGTCCATTCCTATCCTCCAAGGAGATCCTGATAGTGCTCGACAATGCGGAGTCAATCCTTGATCCTCGGGGAGTGGATGCGCAGGAGATCTATGCGGTGATGGAGGAGCTGAGCCAACTCGGCAACATCTGCCTCTGTATCACTTCTCGGATCTCTACCATTCCTCCCGACTGCAAGACTCTCAACGTTCTAACACTGTCGATCGAGGCCGCACGCGATGCCTTCTATCGGATATACGAGAATGACGAAGAGCCCGATCTCGTTGACAAAATATTGAATCAGCTTGACTTCCACCCGCTCTCTATCACCTTACTCGCGACAGTTGGACATCACAACAAGTGGGACGTGGATCGGTTGGACAGGGAATGGGAGACGCGACGAACGAGGGTGTTGAAGACGGACCATAACAAGAGTCTCGCAGCTACGATCGAACTTTCACTCGCCTCCCCCATGTTCCAGGAACTTGGCCCCGATGCCCGGGCGCTTCTTAACGTGGTCGCGTTCTTCCCGCAAGGTGTTGATGAGCACAACCTCAACTGGTTGTTTTCCACCATCCCCAACAGAACCACGATCTTCGACAAATTCTGTGTCCTTTCATTGACACATCGGAGCAACGGATTTGTAACAATGCTCGCGCCACTCCGAGATCATCTTTCTCCCGCGGATCCAAGGTCATCCCCACTCCTCTGTGCCACCAGAGAACGTTACTGCACCCGGGTGTCTGTAATTCCTGATCCGAATGAGCCGAACTTCAGAGAAACGCAATGGATCAGATCGGAGGACATAAATGTCGAGCACTTGCTTGATGTATTCACAACGATCGACACGGACTCGGACGACATCTGGGAAGCTTGCGCCGGATTCATTGCACACCTCTATTGGTACAAGGTTCGACCCACCGTTCTGCAACCAAAGATCGAAGGGCTCCCGGATGACCATCCCTCTAAGCCAGAATGCTTGGTTCAGCTCTCGCAGATATATCACTCGGCCGGATATTACGTGGAATGCAAACGGCTCCTTTCTCGCTCCTTGACGATCAACCGGGAGCATGGTAGTGACCTTCAGGTTGCGGGAACGTTGATTCGCATGTCTTTTGTAAACCAGGTGATGGGCCTCCGGAGGGAAGGGATAAAACAGACGAACGAGGCTATGAAGATTTACAAACGGCTCGGCCAAACAGCGGGACAGGCACGGTGTTTGCTCAACCTCGCTCGGTCGTTGGAGGCCGACAATCAGCTCGACGCCGCAGAAAAAACCGCGTCCCGCATGATCGATTTCCTCGCAGAGAAGGGCGAACCATATCTGACCTGCCAATCGCATCGTCTTCTCGGATCTATATATCGGTCCAAAGGCGAGACGAGGAAGGGTATCCACCATTTCGAGGCAGCTCTCGGGGTTGCGTCTTCTTTCGACTGGCCCAAAGAACTCTTTTGGGCTCATTGGTGCCTGGCAACGCTGCTTCTCGACGAAGGGAGGTTCGACGACGCACACGCTCACCTCGAACGCGCTAAGCCATACACGTTCGATAGCACATACGACCTGGGTAAGACGATAGAGCTGCAGGCGATGGTCTGGTACGAGCAAGAGAGGTTCGAGGAGGCGAGGTCCGAGGCTCTGCGCGCGGCCGACGTTTACGAGAAGCTTGGGTATGCGGAGGAAGCGAAGCGCTGTAGGAATTTCTTCCGGGATATAGAGCTGACCGAAATTTACGGGAAGTTTGCGGTTGTGGAGGACGCAGAGGACTGTAGAGAACTCCTCCGGGATATAGAGAGGGCATTACGTGCGGTTGACGTTTCCGACAGGCCTGAGACTGCGGAGGGTACGGAGGAATATAGAGAGCACCTCCAGAAGATGCACGGAGGACTGAACGGCCTTCTTGCCGCTGGTGAATTTGATTCCGATTGTCATTGTGAGCTCCTGCCGGTGTCTGCTGTCTCCTGCGCGTATTGACTTTTCATTCTAAGCTTAGGAAACCAAGTGACGGCATCGGTAGCTGCGTTGAGCCCTCCAAAGACATTCTCCTACAAGTCATCAACACCCTTTGCTCCGCCTTCCCTTACGCTTGTTCATAACGCTACTTTCTGGCATTGTTTGTCCTTGTTTGATTCTGGAGGTATTACCTTCCATTTTTGGAAGTGGACCATTGTCCCCTTCCCCTCCGCTTCCTCGTTCTCCCTTCGGCGCCCTTGGCCGTTTATCCTCGGAATTATCGGGGACAGCCTTCTCCAGTATTATATCGCGTCGGCGAACTCGCGAAATCTTTCGTGTAGGAACGAACAATGGGGGACAATGGAAGGGGTCCTCATTGCGTTCCGCCCCATTGTCCGGATGCCTATTGTCCGATCCCGCCGATGCCCTACAAAAGCCAACAGTTTACGATTCCGGCCCCCTTCCTTTCATAATATCCACACACCAATTGGCCTGGAGCCAAACCTTTCGGTCTCGGTCATCCCCTCTCTTTTCCCCACACTCCTTTCCTGCCTCGTGACCGTTCCACTCCTGCCCCATCGCGCCAGTACCGATAATGCTCAAATTATCTTATATCGTGTGCACGCCCCAGCGTGTTCGGCTTCCTGGATGGCTGGAGCCGGTGTCTTCTGGAGCTAGACGGAGAACTGTCGAGTGAGTGCATCGTTTCCCATGGGATTATATCCTTGCTGATCTAGCTCTGTGTTTCGCCCACGAAACGCATTTTCGGCGTATAGGAGTATGGTTTCACGGTGGCGCAAGCATCTCCCGTTCCTACCCAGGCGATTCCAACACCAGGCCAACAGCCCTTCACCCGAACCGGCCCACACCCGAGCCCGGATCCTGAGCTATAACCAAGGTATCCAGCTGTACGGTTGACGCTTGGATAGCCGGTTTCGAAGATGCCCTCCCCCTGCCTGCTACCGTTGAGCGACGATTCCCTCCCACCCACCCACCCAGACACCACTCGTTAAAGTCAAGGGATTGCTCGTGTGCGCGGAACGGACTGTGATCATAGTTTATGATTACTATTTATGATGTACAAGCAATGTAAAGTAGGATAAGAATTATTATTTCAGGTAGGATATCCAACCTAGTACAGAGGTCGAACTGGCGCCACTCGATCACGGCCGGCCACACCCACATGGAACGACCATCAACCTCGAAACCGAGGGGCCTCTGCAAATTCTACGAAACTCCTCGGGGGTGCTTCGCTGGAAAGAACTGCAAGTTTCTCCACGGAGAGGACGAAAAACTCACCCCGTACGACAAGAGCAAGACGTGCAAATACTATCGAGCTGGTCCGTCTCTCTCTCATCGCGTCCTAGCCTGTATCCGGTACCAGAACGCTGATGGATGCGATGTGTGCAGGGTATTGCAAACGTGGGGATAAGTGTTGGTTCTTGCATGTCGATGGATCCGAGGAGCCAAGTCCACCCGGCTCCGACGCCGAGTGTATCATATGTTACGATAAACCGGTCACTTATGGCCTCATGGGTGCGTCAGAAAGCATCATCCGTGCGAGTCTCATCTCTGATAACCGCCTATCAGATGGGTGTAGTCACGTACTCTGTGTCCAGGTGCGCATCACCTCCGTGAACTCCAAATCTATTCTCGTCCCTCCGATACCTGACCTCCGCCCCCGCCACGTAGTGCATTCGACAATGGCGCCACCCAAGCAACAGAACCGACGATGCCGAGACTACCAATATCTCCTGTCCTTACTGTAGGGTGCCCTCCTACTTCGTGACCCCTTCAAGCCAGTTCTTCCCAAAGGGTCACCCCCGACGCGCTGAAATTATCGCCCAGTACAAGGCCAGTATGGCCAGGGTCCCATGCAGGTGGGCATCAGCCTCCAGTCTTGCATCGATGGCTATACAGTAACGGACGTCCAAACTCCACAGACACTTTCAAAACTCACCACCCAATCGCCGACACTGCCCGTTCGGCAGAAACTGTTTCTACCAACACCTCAATGCAGACGGGACATCTCACATTTTTCCGGAGAATCCGAACGTGAGTATGATTTATGTCGTGCATTTTTGACGATTTCCGCGCCGGTGTGTTCACATCGCCCCCTTCCCCCTTATGTTTGTGTATTTGTGTTGACACAGCCGCATCGATGGATACGGGTCAGGGATTTGGACGATTTATCCGCGAGTTTGGAGAGATTGAGGAGGTCTATCCCGGAGGTCTTTGGGAATGATGCTCCACAGGCTGAGCAGCAGAGGCGGCTGGTTGACCTAGTTAGTTTTGTGTGTTCCCATTATCTGCTGCTTGAAAGCCTAACAACTCATTCAGGCATTGGACGTCGGAAGGACTCTGACTCGATTCAACTTCCCCCAAGCCGAAGTCTTCAACCCTCTTGGAGTCTTACTCGCCCGTCACCTAACACAACTCGACGAAGCGCAACGTAACGGCAACGCTACGGATGGAACAGAGGAAGATGGCGCCGGTGACGATCAGCCGCCACCAGAAGTTACCGACGCGATCCTCGCTGCCGCTACTACAACGCTCGCCGGAGAACCATCGGGACCACAGTCCGCAGATGAGGGTGAGAGAGGTGGCGAGGGTAGCGGTTCGGGCGACGGAACCGTCGTGCGAAACTTTCGGTTTACAACAGATCCCGCCTTACTTTCAGGCAACATCCCCATAGACTCCATCCGAGTGGACTTCACCACCGGAAATCTGCGTTTCACGACTGAAAGCACGCTTGAGATCAATTTCTTGAGTGAAGGCTCAAGTGGTTCCCCAGAGGACCAATCGCCAACCACCGACACTGTGGCTGAGGATCGAGCCGAGGTTGGGACACCAACCCTGCCTGAGGGAGTACCGGAAGGTACTATTTTTGCGCCCACTACGTGCTCAGACTAATGAGGGAGTGGCAGCTGATTCACCTTCGCCGCGAACCGAGGTCTCACAGCCTGAAGTTTCTGAAGGGTCCGTAGAACCGCCCGGGAATGCAATTCCAGGAAGATCGCCTACACCGATCTACCACGATCCGCACCCGCCCTTCGAAACGGATGGCAGAGGAAGAGTCGTTTGGAGCAACTCGAGCGAACAGGCTCGATTTCGATCGCGATCTTCGCCGCCGGTACAGTCTCGGAAGCCCGACGACGACGACGACGACGAGACGGGTGTGACGAGTGAAAAGGACAACCACGGAGCTATTGGTCCCGGGATTCGGACTGGAGACGGCGGTGATACAGATACGAACGTCGATTCTAATGTTGGTGGTTGTAAA
>Ga0307512_10007857_pt1 | contig 10491 bp, 1 predicted proteins | sample 14_EM_MG_FD_200267 | JGI IMG/M metagenome (GOLD analysis project Ga0307512, IMG submission 200267) | Populus trichocarpa ectomycorrhiza microbial communities from riparian zone in the Pacific Northwest, United States - 14_EM | ecosystem: Host-associated > Plants > Roots > Unclassified | place... | reverse complement strand
CTCGGGACCGTCACGGACGCCGGGGCGGTGTTCTACCTGGCAGGTACCGCACTGACGAAGGTGACGGTGCAGCAGGACACCACGGTGGCCGGAGACGTGCCAGGCATCGCGGAGCAGGACGACCGCTTCGGTTCGTCGCTCGCGGCCACGCCGACGCATCTTGCGGTCGGGGTTCCAGGAGAGGCGCTGGACACCGTGACCTTTGCCGGCGCTGCGACGGTGTTTAGTCACACGCTGGTGTCCAACTCGCCCAAGCCGTTGATCGGTCTGGCGCAGGACCAGGACGCGATCAGTGGCGAGGGGGAGACGGCAGACCGGTTCGGTACCGCGCTGGCGATGGTTCCCTACCGGCCGTCCGGCGCCACCAGTACGACTGAGTCCCTGCTGGCGGTCGGTGTGCCGGGTGAGGACCTGGTGGCCACGACCGATGCGGGCGCTGTGCACATCTTCCGGCTCACGGCTTCGGGCACGGCCACGCAGACCACGTGGGTCGACCAGGACACCGGTGAGATGGAGGGCGAGTCCGAGGCGGGTGACTTCTTCGGCCAGCAGCTCGCGGCCGTCAACTCCTCACCAAATGCGACGAGTACGGCCACCACCACCCGTCTGGCGGTCGGTGCCCCGGGAGAGGAGTGGCAGCAGCAGGACCTGGAGAAGGGGGGCGTGCAGATCATGGCCATGGTCGGTGATCCGGGCGTGGACAACTTCTGGGTCGATCCCGGGTACGGCCTGGGCGAGACGGTGGGACCACACATGTACACCGGGATGAGCCTGGGTGCGACACCGGGGCTGCTGTATGTCGGGGTTCCCTATGGCGAACCGGAGGCTCGGGCGGTCTATGGCTTCCCGTGGAAAGTGGCCAGCGGTGGTACTCCGACTGTGAGTTACAAGCCGGGCGCCGGTGGGATTCCTGCCGGTGGTAAGGCGTTCGGTGCGGTGGTGCGGTAATGGCGGTCCCGCGCGGTACTTCTGCGTTCCTTCGCGCATTCCGGCAGGCCAGAGAGAGCGGAACCTTGTCCAGACGCACGGGCCGTGGGGTGGCGCTGCGCGCTGCCGTGGCGACGACGCTTGCCGGGGCCGTAGTGGCGACCGGGCTGACCTTGAACGCCGTGCCGGACCCGGAAACGGGTGATCAGACGCCGATAGCGGCGTCCGGCCCGGCCCGGACGGAGTCGGCTGCGCTGGCTGCGGCAGACAACAGCAATGAGCCGGTCGAGGTGGTGGGGCTGCGCTCGGAGCGGCGTGAGGTATTCGCGCAACCGGACGGCACTTTTCAGGCGAGGGAGTACACCGAGCCGGTCCGCATGATCCGGGCGGGCAAGTGGGTCGAGATCGATGAGGCCCTGGTGAAGCGGGAGGACGGGCGGTGGGGGCCGAAGGCGGCCACCGTGGATCTGTCCTTCGCGGGCGGGGCGAAGGACGAGCCGTTCGTGACTCTGCGCCGGGCAGGGCGGGAGATGTCGCTGACGTGGCCCGACGGTGTGCTGCCCGCACCGAAGATCGAGGGGAGCACGGCGACGTACGCGGAGGTCCATCCCGGTGTCGACCTCGTGGTGCGGGCCGAGGCCGACGGTTTCGGGCACCTGCTGGTGGTCAAAACGCCGCAGGCGGCGGCCACCCCTGAGATCGCGAAGATCGACCTCGGGCTGAAGACTGTCGGACTGAAGGTCAGTGAGGACGCCTCCGGGGCGATTGTCGCCAAGGACGAGGCTGTCGACGGCACGGTCTTCGAGGCGGGCAAGCCCAAGATGTGGGACTCGGCAGCGACCGCTGAGATTGGTGCGCGGTCCGGTGGTCCCACTGCGGTGACGCGATCACTGGCAGCAGCCGCGCAGGACGGCGAGCAGGAGGCCGAGCCTGCCCTCGAAGGGCCGGGCGGCGGCGGTCGCACCGCGCCGTTGGAGGTCGAGCTCAGCAAGGACGCGTTGACACTCACCCCCGACCAGGCTCTGTTCGAGGACGCCGACACGGTGTGGCCGGTGGTGATCGACCCGATCCAGCGCACCACGTCCCGTACATCGTGGACGGGCGTGATGTCGGGGATGCCGTCCGAACAGGACTGGAAGTACTCCGGGGACGCAGGTGTGGGCCAGTGCCCCACCGACTACAACCCGGTCTCCTGCAACGGGGTGGGCGTGCGGCGGCTGCTGTTCACGATGCCGATGTCGTTCTACAAGGACAAGCAGATCCTGGGCACGACGTTCTCCGCCCGAGTGGCCCACATCTACAGCGCGAGCCCGACCGCCGAGCCGATCCGGCTCTACCGGGTCGGCGGCAAGAATCGTTCTCTGACTTCCTCCAGTGACTGGAACAGCACCAAGGACGACTGGAGCGATCACCTGGCGACCGTCGACAAGGCGATCTCCCCGACCTCGTGCGGAAGCCAGGCCAATCTGCACTTCGAGAGCGGCATATCCGGGGAGCTGACCGGCGCGGTCAGGACGGCCGCCGCGAACGGCTGGTCCTCGATGACCCTGGGCCTGCGGGCCACGGACGAGTCGCGGTTCGCGGAGTGGAAGCGGATCTGCGGCAACGCCCACCTCTCGGTCAGCTACAACAACCTGCCCGGGAAGATCTCCGCCGCGAAGATGTCCTCCAACCCGGGCGGCTCCTGCAAGTGGGGTGCCTCGCGCCCGTACGCGGAGGAGTCCCCGGAGCTGACCGCCTACGCCTCGGACCCTGACCACCGAAACGGGCGCACGGACAAGGTGCAGGTGCAGTTCAAGGTGGCGTGGACGCCGAAGGGCGGGACGGCGGAGACTTCGTACACCTACGACACGTCCTATCTGTCACCGACCTCCACCACGCCGTTCAAGCACCGGGTGAAGGCGAGCATCCCGGAAGGTGTGGTCATCTACTGGAGTGCCCGTGCCTATGACGGGGACGGCTGGGGACCGTGGAGCACGGACGGTGATCCGCAGCGCTGCGAGTTCATTCTGGACAAGACCAAGCCGGGCAAGCCGCTGGTGAATTCGCAAGAGTATCCCTCGGATTCCGTCGAGCACGACGGGGTGGGCACGGCGGGCACCTTCACCTTCGCGCCCAACCCGAACGACTCCATCGCTGACACCGACGTGGTGTCCTTCCGGTACGGCTTCAACAGCGACGCCGACCCCACCACGGCTGCTACCCCGTCCAGGGCCGGCGGTTCGGTTTCGGTGACGTGGACGCCGACGAAGTGGGGCCGCAACTGGGTGGAAGTGATCTCGGTGGACAAGGCGGGTAACGCCGGCACCAAAGCCCGTTACGAGTTCCTGGTCACCGAGGGCAAGCCGGCTGCCGCGCAGTGGAACCTCGCGGATGCGGCGGGCAGCGCCTCGGCGCACGACGAACGCGGCGAGTACGCGGCCGACACGGGCTCCGGGGTCACCTTCGGGGTGGCCGGCCCGGGTGGCAAGGCGGACGCGGCGGCCTCTTTCGACGGCAGCACGGACGCCTATCTCGACTCGGTCAACCCCGTGCTGGACACCGCCAAGAGCTTCAGCGTCAGCGCCTGGGTGCGGCCCACCGACCTCAGCCGGGACGTGACCGTCGTCAGCCAGGACGGCACCGGAGTACCCGGTTTCACCCTCGGTTACGACACCACGGTCGGTACCTGGGCTTTCGGCACCCCGGCGACGGACGTGGACACGCTCGGTGAATGGAAGGCAGTAGCCACCAACATCACCCCGGTCAAGGACCAATGGGTGCTGCTGACCGGCGTGTACGACGCGAACGCGAGTGGCGGACCGCAGCTACGGCTGTATGTCAACAAGACATCCGTGGGCACCGCGCAGCGCCGCTCGGTCTGGAAGACCTACGGTCCGCTCCAGATCGGCCGGTCGACGGCAAAGAGCGGCTACCGCGACCACTTCGAGGGGGACCTTGCCGAGGTCCGGGTCTTCGACCGGGTGCTGCCGGCTTCGCAGGTCGCGGAACTGATGACGATCAAGCCGACGCGTAAGGGTTACTGGCAGCTCGATGCCGCCAGCGGCACCACGTCGGTGGAGACCGGTGGCGGGCAGGGACTGACGCTGGCCGGCAACGCCAAGGTCTACCAGCCGGCGCCGCCTGATCCCGATGACCCGTTCTCCTCGGCCGATCCGCCGGCCCTGGTCGGCGCCGGTCACCTGCTCCTGGACGGCTCGGGCGACTATGCGGCCACCGCGGCCGCACCGTCCAGCGGGGCGAGCAGCTTCACCGTCACCGCCCGTGCGCAGTTGACCAGTATCGACGGTACGGTCCCGCAGACGGTGCTCTCGCTGCCGGGTGCGGCGGCAAACCGGGTCCAGGTGCGCTTCCGCCCCGACCCGGACGGCGGCACCAATTCGCGCTGGGAGCTGGCGGTGGCAGGAGCGGACTCCACATCGTCGGCGGTGAAGGTGTTCCAGGACGATCAGGAACTCCCCGACACCGGCGGCTCGGGCCAGCACCTGGCGGTGGTCTATGACGCCTTCGTCAACGAGATCCGTCTCTACGTGGAAGGCCAACTGGCCGGTACCGCCTATGGCATGGACGACACGCTGTGGTCCACCACCAAGGGATTGCAGGTCGGGCGCTCGGCGCTCGGCTCGGCGGAGTACTTCGCCGGGGCGATCGACGAGGTCCGCGCGTACGACGGTGCTGTCGACCCGGCGGTCGTGAACCAGATGTCCCTGCTGACCGCAGTACCCGACATGTAGGGCCCCATCCGGGGGCGGGATGCCAAGAATCCCGCCCCCGCCCAGTGCTTCGTACCACTTCCTTCTCATGCTCTTGCCGCATGCCGGGCCGCCATGTCCGTGTGCCCGCGTGCCGCTATCGATGGGTGGAGTTCTGATGCCGTTCCGTGGCCGGTTGGTCGACCAGTTCATACCCAGACGGGTGGTGGGCTCCCTGACGTTTGTTCTGTCTCTCGCGCTCGGCGTCGGTCTGCTGTCACCGGTGGCCTTCGCCGCGGACAAGCCGACGGAGCTGGAGCGGGCCAGGGACACGGTCCCAGTGGTCCAGGGTAAGTCGGGCAAGGCCGCCGAGCGGCTGGCGGATCCGATGAAGAAGAACTCCGATCCGCGCCTGGACAAGCCGTCCTGGCCGGGCAGGGCCAGCGCGGAGATCGCGGTCGGTGACGCGGGATCAAAGTCGCCCCGCGAGGTGAAGATCGGCTCGCTTCCCGTCGCGGCCACCCCCGTCAAGAGCGCGGCCAAGGGCAAGAAGGAGGGCACCGCCCCGGACAGGATCACGGTGGATGTCCTGGGCGCGGCCGACGCCGAACGTCTGGGCGCGAGCGCCGTACTCAAGGTGGAGCGCGCCGACGGCGGCGGACGCTCCGCACCGGTACGGCTCAGCGTGGACTACTCCTCCTTCGCCGAGGGGTACGGAGGCTCCTACGGCTCACGTCTGCGCCTGGTCGAGCTGCCGCCGTGTGCGGCAGTGACCACTCCAGGCAGTAAGGCCTGCCCGGCCAGGCCCAAGGTGCTGCCAACCACGAACAACCCGCAGAGCCAGACGCTGTCCGCCGACGTGACCGCAGCCCCCGAGGCAGCCGGCACCTCCGCGAAGGCCGGCGCGCCCAGTCTGTTCGCGGTCGCGGCCGGTCCGTCCTCGGCCCAGGGCACCTACAAGGCGACCGCGCTGGCGCCCGCGTCGAGCTGGAGCGTGGCGGCTTCCTCCGGCGGCTTCTCCTGGAACTATCCGCTGAAGGCTGTTCCCACCCCGGGCGGTCTGGTGCCGACGGTCGGGCTGGGCTACTCCTCGCAGTCCGCCGACGGCCGCACCGCGGCCACGAACAACCAGGGGTCCTGGGCCGGAGACGGTTTCTCCTACGACCCCGGTTACATCGAACGCCGTTACAAGCCCTGCTCGGACGACGGACATGCCGGGTCGGGCGAGCAGTGCTGGGCGTTCGAGAACGCCACCGTCCTGTTGGAGGGGCAGTCCAGTGAGCTGGTCCAGGACGACACCACCAAGAAGTGGCACCTGTCCAGCGACAGCGGCGCCAAGGTCGAGAAGCGCACCGGCGCGACGAACGGCGACAACGACGGAGAGCACTGGGTCATCACCACCAGTGAGGGCACCGAGTACTACTTCGGGCTGAACCGTCTGCCCGGCTGGGCCAGCGGCAACGAGGAGACCAAGTCCACCTGGACCGCTCCGGTCTTCGGCGACGACTCCGGTGAGCCCTGCTACGACGCCACCTTCTCCTCCGCGCACTGCAAGCAGGCCTGGCGCTGGAGCCTGGATCACGTCAAGGACGCTCACGGCAATGTGATGTCCTACTTCTACGAGCCGGAGACCAACTACTACGCCCTGAACGGCAAGACGGACGTCAACGGCACCGCCTACCACCGTGGCGGTTACCTCAAGCGCATCGACTACGGTCAGCGCGACGGCCAGTCCTATGCCACCAAGGCCTCGGCCCGCATCAACTTCACGGTCGCCGAACGCTGCCTGCCCACCGACACCTTCGACTGCGCGACCTCGAAGCGCACCAAGGCGAACGCCGCGAACTGGCCTGATGTACCGGTCGACCAGGAATGCGTGGCGAGCACCAAGTGCACGGTCGGTCAGACCTTCTTCACCACCAAGCGGCTGACCGGGGTCACCTCCCAGATCCGCAAGGACGCCACCACCTACCAGGACGTGGACCACTGGTCCTTCACGCACCTGTTCCAGGACAACGGCGACGACTCCAAGGCGCTGTGGCTGTACAAGATCCAGCATGAGGGCCGGGATGGCACGGCAATCAAGATGCCGGCCATCGAGCTGTTCGGCGAGCAGCTGGCCAACCGAGTGGACGCGATCGGCGACAATATCGCCCCCTTCCACCGCTACCGGCTGACCACCGTCCTGAGCGAGACCGGCTCCCAGCTCGACGTCAACTACGCACCCATCAACTGTGAGAAGTCCGCCCTGCCCAAGCCGGGGGAGTCGACCAAACGCTGCTATCCGGTGCAGTGGGCACCTCCGGGCCACCTGGAGCCGATCACCGACTGGTTCCACAAGTACGTCGTCGCCGAAATCATCGAGACCGACCGCACCGGCGGCAGCGACGGCATCGTCACCCGCTACGCCTACCAGGGCGACGCGGGCTGGCGGAAGGCCAAGCCCGATGGGATCACCGAGAACAAGTACCTGACCTGGGGTAACTGGCAGGGCTACGGCAAGGTCTCGGTCACCAGCGGCACCGCGGACAAGCAGTCCACCCGCATCGACTACACGTACATGCAGGGCATGGACGGCGACAAGGACGCCGTCGGTGACACCCGCAGCGTGAAGGTGAAGAACTCCCAGGGCTCGGAGTTCACGGATGCCGAGGAGTACACCGGGCACGAGTTGGAGGCCGTCACCTATGACGGTTCCAAGGTGGTCTCGCGGACGATCAGCGAGCCGTGGAAGTTCAACACGGCTACGCAGACTCGCGACTGGGGCACCCGGCACGCGGTGATCTCCAAGCCGAGGGTCCAGCGGGGCTTCACCCCGCTGTCGGCCGGTGGCTGGCGTGAGACCAGGAGTCTCACCACGTACGACACCGCCACCCATACCGGGCGCGTCACTCACGTCGAGGATCTCGGGGACGTCTCCACCGCCTCCGACGACACCTGCACCCGCACCTATTACGCGGACAACGCCGACAAGAACATCCTGTCCCTGCCCTCGCGCAGTGAGGTCGTCACGGTCGAATGCGGGACCGCGGCTGACCGTTCCAAGCAGGTTCTGGCCGACGAGCGCACCTCGTACGACAACGGCGCGTACGGCGCCGCGCCCACCAAGGGGGATGCGACCAAGGTCGAGCGGATGACCGCCCATGACGGGACCACCGCCACCTATCAGGTGACCGGCACCACCGGCTATGACGCCTTCGGGCGCCCGGTGTGGCAGAAGGACGCCAAGGCGAATGAGACCAAGACCGCCTACACCGAGGGCAACGGCCTGCTGACCAAGACGGCCGTCACGAACGCGGCCGGGCATGTCACGACCACCGACTACAACCCGGCTCGCGGTGCCTCGATCGGGCAGTCCGACCCCAATGGCAGGCGCACCGATCTCGCCCATGACGCGATCGGCCGTCTGAGCTCTGTCTGGCTGCCCGACCGGGACAAGTCCCAGACGCCCAGCATCAAGTACTCCTACCTGGTGCGTACCGACAAGCCGGTTGCGATCAAGACCGAGAAGGTCGAGGCCGGTGGCAGTTACGGCGTCGAGTACGAGCTGTTCGACAGCCTGTTGCGTGGCCGGCAGAAGCAGACCGAGGGTCCCGGCGGCACCCGGATGGTCGCCGATGCCTGGTACGACGGTGCGGGCAAGGTCACCAAGACCAACGCCACCTACCGTGCCGCGGGTGTCCCCAGTGATGAGTTGTTGATCGCCGGGAACGGTGCGGTCGGTGCGCAGAGCCGCACCGAGTACGACGGCCTGGGCCGGCCCACCGCCGCGATCGATCTGCACGCCGGCACCGAACAGTGGCGCACCACCACCCGTTACGACGGCGAGCTCACCCACTCCGACCCGCCCGCAGGCGGCATCGCCACCACCTCCGTCACCGACGCCGAGGGTCGTACCACCGCCCTGCGGCACTACCACGGGGATCGTCCCGACGCGGCGCTCGGCTACGACGAGACGAAATACAGCTACACCCCGAACGGTCAGCTCAAGACCGTCACGGACGACAAGAACAATGTCTGGAGCTACGAGTACGACCAACTGGGCCGCAAAATCAAGTCCATCGACCCCGACGCCGGGACCTCCGAGACGCACTACGACGCGCTCGACCGGGTGGACTGGACGATCGACGGCAACGGCAAGAAAGTCTCCACTCAATACGACTCGCTGTCCCGGCCGACGTTCACGTGGGAGGGCGAGCCGACCACCGGCACCAAACTGACCGAGACCCGCTATGACAAGGCGGACTGGCTGGGCCAGGCCTGGGCCTCGATGCGGTATGTGAACGCGACCCAGTACATCGGCTCCGCGGTGACCTCGATGGACGATTTCTACCGCCCGCTGAAGACCACGTACGCGGTGCCCGCCTCCGAGGGTGCGCTCGCGGGCAGTTACGAGTTCACCACGTCCTACAACCGTGACGGCACCGTGCGGGGCACCGGTCTGCCCGCCGCCGGCGGCCTTGCCGCCGAGCCTTTGACCTACGGTTACGACGAGCTCCAGCGCCCCACGACCCTGACCGGCAGCACGTCGTACGTCACGGACACCACCTATTCCGGTATCAGTCAAGTGCTGGGGATGGAGTTGTCCACCGGCAGCGGGAAGAAGGTCGGGCAGACCTTCGAGTACGAGCCGGGCACGGGCCGTCTGCGCACCGCGAGCGTGGACATCGCCGGCGCGAGTGCTCCGGCGAAGCGGTCCTCGTACTCCTACGACCAGGTCGGCAACGTCCTGTCGATCTCGGACACCGCGAATGCCGACTCCACAGCGACCACCGACGTGCAGTGCTTCGCCTACGATGCAGGCGCCCGTCTGAAGGATGCCTGGACGCCGGCGGCCACCGGCGGTGCGGCTCAGGGCGCAGGCACCGTGGGCAGTACCGGACTCGAAGGTTCAAAGCCCACCGCCTGCGACGCCGCGCCCGGGACGAACGCGCTGGGTGGACCGGCCCCGTACTGGAAGTCCTACAGCGTCGACTCGATCGGCAACCGCACCAAGGAAGTCATCCACGACACCGGCCGGGACGCGGCCAAGGACGTCACCCGCACCTACACCTACGGCGGCGCGGGTGCGGCGGGCGACGGCCCGCACCAGGTCACCAAGGTCATGGAGAACACCCCGACCGGTGACAACCAGTCCACCTTCACCTACGACGACGCCGGCAACACCAAGACCCGCGTCGTCGACGGCAATACCCAGAGCATCGACTGGGACGCCACCGGCAAACCCGCCAAGATCAAGACCGCGGAGGGTGACAGCACTTTCCTCTACGGTCCCGACGGCTCCCGGATGATCCGTAAGGATCCCAAGGCCACCACCGTCTACCTGCCCGGCATGGAACTCTCCCTCGCGGCGGGCTCCTCCACGGTCAAGGCCACCCGCTACTACAGCCACGCCGGCCAGACCGTCGCGATCCGCACCAGCGACAACAAGCTCTCCTTCCTGTCCGCCGACCACCACGGCACCGGCGAACTCGCCATCGATGCCGCCACCGGAGCGATCACCCAGCGCCGCTCCGACCCCTACGGCGTCGACCGCGGCAAGCCCATCGGCACCTGGCCCGGTGAGAAGGGCTACGTCGGCGGCACCATCGATGAGTCCACCGGACTGACCCACATCGGGGCCCGCTCCTACGACCCCGAACTCGGCAAGTTCATCTCCGTCGACCCGATCATCGACTACACCAGCCCGCAGCAGATCAACGGCTACGCCTACGCCGACAACAACCCCACCACGCTCTCCGACCCCACCGGCATGATCCGCGAAGATGGGGGGGTACGTTGCCAGGGGTGGAGCGACTGTGGCGGGGGACCTGGCCCCACCAAAGAGCAGGAGAAGGTCAACCGGGCCGGCGCGGAGCAGATGGCGGCCGAG
>Ga0307512_10007856_pt1 | contig 10492 bp, 10 predicted proteins | sample 14_EM_MG_FD_200267 | JGI IMG/M metagenome (GOLD analysis project Ga0307512, IMG submission 200267) | Populus trichocarpa ectomycorrhiza microbial communities from riparian zone in the Pacific Northwest, United States - 14_EM | ecosystem: Host-associated > Plants > Roots > Unclassified | place... | reverse complement strand
CCCTCCGCCCCGTGGCCGGCCTGCCCGGAAGAACCAAAGCCCGGCACCCCCTGCCCAACCTGACCCGGGGAGCCGGTCCCTTGCCCCGCCTCCCCGGGCGGCTCCGAGGAGCCGAAGCCGTGTGCCGCTCGGCCGGCCTGATCGCCGGAATCGGACGTCCGGTCCGCCGGACCGGCCTGATCCGGTGCCCCGGCCCCCGGTGCCCCAACTCCCTGTGCGCCGTGCGCCGCGCCCTTTGGAGGTCCGAATCCCTGCCCCGCGGGTGCCACCGGCTCCGCCGGACCGAATCCTGGTGGCACCGTCGGAACGCTGCGCTCCGTCGCCTCCCGCACCGGCGCGGAAGCGCCGCGCAGCGTCGTCGTCGGGGTGTCGGTGCCGCCCCTGTTCACCACCGCCTGCAGCAGTTCGCGCGCCTGCTCGGCCTCTGGGCGGGCCTCGGGCCGCTTGTCCATCAGCCGGCGCAGGACGGGGGCGAGCGCCCCGGCGCGGAGCGGTTGCGGGAGCGGCTCGGTGACGATCGCGGCGAGCGTCGAGTACGTCGACGTACGGCGGAAGGGCGAGGACCCCTCCACCGCCGCGTACAAGGTGGCGCCGAGGGCCCAGATGTCGGAGGCCGGACCGGGGTCGGCGCCCTGGGCGCGCTCGGGGGCCAAGTAGTCGAGGGAGCCGACGAGTTCGCCGCTGCGGGTGAGGTGGGTGGCCGAGCCGTCGCCCGGGTCCTCCATCGTGGCGATGCCGAAGTCGGTGAGGACGACGCGGCCGGACCGGTCGAGCAGGATGTTGCCGGGCTTCACGTCGCGGTGCAGTACGCCGGCGCGGTGGGCGGCGGCCAGCGCGTCCATGACCTTGGCGCCCATCTCGGCGGCCTCGCGCGCGTCCAGGGTGCCGCGCTCGCGCAGCACGTCGTCCAGGGACGGCCCGTCGACCAGTTCCATGACGATCAGCGGGCGGCCGTCGACCTCGGCCACGTCGTGCACCGCCACGACTCCGGGATGACGCACCCGGGCCGCGGCGCGGGCCTCGCGCTGCATCCGCAGCCGCAGATCGGCGAGTTCGGGCCCGTCGGCGTCGGTGTAGGTGCGCAGTTCCTTGACGGCGACCTCGCGGCCCAGCACCTCGTCGACCGCTCTCCAGACGACGCCCATGCCGCCGCGCCCGAGCTGGGCCACGATGCGATAGCGCCCGGCCAGCAGCCGACCGGTCTCGTCGGCCTGGCCCTTTCCTGCCGAAGTATCCCCCGATGACACTGCCTGCCCCGTTCCTGTGACACGTCAATGCGTGCGGTACAGACTACGGGGCCGGGGTGACAACGCCAGCCGGTGGTGACGGCTGTGACAGGCCCGCTACTTGCCCAAGACGGTCAGGTCGCCGCGTCGGGGTGCCGCGAAGCCCTCCAGATCGGCGCGGGTCAGACCGGTCGCGCGGGCGACTTCGGCGATGTCCAGCGCGCCGCAGTCCAGGCCGCGCAGCAGATAGCCGCCGAGGGCCTTGGCGGTGGCGGGCTCGTCCATGACGTCGCCGCCGACCCGGCCCGCGTACCGGGCGAGACGGGCGGCGGCCTGCTCGAAGCCCTCGCGGTAGAAGGCGAAGACGGCCGCGTACCGGGTCGGGATGTGCCCCGGGTGCATGTCCCAGCCCTGGTAGTAGGCACGGGACAGGGCCCGCCGGGTGAGGCCGTAGTGCAGTCGCCACGCGTCGTGGACCTTCGCCGTCGGGCCCACGGGCAGCACGTTGGTCGAGCCGTCCGACACCCGGACCCCCGTCCCCGCCGCCGCGACCTGCATGATCGCCTTGGCATGGTCGGCGGCCGGGTGGTCGCTGGCCTGGTAGGCGGCCGAGACACCGAGGCAGGCGCTGTAGTCGAAGGTGCCGTAGTGCAGTCCGGTGGCGCGGCCCTCGGCGGCCTGGATCATACGGGCGACGGTGGCGGTGCCGTCGGTGGCGAGGATGGACTGACTGGTCTCGATCTGGATCTCGAAGCCGATCCGGCCGGGCGTGAGGCCGCGCGCCTTCTCGAACTCCTCCAGCAGCCGCACCATGGCGGTGACCTGCTCGGGATACGTCACCTTGGGCAGCGTCAGCACCAGCCCCTCGGGCAGTCCGCCGGCCTCCATCAAGCCGCTGAGGAAGATGTCGAGGGTGCGGATGCCCCGGTCGCGTACCGGCGCCTCCATGCACTTCATGCGGATACCCATGTACGGGGCTGCCGTCCCCTTCGCGTACGCCTCCGCGATCAGCCGGGCCGCGCGGGCCGCCGTCTCGTCCTCCTCGGCGTCCGGGCGGGGGCCGTATCCGTCCTCGAAGTCGACGCGCAGGTCCTCGACGGGCTCGCGCTCCAGCTTGGCTCGTACGCGCGCGTGGACGGGCTCGGCGAGTTCGTCTGACAGGCCGAGGACCGCGGCGAACGAGGCTGCGTCCGGGGCGTGTTCGTCGAGGGCCGCGAGGGCCTGGTCGCCCCAGGAGCGGATGGTGTCGGCGGCGAAGACGTCACCGGGGACGTAGACGGTGTGGACGGGCTGGCGGGTGCCGGGGTCCCCGGGGTAGCGGCGCTCCAGTTCGGCGTCGACCGGGGCGAGGGAGGCGCTGATCTCCTCGCTGATCGCGCCTGCGAGGCTCGTCGTCACCTTCTCCTGCTGGCCCTGACCCATCCCACACCCTCCTGATTTTCCACTGTACGGAATCAACAATCCGTTGAATGAAGTTATCGGGGCACCTTCCGGATGGTCAACACCTTCTCCACGGGGAGCAACGCCGTGATCTCGGCATGTTCACGCTCATCTCACACCCGGGTATGACACTTCCCTACGCACGACTCGCTTCACGCACGACTCGCCTCACGCACGACTCGTCCGGCCGTTGCCACCGAAGGAGCTTCCGTGCCGAACCACCGCCGAGTCACCCGCCGCCTGGGCCTCAAAGGTCTGTTGGCCGCGGCGGTCACCGTGCCCCTCTCCAGTGCCGCGATCTCGGCCTCGTCCGCCTCGTCCGGGTCCGTTTCCCCCGCCCCGTCCGCCTCGACGCAGGCGCGCCCGCGCCGGGTGCCCTCTCTCGAGGTCATGACCTTCAACCTGCGTTTCGCGAGCACCAGCAATCCCAACAGCTGGAGCGACCGCAGACCGGTGATGCGCGAGCTGCTGCATCGCGCGCACCCCCAGGTCATCGGAACGCAGGAGGGCCTCTATCAGCAGCTGCGCGATATCGACTCCGACCTCGGACCGCACTACGACTGGATCGGCACCGGTCGCGAGGGCGGCAGCCGCGACGAGTCCATGGCGATTTTCTACGACACCACGCGCCTGGCACCCGTCGAGCACTACACCTTCTGGCTCTCCGACACTCCGGAAGTCATCCGCTCGAACACCTGGGGCGCCGCCTTCCCCCGCATCGTCACCTGGGTCCGCTTCCGTGATCTCGCCGACGGCGGACGGGAGTTCTATGCCCTCAACACCCACTTCGACCACGCGAGCCAGTACGCGCGCGAGCGCAGCGCCTCGCTGATGAACGAGCGGATCGCTCAGCTCGACCGCTCGCTGCCGGCCGTGGTGACCGGTGACTTCAACGTCCCCGCGCACCAGAACCCGGTCTACGACACGTTGGTGGGTTCAGGACTCGTCGACGCCTGGGACACGGCGGAACGGCGCGGCGACCTGTACGGGACCTTCCACGGCTACAAGGGACTTGTGCCGAACGGCGAACGCATCGACTGGATCCTCACCACGCCGTGGGTGAAGACGCACCGGGCGTCGATCAACACCTTCTCCGCGAACGGCCAGTTCCCGAGCGACCACCTGCCCGTGCAGGCGTCGCTCAGCCTGGAATGAGCCGAGGCCCCCGCGACTGTTCGTGCAGTCGCGGGGGCCTCGGCCGGCCGTCGGATGATCAGCCCTTGCGGGTGTTGATCTCTTCGGTGAGCTGGGGGACGACGTCGAAGAGGTCGCCGACGACGCCGTAGTCGACCAGGTCGAAGATCGGGGCCTCGGCGTCCTTGTTGACCGCGACGATGGTCTTCGAGGTCTGCATGCCGGCCCGGTGCTGGATGGCGCCGGAGATGCCGTTGGCGATGTACAGCTGCGGCGAGACGGACTTGCCGGTCTGGCCGACCTGGTTGGTGTGCGGGTACCAGCCCGCGTCCACCGCGGCCCGGGAGGCGCCCACCGCCGCGCCCAGGGAGTCGGCGAGGGCCTCGATGACCGGGAAGTTCTCGGCGCCGTTGACGCCGCGGCCGCCGGAGACCACGATCGCGGCCTCGGTCAGCTCCGGACGCCCGGTCGACTCCCGCGGCGTACGGGCGGTGACCTTCGTACCGGTGGCCTGCTCCGAGAAGGTGACCGCCAGGGCCTCGACCGCGCCGGCGGCCGGGGCGGCCTCGACGGCGGCGGAGTTGGGCTTGACGGTGATGACCGGGGTGCCCTTGGCGATACGGGAGGTGGTGGTGAAGGAGGCGGCGAACACCGACTGGGTGGCCACCGGACCCTCGGCGCCGGCCTCGAGGTCGATGGCGTCGGTGATGATGCCCGAGCCGATGCGCAGCGCCAGACGGGCGGCGATCTCCTTGCCCTCCGCGGAGGAGGGGACCAGGACGGCGGCCGGGGAGACGGCGGCGACCGCGGCCTGCAGCGCGTCCACCTTCGGCACGACCAGGTAGTCGGCGTACTCCGACGCCTCGTGCGTGAGGACCTTGACCGCGCCGTGCTCGGCGAGGACGGCGGCGGTGCCACCGGCGCCGTTGCCCAGCGCGACGGCGACCGGCTCGCCGATCCGGCGGGCCAGCGTCAGCAGCTCAAGGGTGGGCTTGCGGACGGCGCCGTCCACGTGGTCGACGTAGACGAGAACTTCAGCCATGGGATTGCTCTCCTGCGGGATACGAAGTCTGAGGGAGGGGAAGGGAGTTGAGCCTCGAAGGGATGACGGGCCCTTAGATGAACTTCTGGCTCGCGAGGAACTCGGCGAGCTGCTTGCCGCCCTCGCCCTCGTCCTTGACGATCGTGCCCGCGGTCCGGGCCGGACGCTCGGTGGCCGACTCGACCTTCGTCCAGGCACCCTCGAGACCGACCTCTTCGGCGTCGAGCTCCAGGTCCGACAGGTCCCACGCCGCGACGGGCTTCTTCTTCGCCGCCATGATTCCCTTGAACGACGGGTAACGCGCCTCACCCGACTGGTCGGTCACCGAGACCACGGCCGGCAGCTGCGCCTCCAGCTGCTCGCTCGCGGCGTCGCCGTCGCGGCGGCCCTTCACGACCCCGTCCTCGACGGAGACCTCGGACAGCAGGGTGACCTGCGGCACGCCCAGCCGCTCGGCGAGCAGCGCGGGCACGATGCCGGCCGTGCCGTCGGTGGAGGCCATGCCCGAGACGACCAGGTCGTAGCCCGCCTTCTCGATCGCCTTGGCCAGCACCAGCGAGGTGCCGATCGCGTCGGTGCCGTGCAGGTCGTCGTCCTCCACGTGCACGGCCTTGTCGGCGCCCATCGACAGCGCCTTGCGCAGCGCGTCCTTGGCATCCTCGGGCCCGACGGTCAGGACGGTGATCTCCACGTCGTCGTCGGAGTTCTCGGAGATCTGCAGCGCCTGCTCGACCGCGTATTCGTCGAGCTCGGAGAGCAGACCGTCCACGTCGTCCCGGTCGACGGTCAGGTCATCGGCGAAGTGCCGGTCGCCAGTGGCGTCGGGCACGTACTTCACAGTGACAACGATCCTCAGGCTCACGCCGGCTCTCCTACTGCAATCGTCATTTCGGTGCTGCCTACTTTCAGGCAGCATAGGCGTCTCAAGCGGCCGATCCCGATCGGGGCGACCCGCGCTCCGAGCGAAATATTACTCGCCAGTACACCTAGTTCGTTCCCGCTAAGCAAGCGCTTTGAACTGTGACCTTTGCAACGCAGCGTAATCGGAACTCGACCGCTTCGCAGGAGGAGCCCACCCGACGGTCAGTCACGCAGGCCGTTGAACCGCCCTTGGTGGTAGAGGAGCGGAAGGCCGGGGCCCGAGGGGTCGCCGAGCACGACCTCGGCCAGCACGATGCGGTGGTCCCCGGCGGGGACCCGGCCGACGATCCGGCACACCAGCCAGGCCAGGACGTCATCGAGGACGGGTACACCCTCGGGGCCCTCGCGCCAGGCGGTGGGCGCGCCGAAGCGGTCTGCGCCGCTCTCGGCGAAGGTGGCCGCCAGCTTCTGCTGATGGTCGCCGAGTATGTGGACGCCGACGTGGTCGGCCGTCGACATCGCGGGCCAGCTCGAGGCGCCGGTGCTGATGCCGAAGGAGAGCAGCGGGGGTTCGGCGGAGACCGAGGCGAGAGAGGTGGCGGTGAAGCCGACCGGGCCCGCCTCGCCTCGCGCCGTGATCACGGCGACCCCCGCGGCATGCCGCCGGAAGACGGAGCGCAGCAGGTCGGGAGAGGCGAGCCGAGGAGTACGGGTGCCGAGATCGGGCGTGGCCGTCATGGAGTTGTCCTTCTGCGACGAGGGGCGAGGGTGTCCGTGGCTGCTCAACAGCCCGGACAGCGCGCGCTCGCGGTGCGGGCCAGGTCGACGTGGACCCGCCCGAAGAGAAGGACTTCCGTAGCCATACGGTCAGGCTGACGATAGGTGGTACGCCCAGTCAAGTACGTTCCGGCATATGGGAGATGCCTCACCGTCTGCGTCACAGCCGTCAGACCGCCTCCCCCAGAGCCGCGATGACGTCGGCCTTGCGCGGCTGGCCGGTGGCGCGCCGCACGACCCGGCCGTCGGCGTCGAGGACCAGCACGGTCGGGGTCTTGAGGATGTCGAGTTCGCGTACGAGGTCCAGGTGGTCCTCGGCGTCGATCTCGACGTGGGCCACGCCCGGGACCAGACCGGCCACCTCGCCGAGGACGCGCCGGGTCGCCCTGCAAGGCGCGCAGAAGGCGCTGGAGAACTGCACGAGCGTGGCGCGCTCACCGAGTTCCTCGCCCAACTCGGCCGCCCCGAGCCGCTTTCCGCCGTCGCGCCCACGCACGCGTACCCTCCCGTTCCGCTGCCGATGAAGCACTCCGTAGGCGCTCGCCGCCGCGAGCACCACCACGCACACCACAAGTCCGGTCATCACCTGCACAAGCATTCACGAGACTGCAAAGATTCCCGACTCCCCAGATCATTTCCGCTGCGGAATGCTTGATTCATGGATATCGATGCGAGGGGGCCCCGTTTCGGGGCTGCCGTGACGACCGTCGTCCTGGCGGTCGTGCTGATCACCGGGAACACCTGGCTGCTGGCCTGGCAGACGCTGGCCTTCGCGCTGGGCGCAGCGGGCGGGGTGAGCCGGTCGCCGTACGGCTGGTTGTTCCGTAAGGCGGTACGTCCCCGGATCGGGCCGCCGAGCGAGTTCGAGCCGCCGGAGCCGCCGCGGTTCGCGCAGGCGGTGGGGCTGGTCTTCGCCGGTGTGGGGCTGGTCGGTTATGCGCTGGGACCGGCATGGCTGGGGCTCGCGGCGACCGGAGCGGCGCTCGCCGCCGCGTTCCTCAATGCCGCGTTCGGGTACTGCCTTGGGTGTGAGATGTACCTGATCGTGCGCCGCATGACGGTCCGTGCGGAGTAAAGGCGGGGAAAAAGTCCAAGGTGGAACCAATGACGGACGTGACGAGAATCTCGCCGTTCTGCGGCACCAGGGCTGGCCACTCGTTCGTTCTTGGGGCACGATCTGCGCAATGCCGTAAACCTACGGCTGCGTAACTTTCCCGCCGGGAGACCCCGTTCCCAGGCAGAGAGAAGGGTCCACCCCGTCCATGGCTGAGCTTGTCTACCGTCCCGTCGTCGGTCTCGCCCAAGCGTTGTTCAAGGTCTGGGACCTCAAGATCGACCTCAAGGGATCGGAGAACATTCCGCGCTCGGGCGGCGCCGTGCTGGTGAGCAATCACATCAGCTACCTGGACTTCATCTTCGACGGTCTGGCCACCCTGCCGCAGAAGCGTCTGGTGCGCTTCATGGCGAAGGAGTCGGTGTTCCGGCACAAGATCTCCGGTCCGCTGATGCGCGGCATGAAGCACATCCCGGTGGACCGTAAGCAGGGCGAGACGGCGTACCAGCACGCGTTGCAGTCGCTGCGCTCCGGCGAGATCGTCGGCGTCTTCCCCGAGGCGACCATCTCGCAGTCCTTCACCCTGAAGAGCTTCAAGTCGGGTGCCGCGCGCATGGCCCAGGAGGCCGGTGTCCCGCTCATCCCGATGGCCCTGTGGGGCACCCAGCGACTGTGGACCAAGGGGCAGCCGCGCAACTTCAAGCGCAGCCACACCCCGATCACCATCCGGGTCGGCGAGCCTGTGGAGGCGCCCCAGGACCAGTACGCGGGTGCCATCACCCGGCGGCTGCGCGAGCGCGTCCAGGAGCTCCTGGAGGCCGCCCAGCGCGCCTATCCCGTACGGCCCAAGGGTCCGGACGACACCTGGTGGATGCCCGCCCATCTCGGCGGCACGGCGCCGACCCCCGAAGAGGTGAAGGCGGCCGAGGCCCGCTGAATCGTCACTCCGGGGCGTGGACGGTGATGTCCGCCCCGGGGCTGAACTTCTGCAGCAGCTCGGCAAGTTCGGCGCCCGCCCTCTCCACCTCGGCGACGGACATCGGCGCCAGGCTCTCCAGCAGGAAGATGCCCGAGCGCGTCTCCTCGGTGAGCCGGGTGCGCGGGCCCTGGCGCCAGTTCCAGCGGCGGCAGGTCACACCCGCCCCGTCGCGCCAGACGACCTCGCCCGCGTCGGGGTGTTCGACGGCCTCCTCGCCGGCTGCCACGGTCACGAAGTCCTCGTCGCCGGTGGCCCGTACGAGTCGCATGCCGCCCTGGATGCGGTCGACGTCCTCGCCTCCGACGGGGATCAGGTGGGCGACGCTGATGGCGTTGTAGAGGTCGACGAGCAGGTTGATGCGGGGCAGACCGCTCTCCGACAGAGCCCTTTTCGCCAGCGCCTCGGCCGAGTTGCGGGTCCGGGACGGCTTCGAGCCGAACGCCGTGTAGATCTCGCGCCAGGCCGCCATGTGCGGGTCCTCGTGCGGGGCCCGCCCGTCCAGGCGTACGGCGAGACGGCGGGCCGCGTCGTCGAGGAGTGCTGAACCGGCCTCCGTGCTGGGCCCGTTGACCAGTCCGTATGCCTCGATCGCCAGGTGGGTGAAGCCGGGCGCGAGGGTGCGCACCTCGTCGGACACGGTCAGGGAGAGAGTCATCGCCTTGCCTCAGAGTGCGGTGGGGAGGGTCTTCCAGAGGTACGGCCGGGCGGGGGCGGCCCGGAGGGCGCCCAGCACAGCCGGATGTGGTTCAGCATACAGGACCGGATAGTCCATCTCATTGGACTCCGGGTCGGGCGTGAAGGCCAGCCGCTCACCTTCGAGCGAGAACTGGGCATCCACGCCCGGCTTGTTGCCGCGTGGGTCCTGCCGATGCCAGGCACCGTTGAAGCGCACGGCGACCAGGCCGTGCACCACGTCGAACTTCTGATAGCAGAGCGCGGTCGGGATGTCCTCGGCCCGCAGGAGGGCCGCCAGCGCGTGCGCCTTGGCGTAGCAGATGCCCGTGCCCTGCTCCAGGACATCGGAGGCGCGCCAGGTGACACGCAGGTCACCGGAATCCTGCGAATGCGGGATCGTGTCGCGTACGAACTCGAACGCCAGTCGCGCATAGGCATACGAGTCCACCGCATCCCTGGCGAGATGTGCAGCCGTCTCGCGCACCAGGGGGTGGCCATGGTCGATTACCTCATCGGCGGCCAAGTACGCGGACAGGTCAGAGGTTTCCTGGATCAGCTCCATGCCCGCAGAGCATAGGAATGCGATCACCCGACAGTCAATGACTTTTCGAGGTACCGCATATCTATGCAACCCTCGGATCCGCTACCGGGATTCATTGGCAGGGCATCGGGCTTCAGCCCGGTGGTGAAGCGAATGTGATGACTGCGACACGGAGCGTCGCGGTGTCCTTCCGGCGGAGCCGGACGTTACTGCGGGAGCGGTGAGGGTTCGTACGAATGTTCCGTCGTGACGGTGTGCGTTCGAGGTGTCTAGTGTGATCGTCATGCAGCTCAGGTACGCCTTCAGGTTGTCCCCGGACCCCGGCCAGCAGAGGGCGTTGGCGAAGGCGTTCGGGTGCGCCCGCGTCGTGTTCAACGACGCGGTGCGTGCCCGCGAGGACGCCCGCAAGGCCCAGCAGGCGTTCCCGAAGATCGGCGAGCTGTCGACCCGTCTGATCACTCGGGCGAAGCGGACGACGGAGCGGTCCTGGCTGGGCGAGGTCTCCGCGGTCGTCCTGCAGCAGTCGCTGCGCGACGTCGAGAGCGCCTACCGCAACTTCTTCGCCTCCCTCACGGGCACCCGCAAGGGCCCCAGGGTGGGTGCCCCGCGCTTCAAGTCCCGCAAGGACGCCCGGCAGTCGATCCGGTTCACCGCCAACGCCCGCTGGTCGATCACGGACAACGGGCGGCTGAACCTGCCGAAGATCGGTCCGGTGAAGGTGACGTGGTCCCGTACTCTGCCCACCACCCCCACCTCGGTCACC
>Ga0307512_10007855_pt1 | contig 10494 bp, 7 predicted proteins | sample 14_EM_MG_FD_200267 | JGI IMG/M metagenome (GOLD analysis project Ga0307512, IMG submission 200267) | Populus trichocarpa ectomycorrhiza microbial communities from riparian zone in the Pacific Northwest, United States - 14_EM | ecosystem: Host-associated > Plants > Roots > Unclassified | place... | reverse complement strand
TTCTATCCAAAAAAAATAAATGTTGTTTTAGTTTTTTTTTATTATTATTTTTTCTGCAAATTTAATTAAGAGGCCGTTTGTTTGCGTGGTTGCTTCTACGTTTGAAGCAACTACAACAAACATTATGTTTGGTTATGTAAAGAACACAATTTATTCGTGGTGGGGCCCATGATAATTCACGTTTTGAACGTAATTTTGATGAAACAGCTCCTGGCTGCTTTTCTCCATCAGCGTCTCATGGAACAGTGCAATAGAGTGAATTAAATTCACTCGCATTGTCATGTAAACAATTTTTTTCTCTCGAAAAACTAGTATAGAGTGAATTAAATTCACTTGCACTGTAATATCAAATCAATTTTATTCGTGATAATATTTTATCTAATTTTATTGCATGCTCAAAAAATTATGAAAACTGTAGTTCTTACCGGATGAATTTTGTACGTAATAGAATTGTAGATGGTTTAATGAAATAATAAAAAATATTTTATATAAAGTATTATTTATTTCATGATGTTATATCAATAATTAAATCTACAATATTTAAATTAAAAATCATCAATATTAATATATATTTTTTTAAATTATTTTATAACCTCAATTTCAAAAGTATTCTTAACCAAATACATTAAATTACTTTTTGTTCAACCTCAATTTCAACCATAGTTTTAACAAAACACCTATTTTTTCAAACCAACTGCAACTAAAAATACTTTTTATAAAATAATTTTTTTTAAATTATAACCACAACAACTATCGTAATACTAAACACACTCTAAACCGAGTTAGGGTCAAATTACAAGGCGTGGTTAAATTGACTTGCTCTTATTAAATTTCTTATGTTGGGCCTTCGTACCGTGGTGCCATGAGCAAAGCCACCTTAACTGAATTTCTTTTTATTTAAGCATAACGGCAGTGAAAAATGCTAAAAAATAATAATAATAAAAAAAGACTTTTGGGCACTCCAAGCCTAAAGGACTTTTAAGCCTGGCCTTGGACCTCTTCCCCTCGTACAGATGCTCGTTGCTGCAACCCATCTCAACCACGGAAAGAGCCTAGCTCAAGCTTGTAAGCTAGACCAACCCATCTGAAAACATTTACACAAGTCACAACAATTTTTCTTTTCATCCTCATGTCTACTGAAAATAGGACTTGTACTGGGCTGGCCACATCCAGGCCCATCCAAGCCTGATTCGACCCGTAAACAGTTATACCGAAGGTATCCTAAAACGACATAGAAAGGGCACGTTTTGATGGATTAATTCAGAGCGCGCCTTTAACCCGCAGGAGAGAACCTCATCGGTCAGGTGCTAAACGTACTTTAAGCTACGAATTTCCTGCTAAAAAAAATCCAGAGAAAGAGAGGTAAACAGAATCAGCGATCGCTTCAACATACATAGATCATCATCTCTAATCGGATCCTTGTTGCGTTTCAAAACCCTAACTCTCAAGAGGTTAGCTTTCAAGATTTCTTTTTCTGTACGCTATTATTATGTTTATTTATAGTAATTCATTTACTCAATTTAAATAAAATCTTAACGGTTCTTAATTTTCTTTGCTTAAGTTCTGTTTGGTTGCCTGGAAAGCATGCAAAAGGAAATGTTGAGCTATAGTATTATTTTATTCATTGAGCCTTGATTGATTTTGATTTTTGCCTAATATTTGATTTGTTCATGTCGTACACGAGTGTCTTTGTAAAGTATAATTTACTTACAAAATTAAAAAAAGAAAGAATTTTAGCGAATATTGATTTTCTTTTTGGTTATTAAAGTTGTGTTGTTTTGGTTTTCAAAACACAGGTAGGAGAAAATAACTGAACTGATTAAACTCAAGATAATTCATGAGCTTGAGCCCTAATTGATGCCGATTTGTCAAATGTTTGATTAGTTTTTGGATCTGCAGGAGAAATAGAATATAATAACTGATGGAAGGAAATGGGGGTGATGCTGCCAATGTGGTGGCACCTCTTGCGAAGTGGAGAAATGATTTCTCTCGGGCATTCCAGTTCTATCTGGACCGATCCACACCTCACCCGACAGAGAGGTGGCTGGGAACTCTTGCGGTTGCAGCAGTTTATGTGTTGCGTGCTTACTTTGTTCAAGGGTTTTACATCATCTCGTATGGTCTTGGAATTTATATCTTGAATTTGTTGATTGGGTTTCTGTCACCCAAGGTTGATCCTGAACTTGAAGTTTCGGATGACGCTTCTTTGCCAACTAAAGGATCGGATGAGTTCAAGCCCTTTATCCGGCGCCTTCCTGAGTTTAAGTTCTGGTAACCAAGAATTTCTTTTGTAACTTGGTAGATGATTTTGCCTGTTTTGGTATGTTAGCTTTTGCTTAGGTGTAATGCTTGAGTAGGTTATGCAATTGATTTTCCATGTTCTTTGTACTCCAGCCTGTTTTTGGTGTTTTTGCTTTTATTACTTGTCACTAAATTTTCTATTTGTCCATGGACTTTAGTTATCCTATTAAGCAGGTGTCGATTTTTTGCCCCGCATGGGTTTTGGTTATGAGGATTGCTATTGTCAATTTTAATTATTGAAGCATAAGTTATCAGAAATACTGTTTAGACTAAAAAGAGCAAATCTAAAAGTTAAACCTGAGGTGTTGTTTTCATCTGTCGGTGTGGTAGGAAATTTGATAGAAGAATACCGCGTTTTCCATAGAGATTTAGCGCATTTCATTTTGCTGGCCTTGTACATGTCAGCTATAATTTCAGAGGCATGCATTCATGTTTCATGGCGTTGGTTTCCTTAATGCCTCATGATTTCTACACTTGTAATATGCATGCTGTATAAGATAAGAACTTCAAAAGGGTATTAACACATGGTGTGGATGTGGACAATCCGTTTTGCATTTAGTGGATTGAAACCAGTTTGTTAACAGCAAAAACAAGGACTGAGCCAACTTTCAAGCTTGCCATTTCACACATTGCCAAAATATGTTTGAGGCTATGGATCTGTAGTAACATCTTTGTTTGCCAGCCGTTGGCTTAAATTATACTTTGGATCAGTTTATTTTCAGTCAGTATTTATACTGTTAAGATCTGGCATTAGAAGGGAACTTTATAGGAAAAAAAGGTTCTTTTAACAAGTTAAGCTCTTAGGTTTTCAAAATCACACCGCCTGTGGAACTAGAAACTATTGCTAAGAGGCTTTAAAATAGTTTTTTTTAGAATCCCATTGGCATGGGACAAGCTAAGTGTGCAAGTTGACGAAGAAAGATGACAAAGAGCTTTAACAACATACATCATAGGTTACTTAACAACAAAAGGATAATGTTGTTCGTAAGCTTTAGTGGCTTGTGGGCCTAAATCTTGCAAGTCACGAAGAAGATTCATTTGTCTGCCTAACATCATTACCTCTGACAATGCCCCATTGTAAGGTGTTACTGAATGAACAGAATCCACTTCACAACGTGTACTCTGATCATATATTTATTTTCTAAGAATTCTAGAGCCCAAAAATGAGTTGTTATTTTGGTTCTGGTTTCAGGTACGCCATCACCAAGGCTTTTTGTGTGGCCTTCCTTATGACCTTCTTCTCTGTATTTGATGTCCCTGTTTTCTGGCCCATATTACTCTGCTATTGGATTGTTCTGTTTGTCCTCACAATGAAGCGCCAAATCATGCACATGATCAAGTACAAATATGTTCCATTCAGCAGAGGAAAGCAGGTATGAGCTTTGGAGAGTTTTCTAGTAACCATCCTGCCCCCACCCTCTCTTATTTCACTCTCTTATATGTTCTCTTTCTGTGATGGTAATTCTATTGGTGGTTTGAAATTCTGGGTGTTTCCTTTTCTTTTCTAGTTAAAATGCAGCAACTCCTTTCCCTGTCTTTTTGCAGAGGTATGGCAGGAAGAAGTCTGGTGCAAGCAGCAGTGGCTTGATGAGGGACTAAGCTATGACATGTCCTGCAGCCTTCCAAATTTCGTGCCTTTTTAGTTTTAAGAAGGTTTGCCTGTCAATTTCAAATACATAAGCCAAACTAAAACATAGGTGTTGAAAATTTCATTTTGTCTTATATTTTAGTTGTAGCAGCCAGTAGCATGCATTGGATTCACACGTTTTCTACGTTTACTGGAGATGTACTTTCATACTTCAGAATCCTTCTACTGGTATTCTATTTTTGTAATGAATAAAATTGAGCAGATTATGAGCCACACCACCCTAATTTGTTTACTATTTGAAGGAGTCTAAACTGTCAGTTTGTGTAAATTGATGTTTGAGCTGTACATTGATAGAGCAATCCCACTTGTATGATTTTAGACCAGTTTAGTATTTGAAGAAGTCTATACTGTCAGTTTGAGTAAATTGATGTTTGAGATGTACATTGATAGAGCAATCCCACTTGTATGATTCTAGACCAATAGCGAGGCCTGGTTGGAGTTCAAGTACATACTTCGGATACATTTTTTTTTTCTTCGTGACTACAGTTTATATATGAGTCCAAAATTGTAAATTTTTCAAATTACAACTTCGCACCTCCTTCCCCGCCCGTTCCTTTCACCTCTGCTGTCCATCTCTTTTGATACCGTGTTTTTTAAATTTTCATAATTATTTTTATAAGTTTGCAGGAATATCATTTAAAAGTCTACTGTTTGTGATCGTTGATGTTTGGTGAGGTGACTTTGGGAATGAATTGTATTTGGATTTAGTGTTTATTTATTTCTGTTGCACAGGATGATTTTTAAATTTTCTTTTTAATTTAGAAATGTTTAAAAATAATTTAATTTTATTTATATTAGCATATTAAAATCATATTAATTCGATATTTTTTTAAGATAAGTACTAAACAACTCTTAGTGTTTCAGGATCAGCTTCAATTAATTTAAGATTTATAAAAGAGCAGTGGAGTAATGTAATTAGAACTTGTTTGGAATAATTTAAAATAGTTCAAATTAACATTTTATCAATCCAATAAAAAGCTAGACACGAACCTAACCCAAAGCATAAACAGGGATCGAACCAGGTTAAGGCGTTTGTGGACTCGGATGCATGTCAGCCGGAGGCGAAACCAAGATGGTCCACCAATTTGTCTCTTGTAGCTCATCTTGATTCACGGATCCATCATGTCCTGGTGTTGCTAGGGAAAATCTTATGATTTCCCAAATTAATCAGTTTAATTAAATGCGGACAGATTGGAGGTCACATTCGGGGTAAATTGTATGGTACTTGGCGCAATTATTGACATATTATTAATAACCTTTTGTATTTATTTATAAAAAAACAGACAGATAAAAAAATAATAAATAAAACCCATGACAATAAAAAATAACAAGAATATTCTTACCTCGCCTACTTCTCTTTATTTTTTTTTACATTTACTAGCTATTCCTAGCTTTCTCCTTGCTGTTTGGAATTAAATGAACATCTATGGATTAAAGTTTCCTCAGCGGATCACCCATGAAGCAGCGAAGAGCCACAGCCAACACGAAGGAAAGAGGTTGCTCGTGATTTTTGATAATAGAATATTTCAAGCAATAACCATTCTCAAATATCACCTGGCTGCTCCATGGCTACACGGCTAGAATGAATGAGTGGGGGTGAGGAACAGAAGCAGGCCTGAGCACGTATTGTATTGACCAGGGCCATGCCAATGATGCCAGGTGGATACGTCTAATCATGTACCAACTAGTATAACAACTCTCCAACAACTGAATAATAACAATCGTCTCAAATATGTTTTTTGATGCTACTTGACTTCAACATTTAAAGACAAAAACATATAAAAAATTGTACTACTGCTTCGATTAATTTTATATTGACAACGTTTCTCAAACATGGCCAGCTAATTGAAGGCACGAAAACTCTCCCTCTGTGTTTAGAATAAAACTCTCAGATAGAATTCAACTGTGCCACTTTTCATTCCCTACAAATGAGTGGGAGGATTTTTCTGGTGATTTTCTTCTTCTGGGCTCTCCTCGCAATTGTCACCCCCACACTTGTTCTCTTGTCAGAATCTTCAAAGCCATACTTGGATGATGGTAAGAGTTGTTTGACATGTACATGTTAGGTGAGTTGTTGAGCTTCATTTCTTTAATTGTAGGACTGATAGTAGTTTGCGTGCTTCTGCTTGAAATGTTGCAGTTGAGAAGAGTGAAGGATTACTGAAGCTTAGGAGAATGATGGGAAGCTTGGAGAAACAACCAAGAGTACAAGAAATAGCCCTGGCACCAATTTTGCAGGCGCCGACACCAGCTCCAGACCCGGAGCCAGATTCTGGAATCCGAGAGGCTATTTTGACAAGGGTTCTTAAGAATGGATGAGGCCGGTGACCAGACTTGTTCTCATGGCTATGTAGGTTTGATTTCAGATTCTTTGGTTATTTAAACAAACTCCTTTGAGGCTCTAATCTTATTCGATTGTCATCGAAAGAATCGAGTGTAAAAGTTGAAGGCGGAACTTGTAGATATAGATATATACATACCTGTGCCATAGAAGCAATTGCATCAGAAATTTTCCATGTGCTGTAAATCAAGTTTTATAAAAGAATAAAAAGAGTGGCAGAATTATTCCCATCGTAGACAAATTTTCATTTGGTAATCCAGAGGCGACAGCTTTCTTAGAGAGCAGAAGAAAAGGCAGTCTCTTCAAAATTTGGTAATAATGTAGAACAATAGAATTTCTATTGATGATTCATAGTTTCTTGTATGGAAGCTGTCTGAATAGGTAGAGGAACTGGATGCGGCAATGTCTGACGGTCTAACCTTTCTTTTTCTCCCCCACTTCTTTTAACTCAATTGACACTATAACTACCTCTAGAGGCAGGAACTTGTCCAGATTTTCAAGAAATTGTCAATGCCAGGTGCTAGAAAGCGTTTTGGGTGATCAGTAGAGCGATATGATGTCTGAGGATGAAGATATTTCCTTTGATGTTATTTTTTTCACAAGCAACCTAGCAAATTATGCCCATCCAACAGCACATGACAAATCAATCCCACAATGTTGTGAATCCTTCCTTTGTTATAGATAGGTAGATATCAGAATTGCTTTAAATTTTGGCTGGATGGTGATTATAGAATAGAAGAAGAAACTAAGGCACATTAATTATTCAAGCGATTAGAAATAACTAGCCTGGAGCCTGATCAATCGGTGCCTGTGCTGATTATGGCCTTCATTTTGCTCATCCTGTCAGCTCTTAGGAAAAATTGCAATGGAGATTATCATTTTTCTATTGGAATGATAGCAATGGAGTAAAGTCTCTCATGAATATCATAGAAAGCAAACCCATTTGGGATGTCATGGGGACCAGCCCTTCTTCTTCCATCCATTGACAACTTTTCTCAGTACCTATCTAGCGTATTGCTGGTTTAAGCTAGAGAAAGAAGTGGAGAAGATTTTTGTTTATATTAATCATATATCTTTTACATCAATAGATACAAACCATGGCATTTAACCAGAGCAGAGCAACATTTTACAAGGTTACACTGAAAGATAACTCATTGACTACGACAAACACTCATCTGCAAGATACATCCAGATTTCTAACTATTCGACTGTTTATTTCATTGATAACTGGAGAGCAGGAGATGTCAATGCCTCAGACAAACTGATCGAGGTACTCTTCCACGGTGGTATATTTGACATCTGGATACAACTCAGAGGCCTCAGCCCCCCATGATGGATCAATGTCAAAGTTGGTCATGTCACCGTTGAAGAAGGCTGAGTGGTTGATTGACAGAAGAATATTAATCGGAATCGGAGACTCTGCAAAAATCAAGAAATGGATTAAAAATCAGATAAAAATCACCACCAACATGGTTTCTTCGTTGGCATCCTGATTTATAGAGGAGAATTTCAATGACCTTGGATGTCCTTCAGAAGTTTCTCTTCAGGAACATAGGTTTTTTCGAGGGTTTTGCCAATCTTTTTCTCCCACAGGACAACAAGCTCATTGAAAGAGTAAATGTTCTTAGGAGGCTTGATTAGGACAGTCTTGTTCAATGTTCTAGAATCATCCACTGCTTTGATGGTGTAGGTTCCAATATCATCTTCCTTATTGAAAACAGCTGTTGGAGCAAAACAAATGTCAGAACCATGAGGCTAATTCGTTTCCCACCTCATATTTCACAGAGAGAGTTAACAACAGCATATTGTTTATTACCCTTGGCATTGCCATCTCCTAAGATAGTGATTTTGTCTCTAGGAGGAGCAGTAAGTCCAAGCTGTGCCATCGTAGCGAGATGATATGCAGCAAAGCCGTTGGAAGACACATAAGTGTAGGGGATCCCCGCAGCCTCAATGGCACGCCGAATCTGAGCCTTCATTGCGAATGCAGTTTTTGCAGGCTCTACAGCATTGACATGATCCACATCCATTGTAAATTCTGAAGGGAAAAATCTCTGAACACAATACACACGAGGATTTCACTGTTATTGTTATTAAAAATAAAAATCCCATGTCCCATGGATGATCTTCCAGACAAATTGATAAAAACAACAAGAGAAATAAAATAGTCTCCATGATTATAGTATTCAGTGATTTAAGTTTTATCTTTGCCAAAATGGCCCCCAAACTGTATGGTAGTCTCCATTTTGCCCACATACAAATTTTTATATCAATTTTATCCCCATTTAGAAATTCTCAATTAAATCTTTTCATCGATATTTGATTTTTAATTTGTAATAAATGACCTTTTTTTGTATTAAGATTAACTTTTTATTTTGATAAATTCTAATAGAAGGCCCCGATTGTAAAATTAAAGTTTTTTGGGCCTTTACAATGATTTGTCGGGGGCAAAATTGACAGCGACACAATAATTAAGGATCTTTTTGAGGCTTGCTCTTTCATCTGTAGAAGTAGCTACTGAAGAACAGAGTTAAGCTCACTTGATTTACCCTTCACGCAAATATTTCAATGTCACGGTTCTAAGGTTAAATATAATGGGATAACTTGATCAGAAACAGAAAGTGAAATATGATCATGGACCAACCTTAACATTGCCAGCTTTTTTAATGGCAGCAATGATCTTGGTTTGATCTGCTATTTGCATGTTCCCCATTGCTGATATCACCACATCCACCTGCTTAATTGACTTGACCAAATTGTCATGGCCGTCGATATCTCCCTGCAAATGCCCCACAGAGTATAACACAGTCAATACATTTCCTTTTCTGCAAAGAACCAAGAAAACAACAGCAGAAAAAACATGGCAGAAGAAGTTTATATGTGCAGTTACGTACATCTATCAAAGTGACGCCTAAGTTCTTGAAATTCTCGACAAGTTTTCTTTTGACAGGATCAGAGACTGTGCTCTCTCTAACCAAAGCGAAAGTGGGGTGACCGGCCTTGGCGCTTGCCTCCACGATGAATTTTCCTATGTAACCAGTGCCTCCAATGATCAAGATCTTGCTTTTGTCAGCCATTGTTGTGAAATTGTTTCGGAAAGAAACCAAGAAAGTTTTAACAAGGAGAAGAGAGCAACGTTGTTTTGGAGATGTGAACCAGTGCGAGCACAATTTATGGACAAAACTGAAGGATAGTTGTCAGTAACAGGGGTAAAAACCGGTGGCCATATTATGGGTTAATGGTCATTTCAAGTTACCTAACTATTTTTAAATCTAATTAATTTAATTATTTATCAAATCAATTCGAATCAACTTATTAACTCGAGTTAATCTACTCAACATCGATAATTTAATAATTTTTATTAAAAATAAAATTATTCTTTTGATGCTCAATTATTCTTTTGGGTTTAATTTGTTATTTTCAATCTAACTTTGAATGCATCAAAATTAAATCCTTCTCTGGTTGGTATTCAAAAAGAGAATCCATTATCATACTAGTAAATCCTTTTCTGGTTGGTTGATTGATTCACCTGTATTGTCCGAAAAAAACACAAGCCATTAATTCTGTTAAAAAAAACAGAGGAAAACATCGTCGCTTGATGTTGAGATAGTGAAGGTCGATGGTTCCCTTTCTTCACTGGATTTTGGCTTATCTACACTCCGTTTACTTCGAAGTTTAACATGGGATTGAAACAAAATTTTGATTTTGGTCGAGATTTTTAGAGATAATTTCGAAATTGAGGATTTAGAGAGAGAGAGAGAGAGATCACCGTGCTAGAATTTGGAGGCATAACTCGGAGGAACGTTCAGGGCAAAGCAGGATAAGCAAAGGTTCAATCAACTTGTACTGAATCTTTTCATAGATTTTTTTTAAAAGAAAAATGTAGGGATAAATTTGTGTTCGTTACAGATGAGTATCCGTTTGGATTTTTTAGCTCAGGTGATCTTATCTTGTTCCGACAGGAGGACTTGAGGTTTGATATAGATCTTTGGATTTGTGGGTGTAATAAATGGATGGTCCAGATTTATTGGGATTGTGTGATTGATTTTATCATGTTCTCCCAGCTCAGCCGATGGAGGAGGAGGAGGAGGAGAAAGGCGGCATTTTTAGGATAAAAAGTTGCTGTGCAACTTGTGTGATATAATAATTTTTTTAGGATTAAAAAATAAATGAAAAGACAAATTAGATATAGTTTACATAAACA
>Ga0307512_10007853_pt1 | contig 10495 bp, 13 predicted proteins | sample 14_EM_MG_FD_200267 | JGI IMG/M metagenome (GOLD analysis project Ga0307512, IMG submission 200267) | Populus trichocarpa ectomycorrhiza microbial communities from riparian zone in the Pacific Northwest, United States - 14_EM | ecosystem: Host-associated > Plants > Roots > Unclassified | place... | reverse complement strand
GGCTAGGGCCTTTGCTGCGCATGGGTCATTAGTAGAGGTCCGGATGCCCCAGAACGGTATTCGAATGGATGGAATTGCGAATCTGGCCCGTGGCCTCGCACAATGTCCACACCTCGAATACCTGGACCTGCAGGATAATACCTTCGGCGAGGTTGGTTCTACTGCAATGGCCGAAGCTCTTCCTGCTTGGACCAAGCTGTCGTTCCTCAACTTTTCCGATTGCGTTCTTTCAAACGAGGAAGAGGGCGTCTCTACCGTCATCAAGACCATCGCGAGCGGATCGAATCCAAAGCTACAGACTCTACAGCTCCAGAACAACAACATGGAATCCGAGTCCTTTGCCCTCCTTGCCGAGGGTATCTCGAGGCTTCCCAGCCTCAAGACGTTGGAGTTGCAGTGGAACGAGGTGGACGACGAAGAAGACGAGAACCTACAGACACTCGCTCAGAGTCTCAAGCAGAGGGGTGGAAAGGTTTTACTGGACGACGAGGAAGAAGAGGAGGAAGAAGAAGAGACTGTTACTGGTGGTGCTGAAGCTGAGGGTAAGGATGAGGATGCGGTCAAGACTTCTGCTGCTGTCGACGAGCTTGCGGATCTGTTGGTTAAGACGTCTATTGCTTAGGGTTTTGGTTTATACCTAATCAAATTACATACGGGTACGATTAAACGTGATTCCCACAGAGTATTTTACGTAGATGGGAGTGGTATTCAACTAGGTGCCGGCTTGATTATGATCCATTTGCCTTCTACCTCCTCCTTGGCCTTGACATTCCCCTTCTCCGACTGCTGCTTGAACCAGGTCTCTACACTAGACTTGGAGGAGCCGAGGATCAAGGACCTCTTGAGCCATTCCGAAGTATCTGTGACTTTGGGCAGACATGTCATCTCTCGATAGGCAACACGGAGGATTGGCCAGGACCGGTCCCGTAGACGATCGTGGAGCGACGAGATCATCGCGCGTACGGACGAAGAATCAAGGTCAACCGCCCCTTCGCTCGATTTCTGTGGCTGAGAGTCCAGGAGAGACATGTATACTTTCTGTCGGGTGAGGGCCCCCACCTTGTAGTAATTGGATGATCGAATCGCCCTGGCGAGAGAGGCTAGCCAAGAAACGATTGGGGAATCGTGTCCAATGCACCCGGAGGAGAGGAACCCCCGGCGATCTTCGTAGTAGTCTCGTTGGGAGGGGTAAGAGGAATCTAACCGCGACAAGAGGATGATCAAAACCGTTGACCCCCGAGAATGTGTCAACGACTGAGAATTATAGTATGTTGGAAGCAGGTATGAGAGGGTTGAGGCGATATTCACGGCAGAAGAGAAAAGTATGGAGATTCGTAGAGACGTTTCATAGACTGTTGGATTGAGACGAGGAGTGGATGGCTGGAATGGATGAGGACAGACCAACTGATGCGAATCCATCTCGTCGTTTTGCGGCCATGATGCCTTCCCTCAATTTACCTGAGAACCTAGTCAGACAGAACCGAGGGAATAAGGCGAGGGGCTGACGACTCACGAATAAGGATCAGGACGCCGTGTTGCGCTTCTTCTCTTGCCTTGGAGTCAACGCAACCTTCGGGATACTGTTTCCAATAATCGGATATCTGCATGATCGTTGTGGAAACGAGCACGGACACTCAAACCTGGAGAGCGAATACCTTGGATTGAATGAAATGCCAATACTCTTCCTGAGTTTTGGGGTTCTTCAGCCTATCCGACTGGGGAGATTAAACAAATTCTGAGGGAGAACGGGGCATGGGCTTACGCGTCACCGCCCTTTTCGAGGCCGCTGCTACGACTGACGGAGGGCATGAGGTTCATTCGCTGATCTTTCGTGGGGTTCTTTTGTTTTTTCCTGGAGGGAGGGATGTATTTCTGCGAGGAGGACATGGTGGCGGCTGATGGGCAGGTCGATTGCTGGTTTACGTAAAGTGGCTGAACGCGTCCAATTGCGGGTCCACGGGTTCCTTACCGTGGTAAGTTGGCCGGTCACTGGACGAACATCTCTCACCTCAACACACCATCCACTCAAGACATGAGTGTTCGTCTTCGCCATTTTTCTCTCCCCTTCGCTCGTCTGTTGACCACATACACCACAGAACTTCGTCGTGATGGATGAGGACGTTCTCAGTGACGTCGTGCCCTCAAATATCGTGTCGCGTCAAGTGAGTTTGGGAAAGTCTCAAACACTCGTGTCTTCTCTTAACAAGCCGGTTTCTAGCCCAGCGAGGGCGCGGATGGTGAGAGCGAATTCATGGATGATGGAGATCCCAACGGCCAGGACGAGGAAGAGGTTGATGAGCTGCAGAGCGAAGAGGACGTGAGTGTCCCCCAACTCCACTGAACAACTTCTTCGGATTAACGTGGCGTAGGGCGCACCTCAGGCGTCTCCCTCTAAGTTGGCTCGGATGAAGAACGCTGCTGAGCGAACACAAAAGAAACAGAAGCGGAAAGCTGATGAGAGCGTGCTGCAGGCTAAGCGGGAGGAAATGGACAAGAACAAGGTATCTCTCCCAAACCTCCCCCCTTTCGTGTGGCATACTGACCTTTTGAAAGATATCAGATGCGGTCAAACGTTACTCCTATCTCCTGGGTCAGACTGAGCTTTTCAAACATTTTGTGGACATCAAGGTACGGTCCGCCATTGAACCTCTTTTCCGTCGCCACGTTGTTTAATCGGATACTTAGAAAGCCCGTGACCCCCAATATGCAGCACTCCTTGATGCACAGCCGAAGGCCAAAACAAGGGGTCGTAAAAAGGCTATGTAAGTCATAGTAGACATCCAACCATACTATGCATTGTCTAACGGTGCTTTTAGTGACAATGGTGCTCGCCACCGCAGATCCGAGAAAGAGGAAGATGAGGAGCTATTGAAAGGAGGCGAATCCGCCGTAGATGGTGACGACCAACCATTTGTCTTCGAGGAGTCGCCCAGCTGTGAGACCGCCGTTAATTTATATCCCGTTTGTGTCCCTCAAATCGCCTCCCTCAGTCATCAACGGCACGATGCGGCCATACCAACTCCAGGGTTTGAATTGGATGGTCTCGCTTCAACATAACGGATTGAATGGAATCCTCGCAGACGAGATGGTATGGCCTCAGCATGGCTTCTGCGTGCCCTTTTATGACCTTTCCTTCTTTAGGGCTTGGGCAAAACGTTGCAAACGATTTCATTCCTGTCGTATTTGAAACACTACAAGGATAATCACGGTCCCCATTTGATCGTCGTCCCAAAATCAACGCTTCAAAATTGGGCCAGGGAATTTGATAAATGGTCTCCAGACTTCAATATCGCTGTTCTTACCGGCGGGAAGGAGGACCGCGCAGAAATCATTACCAACAGGCTCCTCCCACAGGACTTCGAAGTCTGCATCACGACGTACGAGTTGTGTCTGATCGAGAAGTCCGCGCTCAAGAAGTTCTCCTTCGAATACATCGCTATTGACGAGGCACATCGCATCAAGAACGTCGACTCCATACTCTCCCAAATCGTTCGGTCCTTCACGTCCCGTGGTCGACTGTTGATCACCGGAACCCCGTTGCAAAATAATCTGAAGGAGTTGTTCGCTTTGTTGAATTTTATCTGTCCAGAAATCTTCTCGGATTACGGGGATCTGGAGAGTTTCCTGTACAAGGACGAGAAGGACGCCGATGCTGTGGAAGAGAAGAGCAAGAAGGTCGTCGAGGCTCTGCATAAGATCCTCCGTCCTTTCTTGCTGCGGCGCGTCAAGTCAGATGTGGAGAAGAACCTGCTGCCGAGTAAGCTGTTCCCGTTTCCAGCACCCAATGACCGCTGTTACTGACCACGCCCATAGAAAAGGAGATCAACATCTATGTGGGACTTACTGAGATGCAACGCAAGTGGTACAGATCAGTCCTCGAGAAGGACATTGATGCCGTTAACGGTGAGCACATTTACTGGGGCGGAGACCCATCACCAATCATCCCAATAGGCTTGACCGGAAAGAAGGAAGGCAAGACACGGTTGATGAATATGGTCATGCAATTACGAAAGGTCGCCTGCCATCCGTACCTGTTCGAAGGGGCTGTACGTTACAATAGTCGTATCTTTCCATCACTGGCACTGATGGCTCATCCAGGAACCAGGTCCTCCATACACCACAGACGAACATCTCATCGAGAACTGTGGAAAAATGGTTATCTTGGACAGACTGCTGGGTTCTATGAAGGCCAAAGGGTCTCGCGTCCTCATATTCAGTCAGATGAGTCGAATGCTGGACATCATGGAGGATTACTGTTTGTTCAGAGCATACAGTACGTCCTATCATGCACTATCACCGACCTGCTGACACATACCATGTTAGAGTACTGTCGGATCGATGGGAGCACTGCCCACGAGGACCGTATTATGGCTATTGACGAATACAATAAGGAGGGAAGCGACAGATTTATCTTCCTCCTAACTACCCGCGCTGGAGGTTTGGGTATCAACTTAACAAGCGCCGATGTCGTCATCCTTTATGATAGTGACTGGTAAGGAGGCAAATTCTCCCGGCGACTCCGGTCCTGACAGATGCACAGGAATCCACAAGCCGATCTCCAAGCAATGGACCGCGCCCATCGCATCGGTCAAACCAAACAGGTCTTCGTCTTCAGGTTCATCACTGAGGGTAGTGTCGAGGAGAGGATGCTGGAGCGTGCGGCTCAGAAGCTCAGGCTCGATCAGCTGGTTATCCAGCAAGGTCGGCAGCAGACGTCGAAAGGTGAAATCGATGCGACTTCTCGCGGAAACTGCCATTTACCCGATTTGAACAGCCGCGGACAAGGATGAGCTACTGGAAATGATTGCGCACGGTGCTGAGAAGATCGTAAACTCGAACGATGAGTGCGTTCTCTCCAACCGTTGTCCAGAGGCGAGTACTGATGGTGTCCTAGTCTCATGATCAACGACGACATCGATGCAATCATTCAACGTGGTGAACAGCGGACAGCGGAACTGAGTAACCGGTATGAGGGACTGAGTTTCGAAGATTTGAGCAACTTCAAGTCGGAGGCTTCCGTCCAACAGTGGGAAGGAGAGGATTTCCGTGCTGTATGCGACTCATATGGTATTGAAGGTGACCTGATACTGAATAACGTCCTCGCAGCGAAAACAACATAACTTCAACCTGCTCTCCATGCCGAAACGAGAGCGAAAGACAAACTACTCGGTTGATGGTTACTTCAAGGATGCGATGCGGGTTGGACCAAGTAAACAGGAGAAAGCGCCGAAACTCCCGAGGGCGCCAAAACAGGTTCAGATGTGGGTCGCCTTTGTCCAGCCCTTTGCTTGATCGTTTATTGACGTCTTAATAAGAAATGATTTCCAGTTCTTCCCACCGAAGCTCGCGGAACTGCAAGAGCAGGAGCTTGCTGCATTCAAGGTGGGGTTGGAGAGTACTCGATCACTCACAACGTTGACCCCCTTTGTAGAAACTGAATGAAATCCCCCCAACCGTACGCGAGGCGGGGCCGGATGAGTCACCGGAAGAATTAGAGAAAGAGCGGCAGGCCGCTCAGGAGATCATCGACAGTGCCGAACCCCTGACAGAAGAGGAACAAGCCGAGAAAGAGGCCCTGATCAAGCAGGGCTTCGAGAGTTGGAGTAAGCGTGACTTCCAACAATTCATCCGAGCTTTAGAATCATATGGATGGTACCGTGCTCCCATTGTTGCTGGGTTACATTGGCTGATTGACAACATCTGACACAGGACTGAGGACTTTGAGCTGCTGGCATCGGAAATTCCTGACAAGTCAGCCTGGGAAGTTGGAGAATATTATCCTATCTTCAAGAAGAAGTGGAAGACACTTGCAGACCATGCTCGGATTGCCACCCGTATCCAGGAAGGAGAGGCAAAGCGGAACAAACGATCGAACTTGGAGGCTCTCTTGGGGGAGAAGATCAGCTCTGTGGTCTACCCTATGCAGGAGCTTGAACTCAACTACCCATCTACGAAAGGGAAGGTGTACAGCGAGGAGGAAGACCGGTATCTGTTGTGTCGACTGAATCACTATGGGATGCAAGCAGAGGATGTGTATGAGAGGATCAAGCGGGACATCTCTGAGTTCCCAGTGTTCCGATTTGACTGGTTCTTCAAGAGTAGGAGCCCTCAGGAATTAGCGAGGCGGTGTACGACGCTGTTGAGCATGATTGAGAAGGAGGCCGAAGCTGAGAAAGTCGATGGGGTCAAGAAGGGGACGACCAGCAGAGGAAAGGTGAGATTATTGTCATTTCGGATCCACTCGCGCGAAGGTTTCTCACACGCAAACGCGACAGAAACGTGCTATCGGGGAGGTCCAAAAGGAGGAAAAAGCGTCCGCAAAGGCTTCACGGTCAAGCACGCCATCAACGAGCACGACCGGGGCGGGGACGCGGAAGCGGCAGAAGAAAACATGAAGTTCATTTCCACCACAGTCGTTTGCACACCATCTCCGACCAACGCTACCATAATTGCACACCCTGTGTTTGTCCTCGTAATACTGCTACAGCTGGTACTTATATAGATGATTTCTGGGATGGACGCCGGCAGAGTGGCTCTGATCTGGGCCGATAGACTGGCACGGGCTGCCGAGGATGTGAGCCTAGGCGGTGCGTCAGATGTCGTAAACCCTGACTCCTATCCAGGACCTAATGGGCGCCAGATTGGCCGGCGGTGCCCCTTCACATCTCAGGCAGTGCCAGAGTACTAGGCCCTCCATTCGACTGCCCCGTGTACTTAAACGCTAGACCTCGCGGCCAGTGGGTATTAGTGTCCTCAGATTCTATCCATCGACGATGTTCACTCGCCGTCGGCGTCGCATGAATCGACAAGTCGAGGCCCAGGAACAAGACGATTTCGACTTTTGTACCTGCGATGTTTGCATACGGGAGCTTAGGCGGGCTGCTGAGAAGGAAGCCCTCGACGCAGCCGCGAAGCAGCAGCTGATGGTGAGTTTGTTCAATCCGGCTTGTCGCCTTCTTTACCCCTCATCTATTTCCATCCACAAGCCCGGAGCGTTCCCTTCAGATGGACAGGATGCAGGGAAATTGATCAAAGACTTGACTGAGTACGACACCATATCGCTCTCTCACATCTTGCACCTTTGGGATTACTGATACGCGGCTGATCTAGTGGCAGTACAAACTTCCCATCACGCTTTTTTCCCTCCAACGAGTCTCATGTAGACAAAGTCCACAAAATCCTTCAGTCTCACGGCCTTTATGAAGAACAGCTCGACGTCATCCGCTATCGGGTCTCGACGGGCAATGTTGTCAAATTTGGACCAGGCGTCTCGATTGAAGGCGTTTACCTTCCCCCCACCACCTCCATCAACGTCACTGGTATCCCGCTCCATCGCTCCCCTTCGGATATCCTCGGTTCTCTGAAAGAGATCCTTGAGGACGGCAAGAAATTGGGAGAAACTATTTCCATCTCGGACCTTCGCAGGGCGCCGAATTCCCCTCACCAAACCGTTACCATTAACGTCGGAAATCGCGACCCGAAACAAATCATGTCGAAACTGGACGGGGCTGAGTTATCTGGACGGAACATTTCCCCACGCCTCTTCACTACCGCATATCCGAACCAGATGGAGGATGTTTCACCCACCGAGCGAAATATCGTCTACGTATACTGGCGCGCCCCCGAAATGACTGTCTTCGCTCCATTCAAAACCGCTGCCTCGGCGATTGCTTGGTGCGAGGAATACGACTATAGTGTCATCGACGGCCGCACAATACGCACGAAACCCCACCGCAGCCTGATATCTCACTTCAGGAAAGTCGTCGAGATCCGGAACCTCCCTTTGGATGTCCGCCAACAGACGGTCCGGGATCTCCTTCCAGACGCTACTCCCGTCACATTCCACCCGCGAAACACGTACAATGTTGATAGAGCGTTCTCCCGATTACGAAAGGACGTGGACTCCATCGCTGGTCGCCACTTGCGGGATTATCGCCGGGACGAGTCGAAGTTGCCGAGCGGGTTGCTGGGAGTTCGGGTGCAGTGTTATACGTGGCATACGGCCCAGAGTATTCGAGAGTCCCTGTCCCAGCGCAGACAATGGTACCTTGGTGGTCGCCGACCGCTTGTCACCCTGGAGGAATCCTACCGGTATTCGATCTCAATTGATCCCCGCCAGTATAACGCTCAGCAGAAGGTTCTCCATTCCATATGGGATGCTCGTCGGGGTAGTTCTTTGGCTGATATCCGAATCATCACTGCCGGTCTCATCCAGGACGTTCGCATAGAAGTCTTCGGCAGTAACGAACTCGCCGTCGGAGCCCTCAAGGCACAAGTCGAAGGAGTACTCAGGGGCCAACTCATTCCTGGATGCCATGGCTTCTTCGGGTCAAACGAGAAGCTAGAGTCTATCCAGGACATTTCCGAAAAAACGGGTTGCTTCGTTCGGTTCAACCCTGCAACCCAAACGGTCACCGCTTTTGGCGACGACGATACCCTTCGAGCTTTCTCCGAGAGACTTCGAGTCCACATCGATAACACGATCTCCTTCGAAATAAAGCTGACCAACTCGGCGGTATCAGCTTTCTATCTCCGGAGAGGTATCCCTCTACTTGGGTCGATAGTTGGCAAAGAGAACGTCCGCATCACGGTGGAACACCCCCACCCCATTCTCACGGTTCAGGGTGGTGGCGATGAGGTGGCTCACATCCTTGGATCGCTCTGTGACGAGAGCATCGAAGACGTTGAATCCAACGCCATATCTCCTGACACCGCATGCCCCGTCTGTCTTGACTACCCCGAGGCGTGTGTTCGTCTCGAGTGTGGCCACTTCTACTGCTACGCCTGTCTAAAACACTTCCTTACCACAGGAATTACAGAAAAAAACCCGGTACTAGCGTGTATGGAATGTGTGACACCGATCCCAGTACACACACTCCGAAAACTTCTCCCTCGTTCGGACTTGGAGGACCTTTTCGAGTTGGCATTCAACACTCACGTTCGCACCAACCCGGAGAAGTTCAAGTTCTGCGGAACCCCCCACTGCACGCGACTCTACCAGCTATCCCCGAAGGATTCGGAAGATCCCCCCGCGTTCCATTGCCCTTCTTGCCTTCGCTCAGTGTGTTCCGCGTGCCAGGGTATCCCACACGAGGGCGTAACGTGTTTCGAGTGGGAAATTAACCAGAACGCCGAGGTACAGAAGGCGGATGCGTTGTTGCAGAAATGGGCTGGCAGGAAGGGGAAGGATGTTCAAAGGTGCCCCAAGTGCAACGCCATGATAGAGAAGAACAAGGGGTGCAACCATATCAGGTGTCACTGCGGTGCACACATCTGTTGGGTTTGCGTCCAGTCCTTTGTTGACGCGGACTCTGTCTACACTCACATTCGCCAGGCCCATTAAGTGGCCTCCTACTGGTAAATTAGAAACTGTGATTCTCGATTTGCATCATACCCATCAATTCTCATGACTGTACAGTAACCTATGTCTTACGCTTTCTGTCATATGTTTGTACTCCTATTCCACTGCATCATGTTCACCTTATGTACACTTTCTGCGTGTTCTAGCTCACTACCATATTGTATCACTGATTTGGACAGTCGCAAAAAGATAATGAGTGGTAACGTTTGGGAGTCTCGGCGGAGGGAGGAACGATCGGAGCAAAGAGAGTGATGTCTTTGCGACACGGATGTGATCCGGCACGTGCTCCCCTTTCAAGGGCACTACCACCTCCTCGCACTCCGGTCCTCCCTCCGTTCTCCTTTTCTTTCCCACCCACCACACCACAGCTGAAAATATTCGACTCCACAAACATCTTCACACTCCGCTGGCCAGAAACCAGCTTAGGTCGCAGGAGATGGTTTCCGTACCAGCTGCGTGGGTCCCACCCACCCACGCAGCTCCCTCAGAAACCCGGATTCCATATCCCGCGATCTGAAAGCCCTTCGGGCTTTCGCCCAGCACTCGTACAAATTAGCACATAGTTACACACAATCACCACTCATGCGAATATAGTCTCAGCCACCAACCGGAGAATCTTGAGTGAACGCAAAGGTGGTCGTTATCGCGTCAGTCAGCGTCGCGTGACGACCAAAGTTTGACACGTGATTTGGTCAACTCGATCATTGATCACCACCGGGAACTTGCTGTCGCAACTTTACCTCCCAGCCTCAGGCTGACGAACAGTGTCTTTTCCTGCCGCCTCTACAATTGCTCCGATATGGCGTTTCTTGCATCTAAGCGTTGAACACCATAAGTTTCGTTCCGTGAGAGTCTGTGGATCACGGAGTCTGGTTTGCTTAGCCTTGGCTCCGAGTCCGGGATTTCCTGATTCCAGTGCTCGCGAACAGGAGTCCCCTCGTACCTCCGCGCAATCTGGCAACGTACAAATAGGGCAAGGGATGCGGTTCTGAGGTTCTCCTTAACTCTTCTCGAGACCACATCGTCCTCTGCCACCCTCCCTGTTATTTTGCTACTCCCTCTATTTTACCGTCCTCGTGCTTGATATCACCCATCATATCTTTGCTTTACATTTCCCATTCCAACATGTTCTCT
>Ga0307512_10007852_pt1 | contig 10495 bp, 11 predicted proteins | sample 14_EM_MG_FD_200267 | JGI IMG/M metagenome (GOLD analysis project Ga0307512, IMG submission 200267) | Populus trichocarpa ectomycorrhiza microbial communities from riparian zone in the Pacific Northwest, United States - 14_EM | ecosystem: Host-associated > Plants > Roots > Unclassified | place... | reverse complement strand
TGCGGCGGGCCAGCTCGCGTGGATGAACGCGGTCGCCAACATCGTGGAGGCGGTGCCCAACGGCCGGGGCCTCGGCGTCTTCTACTGGGAGGCGACCTGGACCGCGGTCACCGGCAACGGCTGGGACCCGGCCGACGCCACCTCCGGCAACGGCTGGGAGAACCAGGCCCTGTTCGGCTACGACGACAAGGCGCTCCCGGCGATGGCGTGGTTCAGCCACCGCTGAACCACGAGGAGAGGGCCCGGTCGCAGGGGAGCGGCCGGGCCCTCACCCGTGTTTCGGGAGGTGGGGCCGGACTGCCCTGCGCCGCATGGGCCGTACGTTCCCGGACAAGCGTGGTCGAATGCCGTACGCAGTGGGGCGGAGTACGGGAGAGTGTGAAGACGCGGTGTGCGGTGGTCCGTGCGGAGAGGGGGACGAGATGTTGAGGACTTCGGTCAGCGAGAAGCGGCTGGACATCCTGGAGTGGCTGAAGGACCCGGCCGCGCACTTCCCGCCGCAGCCGCACGGCGACCCCGTCGAGGACGGTGTCACCGCGGAGGCCGTCGCCGCCAAGCTCGGCGTCCCCCGCGCGGTCGCCGGCACCCACCTCGACCTGCTCGCGGACATCGGCCTGCTGCAGACCCGCAGGATCCGGCGGCGCACCTACTACCGGCGCGACGAGGTACGGATCGCGGAGGTTGCGCGCATGTTCGAGAAGGGCTGGTAGGCGGAGGCAGCGGCGGGCAGGAGCCGACGCCCGGAGCCGGGAGCCGACCCCGCTAGGACCGCATGGCCGACGGTCCCTGCCCGCGGTCCGTGGGCGCCTGCTGGTCCGGCGGTTCGTCGGGACCCTCGAGATGCCCGAGCCACTCGCACACGAGCCGGCCCACCAGCGCGCCGCCGTAGACGACGAACCCCACGCCGACGAGCCAGGACTCCACCACCAGGACCGTGCCGACCGGGCCGTAACTGATCGCGTTGGTGACCAGGAGCGGGGTGAACACCAGATACGAGAACGCGCGCAGGCCGACCAGCCCCGCCATCGTGGCAAGCGCACCGGGCAGCAGATACCGCCAGGGCACCTGGCGGTTGAGCAGGAAGTGCGGTCCCCACCAGAAGAACAGCACGCCGACACCCATGCTGAGCAGGATGCGGGGCGTGCCCTCCAGCACGTTACGGGTCTGCACCTGGGCGTACAGGTATCCCATCAGCATGATCAGCCAGACCACGTGCCGCCAGATCCGGTGCCACGGAGCGCCGGCCGTCTTCCAGATCCGCTCGTAGCCGTTCTGCACGCTCGACGCGAAGGACATGCCGAACAGCGCGAGCAGCGCCACGCTCAATGCGCTGGTGGTGCTGATCACCGCGCGGGTCGGGCCGAAGACATGCGCGAGTGCGTCGGCGGACCGGCCGGTCAGGGCCATGCCGTCCACCAGCCACAGCGCGAACCCGCCGTGCCCCAGCGGATCCGCCGCCGCGACCAGGATCAACAGCGGCGACAGCGTGACCAGGGCGAGCGTCGCAAACCCCATGGCCCGGTGCAGCAACTCCAGCTCCGTGCCGCGCCGGTGCAGCTCGGCCAGCCCCAGCCGGTGCCACGCGGACGGCCGTGACATGGGGACCACCCCTTCCTCCGGCCGGAGCTACCGGTGGTGGTGTCCTGAGTGGCCGGGAACGCGGCCCGGTAAACCTGATCGGGTGACCCGGTACCCGGCGGACACCCCTGCACATGCCAGCATGAACTGTCCCGACCTCGACGAGGAGGTTTTCATGGACCGTCCCAGTGAACTGATCCCGCTCCGGTACGTCGCCATCGGCGGCCGCGGCCCCGAGGACGTCGTCGCCGACTCCCGCGGTCGCGTGCTGACCGGACTGGAGGACGGCCGCATCCTGCGCATCGACGGACTGACCGAGCCCTCGGCGGCCCGCGTCGAGGTGCTCGCCGAAACGGGCGGCCGACCGCTTGGCCTCGAACTCCTCCCGGACGACGCGCTGTTGGTGTGCGACGCGGAACTCGGCCTGCTGCGCGTCGACCTCCGCGAGGGCATCGTCCGCATCCTCGCCGACTCGGTGGCGGGGGAGCGGCTGCGGTTCTGCAGCAACGTGGTCGCCCTGTCCGACGGGAGCGTCTGTTTCACCGTCTCCAGCCGCCGCTACCCCCTGGACCAGTGGATCGGCGACCTCGTCGAACACACCGGAACGGGCCGGCTGCTGCGCCTCGCTCCCGGCAGCGAGACCCCCGAAATCCTGCTGGAGGGGCTCCAGTTCGCCAACGGCCTTGCCCCGAGCGCCGACGAATCGTTCCTGGTCGTCGCCGAGACCGGAGCCTGCCGGCTGACCCGCTTCTGGCTCACCGGCCCCCGGGCCGGACACGGCGAACCCTTCGCCGAGAACCTCCCGGGCATGCCTGACAACCTCTGGCGCGGCGCACCGGACGGCCCGATCTGGGTGTCCCTGGCCGGCCCCCGCGTCCCCCCGCTCGACCTGCTGCACCGCGCCGCCCCCGCAGTCCGGAGCGCTGCCGCCCGCATCGCCGTCCACGCCCCCTTCCGCCCCACCGGCACCATCGGTGTCCTGGCGGTCGACGACCAGGGCGGAATCGTCCACCACCTCGCCCGCCGGCGCTCCGGCTACCGCATGGTGACCAGCGTCTGCGAGGCCGCCGGCCAGCTGGTGCTGGGAAGCCTGTGGGAGCGGGGTGTCGCGGTCTGCGAGCGACCGGCCCCGAAATGACCCGGGTCCGGGCCGGGCGTTACCCTGTTGCCCGGCCGCGACCACGCCTCGCGGCGCGGCGGTGGGGCCCGCCGTACCCGAACCGCGGCACCTGGGCCGCCAACGGTCCCTACTTGCAGAGCAGCGGCGCCCGCATGCCCGGGGCCCCGGCGAGTAGGAGACGTACGACCATGAATGCCCCGGAAGCCGAGAGCCTTCGAGCCCGCCCCCGCGCCCCGCGCCCGTCCGCCTGGCGCGGCCAGGCGCCCGTCGTCGCGGTGGTCGCGCTCGGCGGAGCTGTCGGCGCCACCGCCCGCTACGCCGCCTCCCTGTGGTGGCCCACCCATACCGGCGGATTCCCCTGGGCGACCTTCTGGACCAACGTCGTCGGCTGCGCGGTGATAGGCCTGTTCATGGTGGTCGTCACCGACGTGTGGGCCGCCCACCGCCTGGTACGCCCCTTCTTCGGCACCGGCGTGCTCGGCGGCTTCACCACCTTCTCGACCTACGCCGTCGACATCCAGAAGCTCGTCGACGCCGGCCACCCCCGCACCGGGCTGGCCTACCTCGCCGCGACCCTGCTCGCGGCGCTCGCAGCGGTGTGGCTCGCGGTGGCCGCGGCCCGCCGCGTCCTGAAGTGGAGGCAGCCATGACAAGGCTGACCGGCAGCGCCCTGCGTGTGACCGTCTTCATCGGCGAGAACGACACCTGGCACCACAAGCCCCTCTACTCCGAGATCGTGCACCGCGCGCACGCGGCGGGCCTCGCCGGCGCCAGCGTCTTCCGGGGGATCGAGGGCTTCGGCGCATCCTCCCTGATCCACACCTCGCGGCTGCTGTCGCTCAGCGAGGACCTGCCCGTCGCGATCGTCGTCGTCGACACCGAGGAGCGCGTCCGCGCCTTCCTGCCGCAGCTCGACGAACTCGTCGGCGAGGGCCTCGTCATCCTCGACGACTGCGAGGTCATCAGGTACGTCGGGCGTGATGTGGAGCCGGGCAAATCGGGCAAGAAGGGTAAGAAGTCGTTGTGAACTGGCTGTTGGTCGCCGCGGGCGCCGTGGTCGGCGCCCCGCTGCGCTACCTCACCGACCGCGCGGTGCAGTCCCGGCACGACTCGGTCTTCCCCTGGGGTACCTTCGCCGTGAACGTCACCGGCTGCCTGATCCTCGGTCTGCTGACCGGTGCGGCGGCCACCGGGGCCGCCGGTTCCCACCTCCAGCTGCTCCTGGGAACCGGCCTGTGCGGGGCCCTCACGACGTACTCGACCTTCTCGTACGAGACCCTTCGGCTGACCGAGACCGGTGCGGGGCTCTACGCTGCCGCCAACGTCGTCGGCAGCGTGACGGCGGGCCTCGGCGCGGCATTTGTCGGGGTGTCGCTCGCCCAGGCCCTGTGGGGTTAGGCGACGGACCTCACTCGCGCATAGTAAGACTGTCTACAGCACTGTCGACCAACTTCCTCAGAACTGGATTCCATGAGCGTCATCAATGTCGGTCAGGCCGCCGTCCTCGGAGTCGTCGAGGGGGTGACCGAGTTCCTGCCCGTCTCCTCCACCGGCCATCTGAAGATCGTCGAGGGGCTGATGGACATCCCCGTCGACGACAACGCCGTCGTCGGGTTCTCGGCCGTCATCCAGGTCGGCGCGATCGCCGCCGTGCTCGTGTACTTCCTCAAGGACATCGTGCGGATCGTCTCCGCATGGGGCCGTGGACTGGTCAACAAGGAGGAGCGCTACCACCACGACTACAAGTTCGCCTGGTGGGTGATCGCCGCGACCGTTCCGATCGTGATCGTGGGTCTGGCCGCGAAGCCGCTCATCGAGGGGCCGCTCGCCTCGCTGTGGGTGGTCGCGGGCTCACTGATCGTCGGCAGCGGGGTGATGTGGGCGGCGGACCAGATGGGCCGGCACAAGCGCGGTGAGGACGACACCACCTTCAAGGACGCGATGCTGGTCGGCGGCTCCCAGATCCTGGCCCTGCTCTTTCCCGGCTTCTCCCGTTCCGGCGCCACCATGTCCACGGCCCTGATCCTCGACCTGGACCGCGTCGCCGCCACCCGTCTGTCGTTCTTCCTCGGCATTCCGGCCCTGACCGGCGCCGGCCTGTACGAGCTCAAGGACGCTCTCGGAACGGGGGTGGGCGTCGCCCCCCTCGCCGTCGGCACGATCGTCTCCTTCGTCGTCGCGTACGGCTCCATCGCCTGGCTGCTGAAGTTCGTCGCCAAGCACTCCTTCAACGCTTTCGTCGTCTACCGGCTCATCGTCGGCGTACTGCTGCTGGGGCTGCTCAGCACGGATGCAATCAGCAGCTGACCGGGGATGGTCGGCCACATCTGGGCGTGAAGTCTCTTCTCGGGCTTCACGCCCCATGTATTTCCGTATTCGCATCCCTTGACAGTTCCCGCCCGTCACCCGCAGGATCACTTCCGTGAACCTGTCAGACAGCCAGACAGCCAGTCAGGGCCCGCGGCGCGTCAGCGCCATGGAAGCGGTGCTCGGGTATCTGCGTGCCGCCATCGAGCGCGGCGAGTACGAGGTGGGGGACAAGCTGCCCTCCGAGGCGGAGCTGTGCCGCACCCTCGAGGTCAGCCGGCCCGTGCTGCGCGAGGCCCTCAGGGCCCTGCAGACGATGGGCCTGACCGTCTCCAAGACGGGCAAGGGCACCTTCGTCGTCGCCAGCGCGGTGGAGGACCCCACCTTCGGCGACTACGCGGCCAGCGACCTGCTGGAAGTGCGCCGCCACGTCGAGATCCCGGTGGCGGGCTACGCGGCCGTGCGCCGTACCCCCGAGGACCTCGACCACCTGGCGCACCTGCTGGAGCGCATGGAGCGGGAGACCGACACCACCTCATGGGTCGCCCTCGACTCGCTGTTCCACCTCGCCATCGCGCAGGCCGCCCAGAACCCGGTCTTCCGCCGGGTCATCGAGGAGATCAGGGACGCACTGGCGCGTCAGTCGGCCTTCCTCAACGAACTGGGCGGACGCCGCGAGCAGTCCAACCGCGAGCACCGGGCGATCGTCGAGGCGCTGATGGACGGTTCCGAACCCGACGCGGTGGAGGCCATGGCCCACCACCTCGACCGCGTCGAGACCACCCTCACCGACATCGTGCGCTCCGCGCGCACGGACACCCCCACGGAAGGCGGACCCGAGGCGTGAGCGAGCAGCACCTCCAAGAAGAGACGCGCACACCGGCCGCACATGTCGATGCGGGCGACGCGGGCTACAGCAAGTCCCTGAAGTCCCGGCACGTCAACATGATCGCCATCGGCGGCGCCATCGGTACCGGTCTCTTCCTCGGCGCGGGCGGCCGCCTGGCCGACGCCGGCCCCTCCCTGTTCATCGCCTACGCGGTCTGCGGCCTCTTCGCCTTCCTGGTCGTGCGCGCCCTCGGCGAACTCGTCCTGTACCGGCCCTCGTCCGGCGCCTTCGTCTCGTACGCCCGTGAATTCCTGGGCGAGAAGGGCGCGTACACCGCAGGCTGGATGTACTTCCTCAACTGGGCCACCACCGGCATCGCCGACATCACCGCGGTGGCCACCTACACCCACTACTGGGGCATGTTCTCCGACATCCCGCAGTGGGTGATCGCGCTGATCGCACTGGCCGTGGTCCTCACCGTGAACCTGATCTCGGTGAAGATCTTCGGCGAACTGGAGTTCTGGTTCGCCATCGTCAAGGTCAGCGCGCTGGTGATCTTCATGTGCATCGGCATCTTCCTGCTGGTCACCCAGCACCCCGTCGACGGCGCGAACCCGGGCCCGGCGCTGATCACCGACAACGGCGGCGTCTTCCCCAACGGCCTGCTGCCCATGCTCCTGATCATCCAGGGCGTCGTCTTCGCCTACGCCTCCGTCGAACTGGTCGGCGTCACGGCCGGCGAGACCGAGAACCCCGAGAAGATCATGCCGAAGGCGATCAACTCGATCATGTGGCGCGTCGGCGTCTTCTACGTCGGCTCGGTCGTCCTGCTCTCGATGCTGCTGCCCTGGAACAAGTACACCTCCGCCCAGAGCCCCTTCGTGACCGTGCTGTCCAACATCGGCATCCCGGCGGCCGGCGGCGTGATGAACCTCGTCGTCCTCACCGCGGCCATGTCCTCGCTCAACTCCGGCCTGTACTCCACCGGCCGCATCCTGCGCTCCATGGCGATGTCGGGCTCCGCTCCCAAGTTCACGAGCGTGATGAGCCGCAGTCAGGTCCCGTACGGCGGCATCCTGCTCACCAGCGGTATCTGTGTCCTGGGTGTCGGCCTCAACTTCGTGGTCCCGGCGGATGCCTTCGAAATCGTCCTGAACTTCGCGGCGATCGGCATCCTCTCCACCTGGGGCATGATCATGGTCTGTCATCTGCTCTTCTGGCAGAAGACCCAGAAGGGCGAGCTGACCCGCCCGGACTACCGACTGCCGGGATCCCCCTGGACCGAACTCGTGACGCTGGCCTTCCTCGCCTCCGTCCTGGTCCTCATGTACGCCGACGGAGGCGCCGGCCGCACCACCGTGCTGTGCCTGCCGCTGATCGTCGGAGTCCTGGTCGGCGGATGGTTCGGCATCCGCGGCCGTGTCGCACGCCGGTCCACCGAGACCGGACCCACCACCGGGGCCGGCGCGTGACCCGCGCCGCTCTCTGACAAGAGGCAGTGATGTTCAGCAGTTCCGTCGCGGGCGCACCCCTGATCCGCGAGCCCCTCCACGCCCCCGTCGCCCACCTGATACGCGGCGGGGTCGTCGAGGGCATCCACTACGGCTCCGTCGTCGTCCTCGACGCCGACGGGCACGTCCAGTTCCAGCTCGGCGACATCGAGGCCGCCTTCTACCCCCGGTCCGCCCTCAAGCCGGTCCAGGCCGTCGCCATGGTCCGGGCCGGGCTTCCGCTCGACGGCGAGCTCCTCTCCCTCACCGCGGCCAGCCACTCCGGCGAGGAACGCCACCTCACCGGCACCCGGCGCATCCTCGAGCTCGCCGGGCTCACCGAGGACCATCTGCGCAACGTCACCGACATGCCGTTCGACCCGGTCGTCCGGGACGAGTGGATCCGCGCGGGCCGACTGCCCTCCCCGCTCGCCCAGAACTGCTCCGGCAAGCACGCGGCCATGCTCTACACCTGCCGGCTCAACGGCTGGTCCCTCGACGACTACCTCGACCCCGGCCACCCCCTCCAGCAGGCGATCGCCGAGATCGTCGAGGACCTCAGCGGGCAGCGCATCGCCCGGACGACCGTCGACGGCTGCGGCGCACCCCTGTTCTCCGTGTCCCTGCACGGCCTCGCCCGCGCCGCCGCCCGTATCACCACGGCCCCGTCCGGTACCCCTGAGGCGCGTGTCGCCGACGCGATGCGCGACCACGCCGAGATGGCCTCCGGCTCCGGCCGGGACGTGGCCGCGCTGATGCGCGCCGTGCCGGGGCTGCTCGCCAAGGACGGCTTCGAGGGCGTCCAGGTCGCCGCGCTGCCGGACGGCCGGGCCGTTGCCGTGAAGATCGCCGACGGGGCCAACCGGGCACGTGTTCCGGTTGCCGCGGCCGCCCTCGCCCGGGCCGGTGTCGACCCGGCGGCGCTCGCCGAGTTCGCGGGGGAGCCGCTGCTCGGAGGCGGGGAACCGGTCGGGTGCGTCCGGCCGGTCCGTGCGCTGGATCCGGTCACGCTCTCGGTGTGCGCCTGACGAAGGACCGGATCAGCGACGTACGGGGTGCCGTGTCCGACCGGCTGCGGCGGCGCTGTGGCTGGTCGCGCAGTTCCCGTGCCCCTTTCGGCGCGCAGACGTGGGCGCAGATCATCACGTGCCCCCAACCCTCCCCCTCAGAAAGAGGACCCGCACCCTCATGACGACCGCCGCCACCCGCAGCGAACACGACCTGCTCGGAGACCGCGACGTTCCCGCCGACGCGTACTGGGGTGTCCACACGCTGCGCGCCACGGAGAACTTCCCCATCACCGGCACCCCGATCTCCGTCTACCCGCACCTGATCCATGCCCTCGCCGCCGTGAAGGAGGCCGCGGCCCTCGCCAACGAGGAACTCGGCCTGCTGGATACGAAGAAGGCCGCCGCCATCGTCGAGGCCTGCCGCGAGATCCGCGACGGCAAGCTGCACGACCAGTTCGTCGTCGACGTCATCCAGGGCGGGGCCGGCACCTCGACCAACATGAACGCCAACGAGGTCGTCGCCAACCGGGCGTTGGAGCTGCTGGGGTTCGAGAAGGGCCAGTACCGGCACCTGCACCCCAACGAGGACGTCAACCTCGGTCAGTCAACCAATGACGTCTACCCGACCGCCGTCAAGATAGCGACGGTCTTCGCGGTACGTGGACTGCTGAAGGCGATGTCCGTGCTGCAGGACGCCTTCGCCCGCAAGGCCGTCGAGTTCCGCAACGTGCTCAAGATGGGCCGTACACAGTTGCAGGACGCGGTACCGATGACGCTCGGTCAAGAGTTCTCCGCGTATGCCGTCATGATTGACGAGGATCGCAACCGTCTTGACGAGGCCGTCCAGTTGATCCATGAGATCAACCTGGGCGCCACGGCGATCGGCACCGGACTCAACGCGCCCGCCGGATACGCCGAGTCGGCCCGCCGCCACCTCGCCGACATCACCGGGCTGCCGCTGGTCACCGCCGCCAACCTGGTCGAGGCGACCCAGGACTGCGGCGCGTTCGTCCAGATGTCCGGCGTGCTCAAGCGGATCGCGGTGAAGCTCTCGAAGAGCTGCAACGATCTGCGCCTGCTGTCCTCCGGGCCGCGCGCGGGCCTCGGCGAGATCAACCTGCCGCCGGTGCAGGCCGGTTCGTCGATCATGCCCGGCAAGGTCAACCCGGTGATCCCCGAGGTCGTCAACCAGGTCGCCTTCGAGGTGATCGGCAACGACGTCGCCATCACCATGGCCGCCGAGGCCGGACAGCTCCAGCTCAACGCCTTCGAGCCGATCATCCTGCACTCCCTGTCCGAGAGCATCACGCATCTGCAGAGCGCCTGCCTGACACTCGCCGAACGGTGCGTCGACGGCATCACCGCCAACACCGAGGCCCTGCGTGCGAGTGTCGAGAACTCCATCGGCCTGGTCACCGCGCTCAACCCGCACATCGGATACACGGCCGCCACCGACATCGCCAAGGAGGCCCTCGTCACCGGCCGCGGCGTGGCCGAACTCGTCCTGGAGAAGGGCCTGTTGCCCGCGGAGCGGCTGGCCGGGCTGCTGCGGCCGGAGGTGCTCGCGGGCACCGGTACTACGCAAATGATCTGACGGTATGTCACTCTCGTGCTGCGATGGTCGGCCCAGGCAACCGGATCGTTGCGGCACGCGGGTGCTGTCACACCCAGGGATGAACGGGCATCGGGTGCCGTGCGCCCTCCCCGCCGGGCGGTGGCGGTGTTGCACGCCATGTCGTCCTCTCGGGCGGTACCGGCTGATCGGCGCAGCCCGGTTGGCCATTCGTCGGAAAGTGCTACTAATGCTCATATGGTGAATTCTGCGGCCTTCGAAACGGGCCGTCTCCTGCCCTGGTGAACGACCCCTGTACTTCCTGCGCCGGGCGGAGTGATGGAATCCTTCGATGAATCCAGGAGAATCCATGCGTGTGGCCATTACGGGTGGCGGCGGTTTTCTCGGATCGCATCTGTGCGAAACACTGCTCCGGCGCGGTGACGAAGTCGTCTGCCTCGACGATTTCTCGACCGGAGATATCGAGAACATCGCCCCCTTCATCGGGAGTCCGGCATTCGAACTTGTCCGCACCGATGTGAGCCTGTCGGTCGCGCTGCCGGGCGCCGTGGACGCGGTGGCCCACCTGGCCAGCCCCGCCTCGCCGCC
>Ga0307512_10007851_pt1 | contig 10495 bp, 13 predicted proteins | sample 14_EM_MG_FD_200267 | JGI IMG/M metagenome (GOLD analysis project Ga0307512, IMG submission 200267) | Populus trichocarpa ectomycorrhiza microbial communities from riparian zone in the Pacific Northwest, United States - 14_EM | ecosystem: Host-associated > Plants > Roots > Unclassified | place... | reverse complement strand
TCGCTTCGGTCTCTGGTGCTACGAGGGGTGATGGGATTAAGGTTCATGCGCACTCGATAATTTTTGTAACCTTTCCATGCCGTTCACCGGTCTTTCTCTTTGGATTTAGTGGAACAGGTATCGGTGACTATACGTTGTTCTCTGTTTGTAGATATTTCCATATATGGTGAAGACATTCTCGGCATTTCGACCCTCCGCCACACTCTTGGTTTGTTGACTTCTACGCTGATGAACACACGGTCAACAACAAGTCCTCTTCATCGGTACCAGAGTCCCATCGACACCGTAAATGACGCGAGCCACTTTCTCTGTAGTTCGCCGCGGATGTCCTAAAATCTTCACTTGTACGGTTGGGGCGGAACCGTACTACTAGAACTTCGAGGTCTCCAGCCGAACGCACACCAAGATGACTTCTTAGGGTGCGGTGCATTGACGAGCGGCGGTTGTTCTGTACTCTCGCTGGCCCATCCCTTAGGGGATGCCAAGGATTGTACTTTCGGTCTCTGTGGTAGACTGTAACAGCTGCACGCGGGTGTGCCGTTCTCCCAAGCGAGTGGTGTGTTGGTCGCCTTCCGCCCATCAGACCCTGGGGAGGTGGATTTGTTTAATTTCTGGTGTTACGAGGGACGAGAGTTTCGATGTCAGGATGACTTGGTATAATTTTTGGAACCCCCACACCGTTCGCCGGTGTCATTTGCTTACGACTGCCAAACACCTTTAGCTGGGTCAATACAGCTCGTAGTAGCTAGGGAAGGCTGGAATACTCGTGACGCATTATTTTCGAAACCCTGGTATGAATAGTGACCAGTTTCAGCAAGGGTGTGTCAGGGGGGGGCGCGGCAGCGCACTCAGGGACACGCAGCTCTCAAAACCCCCGGAGTGTCCCCCACCCCTGCCAAAAACATCCCGTATATAGTAGTAAGAGCCAAACAAATGACCACAAGAACGAAGAACCGATGACTAAACTGGAAGGGAAGCCTCACAGAACGGTGGAAGGGTGACGATGGCGAAGGCCACTCGTGTCATGCTCTCGCTGGAAGCGTCGGCGAAGGAACCACACACCCAACTCGGGCAACTCGTATTTTGCCATTCCGCCTAGACCCGTTGGTTATTTTACGTTCATATATAGGAACAAAATGTTCTTCACAATAATTACTACCAGTCAGTACGAAAAAGCTTTACCACAAAGTGCGCTCGCTGTTCTGTGGCCATACCCCCTGTGTTTTTCGTTCGATCGCCCAGATTGGGGACCCCGGACACTGGGGTGGGGTACCGCCCTAGGGACAGTTGCGTGTCGCGCGGGGCGCTGCGCGCCCCCCTGGAGCGTGTGCACCGCGCGACCTCCAGGATTGAATACCGCCGGAATCTCGGAGAAACCGACAGCTGGTCGCAGCCTCGTGCGATCGTGACTGTATCGCTCTTTCCTCCATGACAGCAGTCCCGCGCAAGTTGTTTTACTTCGGTTTCGAGATTACAGCCCTAGTAGCGTACCATGTCCCACGATGCCTCGCATCTGCGGCACAGATCTGGCTGTACGAAGACAGGAAGGGGAACTGGACGTTTGCTCGACACATACGCGGCCAGATGAGGCGACACATAATTGGCATTTGCCAGAGGTAAGTCCAAGCCATATCCACCGTTTTCCGAACGGGAATCTGATTGGACATGCTGTCGTCTACAGGGTTGGTATCGCCCCCCCACCGAGCCCAGATCACACCGCTATCCAAGGCCCAGGCGGAATTTGGATTCCTGCCGTCCCAGAGGACCTCATAGTCGGCGAGATCGACACTTTCGCCCGCGATCGAAACATTGTGTCGATCCCCATCCCTGGATACTGGATCCACAAGGACGAAAAGCTACCTTTCGAAAGTCCTCCTTCCCCGGGAGAGAAAATTCTTTACCTCTGCCATGGCGGAGGTTTTGTCGTTGGAACTGCCCATCCGGATGGCGCTGTTAGTGGGCTTGCGAAGGATTTTCTTCGGAATTCTTCGAGCCCGTCGCTTCGTCGAACGTTTGCCGTCGAGTACCGCCTCAGTTCGCCGGGAGAGCCGGGGAAGGGTTCTGTGTTCCCATTTCCGGCTGCGCTCATCGACACGTTGGCAGGTTATCTCTATCTCGTCAAGCTCGGTTTCTCGGAAGAGGACATCATCGTCGTCGGGGATTCTGCCGGTGGAAACCTGGTTCTCGCCCTCACCAGATATCTCCTATCGAACAAAGAGCAACAATCGAAACTTCCCAATGTTCCGAGCGCCCTCGTTCTCCTCTCGCCGTTCCCAGACGTAGGCGACCAGTTTATCGACCAGCCTGGCCCATCATCCTCCCTAACCCTAAACGCCGAACGTGACTGGTTGACATCGATCAACAGCGGGTTCTTACGTGCATGCACGGAGGTGTTTCTCGGGGGACGCCCAGAGCACATTGAGCTGGCGTACCGGAATCCATACATCTCACCCGCGAATCCTATCCTCCTGGGGCTAACCCCCGACTCCCCCACTCGAACCATATCCTTCAAAGGGTTCCCCAGAACATTCATTGATAATGGCACATTCGAAACCCTATACGATCAGATTCGCCGACTGGGAGAGGTGATGGTCGAGGATCTGGGAGCGGAAATGGTCGCGTACAATGAGGTCGATGGGGTCCCGCACGCTTACTTGACCATCGATTGGTGCGATCCCGATAGGACTAACACGTCGAAGAAAATCTTGAGGTGGTTGGGGTTATAGAGAAGTGACGTTTCCAATCAGCTAAAATAGATTGCTGTACTCAATGTCCATGAACGCCCGTGTAACTCCGTGATACTACTCGAACCGAATGAGACCGCCTGCTTTCAGGAATTCAGAGAGGAATTTCGTCCCGTCCAGAATGTTGAAAACATCCTTCCTCTCGGATAACTCGGGACTGAGGACAACATCCAGCACCACGGTAACCGTGCCCCCAGTTCCCTTAGCCAGTCTACACAATTGCAGGTCGACCTCCTTCCATCCGGAAGAGTCCCTAATGAAGGATATGTCTGATTCCTTCGTCTCTCTGGTTACTTCGATGTGAATCGTTGAGAGGTTCGGAGCAGACTTGATGAGAGGGAAATAGTGATTGGCCATCGGTTCTACGTCTGTCCAATTCCCGATCCAAAATTCATAGGTGTGTAGCTCTGGGAGGAAAATTGGGGTGATTTGGATGTCGTCGACGTCGTGGCCTGTTGAACAACGAAATGTTAGCCGTGAGAAACCGATGAGTAAGAAACAGGACCACCTTCAAAATTCAGGATTTGCAGTGTGGGCGCGCAAGCGGATACGATTTGGTGTCCCTCTTTGTTGAAAACGCCGACCAAGCGGTGGAATTGTGGCGGGATCATCAAAAGGCACGGAAGAAATTCCTGGAGAGTGTTGGTTCCAGTGACTAAGCTTCCTTGGAAGTTGGTGACGTCCCCAGGATACTGTTTCAGCGTACGATCGTTCTTGGTCTCTGTCACAGCACGACAGTCGTCGTCGATAGAAACATTGTCGAGAAGAGGGAAAATATGGAGTATGGACTGGAACGCGTTGGGTGACAAGGAACACGACTCGAGGCTCAGGGTCTTCAAAGTATTCCCGAATCGACCAAACCAATTCGGGACCAGTTCGCTGTGTGGAATGCCAGAGTGGAGGTGAAACCCGCTGAGGTTCAAGCACTCGAGGCGGTCGAATGCGGTGAGGTGAGGTTCGAGTTGGGCAAGGATGTTGGGGGAGAACTGCCAAGTGCGGTTATCACGGAGAGTGATCGTCCGCACGTAGGATGGGATACCACTCGTAGGGTCTATCTCTGAAGTCCATTTCAGGAGGTGGTCGAAAGAAGGGATCGTGATTGCTTCGAGGATATACCGTCGACTGCGACGAGACAACGATTGTGCAGCGAGCGAGCACGATTTCAGATCTTGCATTTTGGTGTTTCTCTCGCGGCTGGCAACGAGATCGACGATCCTGTCGAGGAGTTCCTGAGGCAATACCTGTGTCATCGTGCACTTGATGAGCCTCTGGATGAGATGAAGGGCCAGGCGGAAGCGGATCTCCGTTAAATAATGTTGCCCCTGGGACGGGACAACACAGAGGCCACTGATATGGATACTGAGGATTGAGTGCTGAAGACCCAAGCAAGCGAAGGTCCTGGCTACAAGTGGGCAGTGGCGTGGATACCCCATTGTAAGGAGGAGCCGACGCCTGTAGACATCGAGGAGCTCAATGAGCTCTTCAATAACGCATCAATGGGAGGAAAGGCGACATTGTTTCTCAATAGTGTCGCGCCTGGATACCCCAAAGGGGTACGTCCACCCTCGTGGCCGCAGCGAGCAACAGTCAAAGGAGGACCTGCACAATGCATTTATGGCTGTCCAGGGATGCACGTCTGGCCATCCGGTGAACTTGAAGAAATGACACTGGCAGGCGGTGAGTTGTTGACCCAGGGTCAATGGCGGGGGTCGCATCATGCACGCCCTCCGGCAGGGGCAACCCGGTGGCCTTGTCGGCCTCGATTACGAGCATGCCGCGGCGTTCAAGGACGGATGTCACGGCAATCCCCTGCCGCAGTTCCGTCAACGTCCAGGCCCTGGCGGGAGGGTTGAAGGTTGACAGTCACCGTATTTCAAATACGGTCTAGGAGCCAATCAGATGCGTCACCTCCCAACTTCTCCCATCTTGGCTAGATGTTTGGTACAGGTGAGCGAAAGATGCGAATGCCCGAGGACACTTATGCGCAGTCCTGCGACGATAGTATATAACCCAGTCAGCTAGGGCACAGGACCGGCATCCTGCTCCTACTCCTCTCATATCTCTCACATCTCTAACGCAATGTCTCTCAACGACACAACTATTCTCGTCTTCGGTGGTTCGAGGAACATCGGATATCTTTCCTCCGTCAGGCTACTCGGTTAGATCTCCCAGCCCTTGGTGGTAAGGGGCAATCTAATTTATTGATCCCTAGGCCACGGCGCTACCGTCGTCTTCCTTCTGCGGAATCCCAAGGCGTTCGATAATGACGCCACCATGAAGCCTTATCTCGACGCTGGAAAAGCTATCCCAGTTAAGGGAGACGCCTTGAGCACCGACGACGTCGCGAATGCTTGGAAGAAAGCCGCGGAAGTCACTGGTCGCATCGACTTTGTTATATTTTCTGTCGGTATGTGATCGTCTCGATTATCCACTTGCCCAACGTCTAATACAGAGGTACTCCAGGTGGAACCCCTAAGATCACACTAGCCCATGGCGCCGTTATCGAGCCCCGAAATCTGTGCACTCAATCATTCCTCAACGTCCTCTGCAATATGCCACACCTCGAGCAGGAACCCAAGTTCGTCTTCGTCAGTTCGACAGGTCTCACCAAGGCCTCGCACGAAAACCTCCCCATCCTCTTCAAACCGCTCTACTCCTGGCTCCTGCAGATTCCCCACGCCGACAAGCTTGGTTTGGAGCGAATCCTTCACTATGTCGCCGGAAAGCCTTGGGCTGATTCGGAACCCGAACCCGAGATCATGAACGGAGGTGTTGGTGGCGGAGTCGACTGGAAGTCGCGACCTGGTCTTCCCGCTGCTGGCTCGCTCGATAACTGGATCGTCGTTCGACCTGCCCTTTTAACCGACGGCAAGTGCGAGGCCGACAAAACGGACAAGAAGGACAAACCGTACAAGATCGTCGAGGGAGACGGTTACAAGGGTTACACAGTCTCTAGGGCGGACATTGCACACTTCATTGTGGAGGAGGCAGTCCTCCATTGGGACAAATGGAAGGGAAAAGTTCTCGCCGTTGGGTATTAGAATCGTTTCCTTCCACCTATTGAAGTATCTGTAACAACACTACAACCCTTATATCTGCTGTAATGGAACATATATACTGTTTTAAAGTGAGGCACATGCATACTGCTAAATGATTCCACGTTGCGCAATATCGCCGGCTGTGGGTATGAATCACCATCCATCGTGTATGAACCGAAATCCCTCGAGGGTTTCCAATTACACACTCATCTTCATAGCGATAGATGGATGCGAACGATAACCCTCAACGATGATGTCGTCACTCTCAAACTCGTCGATCACTTCAACTTTCCTCTTCCACTTGATCGTAGGGAACGGATAGGGTTGCCTCTCCAGCTGGATCTGCAGTGCGTCGACGTGATCTCGATATACGTGCGCATCGCCGAGCTGGATGATGAGTTCCCGTGCTTCGGTATCAGTGACATGTGCTATCATGTGCGTGAGGAGCGCGTAGGACGCGATGTTGAAGGGAATTCCGAGGCCGAGATCGGCGGACCGTTGAAACATGAGGCACGAAAGCCCCGGTTTCTGACCTGGCTCCTGAGGAAGGTGGACGTAAAATTGGCACATCATATGGCATGGTGGCAACGCCATGAGTGGCATTGCTGTATACGAGCATTAGCTGGACGATCCGCACTCTTTGAACGCCTAACTCACCTGCTGGGTTCCAGGCGCTCAGAATGATTCTACGATCTGTAGGATCCTCTTTGATCTTGCGGATGCACTCCGCCAGCTGATCAACACCTTGTCCGGTATAATCGGTATCGCAGGTCTTGTATTCAGCACCAAAGTGTCTCCATTGGAAACCATAGACAGGGCCCAGATCTCCCTCGCGTCGATGACCGAGCCCGCGCTTCTCTAAAAACTCCTTGGAACCGTTCCCGTCCCAGATCTTGACACCCTTGTTTGATAAGATCTTCGAGTCGGTCTCTCCGCGAACAAACCACAGGAGTTCTTCGACGATGCCACGTAAGAAAGTGCGTTTAGTGGTGAGAAGAGGAAGCGTCGAGTCCTTTAGCGAAAAGCGAAGGGACGGAGGCGCGAATACGGATATCGTACCCGTACCCGTCCTGTCTGGGCGCGTTTCTCCCGTGGCTAGGACGGTCCTGATGAGATTGAGGTACTGATGTTCATCGTGTTCCCTTTCTGCCGACATGTCGCGTCAAAGTTATTATGATCACGTGCACGAGGCTTTTCGCTCCCGCCGCCTAGGGTCGGATTCGATCAAAAATTATCTGACGGGTCGATTTGTCAGCTTGCTCACCAACCCCTTCCTACAGACACCCTGCTACCCCCAGAACGACGGCCATGGAGTTCGTCCAAACCACCCCGATACACAGAGTCCTCTGTGCTGATTGCGGCACGCCAATCGTACCAAACGGCGCAAATCTTTGCGTCGCTTGCCTTCGGAATACGACCGATATCACGGAAGGAATTCCGAAACAATCGTCAGTATCCTTCTGCAAAAATTGTGAACGGTTTTTGTCTCCGCCTTTAACATGGACGATTGCGAGACCGGAATCACAGGAGTTGCTCGCGATCTGCTTAAAGAAGTTGAAGGGCTTGAATAAAGTGCGGTTAACGGAAGCGCACTTTATCTGGACAGAGCCCCATTCAAAGCGATTACGAGTTTCTATGACCATCCAGAAGGAGGTAAGAGGTTATATGCGTCGCTTTATCCCACGATTTCATGTTGCGTTCACCAGGTCTTAACTGCCACGATCCTTGAGCAAATCTTCGAGATCGAGTTCCTCGTCCAGTACGCACAATGTCCAGACTGCACACGGCTTGCCGCCAAAAACACATGGAAAGCCCTCGTTCAAGTCCGGCAGAAAGTGCCACATAAGCGCACCTTCCTGTTCCTCGAGCAACTTATCCTCAAACATGGGGCTCACAAAGATACCATTTCCGTGAAGGAGGTCAGAGATGGCTTGGACTTTTTCTACAGTCAGAAGAGTCACGCCGTGAAGATGACCGAGTTTCTGACTGGAAGCGTACCCGTTCGGTGGGTTTACACCATACTGGTCTCTACTGATACTAATTTTCATTGTTTCGGTTAGATCGAAAGCTTCAGAACAGTTGCTATCCGCCGACACTCATTCCAACACTGCAAACTTCAAGTATACCTTCTCTGTCGAGATTGCCCCCATCTGTAAGGACGATCTCGTGTGCATCCCTCCAAAACAAGCCCGTTCATTAGGCAACATCAGTCCTCTGACTGTTTGCACTCGAGTGGGAAACTCAATCCACCTCCTTGACCCGCAAACCCTCCAGTTCTGTGATGTCACCACCCCGCTTTACTGGAGGACACCATTCTTCTCTCTGGCTTCGGTGACAGATCTCGTTGAATTCACCGTCCTCGACATCGAACCCTCTGGTCCTGTGAAGGGGAAGTGGGTCTTAGCGGATGCCCAAGTCGCGCTCTCCGGAGCCTTCAGGTCGTCAGGGAATAGGGGCGACGACGTCGAGATGGACTACGAACTCGCCTCTTCGACGAACCAAATCTTCCACACACGCACACACCTCGGTGCTATCCTCCAACCGGGCGACTCGGTAATGGGATACAGCCTAACCGGTGCCAACTTCAACTCGGACGATTTCGCTCAGCTCCCTACCCACCGGATACCTGACATCGTCCTCGTAAAGAAAGCGTATCCAAACAGGAGAAAGAAGAACAAGTCGAGGAACTGGCAATTGCGTAGCATCGCCAAGGAGGCGGGCGAGGAAGGCGAGACGAGTGGGGCCCGGGGTATTGTTGGACGAATGGGAGGAAGGGACAGGAAGAAGGTCGACCAGGATTACGAGTTATTCCTGCGCGATCTTGAAGAAGATCTCGAGATGAGAGGGGCGGTAAACCTTTACAAGGTCAAGAAGGACGAGGCTACCGAGACCGCTGAGATCGCTGCGAGGCTAGCCGGTGGGAAGCACAGAGCCAAGGGTCAACTTGATCACGACGTGCAGATGACCGACAGTGTCCAGCAGGGTGGTGACGAAGAGGAAGGCGATTTCCCAGAGGTCGAGCTGGAGGAGCTTTTGGAGGAATTCGACGAGATGACCCTACAGGATAGCGGAATACAGCCATATAGCGTATAGGCAATGGGTTAACTTCCTTTATTGTTTCATTGTGTGTTATCTCAGCGTTTATTGGCCCTTCGGGTCTTCAAGTAAATGCGTTAATCGTGATTCAAGAGGAATGCAAACTTAGTGGCAGTAGGTACAGTATATCAAAGAACCAAGGCCCGAAGGAAAACATATTTTACATAGAACAAGATCCTAGAAATACATCAGCGTCCGCAGGCCAAGTGAAGGCGAGCACAAAGTTATCTTCGCTCAAAGTTAAAACCGGACGTCGGGCTCATCCGAGCTTCACTGGTGCTCGCTGAACGAGACCGGGTGAACCTTCGATCTGACGAAGGGGAGGCTGAGGAGGATGCTCGGCGGCGTCGTTGCATGCGTGTTGGGTCTACATTTGGTATACTTGCTGCGACAGCAAACAACGAGAGGACTATAGAGGACGCTGAGCGATGCTGAGTTACAGATGGAGGAGGGACATACCATCAACGACGGATACAATTCCAGATAATGGTTCCGGGGTATTCCCGAGCCCCGGAGAGTTCTGGTTATCGTCCGTCACGAACAGTCGATGCGCATCAGCTGTAAAAAATGAGTGTCGTGGTAGAATAAGAGAGACGGGACTTACTCGCTAATAATTTCTCCATTGCGTGGGCTAGGGTATTCGACGGGACCACGTTGTACACTGTGAATTTGGTAAGCGCATGCCTTGCCCCCCCTCAGCTCCATACCTGGGTACTTGTCAACGCCATCTGTGACACCATCGGGCTCCTGAGACAAGATTTAAGTCACACAAATCTGTCAAGGAGCATTTACGTCATACCTTGATCTTGGCTACAAACTGCTGAACGGACATCGAGAGGATCTGACGATTCTCAGACGGAACGACAATCTAGACGCAGGGTCAGTGTGATACACAGCAAAGGCTAACACTGAGGCAACCTACCTTGGCAATGTCAGTCACACTGATTGCACTCAATAATCTTCCATCTTCCTCAATGGTAACCGCAACGCTACTGACACCTTCGTCGCTCATCAACGACATCGCGTCCAACACAGTGGACGTGGCAGTGACGGCGACCACCGACGAGTAAAGGTACAAAGAAGGCAGTGGTAGAGAGCTGAGGGTGTTAGAGAGGTAACGCAGGAATGTCGAATCTCTCTGAGCTTGCGAGGCAAACCAAGAGAGAGCCCCTCGATCAGTCACGACTCCGAGGAACTCAGTCGGGGAAATTGGCGACCTGACAAGCACTGGTCGAGATCAGCCTGCTGTCCGACCATTGCGAGTTTAGATTTCACACCTCTATGGGCACCTTCAGCAAAGAGTGCGAGTAAATCAATAAGATCAGCATCATGGGGGAGGACATGTAGCGGATTCTTGTCGGATAGATCTGCACTACGGTCAGGACAATTGGAAATTGAACCAGTAAGTTTAACCTTACTGCTGACAAGCTGTACAGGGACGTGACCTGCAGTAGCGGCTGCGATGATCTTCTCGGCCCTATTGGGATCAGTGGGGTCCTCCCTTTTGGTAGACTTGTTCCGTGTGGCCGCGAGTACTAGGAACGCATTGACATCGGCGTGCTTAGAGGGGGTAAGAAGAAATGCCAGAACTAGACACAGTGGATACACACGTCAAAT